>Ga0209159_1000949_pt1 | contig 23696 bp, 16 predicted proteins | sample GraSoiAngelo_144_FD_185901 | JGI IMG/M metagenome (GOLD analysis project Ga0209159, IMG submission 185901) | Grasslands soil microbial communities from the Angelo Coastal Reserve, California, USA - 14_1009_02_40cm (SPAdes) (version 2) | ecosystem: Environmental > Terrestrial > Soil > Grasslands ...
AGCGACACTGGTTGCATTTCTTGCGCTTATTTTAGAAGTTATCATCTACCCGAGCGGCACGTTGACAAATTACTTTACAGGTTCCATCATCTTGCTCTCGGGCCTTGCCATAGTCGGCATCTCAATCTGGTAAGAACCTTAATGTAGGAGAGGCGCAATGCTGGATATTGCGCCCCAGCGTAACTAATACACCTCTACCGCCAATTCACCACTGCACAACGTTTGATCGTCAGCCTCCGCTAGAACAATCCTCCTGGCCCGCGTTGCACTCTGGCAATCGACCATGGCCATCTCAAAAGCAGCGCGTTGAGCAGGAGACAAACCGCTACGTATGTGCAAAATCTTCAGTTCCGCACCGACAGACAACCCACGTTCCGCCTTATAGCGACGAACCTGATGCAGCAGTTCTAACAATTTCCCCCCAACGCTCTCGGCCTCTGCATCGATCCATTCTGGATGCTCCAACGGCCATTCCGCCAGGTGAACAGAGGTAGCCTCGTCCCATTGGCGAAAAAGTCCCTGGTATATCTCTTCCGTTATATACGGCAAATGTGGAGCCAGCATTTTCAGTACACTCAAAAGCGCCTGGTAGAGCGTCCATTGCGCGGCATAACGCTCCTGTTCTGCTTCACCATAGAGGCGAGCTTTCGCCAGTTCCAGGTAATTATCACACAGGTCTGACCAGAAAAAGCGTTCAACTTCCGCACGAGAAGAGGCATATTCATACTGCTCCAGTTGAGTTGTCGTGGCGGCTATCGTTCGCGCCAGTCGGGAGAGCAACCAGCGATCAGTCGGCAGCAGTTCCGCGGGTTGAGTTTCGTTTGCAAAGTCGCCCAGTCTGCCTTCGGCAAAACGACTGGCATTCCATAATTTCGTGACCAGGCGACGACCATTAGCTATCATCTCCGGGCTGAGTGGACTGTCCGAGCCGGTGCGCCCCGTTGTCGCCCAGTAGCGCAGCGCGTCAGCAGACTCCTTTTCAATAACCTCCATTGGCCCAACCTCGCGATGCTCCTGCGACTTGGAAATCTTACGCCTTTCCGCAGAAAGGCCATGTCCAGAGATCATGATCTCTCGCCAAGGTATCTCGCCGGTGTGATACAGCGACTTGATAATCGTATAAAATGCCCATGTGCGAATAATGTCGTGCGCCTGGGGTCGCAAATTGGCTGGAAAGTGCCGTGCAAACCAGCCTGAATCATCTGGCCAATGTCCGATAATCATTGGTGAGCAGGACGATGTCATCCAGGTATCCATGACATCTGGCTCTGGCTCAAAATCGGACGAGCCACAGGTACAAGCATCAGGGGGCGGCGTGTTTTGTGGGTCAACGGGCAACTGCTCCAACGTTGCCAACAAGGTCTCACCGCACGTGCGGCATAGCCAAGCGGGAAACGGAACGCCAATGTAGCGCTGCCGCGAAATGCACCAATCCCACTGCAGGTGTTCAACCCAATGCTCATAACGGATTCGCATGTGCTCGGGATGCCAGCGAATCTTGCGCCCAGCCTCTAACAATCGCTCTTTTTGATCAAGGACTCGAATAAACCACTGCCGCGTGTGCAGGTATTCGACAGGAGTTCCGCAGCGTTCGTGCGTTCCAACATCGTGTTCTATCGTTTCCTCACCTAGAATCTGCTCAGTGTCTCTCAGGTAGCCGAGAATACGCCTACGAGCTTCTTGAACTGGCAGCCCGGCATAAGCGCCAGCCAATTCCGTCATACGTCCATCGCGCCCGATAACGGCTCGCAGAGGAAGCTGAAATGTATGCCACCAGCGGACATCTGTCGAATCCCCAAAGGTACAGCACATAACGGCGCCACTCCCTTTGGTAGGGTCGGCCAATTCATCTGCCAGGATGGGAACGGCTAACGCTTTTGCACCAGTGAATGCCCCACTATCTATACTTGCCGTTTTCCCTGGCAGATGTTTATACCGCAAGTCAGCAGGGTGAACAAAGATGGCAACGCAGGCAGGTAACAGTTCTGGACGAGTCGTGGCAATCGGCAGTATTCCACCATCTGAAAGGCGAAAAGCCAGGGTCGTGAACTGCGCCGGCAACGTGGCGTCATTGACTTCTGCCTGCGCAATCGCTGTCCGACATTCTGGGCACCAGAGCGCCGGTGCCAGTTGCGCATACGTCAAATCATGCTGATGTAGTTGGATAAAAGACCACTGAGCAACACGCCGCGCCTCTGCTGAAATGCTCGAATAGCGATAACGCCAATCAACACTCAGGCTCAATCTCCGCCAAAGTTGTTCAAAACGATCCTCCGTCTGCTGTGTAAGTTCCATGCAGGCAGCAATGAATGCCTCGCGCCCCATCTCTGTCGCTTTCCGTTTGATAGTTTTCTCGACAAAACGTTCTGTGGGCAGTCCGTTATCGTCAAAACCCATAGGATAGTAGACATGATCGCCAAGCATCCTGCGGTATCGAGCAATCACATCCGCCTGTGTGTAGGAGTAGCAGTGACCAATGTGCAACTGTCCTGAGACGGTCGGTGGAGGGGTATCGATCGTGAAGTGCTGGCCCGGGCCAGCGGGATCATATCCATAAACATTCTTTTGCTCCCAGAAGCGAGCCAGGCGGGGTTCTGCCTCTCGGAAGTCGTAACGGTTGGGCAACATACTCGTAGTACTCCTTATAAGCGATAAAAAAGCACTGCCACCTCGCAAGGACGAGGGCAGCGCTACTCGTGGTACCACCTTGTTTCGATAGCCAAACCGCCCAACCTGTTGTGGGTCCAACTATCCTCTATCCAGCGTTAACGGGCTGACCCGGAACGTCCTACCACTGCATGGCTATGCAGTTTCGAGCAATCGACTCACGAGCCACGTTCAAGGCGCTCATCCGTAGGAGGCTCGCACCCGGTGACCTCCATTCTCTGGCAGATAGCTTCCCTCTACTCCGCTCGTTCCAAGTCTTTTATACTATATTACCTCAAACTATACACGCTGAGAGGATCATCTGTCAAGCCAAAAATCAACCTGATCGACCGAAAATATGCGCCTCGACTAATTTCAACCTACCCGCCTGGTGATAGAAACAGCGTCTAATTAATGAAATTGGTAAATCAGTCCCTTTTGTAAACGTATACCTTTTGTAAACGTATATACGTATATATATATATAAAGCTTTGAAAGTCACTCACCGTATCAAACCAAGATAAGGTTAGAACCTGACTTCAATTAAGGTAATTACCTGATGTGATACCTTAATCCTCTCTTTTAAAATGTAAGAGAGTGGAACTAAAGTAAGCAAGAAATGGATGTTTATCCAGAAAGTACCAGTCGGCCTGTAAATGCTGACCACGAGGCCAGGTGGAGTCCGGCAGCTGATTTTGTCGGCAAGTTTCCCGAAGGGAGCGTGGAATTATGGCAGTTGTTCAACCCCTCAGCGATGTCCCCAGGACAAAGCTGACCACACGTAGTACGACTGCGGCAAAGTTTGCCCCAGCCATTTCTCAAGATTTTGAGATGGATCTGGATATGTCCTTAGTCAAAGGTATTCCAGAACGTAATACGGAACCACTTATTGCACTGGATGTGCGTTCAACCGAGGTAAGCGACTCGTTACTTTCCGATGCTGTTGACGAAAGTAGCGACATCGATACTTTAGAAGATGTCGTGGAACGTCCCCGACGCGGTCATGGAATCACGACACGTCAGGCGTCAGGAGCTGAAGATGCTTTTCAGAGCTATCTGCGTGATATACGCGGGTTGGGTTTGCTCACTCACGCAGAAGAGATAGATCTGGCGCAACGCGCCGCAGCTGGCGATGAGCCTGCGCGCCGCAAACTCATTGAATCCAATCTTCGTCTCGTCATCGCTATCGCGCGCCGCTATACCAGCACAGGCGTCCCCCTCATTGATCTCATACAGGAAGGCAATCTTGGGCTTATGCGCGCGGCAGAGAAATTCGATTACCAGCGCGGCTGTCATTTTGGCACGTATGCCACATGGTGGATTCGCCAGGCAGTTAGCAGGGCCGCCGGTGAGCAATCCCGGCTTATCCACCTGCCTGAGCACGTTGCGACTCGCTTGCGCAAAGTGCGCCGGGTCGCAGCCCAGCTTTCACAGGAGAACGGTCTCGATCCCCTGCCAGACCAAATCGCTGCAGCATGTAATATCGATGTGAACGAGGTCATAGATTTGCTCGGCGTCATCGAGCAGCCAGTATCTTTAGACGCACCTGTCGACGATGAGGCGCGCTATTCTCTCGCCGATACACTGGAAGACAGCACAACACCCGCTCCTGCCGAGACAGCCTCACAACACCTGCTGGGTGAGGAACTACATCGAGCGCTCGCCCTGCTCACTCCTCGCGAACGCGCGGTCATCACGCTTCGCTACGGCATCGGCGATGGACGCAGCCGCACGTTGCTTGAAGTAGGCAAAGAATTAGGCATTTCTCGTGAACGAGTGCGCCAGCTAGAAGTCGTAGCGCTGATGAAATTGCGTAGCATCAGCGGCAACGCCGCCCTGCGGGAATGCGTCTAGTCCAACACACTACACATGTTTTGAACGCCAAACTCGTTAAATGGAGGGGCGGGGCAAGTCCCGCCCTGAAAGCCGTGCCGACGCGTTGTGGTGAAGCCCACTGGTGTTTCTCCATCTGTCTCGACTAATCTCCCAAACTATGTTAAGGTACATAGATACAAGGAGAATCGAGACCCATGGCAACCTGCACATCTTGCGGTAACGACGTTACCGGTAAAAAGTTTTGTCAACAGTGCGGCACGCCTGTACAACAAGTAGCCACTCCCGCACCGGCCAGCCAGGCCGCTCCAATGAATAACACTTGCCCACGCTGTAATGAACCAGTCAATCCGAGGGCAGCATTTTGTAATCATTGTGGCTCATCATTGAGTGCACAAGTAGTGGCTCCCACTGCCATCCCTTCCCAGCCAACAACGAGTCGCTGTCCTGCATGTCAGGCAGATGTTCCCATCAATAATGCCTTCTGCACCAATTGCGGACAAAACATGCACACGCCAGCAGCTCCTGCAAGTCCTTTTTGTACCAACTGTGGCCACCAGAACGCCCCAGGCGTACGTTTCTGCGCCAGTTGTGGTAATCAACTCGGAGCATCCACACCCACACCTATGGCTCAATCCGCCTATTCCGGCTACACTCCGCCTCCTGGACAGTATTCCCCACCACAGCAACCATACCATGCGGCATACGGGCAGCCTCAGTATGCCCAACCACCACAGCAACCCTATGGGCAACCCCCGTATCCACCAACTCAATATCCACAGCAATATCCGCCCCAAGGACAAATGGGTCCGGGATATCAGCCCCAACCCATGATGGGCCAGCAGCCAATGGTTTTGCGCTGCCCTGTCTGTATGGCTATGGCGCCTCTAGGTACCACAAACTGCGCCAGCTGCCATACCAGCCTCGCAGGAGTTGCCCCAACACCCGCTAATATACCACAGCAACAGGGAGGATTGGGTGGCTTTATGCAGGGCGATGGCGGAAAATACGCTATGGGGGCCCTGGGCGGTGCAGCCGCCGTCCTTGGTGGCGAAATGCTCATGCATGGTATGGAAAATTCCTTTGGTGGCCGTGACGAGGGCTATCATCACCGTGATGAGGGTATGTTGGGCGGCCTGGGTGAAATAGCCAACGATCTCGGTTTATAAACAGCATACAAGCTGCAAGAACACCTGCAATGGTTGATTCACCTTGCAGGTATCTTCATATTGCGATAGGATTCAGCACCCAAATTGGCTATCTTTCCTCCTATTCTTCTTCAATTCTGTTGCGACACAAGACTAAACCGTCTATAATACTGTGGGATATTCGACAAAATCGTCTATCATGCCGCATTTTTGTATGTAAAAAATGAGCTGTCTTTTCTGTTCATCTCTGTACATTTATATCTTTAACCTTGAAATATTTATGAGGAGAAGTGGTATTTTTTCACATAAAATGGCACGCAGAGAGAAAGTCACAGCAGATAATTGGATGAATTTCGAGCGCACAACCTTATCCAACGGCCTACGCCTGCTCACTGCCCAGATGCCCGGTATGCGTTCGGCTAGCATTGGTTTCTTTTTAACCGTTGGCTCTCGCTACGAGACAGATTCGCTTGCTGGTGTATCGCACTTCATTGAGCATATGCTTTTCAAAGGCTCGCAGCATTACCCAACCGCTCGCCTCATCTCCGAGGCCATCGAAGGCGTTGGCGGTATTTTTAACGGGAGCACCGGCAAGGAACTCACCAGTTATACAGCGCGTGTACCTGCAGAACAGCTTCCCATTGTAATGAATGTGTTGGCCGATATGATACGAAACCCACTCTTCGATGCAAACGAGATCGAAAAAGAGCGCAATGTGATAATAGAAGAGTTGAGCGCTACCCGTGATGACCCGCAGGAATGGGCCAACTTATTGGTCGACGAGGTGATGTGGCCTGGTCTACCCCTGGGGCGTGACGATGCAGGCCTTGTTGAGACGGTCGCTCAAATCCAGCGTCAACAACTGCTCGATTACCTGGATGCTCACTATCGACCCAGTTCGCTCGTTATCAGCGTCGCAGGCAATATTGACCACGCACAGGTTCTCAGTGAGACTGAGCGCCTATTTAACGATTGGGATACTCGTGAGCACCCGCGCTGGGAAGAGAGCTTGCCGCCGCAGGATACCCTTCCTGTTGCGATGATACGCAAAGATACGGAGCAGACCAATATCTGCCTGGCAACGCTTGGAACAGCCTATACTTCTTCTGATTATTACACCATATTGTTAGTAAATGCTATTTTAGGTGACGGTATGAGTTCCAGGCTTTTTCAAACCATTCGTGAAGAGCAAGGGCTTGCTTATGACATCGGCAGTTATTTCAATAGTTATCATGAGACAGGCAGTCTGGTGGTCAGCGCGGGTGTTGACCCTTCACAGACCGAAGCGGCTGTGCGCGCTATTATTGGCGAACTCAACCATCTTTGTGAGGACCCTGTACCGGCAGCCGAACTTGAACGCATCAAAACATATGTACGGGGGAGCATTCTTTTAGGGCTGGAAGGCACTCACCAGGTCGCTTCATGGCTAGGAAGCCAGGAGAGCCTGCGGAACAAAATCCTAGGTATTGATGAGATGATAGCGCAGGTTGATGCCGTCACCTCACAGGATATTCAGCGTGTGGCACAGTTCTGCTTTGCGCCGGCGTGGCGTCGCCTGGCCATCATTGGGCCAGATGATCCGCATAAAGCAGAGCACTTTGGCAAGCTGCTCAAAGGCCTGTAAAGCAGGAAGAGGAGATCAGGATTATGGCACAAACAACGCTTCGCGATTATTTGCAGATTACTGAAGATGCAATCAGTTCCGGCAGTGTACAAGACGCTTTGACCAACTGCCAAAATGTCCTCACCTATTTCCCAGAATCGCTAGAGGCGCTACGTCTCCTGGGTGAGGTCTACCTGGCACAAGGTAAACTGGAGGAGGCTCAGCAAACATTCGACTGGGTCCTGACTAACGATCCAGAAAATGTTATGGCCTACTGCAACCGTGCCCTGATCAGTGAGCGTATGTCCGATTACGACACAGCATTAGACTGCTATCAACAGGCCTATGAACTCAGCCGCGGCAATAACCAGATACGCCAGATATTTAACCAGCTGAGCGAAAAAGTAGGACAGCAGGGCTTTATTTTCTCGCGTGCGGGGCTAGCGCGTTTATATATGCGTGGTGACCTTCTCCCTCAGGCTGTCCAGGAATGGGATATTGTTCTCACTGCCAACCCCGATCGCCTTGATGCTCGTACCGGCCTCCTCGAGACATATTGGCGCGAAGGCAATTTTGATCAGGTTGAGCAACTCGCCAAACAGATTCTACATGATATTCCTCATTGCTTGAAGGCGTTGCTGCTCCTTGCCCATGTCACCTTTGCCCAGGACGCGCTGCAGGCACAAGACCTGATGCGCCAGGCAGAAGCATTAGATCCAGATCAGGTCATGGCACAAGAACTTTTTGTTGACCTCATCGCCAGCCAGCCTAAAGATCCTTTCTTAAAGCTGCTAAAAAAGACTCCGACCGTTTTTCCGGAGATCTCAAATGGGAAACATGCCGCAACGACATCAGCCGCCGCGTTGGAAAACATCTCCACCGAGTCTAATGGGAAGATACATGGCAGCGGCTCTCCTTCAACATTCTCTGACCCTCTCGTGAGATGGGGCAGCCTGGACAATATCATAGAGCCTCAACAAGACTATCAAACACTACAGAATGCCGCACCCTTCAGCAACTGGGGTGGCACTGGCACGACAGATTTTGATAACTGGAGTACCTTCAACCAGCAAGACAACCTCTCATCTCAGCCAGCCAACAATGCACAGACAAGCCATACGACACCTCAATTGGACAACAGGAATGTACCCACACAGGGCGCCAGTACTTCAGAGCCGCAGGTGCCAGAGTTGGAAACCTGGCGGATGCAACCTGGTACACACGAGGTCAGCGAGACATCCAGCGACAGCAATCAGGTCGAACAGCAAGCGGCATGGTATCATATGGATGCCTTTTCCGAATCAACTGCTGATCCATGGAGCAGTGCCAGCAACAGTAACCAGGTAACTCCCCCTACGTCCTTGGATATGGAGGAAGAGGAGTCAGACCTTCCCGCTCCTCCAGTCTGGCTTGATATGCTGACCAGGGTCGATCAACGCAAATCAAGTGGATCTCTATCGCAGGTGCCACCATATGCCTCAGCACTGGAAAAAGAAGCTGTTACCGTACAACAACCTGTTCAGCAGCCAGTTGAACCACCGCCTTTTCGCCCGGTGGCAACACCATGGGAACAACTTCCCGTCTCTTCTTCGTCACATGCTGCACAGGAAGAAGAGGAATTCTTCTTTGGGCCAGAATGGCTAAAATCCCTCGGCGCCACGACAATGGAGCCTCTCACTCCTCAGGAGCCAGAACTACCACCAATACCAACACACTCAGAAGAACCAGAGCCTTCAGTCTCGAGCGCACCAACAGCAACGTTCGAACAAGCCGCTGCCTGGGCAACACCGCCGGCAGAGACTGAGCCACAGGTAGTCAAAGATACTGTCCCTGTTGAATCTGAGTCGAAGAAGATTTCTGTCGAGAACTGGATTGAGCAAGCCGCCCAAAAGCTTGCTCATCCTGAGCAGAATCGCATTACTACGCTGGAAGAGCTAGAAAATGATTTGCACTCGCAGGGTTTTACTCCCCTGGAGCCAGGCGCTCTCTCTACTTTAGCCAAAGAGCCAACCCTTTCCTCAGCGTTAGCACAATTTGGCAATTTCGGAACACAGCCAGTCACAGAGGTCGATTCAGACCAATCTGATCCGTCGGCAGCGACGTCTACGACCCCACCGATTGAGCTTTTGTGGCCAGATACGGCAGAGCCAGTCGCTCAACCCGTAGAAACAACTCTCAGCAAATCGCCCGAACAATCTCCCGTGACAACTTCCCACCTGGACGCCCTCTCTAGACTTGTCGCCTCTCGAACAGAAGCACAATCGAATCCAGCTGCTAGCGTTCCCTCAAACACCCAACCGGCCGCCGCTGCACCAGCAGCCCCGACCGATCAGTCCAATACGTCGCTTGACTTCGAGCTTGAGACAACCATGAAGCGTCCGGCCGTTCGCTTGCAACCGATGCAACAACGCCCATCAGCACAGCAACAGCAGATACCTTCCAGAAGCCGCTCAGGAGAACTCCCTCCGCCGCATCAAGCAGAAGGGAGTGCTCTAAGCAACAAGCAGCGCCTTATCAAAGGTTATCAGTATCAGCTTGGAGGATTATACGATGAGGCCATGCAAGAATACCGCTTCATAATAGGCAAAGCCCCAGAGCTACTAGGTGAGGTGGTCAGCAATATGCGCGCTCTACTGAAAATAGCCCCCAGATATTCTGCCGGCTATCGTGTACTGGGAGATGCTTATATGCGACAGGGTGAGTACCTGCAAGCCATGGAAGCCTATAACAAGGCGCTGGCTGTGGCGAAGAAGACGAAAAGCTAGCGCCACCTGTAAAGGAGCCCCATTTGGAAACTATACTGCAACGGCTAACCGATCTTGACGACGTTTCTGGAGCCATTCTAGTCGGTAAAGATGGACTGATTGTCACCGGTACACTGCACTCTGAGGAGGAAGAGATAATCGGTGCAATGTCGGCTGCGGCATTCGGGTCCATCGCCAGTTTCATCAATCAGATCAACCATGGTGCATTGAATCACGTCATCATCGAAATGCAAAATGGTATCATACAATTTGAAGAAGTGGGCGACCTCATTCTCATAGTAATCGCCCAGAATATCAGCAATCTCGGTCGCATCCGCATTGAGATGAAAAAAGCGTGCCGGCAAATTGTACAACTGGTTGCAAGCTACTAAGGCATCATCGAAAGGCTGATCCAGCATTGCAGGGAAACGAGGATGCTCTCGTACATCTCTCTTATTATACTCTAGGTAGTATGCAGTGGTGCTTCTTTGGTCGAGGCGGAGGATTGCTTCTGCTTCTCTGTGAGACGCCAACAACATGTCTTACTTCGCAAACAACGTTCCTGTTCCTCGGACGTCACTGGCGGCGTATTTTTCATGCAAAAGACCTGGTACATTGGTTCGCCTTTCATCACATCACTGGCAGGGAACCAACGCTCTCGATAAAATGGGCAAGCATTTCTATGCTTACGCCAATTTGAATTTTCAGCTGGATTTGTTTCGATGGTGCTTGCCAATCAAGCGTCCTTCCTAAACATACTTGCCCAAAAGTTCATAGTGTTTCAGGTAGTATAACATATTATTCGGAGAAAATTACTGTGCATACTTCACAGACAAATAGACACCTTCTATGGTATAATTGGTTATGCAAAATTCAGAGGACTCACTGGTCGAAAGCAAGTCAAATGCAGTTCCATGGACAATTCAGCAGACCTGGTACGGCATTATTCTTACACTCATCCCCTGGGCTATTTTGGCAGTCGGCCTCTCTCAACTAGGTCAAAGCAAGGCTTCTCAAAACACACCGCTCTCGTTCCAGGCCGACCTTATGAGCGCTATCATTGTTTTTATCTTTTCCTGCGTCATTGAAGGGGCTTTTCTCATTGCGCCACTTTATATTGCCGGCAAGGCATTTCGCTCAATTATTCCTCACTTCCGCCTGGCTTTGAGAGCGCTTGGCTTCAGAGATTTCGATGTGGGGAGATCACTGGTGCTGGTGGTCATCTTATTTATAGCCATCCTTGCCATAGATAATCTCTATCAATACGTGATCACTGTACTACACCTGAACGTGCAAACCAACGACCAGGTCCTGCTCCAGCGCAGTAAAATTGCCCCGATCAGTACCTATGCGACCCTTCTTGCGGCCGTTTTTGTCGCTCCCTTCTGCGAAGAGATCTTTTTTCGCGGCTTTGTCTTTCCGGGCCTAAGCGAGGCAATGCCAGTCGGCTGGGCCATTGTCTCCAGTTCGCTGCTCTTTGCTCTAGCTCACGCAGACCTCGGGTCGTTCGCGGTACTGTTCATCATCGGGCTGGCACTCGCCTTCCTACGCTGGCGCACTAAATCACTCTGGCCCAGCATTTTCCTCCACTTCCTCAACAACGGACTTGGAGCACTATTAATCATCCTGGTGATGCAAGGCATAGTAAAGCAGTAGGGGCGCCAATTTTGCTGAAACAAGAAAGGAACATACGAGTATGGAAGAAAGGATCAATCAGGTTATCACGAAAAGAAACCCGGATGACAAGCACATCAGCATCTATGCCTTGTGCATCGCCCTGCTGGCCATCACTTCCTTCATCAACTTTTTACTCATCACGTTTGTACCATTAGAAGCATCCATAAAACAGATCCTCACCGAGTTTGATTATGGAGTCGCTCTTATTTTCCTGGTTGATTTCCTTTTCCGTCTTCTCCGAGCCCCCAAGAAATTGGAGTATATGCGAACATGGGGTTGGTTAGATATGTTAAGCGCGGTCCCAATCCCTTTTTTCAGCATATTCCGTATCGTACGAGTGATCCGCGTAGCCATTATGTTGCGCAAAATGCGTTTAAAAGATGTGGAACGCTCAATCACAAAACATCCCGCACGAAGTACCATCATTGCCACCGGCTTCCTGGCCTTTCTAGTAATGGTCAGCGGTAGTGCTATTATGCTAGCAGTAGAAAAAGGGGATCCCAGCGCCAATATTCGTACGGGAGGGGATGCTCTCTGGTGGGCCATTGTGACTATGGCAACAGTGGGTTACGGTGATAAATATCCAGTGACGGGAGGGGGACGGATTACAGCTACCATTGTGATGGCAGTTGGCATTGTGATCTTCGGTGTCCTCAGCAGCTATCTGGCATCCACGTTTATTTCCTCCAATGAAGCACAGGCAAAAGAAGCGATGATTGCCGCTTTGAAGGAAGATCTCGATACGATTAAAGCAGATGCGGCCGCTTCGAGAGAACATCTCAACCTGATGGAAGCAGAAATGGCTGAGATCAAACAGTTGCTGCAACAGCGAAACCAGGCGAGCTAAGAACTCGTTTTCTCTACTTCGTATGCCTGATATATTTCCCAGGAACCTTATCCTCCGACTCTCCTCCCTCTGAGGAAGACATAACATGCAGCAAATCGGCCTTTGGATCGACAATAAGGTCGTTGAATACTGAACGCACGCCCTCAAAATTGCGTGCGATCTCCCCGGCTGCCGCTTTCTGCTGAGCGTTGTGAACGGCACCACTCAGGCGCACTATGCCAAGGCGCGGATAGACACCGATTGGCAGATTGTGGGTACGTGGATCGCGCCCTAATGCCATTGCCAGATCGCTCGCCAACCTATCATCTCCAACAAGTCGATTGTTGATTTCCAATAGGCCATTCACACCCATTGCCTGCCTTTCGGCTAAATCTCCACGCAGCGAACTTGAAATGTTGCCATCGAGGTAAAGCACCCCATCCAATACACGCGCTGTAACGCCTTTCAGATCGATATGCAGCGGTATCGTTCCGAAAAGAACCGCCTCGACTTCACTCTGCAGTACGCTGTCGGGGCGATAGGCAGGCATAGCGTTCAGCACCGCTGCCTCCACCTGTACCTTGATGTGCCCCGTCGCTATCTCAATCACATGCTCTCCCTGGAGCAGCGTATCCTGTCCATGTCGTAAATCGTGCACAACCAGGTAGGATAATTCCCCACTGTCTGGATGCACTGCGACTAGCATCAGTCTGCCTGTACCTGAAGAGACCGTATTCTCCACCGTACTCTTCTCATCGAGATGCGCGCCAACGACCTCTGCACTACCGGCAGCCGTCACATCAGCGCGCCTGGCACGAATTCTTATCCCCTCTCCCGTCGCGCTAACAACCGTATCAAATGGCAGAAAAAATATATTCCCCAATAAACGCCGCTGTCTCACACCTATATGAGTCATTTTGCGGGTCGTAGAATCAAAAATAACCTGCGCCAGGAAACCGTCTTCCCCGTCGGAACAAATAATCTTAGAACCAAAATGAAACTTTAGCATTTCAGAGATTGATGCTATGTTGCTCATGTTTCCAACCTCGTACTACTTCATCTTAATTGAAGGACAAAAGCAAAACAGAAAACGTGCTACATCCTCTATGCAAAGTGTAGCACGTTATCCTCAAGCATGACAAGCGTAACAACCTCTATAATTCTGCCAACGAAAGCATCCTGCAGGGAGATGCTTCGCTGCGCGCAGCGAAGCATCTTAAACGGGGACCCGGCGTTGTATTACATCTCTTATACCAAAAACAGTCTCTGCCGCTTCTGGCGCGTATCGCTCAACTATAGCCTCAGTAATGGCATTAGCACGGCAAATTTCACCAAACATACTGGCGCTGACGCGCGGGATGCGATGCATTGTTCGCAGATCAAGCTCAATTAAGCCAAAACGCACGCTCCAACCCTCGTTCCATTCAAAGTTGTCTACCAATGACCAGTGCAGATAACCGCGCACGGGAATACCTTCGCTGATTGCGCGATGAATCATCGCGAGATGCTCCAGGATAGCCCGTGGACGGCGGCTATCCTGAGCATCACTAAAACCATTTTCTGTGATATAGAGGGGTTTGTTGCTTCGCGTACGACGATAGATAGCTCTCAGCACCCGGTATATACCCACTGGGTAGATCTCGCCAAAATTATTTTCCAGGCCAGGATCGTTGCACACGGCCCCCGGTCGAACAAAGCGCCGCCCAAATAGTTCAGTGGGTTTGGTCGCATCGAACTTGACCATATCGCGGGTGTAGTAGTTTACGCCGTGGTAGTCCCTCGCCCCCGCCGCGTGCTCAATAGGCTCGAGCAGTACATTCAACGGGAAGGTAAAACGCCCTGTTTCCGCGGCCTGTAATATCACCCAGTTAAAAAAAGTCTCTTGCAGTCCTGCCGCCCCTCGATCTAACGGGGAGAGGTCATTGGCCGCTTCGAAAAGTCGGTAGTGCAGGCAGTAGCCGATCCGTCCCTCCGGTTGCAGACGGCGAATAGCATAGAAAGACTGCACATGAGCCACTATCATATTGCGCGTAACCTGAAATGCGTGCACGATCTGCTGTTCGCCAGGTGGAAATGAACCCAGCACATACCCCCGTGTGGCGTAGACATTTGGTTCGTTCAAAGTAATCCAGAAATCACAGAGATCACCCAACGCCCGCACGGCATGTTCCGCATAACGCACAAAGAAGGCAATATTTGTTTCGTTTGCAAATCCGCCGCGGTCGGCAAACCAGAGAGGCTCGGAAAAATGATGAAGTGTGACTATAGGGGTCATGTGTCTCTGGTGTAGATCGCTCAGCATCGCCCGGTAACGCTCAATCGCCGCGTTGTCCCACTGTCCCTCATCAGGCTCTATACGGCTCCATTCCAGGCTTAAACGCAGCGCATTATTCTCCATCTGTTCCGCCAGGTTAAAATCACTCTCTGCATCCTCCCACCAGTTGTCTGCGCTGGCACACGACTCACCCGTCAATATGTGCCCCTGTTGCTCCCAGCGATACCACTGGCTATTTGTATTACTTCCCTCACATTGGTACGATGAAGATGCGGTTCCCCACAAAAACCCATCTGGGAATCGCAGTATACGCTGCTTTGCCATAGGTCTCTCCAGCATTACCATTATTCACGGATGCCCCGTGCTGGTAGCGGGCGAACCAGTGGACTCATCACCGGCAAATCTTTCTTCCCACGTGGCAGACGCTGGCGTACCAGGTAATCTGGCGCGTTCGCCAGGTCTCCCTTCTCCAATGTGATATCGGGACCAAAACGATTGAAGAAAGAAAGCTCGAAGTTTGGCGTCTCGCCCAGTGCTCCGTGAGGGCAAACCTCGACACAATCGCCACAGAAGATACAGCGATCCAGGGCGAAGGCGTAGCGCTTCAGGGTGCGCTCAGCCATCATCAACGAGCCGGTTGGACATACCTGGACGCATGCTCCACAGGAGACACAGTCGGTATCATGCAAGCTGACATTGAATGGCGTCGCCACAATCGTGTCGAACCCTTTCCCAAACATACCATAGCAGTCAGGGCCAATGACATCATGACAGACGCGTACACACTGTGTGCAGTTAATGCACTTATTGGGATCGCGCAAGATGAAGCTGTGTGACAGGTCTACATCGTAGTCGTGATAGTCGCTTGGTTCGCCGTCGTGGAAACGATTATCGGCGAGGCCATGCTCGATACTGTATTTTTGCAGGTCACACTGGCCGGCTGCCGGGCAGGCGCACTGCAAGCAGCGAGCTGATTCACGCTGCGCCTGTTCCTTCAGATACCCCAGCTCAATGAGCGTGAAATTACGCTTGCGCTCCTCGTAAGGAAGCATCGGCATCTTGACCTTTGGCTCAACAGGCTTGTAGGGTACGATATCAAACAGGTCTGGTTTGCGCTCTTCCAGTTCCAGGCGGCGAGCAACTTCGTCCATGTCTTCTCCATTCAAGAAGGCATGTATAGAACGAGCGCCGAGCTTGCCCTGGGCAACACATTCGATGATCGTCTTCGCGCCCAATTGCGCGTCACCACCGGCAAAGACTGCATGGCGATCAGTCATGTAGTTGTGTGGATTGGTCTGGATAGTTGTTGATTTCGTCCACTTAACCCCTGATTTCTCATCGAGCACTGACTTATCTGGCTTCTGGCCGAAGGCAGGGATGATCGTATCACATGAAATGGTAAATTCAGATCCGGGAATAGGTACAGGGCGGCGGCGACCACTGGCATCCGGCTCACCTAACTTATTCCTCAGAAATTCAAGACCTGTTACTTTCCCATACTCAGTGAGGACCTTTGTCTGCTGGACATAAAATATCAGTTCTGTGCCCTCGGCCTCTGCGTCCTCAATCTCTTCCATCGTCGCCGTCATCTCTTTTACTGAACGGCGATAGCAAGTATGAACCTTTGCCCCCAGTCGTAGAGAGGTTCTCGTGCAGTCAAACGTGGTAAACCCACCACCTAGCACAACAACCTCGCGTCCCTCCTGGACAGGTACGGATTTACCTTCAACCTTTTCTGCCAGGAACGCGATAGCGTTTACCACACCCTCTGCCTCTTCGCCAGGCGCATCGAGCGGGTTACTTGTCCAGGCACCAATCGCCAGATACACGGCATCGAAGCCCTCCGCAAAGAGATCATCGATAGTGAAGTCTGTCCCAAGTTTAACGTTACTTTGCAGGTCAACGCCCAGCTGCCAGACATGATCGAGTTCACGGTCCATCACGTCCTTCGGCAAACGGTATTCAGGAATACCATAGCGCAACATACCACCGGGTTGTGGCTGCATATCGAATACTTTACAGTAGTGCCCTCTCAATGCCAGGTAATACGCACAGGTGAGGCCCCCAGGACCAGCACCCACAATAGCAACTTTCTTACCGGTTGGTGGGTCCTTAAGAAAGGGAATGGGTGGATCGAGCAAACAGGTTTCTGCGGCATACCCATGCATACGACAGATGGCGATCTCTTCCTCGACCAGCGCGCGGCGGCAGGCCTTCTGACACGGCGCGGGACAGGTCAGGCCAAGGATAAATGGGAAAGGCAGCACCTCTTTTACCAGGCGCGCAGCCTCTTTCATCGAACCCTTCGCAATGAGTTCCAGGTAGCCAGGAATGTCGATATGCGTCGGGCAATCAACCTGGCAGGGAGGCTGACAATAGGCGTTGTGGTCAGAGAGCATCATCTCCAGGTTGGTACGCCGGATGTGAAACAATTCGTCAGACTTCGATGTGACGACCATGCCGGGAGAAGCCGGTGTATTACAAGACGGGAGGGGAAGATCCACACCTTCGATATGCACAAGACACATTCGACAGGCTGATGTCGGCTCCAGCTTTTCGTCATCACACAGGTTAGGGATATCGTCAATCCCGTTGTCTATTGCCACACTCAGGATCGTCTGGCCTTCGTAGGCCTTGACGGTTTTGCCATCGAGGGTAAATGTGAAGCCAGGTTGCCCAACCTCGTTGCGCTCCATCGGCACCGTTGGCGCATGAGCTGTCAGTGAAAAATTGTCTCGGATTGATATTGCCATGTAGTTCCTCTTCCGACCTCATTTCATCGCTGCTGACCGTAGGTAGTATAGTAGGGTTGACCCTTACGGTCAACCTTCCCTTGCGGTCACCCTGCAAGCAGCTACGGTAAGACGTGTTTCGTTACAAAACGATGAGAGCGCACCGGAATACATGTTCCGGTGGGACACTGTTGCTCTTCAATATGCATGTGGAAGTGATCCGGCCAGTAGCGTTTAGCTGTCTTCAACGCATTAGGCGCCTGCACACCAAAGCCACATAGCGAGCCATTCGGGACGTAGCTGGCGAATTCATCCAGTACATTCAGATCCCCAGTGACGCCGAGATCACTCACTATTCCTTCAAGAATACCGGCAATACGTTTGACACCTAAGCGACAGGGAACACATTTACCACAGGATTCCTTCGCCAGATAGCGGCTGCGTTCCATCGCCCACGCGACCATACAGGTATTCGCGGGAAGCAACTCGATCACGCTGGATCCGACAATGGCGCCCGCTTCTTCCAGGGGATCATAGTCAAAAGGCACGTCAAGTAACGACGTTGGCAGAGCGCCACCTTCGGCACCACCCACCACGATGGCTCGCACTTCTCCATCCGACCGTGTGTAGCCGGCGTGGTGCAGAATTTCACGGAGAGTCGCGCCAAAAGGCACTTCAATCACTCTTGGCTCGCTGCCGGGGACATCATCGTAGACCGTCAGCACCTTTGTTCCGCCAGTCGTCTCGCTGCCAACGCTTCTGAAAGCCTCAGCACCGCTGCGCACAATGAAAGGTACATTTGCCAGCGTTTCAATGCAGTTGATGGCGGTAGGTTTATCCCACAAACCATATTGCGCGGGATAAGGAGGGCGTTGCTCAGGCATCCCACGACGCCCCTTGATCATAGCGATCTGCACGGTCTCTTCGCCGCCCATAAAGCCAATATCAACGCCGATCACATTGATGGTGCAGCTGAACTCGGTCCCTAAAATATCGCGTCCCACCAGGTTAGCCTCCAGGGCCTCGTACAGCGCTTTCTGCACAGAGGCAACCGCTTCGAGATACATATTACGAGTGAAGAGGTACGCCTCCGTTGCGCCTACCGCGTAGGCAGCAAGCACAATGCCCTCGATGACCTGGTGTGGATTGCGTTCCAGCAGCGATCGGGCCGCCAGGGCGCGCGGATCGGCATCATATGCATTACAGATAACGTATTTCTGATTATCATCCATGTTGCGTACAATACGCCACTTCTCGCCGGTCAGGCGACCCGCACCACCGCAACCACGTAGTTTCGCATCGACGACCTGTTCAATGATCTGATCAGGTGTTTGTTCGTTAATAGCATGCACTAAAGCAACATAGCCGCCAACGCGACGATATGCGTCAAGTGAACGCACATCAGGCTCACCAGGGCGGCGCAACACTCTATACGTAGGGGCCCAATTTATTGCGCCCGTAGGTTCAAATTCAGGCATTTGGCTGCCTCACATGATGAATATTACCCCATACGCCGCGCTTATCGGGTGCCAACCCACGCTCGGGTTGATCGTCTCGCCTGATACCCCTGGCGGCAGGAGCAGGCTTAAATTTTGGACTCATAGTAGCGATACCAAAGATATCACTCAGGTCGACGCCGCGTATCTGCACAATGCGTTTCGCCGCCTGCAAGGGTAGATACCCGTACAAATCCATCACGGCATCAAGCAGCGAAGGCAGATCACCAGCTTCCTGCGGCCACGTCTCCAGCAACTCATCAACCTTGCTGAGATCAAGCTCAGGCTCCAGGTAATCTTTGACAGGCATAGAGACACAGGGCGCTACCGGCTTGTCATGATACTCTACCGCATATTCCGAGATACGTGGAATATAAAAGCCAGCCTTTGAGGCACCTGTCGCAGCAGTCAGTTTTCGCGAAGTAAACTTTTCAGCACCCTCGCGAATGTGCGACTTGAACCAGGGGCGCACTCTCCAGGAGTCCATTGGTTCATATTCAATGGTAATGGCTCGCGGCGGGCAGGCCTTTTCACACAACAGGCAGGCTTCACACTTCAAATTGAAATCAGTTTGCAGCCCCTCCTGCCTGGTCAACTGAATCAGGCCGCGGCTGCGCGGCGGCAGCTTTGGTTTTTCGTAAGGATAGAGCCGAGTCACCTTTGGGCGGAAGAGATGGCTAAACGTCAGGCCCATTCCCTCAAGGATACCACGCATACGCTACACCTCTATTTCCTTTTCACCGCGCACTTTAAGCCCCTGCTTGGCGATCTTCTCACGCAGTTTGAGGATACCCTCAATCAGTGCTTCGGGACGGGGAGGACAGCCAGGAACATACACATCCACTGGCACAATAGTATCGACCCCCTGGACAGTGTAGTAACTATCGTAAAATTCACCGCCAGAGTTGGCGCACTGGCCCATGCTAATGACCCACTTTGGGTCCGGCATCTGCTCCCAAAGTAACCGCAGGCGCGGCCCCATCTTGACCGAGACGGTTCCGGCCACAATCATCAGGTCAGCCTGGCGCGGGCTGGAACGAAAGACCTCCGAACCAAAGCGTGAGAGGTCATAGTGCGCCTGCGCGCTGGCAATCATCTCAATAGCGCAGCAAGCCAGGCCATAGCCCAATGGCCACACCGACTTTGAGCGCGCCCAGTTCTGCGCCCATTGCAGCATATCCATAAAACTGGTGATTTGAACTGGTAACTCTTGATCTCCTGGAATATATTCATGGGGACCAGAAGCCATAACAATTGGTACCGGTTTACGTCGTACACCAGGAACCGACGCTCTCCCATCTCCTGTATTCTCGCTGCTCATAGAATAATAGCTCCTCCGCAAAGGTTTAGCAGCACCATTGCTCGGTTGATATAATGCAGTCTATTGTAAAGCCTATCTAGCACAAAGTCCAGACAGCACACCAAAGAAAGCCTTTTTCAGCCTCCTATCATGCCCTATTATAGCATGTACCAACCCGAGGTGCCACAAAATTTTTTATTAGTGTGTCGAATGGGCTTGCCCGCAGCGGCGCTGCAGGCAAGCCCATTCGACACACAAAAATCTCGCGAGGCACGCTTGCGGGCCGAGGGTTCAAATAGCGGGTATGATATCATAAGAAGAAAACAAAAAGGAGCAATTACTTATCTTTATGTCAAATACAATCAAAGCCATCATATGGGACCTCGATGGAGTAATCATCGACAGCGCCGACGAACACCGTCGCGCCTGGCAACGCCTCGCCCGCGAAGAAAAAGTAACATTCACCGACGAAGACTTCTGGTCCACCTTCGGCAAACGCAACATCGACATCCTCGCCATCGTCTGGGGCCCCCTCACGCCCGAACAAGCACAAGAACTAGGAAAACGCAAAGAAACCTACTTTCGGGACCTCATCCGCCAGAGCGCAGCCCCCCTACCAGGCTCAATGGAACTCATGCGTTCATTGCACGAAGCAGGCTACCTCCAGGCGCTAGCCTCCTCCGCGCCCATCGAAAACATCCAGCTCATCAGCGAAGTACTCGGCCTTGAACGCTACCTCACAGCCCTCATCTCAGGCGAAACCGTTCCACTGGGCAAACCAGCCCCCGACATCTTTCTCAAAGCCGCCCAGGCACTACACATCGAGTCCTCGTATTGTCTCGTCATCGAAGACGCCGTCGCCGGAGTCGAAGCCGCCCACGCTGCCGGCATGCGCTGTATCGCCGTAGCAGGTAACCGCGACCTACCCGACCTGCGCAAAGCCGAGCTCATGGTGAAAACGCTGCTCGAGGTAAATGTAGAGCGAATACGATCGCTAGCTTGACAAGCGGGAGAACCAATGGCACAATAGGCCATATTTCCGTTCAGTGTGAAAGTGAAATATGGAGGTGTAGGGGCCCCGGTGGGTCTCACCGTCTTCAAAACGGCTGAGGGGTCGCTCGGCGCGGTCCCTGGTGGGTTCGACTCCCATACGCCTCTGCCACTTTTTTTGTCTTCCGAAGTGTAATTTCCAGCGTAACTGCGAAATGAAATGGAATTCCGAAGACGGAGATAAAAGACGGCGTTTCTCGCATTAGTAGTTGCAGCGTTTGGTAGGCCACTAAAGTTGAGAAGGGTATACGATCAGTGATCTTCCCCTACTTTGGTAGAGTGGCTAAACATGAGCCTGCTGTTGCTCATAGGCAGCAGGGCTCATATACGTTAACTATGAGTGGCGTCGCTGTCGATTGTAGAACACCTCGATCTACTCAAAGATGGAGAGTTTGGCCTCCGAATGGCTCTGATAGGCTTGTCGGTTCACGCACTCGGTTTTGAGCGAGCTAAAGAAGCTCACTATCATGGCATTATCGTAGCAGTCACCTTTGCCGCTCATGCTCACCTGGATATGAAACTGAGCTAACACCGCTTGATAGGCTAGACTGGTGTACTGGCTGCCCCGATCTGAGTGATGCAGCAACTCTTCAACGGGCTTACGCCAGCCAAGGGCCATCAAGAGAGCTTCTTCCACCAGGCTTTCCTCTCGATGCGAGGCCATTGCCCAGCTGACGACGCCCCCATCCGCGCACTCCAGGACATCGCGCCTGCGCTAGGCCGCTTCACCGTTGAATTCGGATATGGCGATGTTCTATCCGGCCCTGCTCTTGGTTTAAAACCCCGACAACTTTGTACTGTCGCCGCTCTGGCAGCCCTGGGAAATGCTGCACCTCAACTCCGTTATCACATTCACGGTACGCTGAACGTCGGTTGGAGTCCCAGAGAGATCGTCGAGGTGCTGATCCTGGTAACCGTCTACGCTGGCTTTCCTGCGGCCCTCAACGGCATTTCGGCAGCACGTGAGGTCTTTGAGCAGCGTGGAGACAAGCCATCGGGCAACAAAATACCTCTGGAAAACGCAATGGTGTCTGATCGATATGAACAAGGTGTGCGAACGCTCCAGCGAGTGAGCCGTAGCGGTAGCAATGCTGTCGTCGAAAGTCTTAAAGATATCGCCCCCGATCTGGGTCGCTTCATCAAAGCAAAAGCCCTTGAAATTTGAAGCAATTTGTGGCAATCCGGGCCAACTCATGGAACTCCCCCACTTCCTCTTGAATACTTCGTCTTTGTAGGCCTCATACATACATTGGCGCTCTGAAGAGCAAGATTGTTATAGCAATGACTAGAAGCAAAGAAACAGGGGAGAAATGGCACAATGGTCGCCAGAAAACGTGGCACTCACCTCTTCATCTGCCGAGGGAAAGTTACAAAGCAGTGTTACAGGAACTTTTTCCACTTCTCTGTGTCGAAGGAAATACACCTTTCGCCACTTTTCTACTCTCTTACACCTACGCTTCGGCTAGAGATAACTCTCTTGCCCCAATGACATCGAAGTATGTCTTGGGCCTCAGAAGGGGAAGGAACGCGCGAGGAGCAGAGGGATCAAACGAACCATCATAAGGAGCAAACACAGATGGCTTACAGCGAGTACGGTGACCCAATCCTGGTTGACGGAGTAGTCCTGCCCCCTTTTGCAACCTTCATGTATTCGAGGGTGGAATCCATTCATGAGTCTCAATCAGCTTGTGGCCTTTGCGCCAGCGCAGGACGGTAGCCGGAGCATCGGCAAGTCGGCGATCAGATGACCAGCGAGCGGGTGGGGCAATTGTGAGCTCGGCGAGGGCGAGGAGCACGGTATCGTAGTTGACGCGCCAGCCCGCGAAATCCCGCCACGCCTGCTCGCGGTCAACTTTGAGAGGCACGCCCGCCTCGGCCATTTCGTCCAGCGCAGCCTCAAACTCCGCCCGCGAGACGCTAATCGGATCGTCTGGAGATGGGTTGGGATTGTAGGAAATGCGAAAGAAAGCGGCAATATAGCGCAAAGCCAGGTACCCGGCACGAATACAGAGATCGGCCTGGGAATCAGCGGGTATATCGACTACAGAGCGCACGAGAGCGGCACCATCCAACACAGCCCCGGCAGCAATCACCCAGGAACGATGGGGCTGCGGCGAGCGGAAGAAGGACAGCGCGGCCAGCGACGTATGGCTCTCTTCGAGATCCACAAACCAGGCTTCCCAGGCTGTCCACAGCTCGCCAAGCTGCTCTAAGCGCTTTAGGCGGGAATACCGTTTGATCATCTCAACCGCGGAGGGTGGCGAGCCGGCCCGCACTTCAAGCATCGTGACAGCAGCCTCGCGCCGTGAAAACGCTGCATAAATCGTAGGCAGGTAAGCGATGAGTAACGCAATCAGAATCAAGCC
>Ga0209159_1000951_pt1 | contig 23669 bp, 21 predicted proteins | sample GraSoiAngelo_144_FD_185901 | JGI IMG/M metagenome (GOLD analysis project Ga0209159, IMG submission 185901) | Grasslands soil microbial communities from the Angelo Coastal Reserve, California, USA - 14_1009_02_40cm (SPAdes) (version 2) | ecosystem: Environmental > Terrestrial > Soil > Grasslands ...
AGGTACGCTGTCACGAATATGGTCAATGGTCGCTTGCACCGTTGTCACCAGCGATTGTTGCAACGAAACGGGCAGCTCCGAGAGCGATTCGCCAAGTAGCAACAGTACAGCAGCTTGATCGTTATGTCGTACGCTTAGCTCATATGGCGCGTAATCGCAGTTGTCGCCGAAGGAATACGGCGCTGAAATAGTGCATGACTGTTGGCGAAAAGGATAAGCTGTCCATGTAATCACATGGCTGCCAGGAGAGAGGGCCAGCGGTGGATCAACACCGGGGCGCGGCACTTGGAGTAACAAGTGCCCATCAATAGTTACCCGCTCCTGAGGAACATTCACCTCCAGATAGTAGAGATTGCTACCTCGTATTGGAGGCAGTGTCGGTGAAGGAACAGGGAACAGGCGCTTCAGCGCACTGCGCGGTATTGTGCCTATAGATAGCATGTTGTTCGCCAGTATAATCAGAAGGAGCAGCACCATGGCAACAGCCATCGCGCCCCGCGTGATAAACGCACGCTGACGCGCATGCCCGTACAGATTATGCCACTGGTACTTCGTCCGTTCGTTCGCATCATCGTAATCAAGTGGAATGATCTGCACAGACGCATCATCTGTATCGTTAGCGTTTTCAGGTGTAGGCGGAATGATCTGCACAGACGCGTCATCCGTATCGTTAGCGTTTTCAGGTGTAGGCGGAATGATCTGCACAGACGCATCATCTGTATCATTGGCGTTTTCGGGTGTAGTTGGCGGTTCTAACTGCTGATCCATCCGTGTCCTATCAATTTGATATGAGCGTGTATATAAGTTCTGATACCATCTACCTATGAGCATCTATCCAAACAGTAATCACAATCAGCATGAGTATATCATACCCTTCAGACACGCTTATCCACACTCCTCACCACAGTTCACCATCCCTCACGATAATCTATAGGGGACATACGCAGTACCCAATGATAGCATTTAACAAACTACACCGGACAACTGTACGGGCCGATTATGCACATTGACGAATTAATCCGGACACTCGTAGGGGCCGATAATGCACATTAACTATTTAATGCGGACACGAATTCGCTCAAAATGGCCGCATTAATTTGTTAATGTGCATTATCGCGCCCACCGCCGATTTATCGGCCCCAATAGGCATCAACCTATGTCACCCTGAGCCGCAGCGAAGGGTCTCTCTCGCTGGCCCTCGAGATGCTTCGCGGAGTTGACACTGAGCGGAGCGAATGTGTATGAGTTACTCACATCGTAACCGCTCCGGTTTCCCGACATCGTAGCCTGCTAAGGAGAGGAGAAGCTACCATGGCGAACGCGCCGTTCTTGGGCCGTGCGCAAGCGCTGCTCAGCGCGTGCTTGCTGCATCATGAGTTGCACAAAAGCTTCGAAGGACAGCGCCGCTCCAGACAGTCCTTTGAGCGGCAGGGATTTGAGAAGCTTGGTGTCTTGGATGACGAGCCAGGCCTGCGCTTTGGCCGACAGGTGCAAAGCCACGCGGTGGCCAGCCAACGGCCGACCTACATAATAGTCTTTCAGATCGATGCTCACCATCCCCTGGCGGTTGACCGTGCGCACCACCGACAAGCCGTCGCTGACCTGCAGCCAGCGATCCGGGTTGACCACGTCAGGCACCGCAGGCAGTTCGGGCAAGGTGGGAAAAGCGGTGCGTGGCGGACGGTTGCCACAACTGAGCCCCTGGTGGGGACGCTCGTCGGTGTAGTGCTGGGCGAACTGCTCGGTGACCGCCCGCACCTGCTCCACGGTTGCTGGACGGTGCACCGCCAGGCATTCTTCTTGCTAGCTGCGGTGATAGCGCTCGACGAACCCGTTTTGCTCCGGGTGATGCGGGTCGCAGATGCGCACCGCCACGCCCAGGCAGTGACAGAAGCGCACCAAGGCCGAAGGAAAATCGCTGCCGCTCGGACTGCTGACAAAGCGCACGTCGCGGTCGAAGGTCAGTTGCTGGGGGCGACCGTGCGTGCGCAACAGGCTGGCGACCTCCTGCAGGGTAGTCTCCGCGGTGAAGTCCGCCCGCACCTGGGCCCAGACCAGGACGGAGGTGCCCATATCGACCGTGTTGAGCACCTCGACCACGTGCTGCCGCTTGCCAAAGGGATCAGCGGGCACGGTGGAGGCATCTTTGAAGTCCAATTGCCACTGGCTCATCGGGGCGGGCCGTTCCCTCGGCTCCTGCAGGTGTGGCAGCCGCTGTCGGATGCGTCCGGCCTCGCGCAAGAGGCGAGAGATGGTGCGACTGGAGCGTGGCAGGCGCTGGCCCGTAGCGGCCAGTTCCACATCGCGGGGGAGATAGGAGAGCAGGGCTTTGGGTCCCGGCGTGCGTCCCAAGCCTTCAGGGGGCTGATCGCGCAGCTGGAGGAGGCGGTCGACCACCGCCTCGCTGATGCGCTCAGGTGGGTGCTGGCGCGCTCGCGACTGGCTGTGCAAGACGGCTTGATCCTCCGGCGGCGCTTCCCGCAAGCGCTTGACCCATTTCTTGACCCAGCCTTGCGACATGCCCACCGCTTGGGCATACTGCTTGCGCGTCCAGGCGGGGTGCTGGGTCAGCAAACGCCGCAAGTTCGCTCGTGCGGCGGAGTATACTGCTTCCATGAGAGGACTCTCCTTGGTAGGCGAACAATATCTTACCAGGAGTGTACCTTTCTCTTCCTTGCTCTGTCTACGTTGTCGGGAAACTCTTGGGGTCACGATGTCAGTAACTCATACACGCATGTGCTCAGCATGACAGCATTGCCCTCCTGTCGCGCCATCACTCCTCCCGCATTTGATGGGCTTTTCTTAGGTTGATGCCTATTTCCGCCGATTATGAACTTTTACAAAATAATCTGGTATATTTTGAGCGCCTTTATACCTTGTTATTTAATCAAAGTTCATTATCGGCCCCGGTGCCTCTATCAATATCCGGATGATTTTGTGAAAAACCATTATCGGCCGCACATCTCTAACGCTTCTCAACTGGGAACTGGATCTCCGTAACGAACTTCGATTGGTCGTCACCGCGCTCATATTCAATGTTGAGCTCACGAGTGGGACCGCTGATGTGATAACCGTTGGTTTCAATCCATTTGGAGATGGCGTTATACGCCTGGCCCATTGTGCTGAAACTGCCGTGATGGATAACCGAAGCCATCGTCTCTACTGCAGGTAACTCGCCCACTTTCACTTGCTCACCATCGTTGAGTGAACCTTCAAAGGACATGCAGGCTCCAACGCTGATATCGCGTTCGCAGTACTCGGTGTCATAGTAGAGTGTAATGCCAGGCCCAACAGGGGTCGCTCCATGTTGACTGATATATCCCATTACCTGGTCGAAGAGGCGATCAAGGGTCGGTCCTATCTGCTCCATGCTTGGAGCGACACCGCGTAGCTGGGCTACCTGGAGCGGTGCTACCTTCTTAAGAACGACATCATATGCTGGCATAGTAACCTCCTGTTCAAATGCTTGCAGCCACGCTTCTATGCGTGCCAGCCGAGACTGTCCCTCCACGAGTTGCTGGCGCAATTCGACCTGTTTGAGCCGGAGCATCCCCCGTATCTGGTCCGGGGTCAGCTCCTTGTCCAGGAGGAGAGCGATCTGCTCCAGAGACAGGCCCATATCTTTCATGGCCAGCATGCGGTTCAGGCGGGTGAGCTGGCTGGCCGAATAGTAGCGATAGCCTGTAAACTCATCTACCCGCGCGGGTTTGAGCAGTCCCAGTTCATCGTAGTAGCGTAACGCCTTGACCGATACCAGGCTTAACCTGGAAAAGTCACCAATCTTAAACACAACTGCATCTCCCAGGTGGGTTGATTACTTTTCTCTACGCCATCCATGTTTCGTCAGAAGGCCCTCTGTCTAAGAATATGGTACATTATCCTGTAAGGGGAGAGTCAAGGGGTGAAAGCGGGCATATCAATGGGGGTACAGCAACTCGCTGGCAAATAGGCCTCAAGTTAAGAAAAAAGGACGGGAAAAACGAGGAAGGACGAGGTTGTTCCGTAAGGGCGGGAGCGGTGTGGATGTGGAGTGGGGACGCAGCCGCATCCGAGGAATGATGAAGGCAGCGTCGCCCTCGTCCTGTGGTCGTGAACGCACACCCCTCCTCCCAGGGCGACGCAAGCGTCCCCACCACCCCCTGCCCAACCCCCGCTTTCAGAGATAGGTATTCTATGATACCGCATCGGAAGCGGCTCCGTATCCGTAGGGGCGGGAGAGGTGTGGAGTGGAGTGGGGACGCTTGCGTCGCCCCCGTCCTGTTCACCCAGAGGCCACCATGGGCGACGCTTGCGTCGCCCCCGTCCTTGTTCACCCAAAAGCCACCATGGGCGACGCAAGCGTCCTCTCCCCTCTTCCCTGCCGCCCCCGCCCCTACGAGACAAACCTGCTTCCCTGCTCGTTTCACCAAATACCTACCCTTGAGAGCCCAATCCCTGCCACTACGGGAAATCGGCGTTTCTTCCCCCTGAACTTGACGCCTATTGGGCGAAGCCTTGTGCTCGCCCTGGTTAGGTGAATGCGCCGCGTTGCACTCGTTCTTTCATTCGCCAACAATGAGCCATGCGCCGCTCGTGCACCACTGCGCATGAAAATGATTTTCCCCTACCCCTAATTTCAGGGGAAGCGCCATGACACTACGTGTCAGAGAAGAGCATGAAATCGGGTATTTCGTGCATTACCATACTCTTTCCGGCGATTTTCGGAGGAAAGTCCTGGAAGCGGACCATGACGCCAGAGAAAGCGCTGGCTGTACGAGCAGCAGGGAAGCCCCCTACAGAGCCGCCATCAGCTTGAAGGAAGTGGCACTGTAAAACCAGGGCATAGCATCCTACAGGAAAGCCTCTAATCACCAAAACCACATTTGCACCCACCAGTTATAATAAGTACAGACCCACCCGAAAGGAGGCCCTTCCATGACCCAATCTACTCTGCACTCCGGGCTTACCTCTACCCTTTACCCTCACCCTCGCAACCTTTCTCCAAAAAATTATCGCGCAACTTACGCGCTATTTCCCCAAATTAGCGAGCGTCACCCCCCTTAAAGCAAGTGAAACAATAACAGCAAACCACGAACCTCACATTTCACCCTATTTCGAGGCCATCGAGGGCGACGACAAGAAAATCTGCAGTGAATACAAGAAGAAGATCAAATACCAGCGCGGCGCGACGACGTGGATTATATTATGGAGACGTTCCAGATTGTAAAACGCAAGGACGAGAAGGAGTTTGGGGAATACCGGACGAAGCGGGTGATTCTGGAGGCGTATGATGAGATGAGGAGGGCGATGGAGATGGGGGAGGCGTACCGGACGAGGTTGGCGCCACCCCCGGCGGATAGGAGTGTGGCGCATGAGGAGAGGAAACGGGCAGAGGTGTAAGACAAACAAAGCGAGAAGATGAAAAGTAAATGTTGACACATCCAGTGGCAGGATGATCGCGGCGAAAGACACTCAGATGTCGCTTGACGGATTTTATCGATTTATATTATAGTCATCATATGTATGATAAACGTTATGTAAAAAGGCCCAGAAGGAAGAAAGAATTGTCCCCATCATCAAGCGGGTGTAAGGAGGAGACATGAGCACGCAAGAGCACACGACGAATGCTGTTCCGCCCGAGCGAGGGTTGAGTCAAACCCTACAAATGACCATCGTCGAGCAGAGTCCTGACCGCGTGGTGATGACGATGCCCGTCACTGCCTATCATCTTCAGCCCTGGGGTTACCTTCACGGGGGAGCGAGTATCGCTCTCGCAGAGACGGCCGCGACGCTCGGGGCGTTTTTGAACTGTCCCCCTGATATGGTAGCATTCGGACAGGAGATAAACGCTAACCATCTTCGTCCGGTTCGTGAAGGGATGTTGACTGCAACGGCAACCCCACTTCATGTTGGGCGCACATCTCAGGTTTGGGACATACAAATCCGCGATGAGCAGAACAAGCTGATCTGTGCTTCTCGTTGCACGCTTGCAGTCATATCAAGCAATCCTCGTGATGAAACAAATGCATAAGCGCTTGAACCGATTATCCTGACAAATGACATATATCTTTGACAGCCCCTTACGGTTGTGCTGGAGTCGCAACTACCTGGCCGTTTTTCGGCGACTTCTCGTGGCTGGCTTTCCCAGCTGCGGGGGAACTGGCCTGCTCTGCGCGCTGCTTGATACCCAGCAACATCTTGCGTGTCATCAAGAATTCGATTGGTTCAAAGAAGAAACCGGCTATCCTGGCTGCCGCAGTCTGGGACGGTTGGGCCTGACCGCGCAAGCGCGAGATGAGGCGCGTGTGCTCGCTATCGGCTTCAGCGAGTACAAAAGCCCAGGTGAATGCTGGGAACATCTGCTTGAAGCCTTCAAAGACGCCCTCGTCGTTTGCTTCGACGCTGCCGATTACCAGCTCCCGTTTAGGCTCGACTACGAGTACTTTGAAGCCCTTGCCACCCGGCTCGGCTGGAATGATGTCACCCGCGTGGATGTGCTGCCACTCAGGGTTGATGGCATCTGCGGTCTTCATCTTGAGGCCCATCAGGTTCTCAAGCCGGTCATAGCTATAGTATCCCCCTCTTCCTTGCCCAATTTGCACCAGCCAGGACCAGACCTCGGCGGGCCTGGCCCGTATGGTGATAGCGCGAGTCAGGTTGGCATCTGGATGGTGTACCAGTTCATCTCCTGGAAGTGTGCGCTTGACCTCCTCGTCTGTGGCTCCCCACCTGTGCTGCCAGGGGCGGAAGAGCAGGATATAGGCTCCCAGCGCGGCTGCACTGACCGTTATCAATCTTCTGGCGAACTTTATGGCCATGGTGTTGTTCCTCCTTTGTGTCGTGTCGTACTCCAACAGAAATACCCGTCTCCTATCAGAGCAAATAATGTACCAGTATGAATAATACCATGCTGCCTTCACATTGCTATCTCAGATTGCAAGAATAATCGCACAAGGAGGTCACATTGTCATTTGTCCGATAGAGGGGCCTTTATCAACCGCTCAAGTCTTCTGCGCATCCAAATGTGATCACCCTTCTTCCACTAACTCTACCCAAGTAATTTCATACGTCTGATCTTAGTCGTACCTCGCTCTGGCCCTTGACAATCACTGTCCCCCGCGCTATAATCGTAACGTAAAGTACGTTACTAAAAATGAGGCCAGTAGCAATGGAACAGAGACAGAGCAGACGCGTCCAGCAGACCCGCGAGCGGCTCCGCGTCGCCGCCCACCAGCTATTTCTTCAGCAGGGGTACCTGGCGACGAGCATCGATGCCATTCTGGCGGAGGCGGGCATTTCCTCGAAGGAGACCCTCTACCGCCACTATGCCAACAAAGAGGCACTCTTTGTCGATGTCCTGGCCCACCTGACGATGGAGCAGCCGGGCTTTTCCGAGAAGCTTGCAGCCCTACCCACGCCCCATGATCTGCCATCGCTGCGCCAGGCCCTTACGACGCTTGCCCGCGAGATCCTGTCGATGATGAGCCAGCCTGGGTATCTGGCCCTGGTGCGTATCATCATCGCCGAGGCACCCCGCTTCCCGCAGCTTGGCCCCTTGTTTTTCTCGACCGTCACGCAGCGCGGCCTCACCATCATCGTCGCACTGCTACGAGAGGCCCGCGAGCAACAGATTATTGCCGACGTTGACTTCGACGCCGTGACGCACACGTTGCTTGGCGGACTGTTGACCTATGCCATAATGAACCTCATGTTTGCGGGGGAGGAGGCGCAACCTCCCCCGCTCGACCGCGCTGACGCGATAGTCGAGGTTATCATGCGCGCACTGACACCGTAAGAGTTGTCCCTTTGTTTTTTCTCCAGGAGGACAAGATGTCTCACAACCGTATACGCACCTTTAATAAGCACATCACCAATCCGCTCTTGCACACATTTGCGAGTTGTTCCCGCGGCCCGTTTGCCATCATTCGTCACGTTGGTCGTCGGAGCGGAAAGCCGTATGAGACCACGATCATGATTTGGCCGATGGGAGATGATTTTGTGATCGCGTTAACCTATGGGGAGTCGGTGGATTGGTATCGCAATATTCTGGCTGCTGGACACTGTACGCTGCTCTGGCATGGGAGCGTCTATGCTGTCGGGAAACCGGAACAGATCGATGTCGAAACAGCCCTGCCAGCGTTTCCTCTGGCTTTCAGACCGATCTTGCGGAGGCGTGGCGTGCCATTCGTGCGGGTGAAGTCAGCCGCTCCTGAATCAGTCAGGACTTGATGTTGTTCAAACCAGATAAGGAGGCTGTTCATGGTTGCTCTGAAAACGCTCATTTTCACGATCCTGGCTCCGGGGACGGTGGTGGGCATCGTTCCCTGGCTCCTGCTACAATGGTCCGGTGAGGCAGTGATGCCTTCCCTATCGATCTGGATGGTTGGTTTGCTCCCTCTACTCGTAGGAGTAGTACTCTACTTCTGGTGTGCCGGGGCGTTCACCTTCATCGGCAAGGGGACGCCAGCGCCCTTCGATGCGCCGGTATTCCTGACCAGAGAGGGGCCCTATCAGTGGGTGCGTAATCCAATGTATATTGCGGGCTTTTTGATGATTAGCGGTGAGGCCATTCTCTTTCACTCGCTTCTGCTGGTCGGCTATATGCTGCTGATAGGGGTGGTGGTGCATCTGTTTGTGGTTCTCTACGAGGAACCATCACTGCGTCGCCGGTTTGGGGAGAGCTATGAGACGTATCTGCGCACGGTTCCGCGCTGGCTGCCTCGTTTCTCACCGCAGACGGTACCTGACAGATGATGAACAAGAGAGTGGAAATACGGAAGCAACCCTTAACAAAACGTTAAAGGTTGCTTCTATCTTAGTCCAACCTCCATTGCCGAGATGCTCACACCGCAGCGCAACCATCACGGCGCGGAACTCTTGACTGAAGGTCACGGGGCACCTCAGAGAATGGGGCTGGGGTGGCACCTGGATGGGAGTGACGAGATGCGCTCGTGCTACCATCTCGGCGGGGGTGCAGGATATAGGAGTGAAGTACGCATCTACCCCCCTCTCGGCTACGCTATCGGCGTGCTGGGAAACGAGACCAGCTACGATACGGGCGCGGTCACCCGCATGCTTGTTTCAGCACCAGCCAAAGAAGGCGGTGCGACAGACCTCGCTCGGAAGCACCTCGGCTGAGGAGAAAGGATATGATCAAATCTACATTTGTTCCCCATGGAGTGACCCTCTCAAGGGTAGGTAGTTTGTGAAACGAGCAGGGAAGCGGGTTCGTCCCGAGGTCTCGTAGGGGCGGGGGTGGCAGGGAAGAAGGGTGGGGACCCTTGGGTCGCCCGGCGTCCTGTTCCCCTGCCGCTTCCCACCTGCCCCCATGGGCGACGCAAGCGTCCCCACTCCACTCCTCACCTCTCCTGCCCCTACGACTTTGACAATCCGCCCCAAAAAACCTACTGTTGAGAGATGGGGTGACCAGGTTCTCCAGACTGCGGTCACGCCGTTCTGAAAACGGCCGCTTTTGCAACACAATCAAAATTGAGCGAAAATAGAGCATCGTAAGGTATACTGTTCAGAGAGCTACGTTCAGGTGCATCGAAAGGCAGCAACATGAGTGATCGAGCATATGCGAAAGTCCAGGTACAGCAAAAGACATTGATTAGGTCGTCGCCTAAGAGTAGTCTTTTGCAGCGTACATGTGCATGCGGCCAGCACACAGGTGGTGGAAACTGCACTGATTGCCGCAAGAAGCGCGAAGGCGTATTGCAACGTCGCGCTGCAACATCGAACGAGCCAACGACAGTGCCGCCTCTTGTAAGTGAAGTGCTACGCTCGCCAGGCCAGCCGCTTGACACGAACACGCGCGCATTCATGCAGCCGCGCTTCGGGTATGACTTCAGTAGTGTGCGCGTGCACACAGACGCGAAGGCGGCAGAGTCAGCACGGGCGGTGAACGCACTGGCATATACGGTGGGGCGGGATGTGGTGTTTGGTGGAGGACAGTATCTGACGGGAACAAATATGGGACAGAAGTTAATGGCGCATGAGTTGACGCACGTCGTACAGCAAAGCAACGCGAGTAGCGGAAGGCAACTGCATGGCAAGCTGACGGTCAACCAGCCCGGCGACGCCTTCGAGCAAGAGGCGGATGCCGTGGCGGGCCGCGTCATGGCGGGCGCGCATGCCAGCGCATCGCTCGCGCCCAGCCACCCCACGATCCAGCGTGAGACGCCCGGCGGCGATGTCGAGAAGAAGCCTCCGGAGAAGAAAGAAGCAGGTGAAGTCGTAGCCGAAGGGTTGAAGACCGTGGCTGAGCAAGCCGCGGATAACAACCCGCAGGTGAAGAAAGTCATTATTGACCCGATCAAAGATCGGCTCAAAGGCCAATGGTACCGCCTTAGCACCGGCGAGAAGGCTACCACGATCGGCCTGGGCGCAGCCACGGTAGGCATGGCGGGCGGCGCGATGCTGTCCGACCCTGGCGGCCGCAAACAGTTGGAGGGCGTCAACCTGGCTGCGCCGTTCGCGTTGATCCCTTACATGCCGCTGAGCAGCTTTAAATACACGTTACCGACCGGAGAAAGTCCAGACAAGCGCCTGTTCCAGTTTGAGACCAGTTTCAAGGCTGATGATCTGATCAACCTTCGCACTGAAGGGCGTGGGTTGCCCAAGATGTCGCTCGGGGTCAACATGCAGTGGGGCTATGATCCTGTTACAGAACGGCTGCGCATCCTCGGTGGTGACGCTAGCCTCGGTCTGGTGCCAGGCTTGTCGCTGTCGGCAGGCGCATACAAGGACATTCTGCGTCCACCACAGACAGTCCCAGGCCCGGAAGGCCAGATGACGCAAATCAAAAAGAGCGTTCCCGACTTCGACAAGCCGCAGCCGATTCCGGATGTCCGCATCATGCTTAATGTGGATCTGATGAAGTTCAAGCCGGGTGACCTGGTACGGCAGATCCAAAGCATCTTGGGGCCATGACCCCGTATGGTAGACTACCAGAAGAGAGTTGAAGGCATATCGAAGGTGGCAACATGAGTGATCGAACCTATGCGAAGGTCCAGGCACAGCAAAAGACGTTGAGTGGATCATCACCCAGGAGCAGCCTTTTGCAGCGTACCTGTGCCTGCGGCCAACACACCATTGCTGGTGGTGAATGCTCGACGTGCCACAGTGAGCAGTCCACGTTGCATCGTTCTCAAAGAGCGTTCGAGCCTCCTTCAGCCCCAGGTGCTGTACCAGGCAGCTCTCCTGCTCAGGAAAATGGTACTTCATTCAACTCTGCCTTTGACAGAGCATCACGCTTCGGACACGATTTTAGCCGGATTCCCATACATCCTCCTGCAGCAGGAGCGCTACAGACGAAACTGGCGATCAACCAGCCGGGAGACCACTATGAGCAGGAAGCGGACCGCATCTCCGAACAAGTGATGCGCACGCCCGAGCCCCAACTACAGCGCGCTTGCGCCTGCGGTGGAGCGTGCCCCAAGTGTCAGACGGAGCAGCTGGACCAGGAACATGATCGCGTGCAGGCTAAGCGGGTCGGGTCAGGCGACCTGGGACAGACTGCAGCACCGCCCATCGTCCACGAAGTATTGCGCTCACCCGGTCAACCGCTCGACCCGGCGACACGTGCCTTCATGGAACCTCGTTTCGGCCACGACTTCAGCCACGTGCGCGTGCATGCGGACGAGAGCGCAGAGATGTCGGCCAGGACAATCAACGCTCATGCATACACCGTTGGAAACGACATCGTATTTGGTCACGGGCGCTTCGATTTCAATGGCACAGAGGGCCGCCGGTTGATCGCTCACGAATTGACCCACGTGGTCCAGCAATCCGCGGAACACGCATCAGGCGCAGCGGCTCAACAACTCGCGGGCGCCGGGGTTCTCCAGCGGAAGGACGATCCGAAGGCTTCGCCCAAGGCCCCGACATGCGACACTGGCTGCGCCCAGCGCTGGGGCCAGGACACGACCTGCTCGAAGTGGGGCATGATCGAGCCCTCGCCCTGGGCCGCGATCGAGCCGCCCTGGGCCGTCGATCCCCATCAGGAACCTCTCATCTGCTGCAACGCCTGGCCGCTGTCGCTCGAAGTGAGCGCGCGCCAGGGGGGGCTCAACGGGGTCGCCTCCTGCACCGCCGACCACGAGCGCGAGGTCGCAACCGTCACCTTCGAGAAAAAATCCGTCAACGTCCTTTGCACCGACACGATCCCCCGAGCCCAGTTCAAGCCGAAACCTATCAGCCCGGCGGCCTGCACGGACGCGGTCATGGATAAAGAAAAGGTCGGCGGAAAGAAGGTCGAGGTGCTCGAGATGAGTCCGGCCGCCATGATAGACCTCTCCGGCCGGCTCGATCGTGCGCTGCCGGTGAGCGTCTGCTATTCGGGCGTGAAAGCGGACGACCTCTGCCCACACACCGGACCCCTCCCCGAGAAACCGAAGATCGAGCAGTGCCTCAGTGAAGGATGTCGCAAGCCGGAGGACCCTCCGACCCACGACAAGTCAGGCTGGCCCGAGGATAGACGACGGCACTTTCACCGTTTGGCAGCGCCTGATCGACAATAATCTTTGGACGACATTTGCGCAACTTCCCCTAGCAGGGCCATAGGGCGGAATAGCGTTCTCGAGTATTCCGCCGCATGGGGGCGGTCCCATACGGCGCATTAGACTAAAGCTAATGCCCGCGGGATCTCCTTAACCATTCGATACACTGTTTTTCACACGCATCCGCCGGAACAGGCAAGCGTTGGCGGAGAGCCAGGTAGGGTGGACAATAGCGAAGCGTCGCCCACCGCAACTGCCTCACCATTGCATCAACTCGGACTGCCCACTACGCTGCGCTTCGTTGGCAGCTGGTCATGCGGCACGTTGGGCGGCCCTCGTCGAAGCCGTTGCCGATGGCTTCGCATCTGTGGTCTCCTGCGGGATGGAACGCCACGAGACACCAGAAAGGCTGAGTGACGCCACGCTTGCCACCATCCTCCACTTTCATGCGACGATCAACACCTATTTGATGTAGTTGATGAAATATAAGCGGTAAAAAAGTTTCTACCGGTATTTGCCATTCTAGCAGAACGAACATTTTCAGGAGAATCGTAACTCAATCCGCGAAACGTAACCGAATCGCAACCTGATTCATCTTCCCAGGTAATCTCTCCTCTTCCATAATAGCTTGGGAGTATCTGGTAGTAGTACTGCAGCACATGCGCTTGTGATGAAAAATGTAGAAGTCATACAAGCAGGAGAACTTCAGCGTGCAGAAATGTGGCGCAAGTCGGCCACTAAAGCAGGGGAAAGCTTCTTGTGGACCAGCATGAAATCCCTTCCCGCCTTTCCAAAAGAGTTACCTCGTACTGGTGGTACACCACTATTCATAAAACATCGGTTATTTTCATCAGAGGAGAGACTACACTCCAATGATCTTGGAGGTGCCTCCTTTACGGACCTGGATGGTTCCAATCCTTTTGCTTAGGTACCCTACAACTCCGGCGATGAGCGCTGAAGAGTTGGTACCAAGAATCGTTACTCGTTGGAATCGTAGTTTTTAGAAATGGAGAGTTTCCCACGTATGAGGAAACACACGTTTTTCTTCCGCATCATCAGTCCCATGATGGTAATCATTGCGTTGCTGGGCATCGTACTTGGGGCGCTTTATTTTCACGGCGGTACTACTCACGCTGCTAGTAGCTACACTTCGCATCCGATCCTTGTTCACCCTATATACCAGGAAGAAGGACCTACTTCTCAGCGTGCTGCATTTAAGTGCCAGACTACCAATCCTGCCGGTTGCTATGGCCCAAAGCAAATCCGCAAAGCTTATGCTATCCAACCATTGCTCAATAAAGGGATCACCGGGGCAGGCCGTACAATCGTGATCATCGATGCCTTCCAAAGTCCCACCATCGTACATGATCTCCATCTCTTTGATAGCCTTTTTGGAGTTCCCGACCCCGTGTTCAACCAGATTGCGCCAGATGGCTTGACGCCGTTTGATCCCAACAACGGCGATCAGGTTGGATGGTCCGGTGAAATCACGCTCGATGTCGAGTGGTCTCATGCCGTGGCACCCGGTGCCACCATCGACCTGGTGCTTGCAAAGAGTGACATGGATTCGGACATCCTGAGCGCAACGAAATATGCAGTTGATCACAACCTTGGTGATGTGATCTCCCAGAGTTTTGGCGAAGCTGAACAGTGTATGGATCCTACCCTGCTCAAAGAGCAGCACCTGCTATTCGAGCAAGCGACCCTCAAACATATAACCCTCTTTGCTTCCTCTGGTGACGATGGTGCTGCCCAGCCAACCTGCGATGGGAGCTCCCTCTTCCTTGCAGCTTCCACTCCTGCCAGCGACCCGCTCGTGACAGCCGTCGGTGGAACAACATTATTCGCCAATGGACTGACGGGTGCCTACCACAGTGAAACCGTCTGGAACGAATCTGCTTTTGGAGCCAGTGGCGGTGGTTTCAGCAATATCTATCGTGCGCCGTTCTACCAGTATGGCATTCACGATATTGTGAAGCAACATAATCGGCGCGGCATCCCCGATGTAGCCTATAATGCTGCCGTCATCGGCGGTGTGCTGGCCGTCTGGAGTTCGTCGGGCCTGGGACAGGATTTAGTCTTCAGATTCGGCGGAACCAGCGCGGGTTCCCCCCAGTGGGCGGGCATTACAGCCTTAGGGGATCAGCTCGCTGGACATCGTCTGGGCTTTCTGAATGTCGCGTTGTATACCATTGGTGAGATTGGCTTCTTGTACCCCAAAGCGTTCCATGATATCACCGTGGGGAACAATAGCTTCGGTGGAATCACGGGGTTTGATGCTCACACCGGCTGGGATGCCACTACCGGTTGGGGTTCACCAAATGCCAGCGGCCTGCTGCACCCGCTAGCTCAGTACAGCAATCCCGCTGACCGAAACAATCTCTAGCCCGGTAGCTGTGCCGATACGGCAGCTCTTCTTATACCTAAACACTGTTGTGAAGTAGCAGCATTACAAAACCCTCCACAGCTGGACTCTAATGGCGAATGACACATAGAGTGAAATTTCCAGGTGAAGGGAAAGAAACGTTCCTTTGCCACGATGCACGCCCCGGCCTGCGAAGCCGTAGGGGCGACCCTTGGGTCGCCCTGTGTGGGTACTGGTCTCCTTGCTCCCCTAGAATCTGCGAAGAAGCCGGCGGATCGCCCAACCTGCTACGAGAGTGACAACGAACGCCGCTACCCACCAGCCCACAAGTGCCTGCGTTCGTCCGCGTCGCGTTTCGGTTTGCACGTGCTCGGGTCTGATGCCAAAGCCAAAGAGGAGCGGCGGCAGCTTGCGCACGAAAGGCCAGCCCAGGAAACTGGGGAACGTAAAGGAACCGTTGGGGTCGAGTGCGGCTTTCAGCAAGCGATCTTGCATGAAATTGACGATGGTCTGGATGACTCGCGTGGGCAATTCGCGCCGGCGTTGGACGCGGGCAAGATCGGCAACGGTCACCTGCCCTGCTTGAAGTGGGGCGGTGAGGATATTTGCTGCTGCTACGGCGTCCATGACGGCATAGTTAATGCCATTGCCACCGGCTGGTGACATAACATGGGCGGCATCGCCAAGCAAGAGCAGGCCAGGGCGATACCAGCGCGGCAGGCGATTCGCTTCGACGGAGAGCATCGAAACCTGTTTCCAGTCTTTCAGTTCTGCCACACGGCCAGCAAACTCTGGTGCTGTCTCGGCAATCGCCTGGCGCAGAGCCTCCAGTCCGGCTGCACGGACTTGCTGATAGGTTCCCTTGCCGATGACGTAACCGATCTGCCAGTGATCTTCGCGTTCGAGGAATATCAACGCGCGCCCATGACCGAAACGTGCCATCAGGCCATGTGGATCATCGGGCTTGCGTGATAGACGCAACCAGAGGACGTCCATAGGCGGCGAAGAGGCAATGGGTTCGAAGCCCGCAAGTTTGCGCAGCCGTGAGAAGCGACCATCGGTCCCGACCGTCAGGAGCGCACGCACCTCGTGCCAGCCATCGTGTGCACGATAGCGCACTCCTCGGACCTGGCCATCTTCCTCTAGCAGTTCTTCCACTCGCGCGCCCATGACCAGGCGAAAGGATGGAAAGCGCTGTGCCTCGCTCGTGATGAATTCGAGGAAACGGGTCTGGGGCATCATCGCAATGTAGGGGAACTTTGTCTTCAGTTCGTGCAGATCGAACCGTAGCTGTGGACCAGCAGCGGCGGGAGGAGTCACCAGGCTCAATTCAGTATGGGGTAATTGGAGGAGACGGTCGGCAAGACCCAGTTCGTCCATGACCTCCAGGATGGAGGGGTGAAGGGTATCGCCTCGAAAATCGCGGTCAAAGTCCAGGTGCGATTCGAGCAGAATGACGGGGATACCCTGGCGAGCCAGCATGAACGAGAGTGTCGCTCCTGCTGGTCCGCCACCGACAACACAGCAGGTCGTCTGCTGCACATCGAGCGTATCCCGGGGAGGAGATGATCCTTCAGCGTGCTGAGAGGAGACAGGTTCCCTATTCATATACCTCCCTTTCCCTCGAAAGGAAACTGGGTCATTATTCCAGGCCGCAATGCCGTCGGAAGTATTATACAATTATATCATTGATACGGTGAAACCCTTGCGAGAAACGGCAAATCGAGTAGAATGGAAGCAACGAAAATACCCAGGGTGTTCGGCAAATAATGCCTGGACTCTAGAATACGGACAGAATACGAATGGTAATCCTTAGACACTCATTGAGCAGTGCAATGGCACGAGTTGGAGCCTTGTTCACAGCCCGCATATCGGGTCGGATTCCAATTGCACTTCCAACACCGGCAAGGAATACACATGCGCGGCCACGTTTTTTCTTCTCACCAGGCGAATGGGCATTTCTCGTACTTCTCGCTCTTCTCGCTTTCATTCCGCGTCTGATCCTCGCTCTGCGACTCGATGTTTCTACAGATGAACCTATCTACCTGGCAGCGGGAAACTGGTATATCTTGCTAATCAAGCAGTTGAATATCAACTCTCCTCACTGGCTCTACAACAATGAGCATCCGGCATTCGCCAAGCTCCTCATGGGTATCTCCATCAATATTGCGCGACATTTTCACGCTTCTAACCAGTTGTTCCCAGCACGCATTCCCAGCGTTCTGCTGGGCACATTGCTGGTCGTGGCCGTCTACACGCTGGGGCGCGCTCCTTTTGGACGTCTGATCGCGCTGCTGGCGGCATTGAGTCTGGCAATCAGCCCCTGGGTCGTCTATTTTAGCAGCCAGGCCATACTTGATACCACAATGACGGCTTTGATTACCTTCGCCTACCTGCTCACCTGGCATGCTATCAGGCAACCTCGTCTCTATTTGCTCTGCGGAATACTGATAGGCCTGGCCGGGGCCAGTAAATACCCGGCCGCCCTCGTTGTGCCGGGCATGATCGTGTTCATCGCCTATTATTACGGCCTACTGCGGCGCAGACTGCCAGTAGAGCAGAGACCGGCTCTTCCATGGCCCTGGTGGCTATTTGGCCTCTGCCTAATACCGCTGAGTTTTTTCCTGGCAGATCCTCCCATCTGGTCAGATCCACTTCATCGCCTGGCAGATAGTTTGCAGTTCTCACTGGGACATGCACAAACAGGTCACGTGACGTTCTGGGCCGGCCAGATCTACAACCATGTTCCTCCCTGGATGATCCTCTATGTGCTGTTTGCCAAGGTCAGCGCTTTTATAACTCTCCCCGCGCTTTTCTTTGTCATTTTCGCCGTCGTACAGCTGGGTCGCTTTCATTGGCCTCGCCAACAGAAACAAACGAGTGAACAGAGCAGCACACAGGTGAGCGCCATCGCCAGTATAGCCTTTCTCTTTATCTGGTTAATGGATGTATTTCTCTTATTCAGTCAGCTCAATATTCTTGTTGGCACCCATTACTATCTCCCGGTAGCGCCGCCGCTTTTCCTGGCAGGGGCCTTTGGTCTGACTGTACTGGTGCGTGTACTGGCCAGATTGCTTCTGCCAGTTCGCGCATCCCAGAAAACAGCGCCGGCATCAGCAACCATTTCGCCACAACCCGCCGGAGGCAAACTCGACTGGCGTGCCGGTCTCATCTTCGCTGTTCTCGCGGTCGCCCTCCTAGGACCCCATCTGATAGGATTAGTAACCATCCCAGGCGCGGACGGCTATACCAGCGAGTTCTTCAATGGAGAAAATACCAGTCTCCAGGTTATGTATTCGGGATATCGCGATGCGGATGTGTGGCTGATGGCCCACAGCAAAACGGGCGGCAAGGTGGGCATTGTGGGTGGTCCAGCAACACCCCTCTGGTATATCTCTAACTCCCGCAACGAAGGCAAGTTTCAGTTTGTGGTAACGAATTATGGTAACAAAGATTTTCCCTTTGACTACCTGGTCTGGCCAGTGAACCTGATTCAACGTCAATGGGGTCCGCCTGAGCCGTGGCGCTCTCATATTGTGCATACCATCCAGGGAGGGAGCACGATCTATTGTATCATTATGGCACACGATCCCTCGACGCTGACGCCTTAGTAGGCCTGGGTCTGCCTCGGTAACTGACAGATATCTAAGGTCTCCATTCCTGGAGAACTACCATAATACAGGAGTTTGACACGATGACGAACATCCCGACCTATTCACCGGAGCGACTGCGCAGCCTGTTCGAACCACGCAGCATCGCACTCATCGGGGCTTCAGAGAAATCGACCTGGTCCTGGAACTTTCACAATGTCCTGCACGATGGGCATTTCACAGGACCGGTCTCCTACGTCAACCCGCGCGGGGGAACCGTTCACGGTCTCCCGGCCTTCTCCCGCCTGGCTGACATCGGCGCGCCGGTCGATCTTGCACTGATCGTCGTGCCGCCACCGGCGGTCCTCTCCGTCATGCAGGATATGGTCGACGTGGGTGTGCGTAATGCTGTCCTCGTCACGTCTGGGTTCGGCGAGCTTGGCGGAGAAGGAAAGCGCATGGAGGAGGAACTCTTCGCAATCGCGTACGCACACGACCTGGCGCTCCTGGGGCCCAATTGTCTGGGGTACATCAATGTGACTCACAACATTCCCGCCATGCCGAGCCCATTTCCACCCGTCATCAAGGGCAATGTGGCAGTGATCGCTCAGAGCGGCGCCCTCACCAATACACTCTTCAACTATGCCTATATGCAGCATGTCGGGATTAGCGCGCTCGCCAGTACAGGCAACGAGGCGGTCCTCTCGGTCAGCGAGCTTATGGACTACTTCATTGAAGACGAGGCGACGAAGGTGATCGCGCTCTTTATCGAGGCGGTGCGCAGCCCCGAGCGCTTCATCTCGGCGGCACGAGGTGCGGTGGATAAGGGCAAGCCGATTGTCGCCTTCAAGATCGGGCGCAGCGAGCGGAGCGCCCTGGTGGCCCAGGCGCACACGGGAGCGCTGGTGGGCGATGATCGGGTGATTGACGCCCTCTTCCGCCAACTGGGGATCATCCGCGTCAATTCCATTGAGGAACTGCTCATCACCGCAGGCACGCTGGCACAAACCGGCGTGCTGCCCGGCAACCGGCTCGGCTTTGTGGCCCTCTCGGGCGGCTCCTGCGACAGTGCGGCGGATTACGCCGAGCAGTACGGGATCACGCTGCCGGAATTCAGCGAGGAGACCAAACAAGGGCTACACGCATTGCTTCCCGCGCTCGGACCGGCGCATAATCCACTCGACACCACCGGGGCCGTCGTCAACGATCCGGCATTATTTGAGCGGATCGTCACCCAGGTCGGCTCAGACCCCAACCTTGATGTGCTGGTGTGCGCCAACATGCTCCCGTCTGAGACCCAGGACGACTATGTCGGCAGGTTTATTATCAAGCTCTTGCAGCATATAGTGACCGGCCTGAGCAGCGCGTCCTGCCCGGCCTTTCTGCTCGATTTTGTCAGTAACGACATCGCGAAGCTCGCACGCGAGGCGATCGAGCAGTTCGAGTGGCCGTTAGTGCCTGGCGGCGTCGAGCGGGGACTTCAGGCTCTCGGAAAGGCCATGTGGTGGTCGGAGCGCTTCCGTCGCGCACAAGCGCAGAAAGCAACTGCCGCTGATGAGGCCCTGCCACCCCCAGAGGTGAGCGGGACAGCCGTGGGGACCTGGTCGGAGTACCAGGTGCATCCCTTGCTGGAACAGTACGTGATCCCGGTGGTTCCGGCCCATCTCGTGACCAGCGCGGAGCAGGCGGTGGCTGCAGCCAGGGAGGTGAGCTTCCCGGTCGTGCTCAAAGTGGCCTCCCCCGATATCGTGCATAAAAGTGACATTGGTGGGGTGCGGCTGAATCTGCGGAATGAGCAGGAGGTGCGAGAAGCCTTCCAGCAGATCATGCAGGCCGCTGGCAACGTGAGTTCCGCTCCGCGCATTGAAGGGGTGCTGGTGAGTCCCATGCGAACAGGTGGGGTAGAACTGCTGGTGGGGATTGTTCGCGATCCTGCCTGGGGCCAGGTGATGGCCGTGGGCCTGGGTGGCATCTGGGTCGAGATCCTCAAGGATACCAGTCTGCGGGTCCTGCCGGTTTCCCGAGAGGACATCCGCATGATACTGGACGAATTGCAAGGAAAAGCGTTGCTGCAAGGGGCTCGCGGCTCCAAACCCGCCGACCTGGACAGGCTCGTCGAGGTGGTCTACCGCGCAAGCATGCTGGCCCGGGCGCTCGGAGACAGGTTGGAGTCGCTCGAGATCAATCCCTTGCGTGTGGATGGCTCGCAGATTGAGGCGCTGGATGCGCTGATCACCTGGCAACGAGAGCAATAAAATAAAGAGGATGTCAAGATGCCATGGGATCGTTTTCTACCGGTGCGCCCGGTAATTCATTGAGCGGCCCCAGGCAGAAAGAAAAGCACATGACACAGACTCCCAATTACCAGAAGCCCGTTCCGATACCAGACGAGGCATCAAAACCATTTTTCGACGGTGCCAGGGAGCACCGGTTGATGATCCAGCAGTGTTCGACCTGCAGGTCGGTAATGTGGCCGGTGAAATCGCGGTGCGACAACTGCTTAAGCCCAAACGTGACCTGGGTACCAGCTAGCGGGAGAGGAACGCTCTATTCTTTCGTCCTGATGCATCAGGTATATCACCCTGGGTTTGCTTCTGAAGTGCCCTACAACATTGCACAGGTGGACCTGGAAGAGGGGCTGCGCATCCTCACCAATGTCGTGGGTTGCTCAAATGCCGATCTCCAGATCGGGATGCCCCTTGAGGTGACATTTGAAGAGATCACCAGCGATGTCACCCTGCCCAGGTTCAAACCCGTTGGATAGATGATGACTTTTAACAAAATAATCTGGCCGTCCATAACAAAATAATCTGGAAATAACCGTAGGGGCCGATTTATCGCGCCCAGCGCCGATTTATCGGCCCTCGATGGATTTTCCACGTACCAGAAAGGAACACTATCCTGATGAGGTATCAGTTTGTGATCTATGAAAAGAAAGGACACATTGCCTACGTGACGATCAATCGCCCCGAGGTGATGAACGCCCTCCACTACGACACCAATGCCGAGTTGAGCGAGGCCTTCGACGACTTCAAGCAGGATGACGAGTCCTGGGTGGCTATTTTGACGGGAGCGGGGAACCGGGCGTTCTCCGCAGGCAACGATCTCAAAGCGACCGCTGCGGCAATCGCTAAGGGGGAGAAGCTGCCAGATTTCAGCGAACGTGTTCGATTTGGCGGGATTACGAGCGGCTTCGTGTGCGACAAACCCATCATTGCGGCGGTGAATGGCGTCGCAGTCGGTGGAGGCTTCGAAATGGCGCTGGCATGCGACCTGGTCATCGCGGCTGAGCACGCACGCTTCGGCCTACCTGAGCCACGCGTGGGTCTGGTAGCCGGAGCAGGCGGGGTGCATCGCCTGCCACAGCAGATCCCGCTCAAGCAGGCGATGGGCATGCTGCTCACTGGCAGGCAAATCACGGCGGCGGAGGCATATCGCATGGGCCTGGTCAACGAAGTGGTGCCTGCCGCAGAACTGGTGGTAGCGGCCGAGCGCTGGGCTAATGAGATTTTGGAGGGTTCCCCTCTCAGCGTGCGACTCACCAAGGAGGCCGCCCTCGCGGGGCTGAACATCCCCGTGGAAGAGGCCATGCAACAGGATCGGCCGCGCCTGCTGCGCCTGCTTGCATCGGAGGACTTTGTTGAGGGCCCAAAGGCGTTCGCTGAAAAGCGCAAGCCACAGTGGAAAGGCCGCTAGTCAGGACAAGGAGACCGAAGAGATGAGTATCAAAGGGAAATGCGCGATTGTGGGCTTAGGGGTAACCGCCATGGGGAAGATCTACGGGCGTAGCTCCTCCGCTTTCGCGGCAGAAGCAATCCAACTGGCGCTGGATGATGCGGGTCTCAAAAAAGAGGACGTCGATGGCCTGCTCATCAACGCCAACATGTCCCCGGAGATGAGCCCGCTGCTGCAAATGACGCTCGGCTTTGAGGATTTGTCGCTGCTCAATGTCATGAATGCCTATGGATCTACAGCCGGAACAATGATTCAGTACGCCTGCATGGCTATACAGGAGGGCCTGGCCAATGTCGTGGCGCTCGTCTACGCCGATGACCCCCTCAAGCCCGACAAAGGTGCGAGTTCCTCCTACAGCGGAGCAAGTATACTGCAAATGACCGGTATGGAGGGTCTGCGCCTGGCCTACGGCAATTATGGGGCCAATCCCGGCTATGCCCTCGCCGCGCGACGGCACATGCACCTGTTTAAGACAACCAGCGAGCAACTGGGAGCTATTGCCGTCTCACAGCGCCAGTGGGCGCAAATGAACCCCTGGGCACAGATGCGCAAGCCCCTGACGATGGAAGATTACCTGAACTCGCGCTACATCGTCGAGCCTTTCCACCTCTTCGACTGCTGCTTGGTCTCCAACGGCGGCATCGCTGTGATCATCACGTCTGCTGAGCGGGCAAAGAGCCTGAAGCGGCCGCCCGTCTATGTGCTTGGCATGGGGCAGGGTGCGCCAGGGAATGATCAGCGGACGGATCGTGAGCCTGGCATTTATACCGGAGCCAAACAATCCGGCGAGAAGGCCCTCAAAATGGCGGGCATCACACTGAAAGACATCGATATCTGCGAATTGTACGACTGCTATACCTACACTGTTTTAGTGACGCTGGAGGACTACGGCTTCTGCAAAAAAGGAGAGGGCGGTGCGTTCGTAGCCGATGGGAAACTCGGCCCCGGTGGCTCACTGCCTACCAATACAGGCGGGGGCGAGCTGTCGGCGTACTACATGTGGGGCTTCACGCCGCTCTCAGAGGCGGTGGTGCAGGCTCGTGGGGAGGGAGGAGAACGCCAGGTCGAGAAAAATGACCTCGTCCTGGTAAGCGGCAACGGCGGGGTCCTCAACTACCACTCGACGACAATCCTGAGCAAGCACCCCGCCTGATCATCATTGTTGTGCTGAGAAAACCTGCGTAAGGCTGATCAGCGAATACTCCCGAGAATCATTATAGCCGGAAACGCGCTAGAAAACTATTCCAACAGAGACTCTGCAGGCGAATGACACATAGCGTGAAATTTCCGGGTGAAAGGAAAGAAACGTTCCTTTGCCACCATGCATGCACGGGCTTGCGAAGCCGTAGCATAGTAGGGGCGATCCCTTGTGGCACCTACTCCAACTAAATGACTCCCGGCTCTTTTTTGGTCTTCTTGGAAGTCCGAGAACGGGTTTCATTGGTTTTATGGGCATACTGTGGCTCGCGGATCCAGACCAGATCGACAGGGAGAGGAATG
>Ga0209159_1000953_pt1 | contig 23654 bp, 18 predicted proteins | sample GraSoiAngelo_144_FD_185901 | JGI IMG/M metagenome (GOLD analysis project Ga0209159, IMG submission 185901) | Grasslands soil microbial communities from the Angelo Coastal Reserve, California, USA - 14_1009_02_40cm (SPAdes) (version 2) | ecosystem: Environmental > Terrestrial > Soil > Grasslands ...
GCGTCGCGATCCATCCCCACGCCAGCCGCGCTGACAACACCAGCACGCCGGCGAGCCACAGCGCCACGATCCAAGGCAGCACGGGCTCCAGCGCCGTGCGGATCCGAGACGCGAGCCGCAGCGCCGCGATCGCCGGCGACGTCGGCGTGTATCCCCGCGGCGTTTCCTGCTCTACCGTCGCGCCTTCGGGTAACGCCGTCCGCGCGGCCGGCCTCGCGTCGGAGGCTGGGGGGGAGGCGACGGCCGACGTGGCCAAGCCGTTGCCCGGCGTCGCGGGCGACGCCTCACCTACCCGGACCGCAGTCGTGATGGGCAACGCCAGTGTCAAGACCAGAGTCGCGGTGGCGAGCGCGTAACGGAGGCGCGCCCACGGCGCGGGAACGATGGCGAGCAGGAAGGCGAGCGCCACCGCGGCCAATGCGCACTGCCACAGCGAGTGCACGAGGGCCCAGCCCAACGCGTGCGTGGCCGTCATGCGGTTCCTCCTTTAGAAGACTTTCTTTAGTACGAAGAACTCTCGTGCCTACCCCGCGTGCGGCGCAAGGGTTTCAGCGGACGGAACGTCGCATGCATGCCTCGGGTATCCCGCGGCATGCCGACGCTGTGGCGGTCGCTCAACGCGCTCGTGGTTTGCCTGGCTCCAGCCGTGGCGCGAGGGCAGGCTGTCGCCGAGCCGCCACAGATCGCCTGGCGGCCCCGCGTGCCGCTCGAGGGCTCCGTGATCCTGCTCGGGCTGCGGCTACCTCATGACTCCGGGGACAGCGTCGTGGCGGTGCAGGGTGAGCTCGCAGGCGAGGCGCTCCACTTCGAGCGCGTGGCGGACGAGTTTCACGCCATCGCTGCCATACCACTCGGAGCGGCGACCGGCGTCGCGGCTCGCGTGACGATCGTGCGCGCCGACGGCGCCAGCGACACGGTCGTAGCGTCCCTGCCCGTGGGGCGGCGCCGGGCGCCGCGCGAACGGCTCCACGTAGCCCCCGATCTGGTGCAGCCGCCGGAGTCGCTCGGCGAGCGGATCGGGGCGGAGCGCGAGCGGGTGCAGGACGTCCGGCGACGCGCGCACGACACGCCACGCCTGTGGCGCGAGCCGTTCACGCGCCCGCGCCCGGGGGCCGTGACGGGTCGCTTCGGCGTGGCGCGGGTCTTCAACGGCGTGTTGCGGAGCCGTCACATGGGCGTCGATTTCGCCGGGCGGCGGGGCGCGGCCGTGCGGGCGGCGAACCGCGGCGTCGTCGCCCTCGTCGCCGACTTGTATTTGAGCGGCACGACGATTCTCATCGACCACGGGGCGGGCCTCGTCACCGGATACTTCCATCTCAGTCGCGCCCTCGTCTCGGTGGGAGACAGCGTCGCCCGCGATCAGCTGATCGGCCACGTCGGCGCGTCGGGGCGCGTGACCGGCCCGCACCTCCACTGGCTCGCCGCGTACGGCGGCCTCACGGTCGATCCGCTCAGTCTCGTCCATCTCGATTTCGACGCCCCGTTGACCTTCGGGATTCGCTGAGCATCTTGATGGGCATAGCAGAGCCTTCGCCCTGGAGGAGTGCGCCCATGTCCGCCCGTATCCCGCTCGCCGCGCACGCGGCTCTGACACTCGCCGCCGCCGGGCTCTCGGCACAGGCAGGCCACGAACACGGTGGACACGCAGAGGCGCTCGGGCGCGTCACGTTCCCGACATCCTGCCGAGCCGAAGCACAGCGCCGCTTCGAGCGCGGCGTCGCCCTGCTGCATTCCTTCTGGTATGAGCGCGCGAGCGAGGCGTTCAAGGACGCGGTCGCCGCCGACTCGACGTGCGCCATGGGCTACTGGGGCCAGGCGATGAGCCTGTTTCATCCGCTCTGGACGCCGCCTTCCTCGGACGAGCTCCGGGCCGGGCTGGGTGCGGCGGTGCGCGGGTACGCCGTTGCGAGCACGCCTCGCGAGCGGGCCTACCTTGCGGCGGTGCGTGCCTACTACGAGGCCTACACGACGGTCGATCTCAAGGCGCGACTGGTCGCCTATGCGCAGGCGATGGAGGAGGTGGAGCGCCAGCATCCGCGCGACCGCGAAGCCAGCATCTTTTACGCCCTGTCGCTCATCGCGCTGGGCCAGGCGAACCCGACCGACACCACGTTCACATACCAGAGGCGGGCCGACTCGATCCTCGAGCCGCTGTTCCGGCGCGAGCCGCGGCATCCGGGGCTGGCGCACTATCTGATCCACACGAACGACGTCCCACAGCTTGCCCCGCTCGGGCTGTACGCGGCGCGCCGGTACGCCGAGATCGCCCCCGACGTCCCGCACGCGCAGCACATGCCGTCGCACATCTTCACTCGGCTCGGTCTGTGGGACGACGCCATCGCGTCGAACCACCGCTCGGTGGCGGCCGCGCGGCAGTTCGAGGAGGAGCGGCATCTCAACGCCCTGTGGGACCAACGGGGCCACGCGTGGGACTACCTGGTCTACGCCTACTTGCAACAGGGTCGGGACGGCGAGGCCAAGCGTGTGGTCGACGAGGCGGCGAGCGTCACCGCCGGCTATCCCGTAGGATCGTTGACGAACGCCTATGCGCTCGCCGCCATCCCGGCGCGCTACGCGTTGGAGCGCGGGGCGTGGGCCGAGGCCACACAGCTCGTCGTGCGTCCTGCGCCGGAATGGCGCGCGGCGGAGGCGATCACCCGATTCGCGCGCGCCATCGGCGCGGTGCGGACCGGCGATACGACCCTCGCACGCGTCGAGATCCGCGCGCTCGCCGAGATCGACAGCGCCGAAGCCGCGGCGGGCGGGTTGCACACATATTGGTCGGGCCAGGTGAGGATCCAGCGGCTCGCCGCGGGGGCGTGGCTCGCGCGTGCAGGAGGCGACGGCGCCGACGCGGTGCGTCAGGCGCGTGCGGCCGCCGACCTCGAGGATGGGACTCAGAAGCATCCCGTAACGCCCGGCGCGGTGCTGCCCGCGCGCGAGCTGCTAGGCGACTTGCTGCTCGAGCTGGGCCGCCCCGCGGAGGCGGCGCAGGCGTACGCGGCGTCGCTCGCGCAGCAGCCCAGCCGGGCCCGCAGCTTGCTCGGCGCCGCACAAGCCGCGCAGCTGGGCGGGGACGCCGTCACGGCGCGAGCGCGGTATCAGGACTACCTGACGCAAATGCAGAAAGGCGACGGCACACGGGCCGAGCTCGCGGTGGCGCGTGCGGCGCTGTCGCGCCGGTAGCGCACTGCGTGTCCCACGCTGAAGCGTGGGCTCGGCGAAGCACTGTGCTGAAGCACACTACGCTTTAGCGTTGTGCGGTGCCGAGCCCATCCTTCAGGATGGGAACTCCTCGATGGGACGTGTCGATGACCGTTCAAGACCGCTGGGGACTCGTCTTCCTCATTGTCGCTAGCGTCAACTGTCACGGGCCTCCCACTCCTGCCCCGCAGCAAGGTGCCCCGGTCGTGATCCGCGTCAATCAGGTCGGCTATCCGCTCGACGCGTCTAAGGTCGCCGTCGTGTGCGCGCTCGAGTCGCGCGAGATCACGAGCTTCCGCGTCGTCGACACGCGCAACCGGACCGTCTTCGGGCCGGCCGCCACGCGCGCCACGGGACCATTCGGGCCGTGCGTCGCCACCTATCGGCTCGACTTCTCGGGCGTGCGCCAGGCGGGTGTGTATCGCGTCGTCGCGGGGGACGCCAGCTCGCTCCCGGTACGGATCGGGCGCGACGTGTACCACGGCGCCGCGGACTCGCTGCTCGCCTATATGCGGGAGCAGCGCTCCGGCTACAACCCGGTGTTTCGCGATTCCGTGCACCAGCGCACCGACGCGATCTTGGTCGATCATCCGACGCGGAGCGGTGAATTCATTCCCGTGAGCGGGGGCTGGGCCGACGCGTCGGATTACCTCCAGTACGGCGCCACGACGGCCCACGCCACGACCATGCTGCTGCTGGCGTACCGGGACCACCCTGGTGCCTTCTCCGACCGCTACCAGGCGAACGGCCTCCCGGGAGCGAACGGGATCGCCGATGTGCTCGACGAAGCCCGCTGGGGGCTCGAATGGCTGCTCGAGATGTACCCCCAGGACGACCTGCTCCTGAACCAGCTGGGCGACGACCGGGACCACGCGTTTTGGGACGTGCCGGTCCACGATTCGGCCGACTACGGCTGGGGACGGGGAGGGCGGCGGCCCGTGTACCCCTGCACCGGCAAGCCGCAGGGGCTATTCAACTATAAGAACCGCTCCACCGGCCTGGCGTCGACGGCGGGGAAGTACGCGGCCGCCTTCGCCCTGGGCGCTGGGGCGTTCCACGAGCGCGACAGCGCGTTCGCCCGCCGGCTTGCTGCCAAGGCGCGAGCCGTGTACGCGCTCGGCGCCGCGCATCCCGGCGTGTGTCAGACGGCGCCCGCCCGGTCGCCGTACTTCTACGAAGAGGCCGACTGGGCCGACGATATGGAGCTCGGAGCCGCGGCACTGTACGCGTTGACGCACGAGCCGCCCTATCTCACGGCGGCGCTCCAGTACGCGGCGCTCGAGCCCGTGACGCCCTGGATGGGCCAGGACACCGCGCGGCACTATCAGTGGTATCCGTGGCACAACAATGGCCATTACGAGATCTGGCGCGAGGGGTCGGACAGCGCGGGGCGCGTCGTGGCCGAGTACTACGGCCGAGGCCTCGCGGCGGTGGCGCGCCGCGCGGGCAACGGGTTCCGGGTCGGCATTCCTTTTATCTGGTGCTCGAACAACCTGCTTGCCTCGTTTGCCACCCAGGCCCGCTTCTACCGGCGCATGACCGGTGACTCGAGCTACCTAGAGTACGAGACGGCGGCGCTCGACTGGCTGTTCGGCACGAACCCGTGGGGCGTGTCGATGGTCATCGGGCTGGGGACGACGTACCCGCGGACACCGCACTCGGTCGTGGCGCAGCAGTTGGGGTTGCAGCTCTCCGGAGGGCTGGTCGACGGTCCCGTGTACCGGTCGATCTTCGAGCACCTACAGGGGATTCGGCTGCTCGCGGCCGACGCATACGCCCCGTTCAACACCGGCTTCATCGTGTACCACGACGATGTGGGGGACTACTCGACCAACGAGCCGATCATGGACGGTACGGCGAATCTGGCATATGTGCTCGCAGCGCTTTCCAACTGATTGACAGGTTGCAGAGGTTGAGCAAGCAGGAACTGCAACAGCTAGACGCACAGACGCACAGCGGATAACAAGGGGTAGGAAACAGGTAGTCCTGCTTTCTCCCATCTGTTCTCCGCTGTGCCTCTGCTGTTCTCCGCTGTGCGTCTGTGCGTCTAGTAGTTGGTTGTCCTGTTAACTGAGGTACTCCTCCCTGTACATCTTGATCAGCTCAAAGAAGTAGGACAAAGCCAACGGCCCGATGAGCAGTCCCAGGATCCCGAAGAACGGCACTCCCGCCAGCGCTCCGACGAGCGTTACCAGCGGATGGATGTCCGCCCAGCGCCGGAACACCATCGGGCGGATGATGTAGTCCACGTTGCCCACGATGACCAGGCCGCCGAGCGCGAGCAGGAAGGCTTGCAGCGGGCGATGGTCGAGCAGCAGCGCGATCGCGCCCGGGCCCCACACCAGTCCGCTCCCGACCACGGGCAGGATGGCGAACACCATCGTGACGACGCCCCAGAAGACGGCGTTCGGGAGCCCGACCAGCCAGAACCCGAGACCGACGAGCGTCCCCTGGATCGCGGCGGTGAGGCCCGTGCCGATGAGCGTGGAGGTCGTGACGTCGCGGAACCGCTGGCGCAACTTCTCGGTGTTCCGCGCCGAGAACGGGATGTACGGTCGGACCGCGTCCCACGTCGCCTGCGGCCGGAGCAGCAGATAGAACAGCCCGAATAGCGAGATCACGAGGTTCAACGCGAGCCGCGTGGCCGTGCCGATCAAGCCGAAGGCGGAGGAACCGATCCACGAGACGAGCTTGGCGCCCAAGTCGGCGAGCCGGGGACCCAGGTCCACGCCGCCGGGCCTCAGCTCGGCGAGCCGCCGCAACAGCGGGCTGCGGACCACGTTGCCCGCGATCTCCTGGGCCTCGTTCACGATCAGCCCCGCGAACGAGAGGCCGGGCACCACGATGAGGAAGAGGGCGAGCAGGACGACGGCGCTGGCTGCGACTTTTTCGCGCGTGCGCAGCGCCAGCCAGTCGTGCACCGGGGCGAAGACGGCGTACAACACGGGGATCCCCACCAGCCCGGTGGCGTAGGGGGTGAGGGCGATGATGAGGGCGACGCCGAGCACCAGGACGAGCGCGGCGGCGCCCTGCTGTTTCGAGTCGAGGAAAGCCATGCGATACACTAGACCCGGAGGGCGGGGTGCGCCAGGCGCCCTTCCCATCCTGAAGGATGGGCTCGGCCGGGCACAACGCTGAAGCGTGGTGTGCTTCAGCACAGTGCATCGCCGAGCCCACGCTTCAGCGTGGGAACATCCCGGCGCGACTCTCCATAGTGTTTTTCATCAACCCGCTAGGGGAGCGGCTGGCCGACGATCCACTTCACCAGCTGGCCCGGCTCGAGGGGGGTCGTGGGCTCGACCTGATTGACGAGGGCGAGCGTGACGGGAGAGACCGGCGACGGCCGCTGACGCGCCAGCTCCTCGATCGTGGTGCGGCGGTCGAGCCGCATGATGCTCAGGCGCTGCGGCTGCACGCCCAGCACTGCCGGGTCGGTGAGGCGCCCGAAGCTCTGCAGGGAGCGCTCCGCCACTCCCTCGTAGTCGGACCAACCCGCGTCCACCGAATAGCCGACGAGGCGGTACACCGCGCCACCGTGCTCGACGAACACCGCTGTGCCGCGCAGCGTGCCGTTATCGGTGGCCGCTCGAAACCCCGCGCTCACGGCCGGGAGCCCGCCGACGCTGCTGCGCGAGGGGTAGCCCGCCGTGACGCCTTGCTGCGACACAAACGCACGCGCCGCCGCATCCGCGCTCGGCTGCTGCGCGGGTGCGAGCTCCACCATCGCGTCCTGCTGCGGGCTCACCCCGACCACCGCCTCCTTGCCGTTGGTCGTCGTCCAGCCGGCGGGGAACGTCATGCGGAAGCGCAGCTCGGGATGGAAGAACTCGCTGCCCTTGAAATAGCCCTCGCGCGGATTCGAGCCGAACACCAGGCCGTCGAGGCGCTGCAGGTAGGGGTCGCGATTGACGGCCGTGCCCGCGAAGCTCTGCGGTCCGGCGGCGATCTCCTGCTCGATCCGCCCGCGGCGGTTCTCCGGGTTGGGGTGCGTCGCGAGCCACTGCGGCACGCGGCCGCCGCCCTGCGCCTGGCTCACGCGATCGAGCATCTCGAACACGTGCGGCATCTCGCGGGGATCGTAATGCCCGCGTCGCAGGTAGCGCAGGCCCAGGTCGTCCGCCTGGCTCTCGGCGTCGCGCGAGTACTTGAGGAACAAGACGCCGAGCGCCTGGCTCGCGATCCCGGCGTAGCGCTCGAACGCAGGGCTTGCGATCGTGCCGACGGCGAGGCCGAGCTGCGCGAGCTGCTGCTTGCTCAGCTGGCTGACCGAGTGCCGGGCGGTGACGTGACCGATCTCGTGCCCCACCACGCCGGCGAGCTCCGCCTCGGAATTCAAGTGCGCGAAGATCCCGCGCGTGACGTAGATGAAGCCCCCGGGGAGCGCGAATGCGTTGACCACCGGGTCGTCCACGACGCGGAAGGTCCAGGGCAGGTTGGGGCGCTCCGAGGTCGCGGCGAGCCGCGTGCCGAACTGCTGGACGTAGCGCTGTAGGCCCGAGTCCGGATAGAGCCCGATGGAGGCGACGACCTGTTTATCGTAGTCGCGCCCCATCGCGATCTCTTGCGACTCGCTGACGAGCATGAGCTGCCGCGCCCCGGTAGCGGGGTTGGTGGCGCAGGCGGCGACGAGGCCGGCGGCGAGCACGGTGGCAAGCGGAAAATGAGACGCGTTCATAGGTTTTGGGTCGCCATGATTCCCAAGCGTACCGGGAGAGATCGCATCAAGGAAGGGGGTTTTCTGGTATTGATCCCCGCCGTCGCCTTGGTCTTCTTCCCCTGGGTTTCCAATCCCTTCGCGCTCAAGCAGGACTTCGCACCGCTCCTCTTCAGTGCGGCGCTACTCTACTGGCTGTACAGGGGCGGGGTCGCCACCGTGAAGGGCTTCGCCCCATCGCTCTCCGCTCGAGCGGTAATTCTCTTCGCCGCGTTCGCGGCGGCCTCCAATCTCGCGGCGCGGAACCCTCCGGAAGCGTGGCTCAGCTACAGCCTGCTCGTGCTGGGGTTGCTGCTGTTCTCGTTCGGCCAGCTGCGGCTGTGGTCGCCCGATTTTCCCGAGCGGTTCGCGCAAGTCGTGTGCTGGACGTCGCTCCCGATCTCGCTGCTCGGAATTGCTCAGGCGCTCCTCCCTGGGCAGCTGGATTTCGGGCTGCAGGCGCTGGGCAAGATGACTGCCTTCTCCACGCTCGGAAACCCGCAGTTCGTAGCCGCGTGGCTGGTCTTCTCTATTCCTTTGTATCCAGCGCTCGCGCTGAGGCAGCCCAGCACGCGCGCTCGGCTCCGGACGGCCCTGGGGGCGCTTGCCGCCGTGACTTGCCTGCTCATGACCCGGTCAGCGTCCGGCCTCCTCGCGCTGGCCGCGGTTGCGTTGTTCGGTCTCCTGTTCCGCCGTCCGGCCGCGAGCGTTCGGTGGGTCCTCGCGGGCGTGTCGCTCCTGCTTCTCGTTGTGGCGGCGTATCTCGGCTGGTCCACGCACACGGGCCGCGGGCGGATCATGATCTGGGTGGAGACGCTCCTGATCTGGATGCGGCATCCCTGGTTGGGGGTGGGACTCGGCCAGTACAACCTGCACCAGCTGGAAGCTCAGCATCGCTTCTTCGCCCTGGGAGACTGGACCCGAAACTTTCACCAGAACGCCGCGTTCGTGCTGGACGCCCACAACCAGTTCCTTCAGATCCTCGCGGAGCAAGGCCTGCTCGGATTCTCCGTGTTCTTGTTCCTCGTTTCCCTGATCATACGTGGCGCCAGACGACGCATGGGGCACGATCCCCTGTATCGGGGCCTGGCCGTCGCCTGGTTCGGGCAGCTCGTGCTGTTTCTCTGGAACGCGCCGCTCTTCTATGCCCCCGTCTTCATCCTCTTTTGGACCACCGCCGGCATCCTGGCCCCTGCATCCGAGCCGAGCGAGGTCGCGCGGGCGGCCGGGCGCCCCGCCGTTGGCCTCGCGCTGGCGTCCGTCGTGCTGCTGTGCGCGTCGGCCGTCCTGTTCGGGACGAAGCTCCGCTCGGGGGTGCTGGAGCAGCGGGGCGATGCGCTGCTGGAGCAGGGGCCGTTTCCGGAAGCCGTGGAGACGTTCGCGGCCGCGCTGCGGTTGGCTCCGCAGAATGGCTACACGTGGGAGAAGCTCGCGCTCGCCCAGTATTTCGAGGGAGACTACGGCGCGGCGCTGCGCAGCCTGCGGGCGGCGCGAGAGCGGTTCGGCGACGTGGGCATCCTCTATCTGGAAGCGGAGATCCTGGCTCGCCGGAAGGACTACGGCAGCGCCATTAGTCGCTTTGAGTTCATTCGCGATGCCTTTCCCCAACACGTGACTCCCTCATTCGCGCTCGGCCAAATCTTCCGGGCGCAAGGCGACTACCGCCAGGCTGAGCGGGAGTTCGTGCGTGTGCTGGGCCTGCCGGACTCACGGGAAAATCTGAAGCTCGACCGGAAGAAAATCAGAATCCAGAAAGAACTTGCCTTCCGTTTTCTCGCGGAGATCCGCAGGCGGCGCTGACACGCAGTTCCGCTTCATTACGGAACCTGGCGCAGGGTGTCCCCCTCCAAGTACCGGAGTCCGGCCCCCTCGGTCTTCAGGTGGAATGACCTTCGCACGAACTGCCCGGACGTATCCTTGACCTGATAGGTCACGAGCTCCTCCGCGGTGGGATCGATCCTCAGCACCTTGTTAGCCGAGACCGCCCACAACATTCCCAGGAAGCTGAGGGCGCTCCTGGGACCGGGACCGGGCCCAAAGCGAGGCAGAACGAGGAGATCCTTCGGTTCGCGGGCGTCGTGTATGTAGCGGACCACGAAATAGCTGGCGGGCGACACGTCGTACGACGCTCCGACCCACACCACGCTGTCGCCCCGGGCCAATAGCGAGTCACCGTAGATCTGCGGGGCTTCCACCCACGGCTGGCCGTCCGCCGTCAGGAGAAAGGCCCTCGACCCGCTGGCCCTAACGAGAAGACCATCATCCACACGCCCGAGAGTCAACGGGAACGCATTTTCGGGTAACCCGACGCGGTTGATCGTCGAGGCGCTCAGATCGAAGCGAAACAAGCCACGAGTGCTGTCCGGACCCCCGGCATAGTAGGGCACCAGGAAATACACGGCACCCCCCAGGAACTCGGCGTGGGAGAACGGAGGCGTGTTGTCGCCGATCCGTGGAAGCACCTGTCGTTCGTAGACGCCCCCGACAAAGGGAGGCTTGAACAGGATCCCCGCGTCGTAGATCCACAGAGCACCTTGTCCGCATATCTCTCGGGCAACTGAGCTGAGACGCGTTGTCAGCGGCTCCTGGGGACCTCCTGGCTGGCGCGTTCCGGTGGTGGCGCTAATCCGGAGGCTCCGCGTCTTGAGATCGAGGAGGGCGAGGCTATCCTCCAACCGCAGCCAGACGTCCGATCCACACGCTATCACGCTCGTGGGCACGACGCGCTCCACGCCTAAATCGAGCTTCGTCCAGCGTTCCGCGACGGGATCGATCACGACGATACCCGCATCGGTCGTTGCCCAGAGACGATCTTGAACCACCGTGAGTTGGGTAAAGCGGATTGGAACGACTGCGCCTCCCTTGGCCTCCCCCTCCCGCTTTGATCCCTCGCGGGTGCAGGCTCCGGCGGCAGCCACAGTGCCAACGATGAGCGGGACCCAACGTCTAGCTTGCAGGGAGTGCATACCGATCCTCAGAAACAAGCTCCCAGGATCCGTTGCGCCGGCGCCGCGTGCGGGTGTGGAGCCCATCAGACGCAAGGGTTTCGACGTCGAGACGGACATCGACGAATGGAAGCTCGGGCGCGTAGAACGCCACCTCGACCTGGTCGGGGCTGATCCGGATTCGCAGCGTCATCGGCACGGCGGTCGCGTTTCGGAACTGCAAGTCCTTATAGCCGTAGACGACGGTCGCGTCACGGCCCAGCGGCACGTACCGACTCGGGCCGTACGCGTCGATGCTGTGGGCGTGGCGTTCGAGCATGTCCAGGCCGGCGAGGAGGGCGGCGTTGTAGAGCGCGCTCGTCAGCTGGCAGATGCCGCCGCCCTCGGCGAAGCCGACTTTGCCGGCGATAAAATTTGAGGCCACCCTGAAGCCGTGTACCTCGTCGGGCCGACCCACCAGACGCCAAAACGAGAACAGCTCGCCCGGGCCTAACGTGACGCCGTCGAGCCGCGATTGCACCAGGGCGAGATTGTGCATCTTGTTGTCGTAGACGTGACGCTGAAACGCCGGGTTGAGGATCGGACAGCTGTAGCCGGCGATCTGCTTCCGCGCCGGATCGCGGCCAGGCGCGACGGTCGCCCACGGTCCGAGTCGGCCGCGCCACCAGTCACGCAGGACCCGCCGCTGGCGGGCACCCAAGCGTCGGAGCAACACCGGCAGCAGGTCGTGCCCCACGGTTTTATACCGGCAAGGGAGGTCGGTCGAAACGCTTGAGGTGCGGCTGCTTCCGTCCGTATTCGAGCGTGAGCTTGATGGTGAGCTGCTCCTTCTCGCGCATGAACTCCCGTGCATCGCGCAGATCCTTCCCATCCGGCGGCTCGCCGATGCCAAGTGCCTGGTACGTTTTCTTCACCAGGCGCGCGGAGACGTCGACGAAACAGGTGGCGGCCGTTTGCGCGATGAGGGCGTAGGCGAGAGCGTGCGGCTCTAGGCGCGTCTCCCACAGGCTCGAGAAATACAACCGCTTGCGGAAGGCCTCGATGTTGTTGCGCTCGTACAGGGACAGCCGGAAGGCCACCGGGTTGAGGGCCTTCCAGAGCCCCACCTGGGCGCAGGAGTGCACGATCTCGGGCAGGAAGGCCTGCACGGGATTGTTGTAGGTGTCGAAGTAGATGTGCGACAGGTAGGCGATGGCGCCGGACAACGCGTCCGTCCCCGGAGCCGGGAGGGTGACGCCCGCCGCTGCCGAAAACTTCTCGCGGTAGGCCACGATGCGCGGGCGTTCCTGGAGGAAGCGCTTCCAGGCGTAGTTGTCCTTGAACTTCGCCGGAACCTTACCCGTGGCCATGACCTCCTGTCCGATCTTACTCAAGTCCCGGGCCAGGGCGAAGTTGTGCGCGTAGAGGCGGTGGAAATAGGGTGGATTGCGATCGATCTGCGGAAACAGCGCCGCGTAGGCCGACGCCGGGTCCGTGCCGGAGATTTCGGCCAGGCGCCAGGCGAAATACACATGGGTCAACGAATCCATAACGGCCCCTTGCTTGTCGCGCGGCGACTCCGTTGAGGCTACGCGGCTGAATTCTACTCCCGGCCCGTTCGCGCGTCAAAGCAAGCGAGTTGCGATTTTCACGACCCCGCGGTAACGTCGGCCTCGTGGTGCTCGAGCGGGCCTCCGCCGCTCCACTCACTGTCCACCAAGAGTCGGTGCACTTCATTATGAAAACAAGCGTAGTCCTGGTGTTGGTGGGAGTATTCCTGGTTGCTCCTCGCGCGTCTGCCCAACAAAAGACCGTTACCGGTAGAGTCACGAGTGAGCAGGGCGCTCCCTTGGCCGGTGTATCGATCGTCATCAAAGGGACAAATACAGGCACCTCGAGCAACAGCGAAGGAAACTATTCCATTCGCGCCGAGGTTGGCCAGGTGCTGCAGTTCCGGTTCATCGGGACGGCTCTGGTAGAACGTACCGTTGGCGCCGACGATGTCATCAACGTCGCCCTGCGCCGGGTCGCGCTGGATCTCGATGCCCTGGTGGTGACGGCGTTGGGGCAGACCACGGCGCAACGGGCCCTGGGAACGGCGCAGCAGACCATCCGGGGGGTCGAGATCGCGCAAACGCAGCGCGAGAACTTCGTCAACGCCCTGGCGGGGCGCATCGCGGGCGTCGACGTGACGAGCACGTCGGGCGTCCCGGGCGCGTCCACGTCGATCACGATCCGGGGCGTGAGCTCCATCAGCTCGAGCAACCAGCCGCTGATCATCGTGGACGGCCTGCCGATGGACAACCGCACCCTCAACACGGGGGTGCTGGCGTCCGATGCGAGCTCGACGACGGCGTTCTCGAACCGTGGTGTCGATTTCACCAACCGCGCCGCGGATCTCAATCCGGAGGACATCGAGACCCTCACTGTGCTGAAGGGGCCCGAAGCCGCGGCCCTGTACGGTATCGACGCGGCGAACGGGGCGATCGTCATCAGGACCAAGCGAGGAAAGGCGGGCGGCGGGTTCGAGTACTCGAACAGCTTCCGGATCGAGATGACCGGGGCCACGCCTGAGCTGCAGCGCGTCTACGGGCCGACCACGCTGTCGGACGGCACGCTCGGCTCGCTCAGGTACTTCGGCGCCCCGTATCCTGCCGGGACGCGGTTCTACGACAACATCGACGGCTTCCTGCGGCCGGCCCTGACCGAGAAACACAACCTGTCCTTCAGCGGGGCGACGGCGGACAACACCGTCAATTACCGCCTGGGCACGTCCCTCGACAAGGAGAACGGAGTCGTACCGAATTCAGGCTACGATCGCATCAGCGTGACGGGAGCGTCCCAGGCGCGGATCAACCCCTGGCTCTCCACCGACGTTTCGATGACGTACACCTATGCGAACAACGACCAGGTGTACAAGGACAGCATTGGCCCGCTGATCGGCCTGATGGTCTGGCCGCAGACCGACGAGGCGAAGGACTACTTGACGCTCGCGGGCACCCGGCGCCGGCTGACCAGCGCCTCCGCGGCCGCGGAAGCCGACAACCCGTACTTCAACGTCAACAAGAACAAGATCAATTCCAAGACGAACCGCCTCATGGCCAACGTCGGCTTCGTGATCACGCCGTTCTCGTGGGGGAACGTCAAGTCCAACCTCGGCGTGGACACCTACACCAACCAGAACCTCCTCCTGCGGCATCCGGAGAGCGAGATCGGCTACACGTTCAACGGGCTGCTCGACCAGGCGGACGCCATCACCCGCAACCTCACGGCCCAGACGCTGCTCAATGTTTATAGCCACGCGCTCACGCCCAGCATCTCGGTCAGCGGTCTCCTGGGGAACGAGGTGGCCGATTTCAAGTCGACGACGGACGCGGCGACCGGTATCGGCTTTCTCGATCCGAACTTCATCTCCATGAACAACACCACCACGCGGACGCCCAAGACCACCATCGAGCAGCGCCGGCTGGTGAGTCTGTTTGGGCAGGCGGTGCTGGATTACAAGAACTACCTGTACGTCACTGTAACGGGCCGCAACGACTGGACGTCGACCATCCCGCCCGGCCAGAACTCGTTCTTCTATCCATCCGTGTCGACGAGCTTCATCTTCTCCGACGCGTTTCCGGCGCTCGGCCGATTCATGACCGGAAAGCTGCGGGCCGGGTATGCCGAGGTCGGCAAGGACGCGCGGCCCTACGCCTATCGGCCGGCGCTCGAGTTTAAGACGACGGCGTTCGGGGGATACGGGTACGGCTTCTGGGGCCCGAATCTTCGGCTGAGGCCCGAGTTCAAGAAGTCGTTCGAGGTCGGCACCGAGCTGAGCTTCCTCGACAACCGGCTCGGGCTCGACGCAACCGTGTACCGGGCGGTGACCAAGGACCAGATCGTCAACGACATCCGCGGCAGCTACGGGACGGGGTTCATCCTCTTCAACCTGAACGGCGCCGCGACGCGCAGCCGGGGCCTCGAGCTGACGCTGCGGAGCACGCCGATTCTCACCCCTGCCTTCTCCTGGGATGTCGCGGCCAACTGGAACAGCTCGGGCAGCATCGTGACGTCCCTGCCGAATGGCATTCCGGAATCCTATGTCTCGGACACCTGGCTGTATGGGAACGTGCGCAACGGGACCAAGCCAGGTTTGTCCACCATGTCGCTCACCGGCTTCTTCTATCTCAGGAACAACCGAGGCGACCTGCTCATCGATCCCGCCACGGGCCTTCCCGTCCGATCGAACGCCGTATCGGCCAACTTCATCGACGGCGGGTACGATCGCCAGCCCGATTTCACGATCGGCCTCACGAACAGCTTCAGGTACAAGCGCCTCACCCTTGATTTCCTGCTCGATATTCGCAAGGGGGGCGACGTCTTCGATGCGACCGATCATTACCTCACGACGCACGGGCTCAGCATGCAAACGCTCGATCGCGACCAGCCGCGGATCATCAAGGGGGTGCTGTGGGACGGGAACGAGAACAGCGCCAATCCAACGGTGAACAACATCGTCATCATCCCGAGCGCGCAGCCGGCATACTACACGAACATGAGCGAGGAGCTGTTCATCGAAAAGGACATCAACTGGCTACGGCTCCGCGACGTGACGCTGACCTACGCCCTGCCCGGGCACTTTCTGGGCGCCCGCGCCGCGAGCGTGTACGTCACGGGCACGGACCTGTTCCTCATCACCAACTACACCGGGCTCGACCCGATCGTGAACGGCAATAGCGCCGCGGTGGGAGGATCGGGCGCCGTGGGGATCGACTTCGGGAATTTCCCCATGCCGCGCGGCGTCAATTTCGGGCTCCGGGTGGGGTTCTGACCATGAACAGGCGATTGCGCGGGCTCCTCGCGGGCGTCCTGATCCTGTCGGGCGGTTGTACCGACTTCCTCGACGTCAACACCAATCCCAACGGCCCCCAGTCGGTGACGGCGAACCTGTACCTGCCGCCGATGCTGCACTGGCTGGTGACGTCCCCACAGTTCGACGGCCGCTTTGTCGGCCACTATACGCAGGAGTGGATCTCGACGTCCACCGCCTTCGATCCGGCACAGAGCTGGGGCCGGATGGGGTTCCAGCCGGGCAGCGATAACGGAGCCCAGCAGTGGCGCGACGTCTACTGGTCGCTCGGCCAGAACCTGATCGACATGAACACCAAAGCCCAGGCCGAGCAGCGCTGGGACCTGCTGGGTGTCGGGATGATTCTCAAGGCGTGGGGCTGGCAGGTGCTCACCGATCTCCACGGCGAGATCATCATCAAGGAAGCCTTCGACGCGACGCGGACCAGCTTCGATTACGATACGCAGGATTATGCCTATCAGGAGGTCAAGCGACTGCTCGACAGCGCGGTCGTGCTGCTCGGGCACAGCGACGGCGCCGTGGACCAGGCCTATCTGGCCGTGGGGGACCACATCTACGGCGGCGATCGCACCAAGTGGTTGAAGTTCGCGCACGGGATGCTGGCTCGGTACTACCATCACTTTGCCAACAAGAAGGCGACGTACGATCCGGCGCAGGTGATCGCCCAGGTGGACCAGTCGCTCACGAGCGAGGCCGACGATGCGCTGCTCACGTATCCGGCCACCAGCACCGACTTCGCGGACTACAACTTCTGGGGGCGCACGCGCAACAACGCGACGCTCTACCGGCAAACCCAATTCGTCCTCAACCTGATGAACGGCACGCAGTTCGGCGGTGTGGTCGACCCCCGCCTGACGCGCATGCTCTCGCCGTCACCCAACGGGCAGTACCGCGGTCTCGATCCCAACATACTTGGCTTTGGCGCGCTCCCCGATTCGCAGAAGCCCAACAACTTCTTCGGCTATCCTGGGACGGGGGGGCTGGGGCTGCCGGGCCGCTATCTGTTCGCCGACCGCGCCAAGATTCCCGCGATGACCTACGCGGAGTTGCAGTTCATCAAGGCGGAGGCCGCCTTGAAGATGGGCGATCGCGCGACGGCCCTCGCCGCGTACAGTAACGGCATCTCGGCGCACATCGACTTCGTGAACGCGCGCAACCGGGACGACAACCAGTCGCCGACGCAAATCTCGACGGCCGAGAAAACGGCGTTTCTCGCCGACACGAACATCGTCCCCGCGGCGGGAAGCCTGACCCTGTCGCACATCATGTCCCAGAAGTTCATCGCGCTGTGGGGGTGGGGACACAACGAGCTGTGGCTCGACATGCGCCGCTATCACTACACCGATCCCGATACCGTGAGCAGTGTGGAAGTGTTCCGTGGGTTCGCGCCGCCCACGACGCTCTATTCCCTCAACAGCGGCAAGGTGGTACAGCGGATCAGGCCGAGATTCAACTCGGAGTACGTCTGGAACCTGGACGCGCTGAAGGCCATCGGGGCGGATGCTACGGATTACCACACCACGCCGCTATGGATCACTCAACGGTGACCCGGATCATGAACAGATACGGCTCTCTGGCCGCGCTGCTGTGCTCGGGCCTGCTATCAGCGTGTGAGAAGAATACGGTCCAGGTGCTTCCCACGGCGCCGCTTGCGGGCGCGCAGATCAAGTTCTTTAACTTCGGCGTGAACGCCCCCGGGGTGAACTTCTACGCCGACGCGACGAAGATGACGGCGATCCAGTCGGGCACGGGGGTCGAGTCCACCAACGGCGTGACGTATGGCGGGGCGGGGGCCGGGGGAGTCTACACGACCATCGCGCCCGGCCAGCACATTTTCACGGGCAGGATCGCCGCGACGGTCGACAACGACCTGCCCATCGCCAGCGTCACCACGACCATCGCGGACGGGAAGTCCTACTCCTTCTACCTGAGCGGCTTCTACAATACCACGGCCAAGACCGTGGACGGGTTCGTGGTGGAGGATCCGTTCACCGTCCCGACGGACTACACGGTCGCGAATGTGCGCTTCGTCCACGCGATGGGCAACGCGAATCCGATGACCTTGTATGCGAGGCCCGTTGGTGACACGGTGACGGCCCACTGGGCGGCCGTCGGTGCCGAAGTGGCGTACAAGGGGGTGGGCGCCTTCACGACGCTGCCGGGCGGCGCGTACGACCTGGCCACGCGCTACACCGGCTCGGCGACGCCCGTCATCACCAGAACCGCCCAGTCGTTCTCGGGGGGACAGGTCTATACCGTCGCCGCGCGGGGCGACATCACGGTCACGTCCACGACGGCGACCAACCGGCCTATCCTGGATAATACGGCCAACCGGTAAGGGCTGATCGCCCCCTTCGGCCACAGCCGAGGCGCAGCGAGAGCAGCGAGCGGTGGGGCGGGCGGCCCATCGTCTCCTTGAGCGCGCACGCCAGGCGGCTGGCTGGTACCACCCTCCGTCAACAGCTGATCACCGCTGCGGCGCGGGCAGCGCGAGGTCCGAGTTCCAGATGTCCTGCACCATGAGCCAGCGCCCGTTTTCCTGGACCCAGCGCACGAGGTACTTACCCGAGTCGACGGCGGGCGCGCCCGGGGGCCGCTTGGCGCCCGCGGGCCAGGCGAAGTGCCAGCGTCCCAGCTCCACTGCCATGGGGCCGCTCGCCCACACCGACTCGGCGCGGAGCGTGAGCACGGGGGGTGGGCTCGACATGCCGTTCATGACCCCGAAGAACGCGCGAATCGAGTCACGCCCGTGCAGCGGCAGCATGTTCGGAGGCAGGAGCAGCGCGCTCGGGTGATAGAAGTCGGCGATCGAGTCGGCGTGGCCTGCGGCGGTCAGGCGTGGCCAATTGGCGTTGGCAACGTCGATGGCCTGCCGGGCGGCGGCTGAGGTGTCAGGCGGCGCGGGCGGGCGGCAGCCAAGGATCGTGGCGAAGAGGGCGGGAAGGTACGAGACGAGTCGCATGGCGGCTCACTGGTGGGGGAGGGCGACGACGATACGGGTCCTGCCGTGCCGTCGCAAGCGGCGCGGCACGAGCTTCCCCCTGACCTACCGCCCGTGTTATGGTGCGACGCATGAAACTGACGGGCCGGACGGGGGCCCTGGCCATCTGCTTGCTCGTCGTGGTTGCCGCGGCGGGCCTGCTGGGCTCTCACGTGTTCCGGACAGCGAGAGCATCCGCGGGACTCCGTTGTCCCCAGGACCCCGGGATCGCACTGGGGTGCTACGAGCAGCATTACCGCGCGATCGTCGACCGGCAAGGCGTGGCAGCAGCGTTCGCCGACTTGAAGGCGGGGTACGCCGCAGATGCCCAGATGCAGCGGCTGTGCCATGCGATAACCCACGCGATCGGCCAGGCGGCGGTGAGGAAGTACTCCGGTGTCGCCGAGGCGTTTCGTTATGGCGACAACGCGTGCGGCTCGGGATACTATCACGGCGTGCTGCAGGGCGTCGCCCTCACGCTGGGGCGCACCAGGCTATTGAGCGATCTCGATGCCGTCTGTGCCGCTGTCCCGGGGAAGGAACGGAAGTCGCTGGACTATTTCAACTGCGTACACGGCGTGGGACACGCGATCATGGCCGTCACGGATGACGACCTGTTTGAGGCGCTGCGTGATTGCGATGGCCTGACGGGCTCCATGGAGCAGAATGCCTGCGCCAACGGCGTCTTTATGGAGAACCTGATTGTGGACGGCGCGCATGGCGGGCACTACAGCAAGTACTTGAAGCCCAGCGAGCCGCTCTACCCTTGCAGCGCGGTGGGCGAGAAATACAAGACAGAGTGTTTCGACATGCAGACGTCTTACGCCTTGGGGGTCGAGCGGGGCGATTTTGCCAAGGTGTTCGCGCTGTGCGCGGACGTCGGCGTGCCCTATCGGGCAGCGTGCTATCAGAGCCTGGGGAGGGATGCTGCGACGATCAGTCTGAACCAGGTGCCGGGTACGGTGGCTCGCTGCGCGCTCGGGACCGATCGCGAGCAGCAAGCGAATTGCGTCGTAGGCGCGGTGTTGGATTTCGTGTACTATTATCATTCTGACGGGCAGGCGAAGCAGCTGTGCGCTGCAGTCGATGCGGCATTGCAGGATGTCTGCAGGAGTACCACCGCCAAGGTGGTGGGACTATTTTAGGTTGGGTGCGGAGCTCAGGTTTTCGGAGGTGTCGGTCCTAGGCACTCCCTCCTGACAACCTTTTGGCTGTTCACGGGGTGGGGGCTTCTGGGGATGTGGTAACGGGACGTAGCGCAGTCCGGTAGCGCACCTGAATGGGGTTCAGGGGGTCGCGGGTTCAAATCCCGCCGTCCCGATTAGACTTAGCAGCTTTCACCCCACCGCTAGTAATAGTTCTCGGTAATAGTTTCTCGCGGTTTCGCAGTTCAGTAAGCAGGGCTCCCGGTACCTCTACACCATGAACGGGAGCCCTGCAGCACCAATCCGACCCGCCGACCTACTGCAGCTGTGGCAGCAGCGCGCGGACTACCTGCACCAGTTCGGCGATCCGAACTCCGCGCGACTCTGGCATACGGCGCGCATCGAACTAGAGCGCGCCCTGGAGGCATTCGGCGCCGTAAGTTGGTCGACTCGAACTTCGTGTATTGCGCAAAATCGATTTGCCGCGCGCCGCGACGGACGTCAACCCATGACGCGCGGCAACAAATGATCCGATCGAGAGTGATCTGGTTAGGGTGTTTTTGCGGCACGAGGGGGCAGAAGTGCGGCACGGCAAACTGCAATCGCGTTGACCGGCGATTGACTGTGGTGAGATATCGTCGCGCCGATGGGCTGCGTTGACGCCCGAAGGTTTCCTGAAGCAGATTCCACCGCCAGCACCGAAATAGGAAGGAAAGCGCGTGAAGCTCGCCAAGATTCCGCCGTTCGCGCCAGCGGATTGGGCCGCTGAGGACCACGCCTTTCAGGCGGGGCGAAGCCTGGCGTGCCCGAACTGCGAGCGGGTCGAGAACTACGCGCTGTACTCCGCGCAGCGCGAAGACGGATCGGAGCGGCGCTACCGCGGGTGCAAGTCGTGCGGATGCTGGCAGGAGGCGGATGGCACGCTCGCGTATCGGTGCTCGCTTCTCATCCACTCGTGCGCGCAGCCCATCCCCGAGGGCACGACCTGCCGGAACTGCGACACGTGGGGACCACGGTCAGAGCACCGCTGCCACCGCGTGCTGCCACCAAACGAGATCGGCGTCACGCGTTGCCGCCAGTGCGCAGTAGTGCAGACGCACGCGCACGTGGTGGGCTGGCCGGTCAGAGCCGAGTAGAGTGAAGCAACGGAGGAACCCAATGAGGATTGACGATGAAGACGGCCGCAACGACCTGCTGATCTACGCGAACGAGCAGTTCCGCGGCGCTGACCGCATTCGGTTTCTGGTAGATGACTTCTCAGCCGAGATTATCGCCCTAGAGCTAAAGTTTCACGACGTCCGGGTCGTCGCCGGTCTGTCACGGCCGCTCTGGGAACACTCCCCCGACTTCGCCGCGCTCCGAGCGCACATGGAGAAGCACCGCTGGCGCGACACGGTGAACAGCGTACGGCCGCCCAAGCTCCGCGTACTGCTCGGCGACGCCGGCTGGGTCGAGTGGGAGTGACGCGGTGATCAAGCGGCCCACGGCGCTCGTTCTCGGCGCTGGCGCGAGCGCCCCGTTTGGTTTTCCCTCCGGCCGCAAGCTCCGCGACGACATCATCCGCGACCTCGGCGCGGGCTCGACCGACCTCTACAAGGTGGTTGCGGCGTCAGGGTTCGACGCGAAGCGCATCACGAACTTTCGCGACGCGCTCCAGAAGTCGGGCCAGCGCTCCGTGGACGCGTTCCTCGAGCACCGGAACGAGTTTATCGGGATCGGGAAGGTCGCCATCGCGGCGGCGCTGATCCCCTACGAGAAGGAGTGGACGCTCTGGGGCGGGGAGGACAACTGGTACGAGTATCTGTTCGAGCGCCTCGGGCCGACGCTCGACGACGTTAATCAGAGCCAGCTCGTCGTCATCACGTTCAACTACGACCGCTCGTTCGAGCACTACTTCTTCTCGGCGCTGCGGAATTCGTTCAACATCGGGACCGACGAGGCCGCACGCATCCTCCGCGACGTGATCCGCGTGATCCACGTCCACGGCCAGCTGGGCCCGCTGCCCTTCGCGGACAACGGGCTGGGGAACAGTCGCGCCTATCAGCCCAGCGACATCTCAAACCTGGGAGACGCCGCGGTTGCGGTGGCGCCGGCCATCAAGATCGTGCACGAGGGCTCGATGGGCGATGCGGAGTTCATCCAGGCGCGCGCGCTGTTGGCGCGGTCGGAGATGATCATCTTCTTAGGGTTCGGCTATCTCCCGAAGAACGTCGAACGCCTGGGGATCGCGAGCCTCTCGACCAACATCGGACTGACCGGTTCATCGTTCGGACTCTTGGAGGGTGAACGTGAGACGGTCACAAAGTTGCTCGGTCCTCATTCGAATCTCGGCCGACCGGACCTGGACGTGCTGAAGCTACTCCGGACGCACCGGCTGCTAGGGTAAGAAATGAGTGTGACTCCCGTAGTCATCTTTGACACCAACGCCTATCGGGGGCCGGCCCAGGAGGATCATTCGCATGGATGCAAAGCCATGGCGGATCCGAGTCGAGAAGGACGGCACCCGGCTCGTGGACGTCGACGCGTTCCTGCACCGCCTGGTCGACGTACTGCTCGATCTCGATCGGGCCGACACCTCGGTGATTCCAGGAGCCGAGCAGCCAGATCGCCTGCTGACCGCGGAGGACGCCGCGAAGCGGCTAGGCGTGAGTCGTCGCTACATCTACACCCACGCGGACACGTACCCGTTCACGCGCCGCCTTGGTCCCAAGACGTTGCGATTCAGCGAGCGCGGCCTGGAGCGCTGGCTCGCTCGCTGGTCCAGGTAGAACCGGATTTCACTTAGTTGAACGTGCAAGGCCCGGGGGGATAGGTGAACGCGCTCAAGAAAGCGTTGTTCGAGGCGTACGGTGGATTCGCTGACAAGCGGATAAAAAAGCTGGAGAGCGGATCGATCTTTGTAGTGGATGATCGATCCGATGGCGATCGGGGCGCCGACGGAAAACTCTATGGTTACTTTTGTCTGATCTTCGCTGAGGTTCGCAGCAACAGTGAAGTTCTCGTTACTTTGAGCGGCAATGTCCCGATGGGCAGCTCGGTGAGAATTTGGATCACCAAGCACGAGGCGAGCCTGCGAGAGGGGGTGGACCGGCTTCTCTCGTTCGTCGTCTCTAAAAAGGAAGGTACATCCAAGCTTTCGACGCTTGCGGATGCTATCGCATCTATTGTAGCAAGAGGTGCGAGATACGACGTGAAGAGTCACAAGTACGTTTGTCCCCGGACCGCTGATTCACTTCAGAGACTAGACAAGGTGCTACGCAAGGCATGGTCAGCGTAGCAGCAGCCGGGGAGGATTGGGAGAGATGCGCGACTGACCATTCTTCTGCGGTCGTCCTCGTCCGAGCCGCGACTTGACATAGGTGAGCCTGTGGGACACATTCCCACAAGTGTAGTAGCCTTTACGACACCGCTGGAGACTTCACGTATGGCCGACTCTGAGAACCCCCTCGTCCGTGGGATAGCATGGCCGAATAACACATCGACCACCGTACTTGTGGGGAACCCAAAGTATGCGAATGCGATTCGACAGTCCCTCCAATTTGCGACACCGACACTGCGCGAGGTAGCCGACGAGCTTAAGGTCAACTATCGCACGCTCCAGTCGTATGCCGCGATGGAGCGCGTCGCGCCCCCCGCGTTCGGGGAGCAACTTGTGAAATACTTACGCTACCGTATTCACAACCTTACCGTGTTGGCGAATTTTCTGGCGAAGATGCTCGAAGCCGAAGCCAAAAGGGAGCGCGAGGTTCGCGAGGTTCAGGAGAGACGGGAGCGGGAGATTGAGAAGCGGTGGGGGAAGACGCCATGAAGGCCGACTACAGGGCAGGCTACCTCTACGTCTTAGCGCACCCGT
>Ga0209159_1000954_pt1 | contig 23628 bp, 25 predicted proteins | sample GraSoiAngelo_144_FD_185901 | JGI IMG/M metagenome (GOLD analysis project Ga0209159, IMG submission 185901) | Grasslands soil microbial communities from the Angelo Coastal Reserve, California, USA - 14_1009_02_40cm (SPAdes) (version 2) | ecosystem: Environmental > Terrestrial > Soil > Grasslands ...
CCAATGTGCGCAGCTTCGGCGCCGGCTTCTCGCTCGCTTGCTGGATCACCTTAAGCGCATGCTCACCCAAAAATGGCGGACGACCCGTCAGCAAATCGAACAAAATCGCACCTAAACTATAAACATCGGCCGCAGGACCAAGTTTGCCCGACCCGGCGCCCGCTGGATCAACTTGTTCCGGTGCAACATACTCAGGCGCGCCAAAGACGGTGAGCGTGCGCGTGAGATTGCTCGTGGGTTCCAGGCATTTGGCGAGACCGAAGTCGCTGACCAACGGTTCGCCCCGCGCATCCAGCAAAATGTTCCCCGGTTTTAAATCCCGATGCAGGATCCCTTGCCCGTGCGCGTATTGCACCGCCTGCGCCACCTTCGCCATCAACGCCACCGCTCGTCGCGGTTCGCTTCGCAATGCCGGGGCCGCGTCCAGCAAACTGCCCCCGCCGGCAAACTTCATGCTGAAAAACGGCAGCCCATCGTCACCCTCGCTCACCTCAGAGATTGGCAGAATGTTCGGATGAACGAGGCCCGCTGCAGTCTCCGCCTCGCGCCGAAAACGCAGCATCGTCTCTCGTGATTCGGCATGATAAGGCAAAATTCTTTTAAGCGCCACGATGTGGCGCCTGTGTCGCGCCCGATAAACCACGCCTATGCCGCCGCATCCGAGTTCTTCGAGAATTTGGTAATCGCCTACTCGCCACTCGGCGTCCCGCATATCGAGTTCCCCAAGCACATCCTCAAGCGTTTCTTCTGACTGCGGCGGCGAGACTTGAGTGCGCAGGCCCTGAGCAAGCAAACAGCTCAGGCAAAGACTGCGTCCTATGCGCGATGCCGATCCACACTGCGGGCAGGTGAGCGGTTCCTTTTGCAGACGAATTGAAACAGGAATGCCGCTCATCGGATTCTGAAAATTTAAAAGGCTGCAAACGGGAGGGAGCCAGGGCGAGAGTCGAGTATCGGCTGTCGGCTCCGACGCCTCCTCTATGCATTCTCCGGAATTGGCCGAGCGGAGTTCTCGAAAAAAAATGTAATCGCGAAGTGACTCGTCGATCAGGATCGACAATATCCAAAATCTAAATCAAACGTCCCACCGAATTGTCGTAGAACGAAACAGATTTAGTGCTCGAGGATCTTTGCGAAAATGCGTCAGAAATTCGCCGCGTCTACACGGTGCTCGATCTTCCGAGCTCTGATCTCGAATTTTTCTGACTATTCTGCCGCGCTTAACGCCGCACAGAGATAACGGAGTTCGTCATCGATCTCGTTCGGTCCTTCGACGGTTTGAGCAACTTCTTCGCGGAGCAGCGCGCGATAGCGTTCGCGTAACCTGTGCACAAGGCGTTTCACTGCCGCCTCCTGCAAACCCAGCGTTTTTGCGTACTTCGCATAGGAAACATCTTCCCGCTCAGCCGCGAGGCAATTGTTCAACACATCAAAAACACGTCGACGACCACGCTTTTCGCATTCATCGCCCAATCGCCGCAACGCGCGCTCGACCACCGTCGCCGCCCAGCGCACATCGAAGATTCTTTCTGGCGACCATTTGTCCGAGTCCTGCTCCGGGATCGACAAGTGCGATGGCGCCTCAGCCATCCAATCGTCCCAGGAAACGAATTGCACGTCTCCGCCGCGCTTCCGGGCGTGACGTTTGTCCACAGCGTCGTGTAAGAAATTCTGCAATGCCTTCAGCACCAGCGAACGGAACCTTCCCCGGCTCCGATCTGCCCGTTGCAAAAGCCGACCCTTCAGCACCATCGCGAAAAAATCCTGTGTCAGGTCCTGAGCGTCTGGGACGGAGTGACCCTGCCGGCAGATGAACGCGAAGACTGGCCGCCAATAGATTTTGCAAAGTTCGGCCAGGGCGGCGTGCGCCTTCTGTTCGTCACCGTCAGAATCGGTGCACGACAAGACGATGCTCCAACGAGTCGTCATGAAGCGGTCGGGGCGGCGTGCGCCGGCCTGAGATGCTTCGGGTTTCACAGCCGCGGATCATCTCATTTGTACGATTGTTAGGCAAGCTCCGAATTTTCCGCCCGTTACTGGAATATTGCGCGTTCTAGTGGATCGATCTGCGCTGGAGGGGGTTCCGACAGAAACGACGGTGCAGGTCTGACGTCGGATATCGTAACAAAAAACGCGGCTCTGGAAATTGGCACAGAGATTCCCGCGCAGAATTCCCTGCGGCATCAAGTTGCTGACACTGCAGGAAAGCTTTCAGCTTCCCCGCGCAGTTCTACAGCCAGTATTTCGATTTTATAGTAGACACCGCGCCATCTCGTCAGTCGTCGCAGTGTCCAGGGCCAATCGTTCCCTCGTTGTACTCTGTGAGGGTTTCAGTGAGGGTGCTGGTCTGCCCTGGTGCCAAATAACCGTTGCCGATCGGAGGTACGATCAACCCTCCTATCACGTTGTCGGCGTCAATTACGCTTTGCTGAACCGCTGTTGGGTCCGCTCCATTGGCTATATTCAATTTTGCGGCAATGAGTTGATGCGCCAGTATTACGAGCCCGTTGCCCTGCGCGGGTCGATTCAAGATTTGAAGTAATTCTGATGCATCGTAGCTGACCGCGCCCAGCGTCAGACTTTGCAACGGCCAAACGTCAGGATTATTCTTCCAATAACCTTGCGTATACGTGCAATTTTGTCCCGGATTGCAGGGCAGCGTTGCGCAGGCAATGGTGTTGCTCCACTGACTTGTGTCGCAAGACGGTGTTTCGTTCGCGCGGCAACGGAACACGTACGCGGTATCGCACAAGAGTGGCTCGCCGGAGCAATCGCTTTGCACACCAAATGAGTCGAACAATCGATCATCGCCGATGATCACCTCGAAGGTTTGGTTTGGCGCCAGACTGTTGGGAAAACTGGCCTGGCAAACTTCGTCTGGATTATCAGGCCATTGATTCCCATTAGCGATAAAGTCCGCCACCGTCATCCATTCGATGACGAATCCATTTGGGGCGCCGGACAAGCCAGCGGTGACATCGATGGATATGTTTGAAGATGCAGACGTGCTACACGCGATTGATGGCTGGTCTAACTGACATGGCGTAGGAGTAGGTGTTGCCGTCGGCGTCGGAGTCGCAGATGGGGTCGCTGTTGGTGTAGCAGTAGCTGTTGGCGTCGCTGTCGCCGTCGGAGTCACTGTCGATGTTGCCGTAGCCGTTGGAGTCACGGTCGCTGTCGGCGTAGCAGTAGCTGTTGGCGTCGCTGTCGCCGTCGGAGTGGGCGTTGCAGTTGGTGTAACCGTCGGGGTCGGAGTAGGTGTCGGGGTTGGATCCGGAGTTGGTATAGGTGTAGGAGTCACCGTAGGAGTCGCCGTCGGTGTTGCGGTAGGAGAAGCTGTGGGTGTCGTCGTCGGCGTAGGTGTAACGGTAGCTGTTGGAGTCGCTGTGGCTGTTGGAACGGGAGTTGGATCTGGTCTTGGCGAAGGAGTCGGTTTCCGTGGGTGCGGAATTGGGGTCGGCGTTGGCAGAGGTGGAGTCGGCGTTGGCGGAGGCGGCGTCGGCGTTGACAGAGGTGGAGTCGGACTCGGCGTCGGGGTAGGTGTTGGCGTACAACATATTTTCACTGTGAATCGAATCACGTACCACGGGTCTTTGAAAAAGATCGTGGTACGTGTCCAGCAAAAGCAGTAGCCGCCAACGGAGGTTTCTCCTGACCAATTTCCACTTCCTCCTCCGCCGCCAGTCAATCCAGCAGGAAAATGCCAGAATGCGGCCCTTTTAGCAGCTTGCGGCCATGATGAGTTAGCTATTGCGCCTTTCAGGTCGCGGACATTCTTTTGAATTGCAGCGTCAAAGTCCGTTCCTTCTGTGATGGACACACTGCCAAGCGTCCCCGGTGGCAACTCCGAAAGGACGTCGTGAGCATATTGTGCCGCCTTTTTTTGTATATTTCTGGCCCCCAGAAGCTCCTTCGAACGATGGCTGCGGTGTTTCTTTCTCTTATCATGTTTTGCTGCTTCGAGCGGTGCGAGTGGCGCCAAAGCCATCAGCATGGCTAATACGGCTGACACCTGCTTTAGGAAATTGGTCTTCATATTCTTGTCTTGGAAAAGCCTTACTGCGTCACACAAAGGCATGTGATGTTTATCCTCGCTTAGGTCTTTATCCGGAAACGGCGCAACCGGGTTCCCGAAAAAGATTTACAGGTGGCGCCTTGTTATCTAGCTCATGTGTCGCGTTACTAGCTAAGCCATTTCTACGAGAGGCCACACTGCGTGCCTTCCACGCAGTCGGCTTCCATTCCCAGTTCTTGTTTACGCGGTGCTACGAGCTTGGCATTTCACCACTACTCGCCGCGGTGACACTAGGCAGTCACTCAAATGTTATACGCGTCCAGGCTATGCTTATAGGCATAGGCCTACTGCGCAGACTTAGAAAGTCCGATGCCGCAGTTGGACCACGTCCTAGGTCTTTATCCGGAAACAGCAGGAAGAAGTTCCCGAGAAAGATTTACTTTCGAGGATGCAGCGAGATGTTTCGGCCTCGTTTAGGAGGGATGGTCGTGTTGCGTGAGGCACCTGACCTGCCAGGTGTTGATGGGATCCGCCTGATCCAGTAGATAAAAAAGGCGACTGGTATTCCACCAGTCGCCTTCTTATTAGACTGTGCCTTGTATTATCAGGCTATCTTAATCATTACAGTGACCAGGACCAATGGTTCCCTCGTTATATTGAGTAAGGGTTTCAACCAGATCGCCTGTCTGTCCCGGTGCCAGGTAGCCGTTGCCAATCGGCGGGACTACCAGGGCTCCGATCATGTTGTCGGCATCAGTGATGGCTTGCTGAACAGCTGACGGATCCGCTCCGTTGGCGATGTTTAGCTTCGCGGCGATCAATTGGTGAACTAAAATCACAAGGCCGTTGCCCCGCGCGGGGTCATCCAGGATCGCCATGAGTTCCGCAGCCTGATAGGTCACTGTTCCCAGAGTGAGGCTGGTTACCGGCCACGCGTCTGGATGGTTACGCCAGTAACCTTGCGAATAGGTGCATGAGCCTGGTCCAACACACGGCAAGGTCGCACACGTAATGGTGTCACTAATCCTGAGGTGGCCCGTGGCATCAAGTGCGGAGGCACGAAATACGTATGCCGTGTTGCACAGTAGCGGAGCCCCGGAACAAGGGCTGGATGCGGCGCAGTTGTCATACAAGCTATCGTCGCCGATGCTGAGAGCGACGCTTTGCCATGGGCGCAGGTTGTAGCCTGCGCAGTTCGGTGTCACGGGGACGCCGAAGGTGGCTTTGCAGAAGCTCGAAGCTTGGGGGTTGGGAACCTCTGAAGTTAGAGGCCACCGGTTTCCCAAGGCGATGTAATCGGCGAGGGTCATCCACTGGATTGAGAATCCGGCTGGGGCCCCGGCTTGTCCTGCGCTGACGGTGATGGCGATATTCGATGATGCTGATGTTTCATAGGAAATGACCAGCGAAGCAACAGCCGGTGGCACTGGCGCGGGAGTAGGCGTCACGACCGGACGCGGCACTGGCGTTGACCTGACTGCAGGCACCGGAAGAGGCCGATGAGGCAGTTGTGCCGAAAAAGCAGCTGGGTTCATCACCAAGCCGCCAAGCGTTAGTATCGTTAATATCATTATGCTGTTAGTTTTCATTTTTTTCCCGAGGTTGCTCAAGGCTGTTCCTCCCACCTCAGGCGGGGGAACTTTTTTCACCGGGACTTAGCCGGCGCGCTTGATTTGTTAGGCAGGAACCAAGGATTTGTCCCTGCCTCGTTAGTATCTTGTCACCTCCTTCTCCGGAAAAGGCGAGGTAGAGTTCCTGGAAAGTGTAAAGTTTTCCAGAAACCGCCGTTTCACGGACGGCAGAACCTTGTGCGAGAAACGCGTTCGGCGGCCTCTCTTATCGCTATCGTATGCCGAGGGAGAATCTTTTCACCCTCGCGGGCCTGTTGGATCGGCCCCGAAACTTTGGATAGCGATGCTGAACCAAACCGGTAGGCGCGAGATGACGCTCGAGGACCTTGGCTTAAACGTGATTGCCGGAGTGTTTGTGTCGATCTTTGAAGGTAAGCTCCGCGATCCCTGATTTATCGAGTTCGCCCAAGCCTTCCGCCACCATCCGGTCGTATTGTTCCTTGGTCTCGCGCGCGAGCGGTAAATCGAGGCCGAGACTCCGCCCGAGCTCAAGAGCTATCCCGCTATCTTTGGCCGCATGCGCAGCAGAGAAAAAGCAGCTGTGCTCGCGATTTTGCATATCTTCGCCATCGGTTTCCAGTACGCGGGAGGCTGCGCCTGTCTGGGAAAAAACCTTCCTCAACATTTCCAAATCGAGGTCGAGCGCCGCGCCGAGAGCAAGTCCCTCCGCCAGCCCCGCGGTGTTGATGTTCATTACCATGTTGACGAGCGCCTTCACCTTTGCGGCTTCGCCAGCCTTACCGATAAAACGCACATCGGAACCAAGCTCCTTCAAAATCGGTTCGGCTTTGCGGAAGGCATCTTCCGTTCCTCCACACATCAAATAAAGCCTCCCTTCACGCGCCTGGGGAATACTCGACGCCATGCAGGTTTCGAGCGTTTGTGCCCCTGCTTGATGCGCCAGCTTTTCAATCTCGACATGCACCTGAGGTGAAATCGTCGCGCAATTAATGAACAGCTTGCCGCGGGCGTTCACTAGCAGATTGTCGCCGCTTCCCGCGAAGATGTTTCGCATCGCGTTGTCATCGGTCACGACAGTGAAGATCACGTCAGATTCGGCCGTTACATCCGACAAGTCTTGAGCGGCGGCACAGCCAAGCTCCGCGGCAAGCGACGTAGCAGTCGCGCGATTGGTGTCGTAAACAGCCGTGATGTGAAACTGTCGATCCTTCAATCTGCGCGCCATGTTTGCGCCCATCCGGCCCACTCCAACAAAACCGATGTTCATGACGAAACGTAACCCCAATCTTGAGGCCTTGTCACCCCGAGTGGAGTGAGAAAGCTCCGGTCGAAGCTTGGAATGCCAAAGCTAATCAGGGCAAAACAACTGCGCTGATGGCAGTAAGATTAACGTCACCCGCCCATTCGAGAGGATCGCAGGATGCTACCCACTGTTGAGCATTCTTGCACACACCTGATCCTCTGGTCAGCCACCTGTGCCCCGAACAGGCGGCACCGAATTATTATTAAATCCGTTCCGCGAAAAATGGATTGTGCTCTTTCTCTTCGCCCACTGTTGTCATGGGGCCGTGTCCCGGACAAATGATCGTTTGATCCGGCAATGTGAGGATTTTCTCGAGGTTAGTGCGTAGTGCGTCCCGATAGGAAACGTTTCCGCCGCCCATCGATCCCGCAAAAAGCGAATCGCCCACTATCGCGATGGGGCGTGCGAGCCCAGTCACCACATATGTCATACCGCCTTGGGAATGACCCCAGGTCAGCCGTGTATCAATTTCCAGATTTCCGAGATGGAAGTGCTTTCCTTCGTCGATGGCCTGCGCGCCGGCAACAGGTTCGCGGGCAGGCGCAAAAACATCCGCGCCGGTTTCCTCGCGCAAACGCGGCAGGTCCGCGACATGATCCGGATGCGCATGGGTAAGAAGAATCAATTGCACGTTCAATTTGTGGCGGTTGGCAAATCGCAGCATTTCGCTGCAATCGGCGCCTGTATCGAAGGCCGCAGCAACGCTGCTTGTCGGATCCCAAACGAAATAGGCGTTCACGGTCATATCGTGATAACGCGTGTTGAATTGCGCGAAACCGTCGCGCTCATCGATTCTTTCGGGACGCCATTCTCCCTTCGCTAGCTCGCAAAGCGGCCCCGCGGAAAGACCCAGGACCGGCGCGATGCGCTGCAGGGCTTGCTCATTGACATTGCCTTCGCGCAGTTTGCGGATTGTTTGCAAGTCGACGCCCGCTTTTTTTTCCAGTTCGGAGTCAGAAATGCCCAAACCGCGTTGCGCTTTTCCGATGATATCACCAACGTTGTCTTCGAGAGAGATCATATTCTGTGGATTCTATTGCTTAAACGTTAATCGATTGTGCCTCTCGAATAACGCGCAAATCACCAATCTGATTAAGTGCTAATTTCTCAATCGAAGCGGCAACGCGGATAACGGAAAATGCCGCGCCCGTTTCTTTTTCCATGGAAGTCATTGCAACGTTATTGATGCCGCACGGAACGATGTGATCAAAAGGCGAAAGATCGCCTGAAACATTCAATGCAAAGCCGTGCATGGTGATCCAATGACGAATGCCTACGCCGATGGAAGCGATCTTGCGGTCGCCGACCCAAACTCCGGTAAGCGATTCACGCCGGGAAGAAGCAATCCCATAGGCCGCGAGAAGATCAATGAGCAGTTGCTCGAGCCAGCGCAAATATTTATGCAAATCCTGACCGCATCCGCGCAAATCGATAATCGGATATCCCATGAGCTGTCCCGGCCCGTGATAAGTGGCCTGGCCGCCGCGATTGATGGCGAAAACGGGATGCGGCAAATGCGCAGCGCCCAGTTCGCCACGGCGAATCCGTCCCGGGGCGGACAAACTCGAGTGATCTGGAGTCCGTCCAATGGTGTAAACCGGTTCATGCTCGAGTAAAAGCAATTGATCTTCTACTGACGAATCGTCACGCTTCTTCAACACAATTTCTTCCTGGAACGCGAGTGCGCGTATGAACTCCATCCGACCAAGCCAGCGCACGTGAAGATCTGGAGGGCGGAGCTCCTGCGACGCTGTCTTTGCTGAGTACAACTCCGCTCGGGTGCCAGCCTCGCAGGAGCTCGCCCCTCCATTCATATTTGCATCCCCCCTGGAAGGCCAACGGCGACTGCTTCCTGCGAGCGCAGATGCGTCAACCCAATCGCAAGCGCATCGGCAGCGTCAGCGCCTGGCGTTTCCGTTAAACCGAGAAGAGCGCGCACCATGAACGATACCTGATCTTTTCCGGCAGCGCCGCGCCCAACGGCGGATTGTTTGATTCGTTTCGGAGAATATTCAAAAACTGGCAATCCGTTTTCTGCGGCCGCCAGGATGGCGGCGCCTCGCGCGGCTCCAAGAAGAATCGCGGTCTTATGGCTTTGTACATAAATGACCGATTCGAGCGCGCAACAGTCCGGTTGGTGTTCCCGAATCAGTTCAACCAACCGATCTCGAATCGCAACCAGACAGGATGAAGACCGCATCGAGCTGGCATTGTGAATCGTTCCGAAATAGATGGAGCGCGGTTTGCCATTATTTGCATCGACAATCGCAACACCGGTGTTGCGCAGAGAAGCGTCAATGGCGAGCACGCGCATTACCGTTAATCTTAAAATCACCCGGTCCGGGTTCAACATGGAATCGACAAGTTCCTCGGCAACCGTTTTACTGCCGGCAAAATGTGGAACGCATTGCATACACGAACGGCGAACAAAGAGTTAATCAGGCCCCTTACGATCATCGTGATCATCATCGTTGCTCTTTCCACCGCGCCTTCGTCATTCGCCACGACAAAAGGTTTGAGTCAAATCGTAACGCCGGATTTGCAAGGAGAAGGGGATCTCTCTCTAAGTCTGCAAATTCAAGACAAGCGGATTGCGAATCCGTATCAATTGCAAGCCGAGCTGGGCCTGACGAAACGGGCGGAGGTAGCGGTCTTTCGCGGATTTCAACCGGACGAGTGGATCTTCGGAACGGAGATCGGATTGTTAAGGAAGGAGCCTTTTCTTCTTTCCGTTGGATTTGTGAATTGGTCGCCTCACTTGAATGTAGATCCCCAGCCCTTCATCGAAGCCGGCTACTACACCGAGCATCACAAGATCATCGCCGGAGCCATTCATGCTGGATACAAAAACGAAGCAATTCTTGGCTATGCCTATGACTTTAATGAGAGATGGCGCTTGCAGGTCGATTTCCAAAGCGGCTCTGAAAACTCATCGACGATCGGTTTCACCTGCAACGTCACACCAGACTTTCAGTTCAATCCCGCGCTCTACGTCAACAATGGCTCAAAGCACGATCTGTTCGGCTACATAGTTTTCACCTACACTTTCCATCTTTGGGGCGATAAAAAAGAAAACCACGCCGTTCTTACAAAAGGCGGCGAGCGCGTTGGTGACGTAAAATGATGTCATGGGAAGCTCAAAATCTCGCCGAAGCCGCATCAGCGCAGGCCTGCTCATGTTCCGGCACAGGAAAAACAAACTGGAAGTTCTGCTGGCGCATCCCGGTGGACCCTTCCACGTCCACAAAGACGACGGTGCGTGGACGATCCCAAAGGGTGAAGCGGCTCCGGAAGAAGATCTCCTGACGCGTGCCCAGATCGAATTTGAAGAAGAGGTCGGATTTCGTCCCGAAAGCTCTCACGGTTGGATTGAGCTCGGCTCAATTATACAAAAGGGCGGCAAAACTGTGCATGCCTGGGCGTTCGAAGGCGATTTACCAGAATCGTTCGAGTGCAGGTCAAATCTGTTCGAACTGGAATGGCCAGCACACTCGGGCAAATACCAAAAATTTCCAGAAGTCGATCAGGCGTGCTTCTTTTCGGAAGAAGTCGCCAGACGAAAACTTAAGCAGGCGCAGGTACCTCTTCTTGACCGGTTGCGCGCCGCTATCAAAGGCTAATCAGTAGAAAAATTGATTTGGCGTTTGAAGCAGACCTTGCCTTCCCAAACACCGGTCGAATCCGGTGTGAGGAACGATTTTACTATATGACGCCTCTCGCTCGCAATAAACAGTCAATCGGCTCGCCATCGTGGATGAAACGTTTATCCAGTATTTGGAGCACCGAGAATATCAAGATTGTCCGACGCGTGATCGTCTCGGTAGTCGGAGTGACCGTTCTCCTAATCGGCATTGCGCTCTTGGTTTTACCAGGACCAGCGTTCATCGTCATTCCTGTCGGACTGGCTATTCTTGCCACTGAGTACGCGTGGGCGCGGCGTTGGCTAAAAAAAGTTCGTCGAATGGCGAGCGACGTTGTTGGCAGCCGCGGCCGCACTGCGCCGCGCGATTCTGCCGTTTAGCTTTACGTCTTTCGCCTGTAAGATTAATCAAATTCTTCGTACAAACTAACGACGACTCGGCCATGGCAATGCCGGAGGTCTCTCACTCGACGCTAACCACGGATCCTTCGGAACCTGAGGATGAAATTTTCTTGGAAGGACCGCGTTCGCGTTTCGCTGAATTCTTCACTCTCTTGCGAGTGATGCGCGATTTCTTGCGCGGATTTCGCACGCTTCATTTCGTTGGTCCATGCGTGACTGTTTTTGGCTCGGCCCGGATCAACCGCGACGATCCGCATTACGAGCTGACCAGAAAAATGGGTGCTGCCATTGCGCGGCTCGGCTTCACAGTCATAACCGGCGGCGGCCCCGGCATAATGGAAGCTGCAAACCGGGGCGCCAGGGACGCTGGCGGCCGTTCTGTTGGCTGCACTATCGAATTGCCGTCTGAGCAGCCGACAAACGCTTATCTCGACCGCTGTGTGCGGATGCATTACTTTTTCGCCCGCAAAACGCTCCTGGTTAAATATTCCTACGCCTTTGTTGTCATGCCCGGCGGCGCAGGCACTCTCGATGAGTTGTTCGAAGCGCTCACTTTGATTCAAACCGGAAAGATCAAAAATTTTCCTATCGTGATTATGGGAACCGATTATTGGAAGGAGCTGCTACATTTCATCGAAACCATGGCGCAGCGAGGAATGATTGCTGCCTCCGATCTCAAACTGATCTACGCGACCGATTCGGTCGATGAAGCGATCGCGCACATCCGTAACAAAGCGATCGAACCATTCGGTCTCAAACGGGTGATGCACCGACGACGCCCCATTCCGTTGTTGGGCGAGGGGTGACAACGCAGGTAGGGCGATTGACCCGTCGACTTCGCTCAGGCAGGCTCTCAACTCGCGAAAGCTTTCGGAGTCAATCCCATAGAATTCTCGTCAGCAGTTTTGCCACGTGCTAGAACCTTAATACTTCTGTTCTTTGCAACGTTTCCCAGAACTTCGCTCCGCCACTTCCGTAGAAACATGATAGGACAAATACTTTTGCGAAAAACGCCGGTTTACGATCGCAGTGGTCCTGGACCATTTGGTCATGGCGAGGCGGACGCAATCTGCAACGCACTTGATTAAGCGGGTTAGAAATTAGAGGCGCCCCCAATTGGCCTCGGCCATCTGTGGTTTCACCCGGTCGATTATTTGATCTAATGAACAGGATTAAGAAGCGTGGCCGACCCCGAATACGCACCGCTGAATACTGGCGTGAGTATTACACGCGGAAACAGCGGGAATGGCGCGCTGCCCACCCGCGGATCAGAGCAGGGCAAAGAAAACGCGCGGCAATTCGCCGACGCGCCAACAAGCCGGCCACCGTCCGGAAATGACCGTTTGCACGCGCCTGCTGTGTGGCGACCTGGCAAACTCAATCCCGTGACGAAAATGAGAGTCGATTGACCAGCCTACCGGCCCGACAGCTTTACCGATTTCCAACCAGCAGCAATTAGGGCGAAATACGGTCCGTGAGCGTGTCCGTATGATAATCGGTGTGCTCACGCATGCGCGACCAGGGACTGTCCTTTTTGGTGGTCTGCGCCACGCTATTTTTTTCCCCAGTGGCAAAGTCGTCCCATGAATTGTAGCGAGCAATGGTTAGGAACGTCCAGGGGCCGCCTTCCAAGTGCTGCATCAACACGTTGCCCGCACTGGTGTCATTTGCTCCGGGGGCTTCGCTGAGCGCTTTTTCCAATTGCTCACGATGCCCGGGGGCAGGGCGATAGTAAGAGACAGAATAAACCGAGCCCGAGCTCTTCGACGCTGAGTCACCATCAATACCCATGGCCTTAGTGAACTCTTCCCAGGAGGGACCGTTCACAAACGTATCGTTATGCCACGCGCTGAGGTCACGTTTGTCTGGAGGCACAGCGGTACCAGCAGCCTCTACGGTCGCTTTTGGGCCCAGATGCGTGATGACCACATAATCCCAGGCGTCGCCATCCTGATGACGCAAAACAATAAAGTGATTAGGCATCGGATTGTTGGAATCAGGCGTCTTTAGCCAATCGCCCAATTGAGCCGCTTTGCCGAGAGCGGCCTTGGTGAAATGGACATGATAAACGTCGGTGCGTTTGCCGGCGCCGGCGGGTGCGGCACTCTTTTCAGAGGGCTTCGTTGTTCCCTGCGCGTGAACAACTGTAAGCGGCAATAGGCTAATTAATGTGATGGCGATGATACTTGTTAGTGACTTCATAGTTATTTTGGTTCTGAAGGTAGGTTGGATTGAAGCTTGGAGGACGTGGGACTTTAGTCGTACACGCGGCTAGGCGCCGGGGTTCTCATTTCATTTGATTTTTGCGGTCGAATTTACCCAGGCATCCAGCTAGGTCTTCTCATAAACGTCCAAGGTAATAGCCTGATTCCTTCCATTCAGGTCTCTGTATTGAAACTGAGTGGTTCCTATTTTACTGAATCCGGCAGGTGCAGGTGAGCCTTGTCTCATTTGAAGGATGCCGCCTGTGACGAAACCGAGGATAATTAAATTTCGTTCTTGTTTTCATGTGTTTCTTCCTTTCATCGTCCTTCTCCAGAATTTGCCGGCCCAAGTTTGGAAAAAATCTTTCCAGAATCGGAAAAATTCTGAACTCTGGTCCGGCATTAGAACCGCGAGAATAGTCTGCTTGAGGCAGGTCGCGCTATGGGACCTTGGTCTATTAAACTTTAGTATAATATGGAGGGTGCGAGTTGAGGGTTGATAGTTGAGAGTTGATGGGCTTAAAAGAGCGGAATGTTTGAAGGGATGGCGGACCAAACCTGTTTTGTCAGGCGGGAAACACGCCGGTTCTATCAAAAACGCGTCGCTGTTTCAGTGGGGCAGATGGGAGGTCCTACCGGGTTGCCATTGACATCGTAGAGTTGAGACGTCCCGGTGGCGGTATAACTGCTTCCTGAAACGTCCACAACCACATCCCGCATCTCTATACGCCATCCCGCAAGCGTGCCGCCTGCATTAAAGACGAAAAACTTTACAGTGTAAGAGTAATGTCCGTCGGTTGAATGCTCCCAAACTCCGTGGCCGGGACCGCGTGGCGCGGCCAGCGGAGGCGAGACAAAAGCAGCGAATTCCTGCATCGTGCCTCCGAACATGAAGGTGTTAAGCCTCGTCAGGGTGGGACCGTTATTGCAAACGTTCACCGTCACATTCCATGCTCCTTCTAGTTTTCCCCCGACCAGGGTGTCTCGCTCGAGGCGGCGTCCCGGGTCGCCCTGAGTCCCTGCGATAAGCAGGAGCAAGCCCGCTGAAACCAACAGAGCCACTGGGGCTCGTCTAACAGTCGTCTTTATTAATTGTGTCTTCATAGATCTTGTTTTTGTTCTTTGTTAATTTCCTTTTCTTGTTTTGGTATGCTACGGCACTGTGATTCTCAGAATCTCCCCCAGACCAACCGGTGGCGGACCAAAGCCAACGTTTGAGACATAAAGCGCGCCATCTGGACCCAAGGTCATGCCGGTGGGGAAGAAGAGTCCCGAGGCGATCTCCGTTTGATGGCCTGATCGATCCACTCGTATCACTTTGCCAGTAAAGGGCGTGGGGTCACCGGGGGCCGTGCTGGTCTCCAACACGTACATGCGATCTCTTCCATCGAAAAGAAGACCGAGGACGGTGGTGAGTCCCTCGATGGCGACCGTTACATTACCGGAGGGGGTGATCTTCAAAATTTTGGAAGAACCCGGAACAACGGGGAAAGTATTAAGATTTCCTACGTAGAAGTTGCCGTGATAGGCGAGCGCAGTCGGCACGATGTGGCCCTGGCTCGCAGAAATATCTGCGATTCGAGAGATCTGACCCGAGGCCGTAATTTTGTCGAGCTCGCCGTGGTTTGGTTCGACGGCGTACAGAGTGTCACCAAGCGCGATCATGCTATACCAAGTTCCATCGGGTTCAAAATCGCCAGGGTTGGGGTGAGCGACAGGATTAGCCTTCACAAAGGCGCTTAGGTTAGCAATCAGTTCCGTGGTGCCGTCTGCATTAACCCGGAGTAGGCCGTTGGGCATCTCCGGCACCTGCGACACACCATGTGAGCAGCTAGCGCCGGCGAGCAAGATGTAAAGCGTCTCTCCGATAAAGGCGATGTCGGCTGCGCCGCTAGTCAGGTTGCCTGTAGTCGCACTTGTCTGGCTGGAGGGAAGATTGTCCACCGCCGTCGTGCGGACGCCGTTGGCATCGATCTTGGAGATGCGCGAGCCAGGGACGCTACCTGTGTACGGCCCAACCGGAGGAATGACCTGTTCGCAACAGCCTTCAGTCGAGTCCGCCCCGCCAATTCCCCCTTCCGCAACATAAAGGTTGCCATCTGGCCCAAACTTCAGACCGCGGGGATTGTTTAATCCGGTGGCAAACACTGTGACATTGTTCGGAGCAGATCGTACAACAGCACTGGTTCCGGCCTTGCTGGCTGATTGTCCAAACGCTGATCCTAGCGCAAGTGCGCTTAAGACTGTTGTCAGCCCGATTATTGTTACTGCTTGATTCGTCATCTTCTTCATATTTGTTTTCATCTGTTATTTCCTTTCATCATTGTTCTCTAAGTAAGCTGTGCTTCCCGGACAGAAGTGCGTTGCGGTGCGAGACGCGCGATCAACCGGCGGCTTCGCCAGTACAGGGATGGCTCAGGAACCGGGACCGATTTGAGTTGGTGCGGCCAGATCATTGCTGTTAGGCAGCGCCGAGGATTCGAACTTTTCATTGGCGACCGTTTGGGGGATGGCTCCGGTCAATCTCCCTAAGGCTGCACGATTGGCCTTGGGCGAACTGTTAGACGTGGCAGTGGAGTTGGCAGGAGCTGGAACGCGAGAAGCTCGTTTTCCTCTTGGGTTTGCCGAGTCAAGATTGCGGAAATCTCCCGACGGATTGGAGAAATCCTGAATGTGATGCGGCATTGGGAACCGATAAGAATAGCAATGCGGGGGCCCAGTCTGTCTATGGGACCTTGGTCTATTAAACTTTAGTATAATACGGCAAGGCCGATGAACGTTGTAGCCCGTGGGTCATTTGGGCCCTTGTTCACATCATTGGTGATTGCTATGTAGAAAACAAAGAAGGCAGAATCCACCTCACACGAAGTACTGGTGCTGACAATCTCAGCAAAGCCGATTGCAGTTGAGGCTGTTGGCTTATCCGTGGTTGCCGCGAAGAAACAGGGCAACAAACTGCGAGGGACTAGGGTTTACGGGGACTGACCCTAGCGCGGTGGAACATGAATCAGCACGGCGTTTCAATAACCGCCTCTCCGCACCGGTGAGTGCTCGCAGTTTGCTGCCAAAGTTTTCATTTGTTTTTTCCTCAGATTGTATTTCGAATCGTGCCGAGAATAGCCTCTTTAAGGCAGGCCGTGATATAGGACCATAGTTTAATAAACCTTAGTTTAATACGAGAAGGCCGGTGGACGTTAGAGCACGTGTAGGCTGGCGCAATCGCAGCCGGCATCTCGCCGACCTTGCATAAGAACAGGTCGTATTCGAGGCAGAAGTGCCAGCCCGCCTTGCACTCCGCCCCGGTCAATCGCGCGTCATCATGCATGATCGTGTGCCATCGTTCTGCTGTCATGACGCAATCCAGTTAAACAACGCTTGGTAGCGCTGCGTGATTGTCATGTGCGCGTAGGCGTGTGACCGGAAGCGCGCTCCAGTCCACGGTGTGGTCGTTGGATGTGACCGTTTTTGTTTCGGCCTTCGTCTGTTTCCTTTCATCACTCGTGGCCCAGATTTGCCGAGCCAAGCTTTGGGAGATGGTCCGAAATGCGACAAATCCTGACTCTGGTCCGGCATTAGAACTCTGAGAGTAGCGATGCGCGCGCCGGCCTGTCTATTATACCTTAGTATAATGCGGAAAGGCCAGTAAGGAGGGCGGCATGCTGAGTCTGTTGTCTGATTACCGGGCCTTTTCTCAGTTCACCCGCTCGGTTCATTCAGGTGAGTGGCCCTACCTGGTCATGTCCCCAAGCCCTTACCTCGCGCTGATGCCGCAACGCTGGGTCAATCGAACCAATTCAGCCACGGATCGCACCCTCATCTTCTGCATCACCCGGGCGCGATGGACTTTTACCGTCTGCTCGACGGTACCGAGGTCGCCGGCAATTTGTTTGTTCAATTTGCCAGTTACGACATATTCGAGCACTTCTCGCTCACGCGGTGTGAGCGTGGCCAGGCGCGCAAGGATTTCGGACAGTTCGGTCTGCTGCTGTCGCACGCTGCGGTTTTTCTCAAAGGCCACACGAACGGCTGAAAGCAGGTCTTCATCGTTCACAGGCTTGGTGAGGAAATCGCTCGCGCCGTGTTTCATCGCCTGGACGCTCTTTGGAATATCAGCGGTACCGGTCAGAAAAATGATGGGCAGGACACTGCCTGCTTTGGCGAGAATGTCTTGGAGTTCGAGGCCGTCGAGGGTCGGCATAGCCAGATCGAGCACGAGACAGCCCAGTGTACGCGGATCATATTGCGCCAGGAATTCCTCTGCGGACGCAAAAGCGGCCACAGCAAAACCAGCCGCATGTAAGACGCGCGAGATGGATCTTCGTACCGGCGCGTAATCGTCCACAACAAAGACGGTGGGGCTAGGCGTGGTCATCAAGTTGTCCGTTGCTACTCATCGGTACCGCGGTGCCTCGAATACCTATAGGAAGGCTGAAGTGGAACGTCGCGCCGCAATCAGCATTATTTGTGGCCCAGAGTTTCCCTCGATGCACGGCAATGATGCTATGGCAGACTGAAAGGCCGAGGCCCATTCCCTTGGCTTTCGTAGTAAAGAAAGGCTCGAAGATTTGTTCCATTTTTTCCTCTGGAATACTACCGCCCCGGTCTGTAACGGATACCAGTACTGCGCCGTTCCCGTTTCCGTTCCCGGTTCCAGTGCGAATGAGCAATCGGCGCTCCGGAGTGTTGCAATCAGCCATCGCGTCACAAGCATTGACCACGAGGTTGACTAACACCTGCTGGAGTTGCACTGGGTCGCCGGTGACGGCAGGCAAATTCCGAGCGAGCTCACAATTCACGATGACCTTTTGATTCACAAGATCGCTATGGATCAGTTTCAAAACATCCTGTACAACTTTGTTGATACGCACAGGATCCTGTCGCGCCTCGCCTTTTTTCAACCACAAGCGCAAGCGGCGAATGACTTCGCAAGCACGTTTGTTCTCGCTTATGACTTCATTAAGAATTTCGCGCAATTCGGTACGATCGACCTGGCCGTTCGCGAGGATCCGCTGCGCAGCTTGCGCGTTGCAGAGGATGGCAGTGAGCGGCAGGTTAAGCTCGTGCGCAATCGAGCCAGACAGTTCGCCCAGCATCGTTACGCGCGAGAGATGCGCCATCTCATTGCGCTGACGCGCCGCGAGCTCTTCGGCCTGCTTGCGCTTAGTGATGTCGACTGAAGCGCCGCGCATTCGAACCGGTTGACCGTCGCCGTTAAACTCAACGTGACCGCGTCCAGCGATCCAGCGCACCTCTCCGTCCGGTAACACCGCCCGGTACTCAGATTCATATTCTGCGCCAGTGCGCAAAGAGTTCTCTACAGCCTGGTGCACCGACTCACGATCTTCAGGATGCAGCGCACTTCGGAAGCGATCGAAGTCGAGCTTCTCTGACGGTGCAAAGCCAAAGAGGGCGCGGCCTTTGTCCGTAATCCAAATTTCATTACGCGCAATATCCCACATCCACATGCCAAGTTCGGCAGCGCTGGCTGCCAGCTGCATGCGCTGCTCCGTCTCGCGCAACTCAGCTTCACTCGCCTGCAACTGCCGCGCGAGTTGTGCAGCGTGGAGCACATCGTAGCTCAATTCATAGGCCATCGCCGCGACAATTCCCGAGTATGTGAAACAGAGGAAAAACGGAATGTCGATGATTCCCCAGATCACGAGTGGGACGTGCCATGCCAGAATCGCGCCGAAAATCATACTGCCGCCAACAACTAAAGCGCGTCGCCGGTCGCCCCGACGCCACACGGTAATCGTCGCATCGACGAAAAAGATAAGCAGCAACAGTAAGCTGACCGAACTAAGCAGGCCCCACGGATTCGCCACGCCTACCGGCACCGAGATGATCTCACCGCCACCCCATGAAAACTGGCGGAGGCTTGTAATGTGCCGGAAGTTAAGATTCGGCGTAAAAACGAAATTGAGAATCAGAACCAGTGTCCGCAGACAGCAGATACTCCACGCGAGCCAGCGTCGTCCGGCATGGAGATAGAGCCGCACGAAACTCACGAACGAGATAACGAGCACCCACACGGGCACATGTATCCAGCGCAGGAGTGCTTCGTATTGGCCTATCGTTTCGGCATGCATCATCGCTAACTCGAACGCGGCGATGGCCGCCGTCGCCACAGCGGTGAACGAAAATAAGAGATGTGCCCAGTTTTGACGTTGCTTGCACCAGACCAGCAGATATATCCCTGCCAGCGTCAAACAAGCGGCCGCATTCATTGACCAGACGATGGTAATCCAACTCATGGGATGCCCTCGTCTGGCTGCGATAACTTATCGAATACCTGTGAGGCGAGGGTGAAACAAGGCGCGCCAGTCCGAACAGGGCATCGATTGCTGCGACCATGGATCATGGCCAGCGCCGGTTCGCTGATACAACCGTCCCCTTCCACAACAACCCAACGTGGCGCTGTGCCCGCGCGAGTTGTCCCGCTTTTTTTCACGCGTATCTGACTTTTAACAAAGTGATGTCTGCCGCAATCGTAAATGTGCGTGTTTTACGAAAATAGTTGTACGCCATTGGCTAGCAAGAACTGGTCGCCTCTTCTTTTCTACGGGAATCGCGGAGCGAAGTTCGCAGAAAAGAGCGGTCGTCGGACGTTTTGACGTCAACTTGCGAAACGTTCCGAGTCGATCGCCCCTACCTTGCGATCGCGGCGAGCACGAGAAAGACGCAGCCGACAACCCCAAAAAGCAAACTTACCATCCAAAAGTGGCGTCTCTTTGTAAGCGCTGAGATTGCCGCGATGGCAATTGCGATTTGGAACATTGTGACGCCACGTGCGAACACTTCGTGCTTGTGAAAGTTTGATTTCGCGGCGGCTTCCTTGTGCTCGGCGTCCGATTTGATCTCTTCCTGTTCTTTCTCGTAACGGTCGCGCTTTGATTGGTCCGATTCGTTAGGCGCGCCGGCGAGCGACATCTTGGCGTCAAGCACTGAAGCCTTGATACTTTTCGCCTGATAGTAATTCCATTGATCGGAGGCTTCGATCTGGTTCATCATCGCCTCGTTAGCGTGCTCTCCTGAAAGCAACGCCGCGATCGCCGCCAATACCGCAAGAATCGCGGTGCTCAAGGCCGCCCACGAAATCCATGTTTCGCCGCTGTGTTCGGCTTTGTGATGAACCTGCTCGTGCAAATGTTCGAGAGGAACTTCCGCTTCTTCCATCGCGGAGGAGCTTAGGATCCACATTCGTGGATTCAAGATCGAATCGACAAAACCGCGCGAGAACAGGGCCTCGCGGAAGCTCGCCCCTCCATTTTCGCAAGGTTCCGAGCGGCAACGTCAACAAGATGGGCTGATTTAGCGAAGTGGAGGGCGGAGCTCTGCGCCGCCTCGCGAGATAGTCGGTGCAAGGCGGCATCGACAAGTGGCAGAACAACAGCTTAATTCAGCAGCGAAATTTCCGATGAGCCAGAGTGCAACCACACTGCAGATCTGTCAGATCTGCAAGAAACATAAATCACCGCACGGCGGAATGGTGGCGGAGCTGATTCGACCGTCGCTTCTCGAATTCATCAAAAAGGAAAAACCCGACTTGGACAGCAAAGGGTTCATTTGCTTCGACGACCTCGGTGAATTCCGAAAGGATTATGTAAAAGAAGTTTTGCAGGACGAGATCGGCGAACTTTCTGCGCTCGACCAGGAAGTCATCGAAAGCCTGGAACAGCACGAGATTCTCTCCAGCGACATCGAGAAGCAATTCGAAAAGAAACTTACCTTTGGTGAACGTCTTTCGGACCGCATCGCCGAGTTCGGCGGCAGTTGGAAATTCCTCATTACATTTGGCGCTGTTATCTTCGTGTGGATCGGTGCGAACATCGCGTTGCTCGCTACCAGAGCGTTCGATCCTTATCCGTTCATCCTTCTCAATCTGATTCTTTCCTGTCTGGCCGCTGTCCAGGCGCCGGTCATCATGATGAGCCAAAATCGAGCCGAGGCGCGCGACCGTTTACGCGCAGAGAACGATTACAAGGTTAATCTGAAAGCCGAGCTCGAGATCCGGCATTTGCACGAAAAAATCGACCATCTGCTGCGCCGCCAATACAATCGGCTCTTCGAGATCCAGCAGATCCAAATTGAGCTGTTGGAAGAAATCGGACGCAAACACAAGAGCTGAACGTTGATTTCGACGAATCACTCGAAGCTATCTCGTAAATAGGAGCGCCGTAACTACGGCAGGCTCGGCCCACTGCAACGAGTGTCGCCGTCCAGCCGAGGAGGTGGCAATAGGACGTGAGCATCTCGGTTCAGCAACGCGGCCACGACAAACGAAACGACACTTTCCCGGTTCGACTGGCCAGTGTCTCACAAATGTCGGTTGCAATTTGATCGAAACCAAATACGCACTGCGCTGTGAAAAAACTCCAAAGGCGGCTGTCGGCAACCCTAGCAAGACCAAGGTCGCTCTAATCGGCGCATCCGGTTACGTTGGCGAAGAGCTTATAGGCTGCTTTTGCAACATCCGTATGCGGAGCTTGCCGCCGTTACGTCGCGACAATTTGCGGGGAAGAGGTTGGCCGACATTTTTCCGCGTGTTTCGCACCACCAGAAAGCTGGGGACCTCCGCTTCGGCGCGTCGGATCCGGTGCAGCTAGCGCAGATGGCACAAATTATTTTTCTCGCGCTTCCGCATGGACTCGCTGCGGAATTTGCCAAACCGCTGGTTCAAACCGGCGCGCGCATTGTCGATCTTAGCGCAGATTTCCGAATCAAGGACGCAAAGATATACAAGGAATTTTACGGTGATGATCATCCCGCTTCTGATTTGTTAGGCGAATCCGTCTATGGATTACCTGAAATTTATCGCGCGGAAATTTCAGATGCGACGCTGGTAGCCTGTCCGGGTTGCTATCCCACCAGTATTCTTCTTCCACTCCTGCCCCTGATTCGCGAAAGAGTGCTCAATCTCGCAAGCATTCTGGTGACAAGCCTGAGTGGTGTCACCGGGGCCGGCCGCAAAGTCGAAGCAGATTACCTCTTTGCCGAATGTAACGAAAGCATGCGTCCCTATGGAGTCCCGAAACACCGACATCTTTCCGAGATCGAAGAGCAGTTATCGGGTTAACAGGGAAAAAATCACAATTCAATTTACGCCCCATCTGGTTCCGGTGAATCGCGGGATCATTACCACGATTTATGTTGATCTAAGCGAAAAGATCGACGCTGAGTCGCTCGCTTCGATTTACCAAAAAGCGTATGGCAATGAGCCGTTTGTTCGTCTGCTTGGTACCGACCGTTTTCCCGATAGTAAAAACGTTAGTGGAACAAACTTCATTGACATCGCATGGCGCCTGGATTTGCGCACCGGCCGCGCGATCCTAATGAGCGCGATCGACAACATTGTGAAAGGCGCCAGCGGACAGGCCATTCAATGTTTCAATTTGATGCGCGGTTATCCCGAGACGGAGGGATTGTTGTGAGGGCATGCGACGGAGTCTCTTTCACCCTGCACATTGACTTACACTTACACGTGTTTGGAAATGGCTCCCCGAAGAGCAAGTGAAAGTGAAAGAGCAAGAATAATGAAACGGCGGAGATGAGCCTGACGAATTCCCAAGCCTAACCAACAATCTTTCAAAAGAATCGAAGGCTCAGTTTGCGCGCCGCGTGGCTTCAAAGCGGCGGCAGTTTTTTGCGACATTAAACGCCTCGGGGCCGGCAAAGGGTCGGAAAAAGGGCGAAAACGCGATCTCGTATTGATCGCCGTCTATGTCTTCACCGGTTCCGGCAACACGTGGAGCCAGGTGCAAAAGCTTGAGGCCAGCGATGGAGCCGCTGGCGATAATCTCGGCTGGTCCGTGGCACTCGATGGTAATACGGCCCTGGTTGGTGCGCCCTTTGCTACGGTAGGCAGCGAATACCAGCAGGGCGCAGCCTACCTGTTCACCCTATCAGGGAATACCTGGAGCGAAGCGCAAAAGCTCACTGCCAGCGACCGCGCAACGAGCGAATATTTCGGCTTCTCGGTCGCTGTTAACGGTACCACCGCGGTCATCGGCGCGCCATACGCCAACGGCGACACGAGTGGCTCCGGGGCAGCCTATGCCTTCCACAGCGAGCTTGGTAACTGGAACGAGACGCAGAAGCTTGCAGGGAGTGACAGCTTGTCAGGAAACCAGTTCGGTTACAAGGTCGCACTGAAAGGCAACGTTGCTCTCTTCGGCGGACCTTTCGCCGACATCGACGCCAACACGGAGCAAGGCGCAGCATACGTGTTCAACCGCGATGACGGCGGCTGGAGTCAGGAACAAAAGCTGGTTACGAGTGACGGCGTCGCCTATGATAATGCCGCCTTTGCGGTAGCCACTTCAGAGACGACTGCTGTTCTAGGTCTCCCAAATGCGACAATCGACGGTCATGCCTACCAGGGTGCGGCCTACTTCTACCAGCAGTCACCTACTCCGACTCCGACACCTACTCCCACGTCGACGCCATGCGCTGTCCACGCTTACATTTCGAAT
>Ga0209159_1000958_pt1 | contig 23562 bp, 23 predicted proteins | sample GraSoiAngelo_144_FD_185901 | JGI IMG/M metagenome (GOLD analysis project Ga0209159, IMG submission 185901) | Grasslands soil microbial communities from the Angelo Coastal Reserve, California, USA - 14_1009_02_40cm (SPAdes) (version 2) | ecosystem: Environmental > Terrestrial > Soil > Grasslands ...
GCTTCATCCAGCACCAGAATCCCTCCCGGCCGCCACCTTCCGGTAAATTCCCCGCGTCGTTTGAGGAACTCACCCGATCGCTGCTCGTCTGTGGCGGGCGTACTCAAGTGGGAGCGCAGATGCCGCGAGCCGGATGGGCCGGATACTCATGCTTTCGCTGCTCCAGCAGCACCAGGGATGTCCATGACAGGCAAATCTACATCCTGGAACAAAACTACTTCGCTCTCCTCGCGCCCGGATTCGGCCCCACGAGCACCACGCCGGCGACGATGCCGTGCTCTTCCGCGTCACTGACGCGCCCCTGCTCGACGCCCTGGGTTTCCTGCGCTCCACGTGATGTGCGGGAGTCCCGCGGCCTGAGGTGAACTGATGCCCACAAGTCGTGATTCATTTGACCGCGGTGGCCGGCGACCGCTGGCCGCCGCCCTGATCCTTGCCGGGCTCATGCTATTCCTTCTCGGGGTACCGGCCTCGGCCCAGGCGCCGTCCGGACTGATCGCCGCGTGGGGGCTCGACGAGGGTAACGGCACCGTCGCCGGCGACGGCTCGGGCAGCGGCAACGCGGGAAGCGTGTCCGGCGCGGCATGGACGACTCAGGGCCGGTTCGGCAACGCCCTGGTTTTCGACGGTGCAACCAGCCGGGTGACGGGGCCGAGCATCACGCTCGGGCCGGCCTTCACCCTGATGGCCTGGGTGCTCAACCCGACGCGAACGGCATACGAGACGATGATCACCGTGGGCGAGAGCCGCGATTTCTACCTCGGGAGCGGGAAGCCCACCCTCTGGACAGGCAACGCCGACTTCCCCTTCGGCGGCGCCATCACCGACGGCGTGTGGCACCACGTGGCGGTCGTGTCGGACGGGGCGACGCTGCTCGCGTACCTCGACGGCACGCCGTGGGGCACGCCGCGGACGGTCGCACTCGGTGCCGTCAGCGGGCCGCTGCAGGTCGGCGCCTGGATTTGGGCGGGCGGCAACGCCGATTACTTCGCCGGCACGATCGACGAAGTGCGCGTCTATAACCGCGCGCTCGCGCAGGGCGAGATCGAGACGGTCATGAACCTCCCCGTGGGTCCGTCGAACGCGGCCGTGGTCGGGCAGTGGAGCCCGGTCGTGTCGTGGCCGATCGCGCCCGTTCACATGGTCCTGCAGCGGACCGGGACGGTCCTGATCTTCAACGAAGCCAACGGGGGCCAGTCGGCGCGGCTCTGGGATCCCGCCACCAGCGCCTTCACCGCGGTCCCGACTCCCTCCAACATCTTCTGCGCCGGCCACACCCTGCTCGCCGACGGTCGCAGCATTGTGATCGGCGGCCAGGTCAATCCGTGCTGCTACACCGGCATCGTCGACACCAACCTGTTCGACGCGACCACCGGCGCGTGGGCCCGGGTCGCGGACATGGCGTTTCCGCGCTGGTATCCGACGGCGACCACGCTCCCCGACGGGCGGATCCTCGCCATCAGCGGCTGGACCGTTCCCGGGCAGTTGGCTGACACGCCGGAAATCTACGATCCCGCCCTCAATGTGTGGAGATCGCTCGCCGGCGCGACGCTCAGCAACCCGATGTACTCGTTCATGTTCGTGCTGCCCGACGGCACCGTGCTCAACGCCGGCCCGGACCGACAGACCCGACGGCTCGACGTCGTGGCTGAAAGCTGGATCGACACCGGGGACAGTCTCATCTCCGGCCACAGTGCCGTGATGTACCAACCCGGACGGGTGATGAAGTCGGGCACGCACGGCGACCCGGACAACCCGGCCCCGTCGGCGGACCCGCGCACCGTCGTGATCGACATGACCCAGGCGACGCCCGCCTGGCGCGAGGTCGCGCCGATGGCGTTCCCGCGTGCCTATCACAACCTCACGATACTCGCCGACGGCACCGTGCTCGCCACGGGGGCGAGCGGACGGGGCAAGGCAACAACGTGGGGCAGGCCGTGTACGAGGCGGAGCTCTGGAACCCCGCGACCGAGACCTGGAGCACCATGGCGCGCCTGCAGCGGCCGCGCCTCTATCATTCGGGAGCGCTGCTCCTTCCCGACGGGCGCGTGTTGATGGCCGGAGGAAACCTCGGCACCTACTTCGAGCCAGACGCCGAGATCTACTCGCCGCCGTATCTCTTCAAGGGGCCCCGGCCGGCCATCACCACCGCGCCCACGACGGTCGCGTACGGCGGCGGCTTCTTCGTGGAGACGCCTGACACGGCGAACATCACCGGGATCGCGCTCGTGCGCACGGGCGCGCCGACGCACGGGTTCGACCAGAACCAGCGGTACCTGAGCCTGTCCTTCGCCACCGCGCCCAACGGGCTCGACGTGACGGCGCCCGCGGACACACGGGTGGCGCCGCCCGGCGATTACCTGCTGTTCATCCTCAACGCCAACGGTGTGCCCTCGGTCGGGCGCTTCCTCCAACTCGTCCCATGAGGCGATGTATCGGCCTCATGCTGGTCCAGGGCCTCGTCAGCCTCGGGTGGACGGGGTCGCTCGCTGCCTCGCCTCCGAAGATCGTCAAGATCGGCGACCTCGGCTCGAAGGTCGGCGTGCTCGAGGGCTACGGGAAGTACCAGAGGATGGGACTCACGCTGGCCGTGGAGGAAATCAACGCCAAGGGCGGCGTGCTCGGTCATCGGATCGAGATCCTCTCCGAGGACGACGAGAGCAGGCCCGCTCCCGCAGCCCGCAAGGCCGAGAAGCTCATCCTGCAGGACGGTGTCAAGCTGCTCATCGGGGCAGTATCCAGCAGCGCCACCATGGCCGTCATGGACGTCACCCGGAAGTACAAGACCATCCAGTGGAACTCTGTCGCCTGTGCCGAGTTCATGCGGACGACGAAGTTCCACAAGTATTATTTCTCCAATCAGCCCGACGCACGGATGCAGGCGCGGGGTGTCGCCACGTACATTCTGGAGAAGGTGGGGACAAAGGCCTACGTCCTTTACACCGACTACGCGATGGGGCAGGTCGGGGTCTCGGACGGCCGCCAGTTCAAGATGGCGTTCGAGAAGGCCGGCGGCCAGGTGGTTGGCGCGGCCGGCGTGCCCGCCGACGCGAGGGACTTCAGCCCCTGGTTCGACGCCATCGACCGGTCCGGGGCCGACGTGCTCTTTCTCGCCTTTTCCGGCACGGACTCGCTGCGCCTGATGACTCAGCTCCACGCGTTCGGGATGACGAAGAAGTACAGGCTCGCCGGCATCGACTGCTTCCTGCTCCCGCAGGATCTCCCCGCCGTGGCCGGGCCGATGGAAGGTTTCATCCAGATCACTCACTTCTCCCCCCATGACCCGGACCCGAACATGAAGGCCTTCAACGACAAGTTCAAGACGCGCTGGGGCGTGGACGCCAACATCGCCGCCGGCGCCTATGACGCCGTCTACTTCTGGAAGACGGCGGTTGAGAAGGCCGGATCGTTCGATGCCGACAAGGTCGCCGAGGCGCACGAGGGCCTGTGCCTGGAGGCTACGCACACCGGTCGGCAGTGCATCCGCACGGCCGACCACCAAGTCGTGATGGACTTACGCCTCTACCGCGTCCAGCAGGGCAAATCCGTGCCGGGCGCCCGGATCGCCGGATCGGACGCGATCGGCGAGCCGCTGGTCGGCAAGAACCCGCTTGCCGGCTTCACCTGGGACATCAAGCAGAAACGTTGAGCGGAGGAGAGATGTAACGATCGTTGAACGTCTCCCTCGGCCAGCAGCGTCTTTCTCGGTCATGCGCCACGCCTCTAGTCGGACCGTGAGCGGGCGAAGGCCCTCGCCGCTGAGATTGAATCGACGCAGCCGGCGCTGATCGGGCTCCAGGAGGCCACTTCAGGATGACGCCGTCGTAATCACCGGCGGCAGGAGCCCTGGGTCTCTCCGTCGTTGATCTCCACCACTTGCGGCGCCTCCACTCTTTGACGAGTAGCCCGGCGAGGACGGCAACGAGGAGGCGCGGCGAGGGGGGTCAGTCGTCGGCAACGGCGCGACCACGCCCGAAAATTCTGGCGCGCACGGTCACGCGCGGTCGCTGACACCGCGAACAGTCGCCGATGCGGATGGTGACTTCGGCGTTCATCCTCAGCCGGACGATGCCCTTCTGCACGGCCTCGTGCGCGATGTCCAACTCGCCAGCGAGGCAGGTATGGCAGAAGTCGGCGCCGGGATGACGCGCGAGGACAGCGACGATCTTGTCGGCAGCATCGGTCAGGATGCCGTTGTGGCAGTCGATGTGCGTGAGGTGATCGTCGTTGTAGAAAACCACGCTCCCCGACACGATCGGCGAGCCGCAGGCTGGGCAGATCGGGTCAGGCGCGATAGGCATCAAGTTCAGGCTACGGTCGGTCGGCCGCTCCGTCAACATCCCCCGCCAGCCTGCGGCCTAGTGGTTACTAGGGCCCTGCAGCCGGCGGCTGATCGGCGGCCGGTCTTCACCGGTCCAAAGCGTCAGGAGCCGGCGTCAAGAGCGGAGACACACGCCCAGCGCCGAAAATTCTGGGTAGACGCGCTGGCCGGACCCTCGTTCTCGTTGCGCGATCGAAACGAAGGCGAGTAGACTCGTAGCGAAGTACTTCGGGCACGATCGCGCGGAGAGGCCGCGGAACGCCCGGCGGGGAAACCTGCTGGGCTTTTTTGCGTCCGACGACGCCGTTGCCCACGAGGGGCAAATTTGGAGAAAGGAGGCGCACAGCAATGCGATCAACAGAGCACGGGACCCCGGAACCCTCCGAACCATCGCCTGAGTCCTCCCCTTTCGATAAGGCGCCATGGCTGTTCCAGAAGGGCAACAAGATGGGAGCCGGCCGTCGGGACATGGCGCGCAAGCGCCTGGAGCACCCGGCCTGGGAATCCCGCGACGGCCCGAGAGAAATACTGGGCGGCGCACGAGAAGATCACGGTCCGGCGAAACACGCTCAGCCGTGCCGCTGCGATGATCGATGAGGCCGCCGCCGAAGAAGCACGGGACCGGGAAGTGCGTCGTCCGCGCGGCGAGGTGCAGCGCCTCGAAGAGGAAAAGCGGGATCTCGAGCGGCGGCTCGCCACCGTCGAGCGCGAGCTCGAGAAGGCGCGGGCGAAGATGCCGCGGGGCAACGCGACGTCGTGACGAGGCCGGCATCAGAACGATATGATCCTCGCCGCGATCATCGCCATTGATCGGGTTGCCGTGCCGGATCCTTGCGCGGAAGCTCGCCGGGCATGCAATGAAAACGCGGGAGCCTGCGACGAGGCCCCCGCGCCGTGAATCAGAAGAACGCGAGAAAGCTACGGTGCCGAAACCACGGCGCCGTCACCCGTGGCCGAGATCGTGAACGTCCCCAGGGCGGCGTTGATAGCGAAGTAGTACGAGCTGCCCCACGCCGTGCTGGGCGGTGTCGGGATCGCGGCCATGAACGGACCCGCCGTGATGTTCTGGGCGTTCGTGGCGACCACGGTCAGCAAATCGAGCCCGCTCGGCAGCGCCCCCATATGCGCGCCCCAGATGGCCACGGCCGACGATAGGCCGCGGATGTCAGCCTGGGCCTTCGCGATCCGCGCCCGCGCCTGGATGTTGGCATAGAGCGGAACGGCGATCGCGGCCAGGATGCCGATGATCGCGACCACGATCATCAGCTCGATGAGCGTGAAGCCGCGCTGATTGCCCATCGTGCAGCGTCTCTTACGCCAGAAGCTGAACATATGTCGCTCCTTTCAATGAACGCACCCAATATGGGTGGGTCACGCTGACGTCCTGCTCCGGATGCAGGTCCCGTTCATGGCTGGCTCCAGAGGTGCTCAACCACGCCGATCGGTTGAACAGTCCGCGATGGCATTGCCGATGTGATTTGCTCGCCCGCCCTAGGCACTAGCCCGGGGCCAGAAGGGGAAGCGGAGGCCCAAGAGCGGGGCTCGCAGGAGTCGCATCCGCGATCAGGCTAGACCGGGCGACGACGGCGGATAAATCTATCTGCCGATATAGAAACCTATATCGCCTGGTAGACGCCGGCCTGCGATCTCATGGCTCAGCTCCCTGCGGCCACACACCGTCCCCCTTCCCTTCCAAGCAATCAGGAGTGCGCGCAGTGCGTGAACCGTGAGCCGGAGCTCGCCATCGTGACTTCGCGTGGTTATGACCCTAGACAGTCTCCCGGACCTGGATACAAGCGGGTTGTGTCTTGTAAAGGCTCTTCCCACGGCACTGACGTGTTGGCCGTATCGGAACACGGCGCTCCGGGACGGCGCCCGAACATCCACGCACAATTCGTCGGTCGCCAAACGGAGGACGGCCTCGATACCCTGCCGACCCGCGCCGCCGAGGCAGACCGAAGCACTCTCATCGCGGACATCCCGTTCCCGGCCCCTGGAAACGTCGCAGCCAAGCGGTCTCCTCCGCCATGGCGGTCGGTCTCCTTTGGTCCGGGGTCAGACGAGATGGCAGGCGACGCGGTGCGCCGGCGCCACCGCGCGCAGTGTAACGGGCTCCGCGCAGACGGGCTGCGCAAGTGGGCAGCGGCCGCGCAGGCGACAGCCTCCGAGAATGTCGATGGGGCTCGGCACCTCGCCGGCGAGCACGATACGCGCATGCCGCCTATCGGGGTCCGGCACCGGGACGGCGGAGAGCAGCGCCCGCGTATAAGGATGCAGGGGCCGCGTGAACAGCTCGGCGGTGGACGCTTCCTCCACGATCGTCCCCAGGTACATGACGGCGACGCGATGGGCCAGGTACTTCACGCTGGCGAGGTCGTGGGAGATGAACAAGTACGTCATGCCGAGCGTGGAGCGCAGCTCGTCGAGCAGGAGAATGGCCCGCACGCGGATGGAAACGTCCAGGGCCGACGTCGGCTCGTCGAGGACGACGAACCGCGGCCGCGTGGCGATCGCCCGCGCGATGTTGACGCGCTGGCGTTGCCCGCCCGAAAGCTCGTGCGGATAGCGATCGACCAGCTCGGCGCCCAGGCCGACCTGCGCCAGCACCTCGGCCACGCGCGCGCGCCGCTCGCCGGCGCCGAGCGTGGTGTGGCGCTGCAACGGCTCCTGCACGGTGCGCCCCACGCTGAGGCGAGGGTTCAGCGATGCCGTCGGATCCTGGAACACCATCTGTAGATTTCGGCGCTGGCGGCGCAGCGGCTCCGCGCTCAGCGCAGTGAGGTCCACGTCGCCGAAGATCACGCGGCCCGCCGTCGGCTCCACCAGGCGCAGAATCGAGCGCGCCACTGTGGATTTGCCGCAGCCGGACTCGCCCACGAGGCCGAGCGTCTCCCCCGGCGCGACGGCGAATGACACGCCGTCCACCGCGCGCACCGATCGCGGCGCTTGCCCGCCCAGCCGGTCCAGCCACGCCCGGGCGCCGCCGAGCGGGAAGTGCTTGACGAGGCCCTCAACGGACAGCAGCGCCACTGTCCACCTCGACGGCGTGGCAGGCGACCTCGTGGTTCACCTCCGCCGCGCGCAGCATGGGGCGCTCGAGTCGGCAGACCGGCAGCACGCGCGCGCAACGGTCGGCGTAACGACAACCCGGCGCCGGCGCCAGCAGCGAGGGCACCGCGCCCGGGATGGGTTCCATTGCGACCTCGCGATCGATCCGCGGAATCGAGCGCACGAGGGCCTGCGTGTAGGGATGCAGCGGGCGCTTGAAGAGCGTGCGGACGTCAGCGATCTCCACGAGCTGGCCCGCGTGCATCACGGCCACGCGGTCGCACGCCTCGGCCACCAGGCCGAGGTCGTGGGTGATCAGCACGATCGACGCGCCCGTGCGGCGGCCGAGGCCGCGGAGCAGATCGAGGATCTGCGCGGCGATGGAGACGTCGAGGCCGGTGGTGGGCTCGTCGGCGATGAGCAAGCGCGGCGACGAGGCGATCGCCATGGCAATCATCACGCGCTGGCACATGCCGCCGGAGAGCTGGTGGGCGTACTGACGCGCGCGCCGCGCAGGCTCTGCGATCCCGACGAGCGTGAGCATCTCGATGGTCCGTCGCCACGCCTCGGCCCGGGAGACGTGCTGATGCAACTCGTAGAGGCGCGCGATTTGCCCGCCCACCGTGAGCACCGGGTTCAGCGCCGTGCGGGGACTCTGGAACACGAGCGCGATGCGCGCGCCGCGGACCTCGCCCATCTGCTCCTCGGGAAGGGCAAGGAGGTCGGCGCCCTCGAAGCGGATCTCGCCGCGCACGATGCGGCCGGGCGGACGGATGAGGCGGAGCAGGGCGTGCGCCGTCACCGACTTGCCGGAGCCCGACTCGCCGACGACGCCCAGGATCTCTCGCGGGCGTACCGAAAAGCTCACGCTGTCGACGGCCTCCACGAGGCCGTCCTCGGTGGCGAAATGCACGGTGAGGTTGTGCACCTGGAGGAGCTCGCTCACCGCACCCCCCGCATGCGCGGGTCGAGAAGGTCGCGCAGGGTGTCCCCCACGAGATTGAACGCGAGCACGGTCAGCATGATGGCGAGGCCGGGAAAGAGCACGAGCCACCACTCTCCCGAGACGACGTAGCCGGCGCCCTCCGCTGTCATCTGTCCCCACTCGCTCTGGGGCGGCTGAATGCCGAGGCCGATGAAGGACAGCGCGGCCACGGTCAGGATCGCGAAGCCCATGGCCAGCGTGGCCTGCACGATGAGCGGCGGCACACAGTTCGGAAACAGATGGTAGAGGACGATCTGGTGCGGGCGGTTGCCCACCGTGCGCGCCGCCTCCGCGTACTCCGTTTCCCGCGCCTTCAGCATCTCGCCGCGGATCAGCCGAGTGTAGATCGGCACGTGGGTGAGAGCGATGGCGGCGACTACGTTGGCGGTGCTGTTGCCGAGGGCAGCCGTGATGGCCAGGGCCAGGATGAACGCGGGGAAGGCCATGACCGCGTCCACCCCGCGCATGACCAGATGGTCCACCCAGCCGCCCCGGTACCCGGCCCCCGCGCCGAGCGTGGCGCCGAGGGTGAGGGCAATGGCCGTGGCGCTCAGGGCGACCAGCAGGTCGACGCGCCCGGCGTGGATGAGGCGCGAGAGCTGGTCGCGCCCGTAGAGGTCGGTGCCGAGCGGATGCCGCACGGAGATACTGGCCAGGGCCGCCGCGGCATCGGGCTCGTCTGGGTCGTAGGGCGCCAGCCACGGCGCCAGCAGGGCCGCGACGGTGACGACGAGGATCGCGCCGAGCGCCGCGAAAGAAAGCCGATTGCGGGCGAGCCGGCGCCAAGGCCAGGGCATCAGCGGAGGCGGATGCGCGGGTCGGCCAGCCCGTAGAGCAAGTCGACGGTCAGGTTGACGAGGACGTACATGACGGCAACGAACAGCACGAACGACTGGATCGGCCCGGCGTCCTTGGTGACGAGCGAGGTCACGGCGTAGTGGCCGAGGCCGGGCCACGCGAAGACCATTTCCACTACGACGTTGCCCGCCATCAGGAATCCGAAGATGACGCCGAGCAGCGTGATGACGGGGATGAGCGCGTTGCGCAGGGCGTCGCCGTAGATGACACGCCGGCGCGGCAGCCCCGCCGCCCAGGCGGCTTTCACATAGTCGGATTCGAGGATCTCGAGCATGGTCGCGCGCACCATCCGGGTAAGCGGAGCCATCACGGCGAAGCCCAGCGTGAGCGCGGGGAGCATGAGGTGGTGGAGGGCGGAAAGCAGCGCGGTTCCGTGCCCGGTGAGGGCCGCGTCGATCACGTAGAGTCCCGTGAGGCGGGTGGGCGGACGCACGTCGGCCGCGATGCGCCCGAGTGGCGGCGGGGCCACGCCGAGCAGGTAGAAGAAGACGTAGAGCAGGAGCAGCCCGGTCCAGAAGCTCGGCATGGCGACGCCGCCGACGCCGAGGAGCCGGCTCGCGTGGTCGAGCGCGGTGTCGCGGTGGACGGCGGAGAGCACCCCGAGCGGAATGCCGATCGCCGCCGCCACCAGGAGACTGGCCAGCGTCAGCTCCAGTGTGGCGGGCACGCGCTGCCGGAAGTCCTCGAGGACGGGTCGTCCCGTGCTCGAGGACTCGCCGAGGTCGGCGCGGAGCAGGCCGGTGAGGTAGCGCCAGTACTGCACATGGATGGGCCGGTCGAGGCCCATCTGCCGCTCGATCGCGGCGACGTGCTCCGGCGTGGCGAGCGAGCCCGCCTTGACGAGCGCGGGATTGCCGGGGAGCACGTAGACGAGCGTGAACGAGATCAGCGTCACCCCGAAAAGCGTCGGGGCGACGAGAAGGAGGCGGTGCAAGACGTACCGGCCGAATCCCATGGCTCAGGACCGCCGGGGACCGCCGCTAAGTCCGCTTCGCCGCGTAATACCGCTCGAACGTGTCCCAGCGCTTTTCGATCCCGCTGAGATCCGCCTTCATGACGCGCGTCCAGCTGTCGTACCAGAGGAAGCCCCACACGGCGTCGTCGATCAGGATCTTCTGGGCGACGAGGGCGGCGCCGAGCCGCTTCTCCGAGTTCGTCTCGTGCATGCTCTCGTCGATGAGCTTGTCGAGGATGGGGTTGGAGTAGAACGACGCATTGGTGAACTTGGACTTCGTGTGGAAGTTGAACACGAGGTGGTACCAGGGATCGTTCACCCACGACTGGAACGACTCGAGAGACAACCCGTGGCCGCCCTTGATGGCCAACTGACGGAAGGTGGCGTCGGTCTCCCGCACGATGTTGACCTTGAACCCGATCTTCTCGAGCTCGCGCTGGATCCACACCGATGCCGCCTCGTGGGTCGTATAGCCGACGCGGACGGCGAGGTCGACGGGGATCGTCCCCTTCACGCCGCCCTCCTTCATGAGGGCCTTGGCCTTCTCGAGGTCGTGCTTGTACGGCGAGAGCGTGCCGCTATAGCCCGGGGTGAGGTGCGGGACGGGGCTCTTCATCTGCGTGCCGTACCCGAACAGCACGTTGGGCAGGATCGCCTGGATAGGGATGGCGTAGTTGACCGCCTGCCGCACGAGCGTGTTGTCGAAGGGCGGCTTGCTGCCGTTCATGCAGAGCCAGTGGCAGGTGGTGTCGGGCACCTGGAACACCCTCAGCCCTTGCTCGCCCTCGAGGCTCTTGACGTTCTTGGGGGAGAGCCCGGGGCGCCCCACCACCATGTCGATCGCCTTCTTCTTGAGGAGCAGCACGCGGTCGGCCTCGTTGGGGACGAACTTCAACACGATGCGCGAAAAGTACGGCTCCGGACGCCAGTAGCCCTTCGTCGACTCCAGCACGACCTCGACGCCCGGCTCGTTCTTGACGAGATGGTAGGGGCCCACACCGGCCACGTTGCGCTTGAGCCACTCCCCCGCCCACGGGTCGTCCTTCGTCGCACGGGCCTTGGCCTCCTCGGGATCGATGATGGCGTTGTTCGACAGCGTCACCACGTCGAGAGCCATCGGGCTCGGCGCATCCATCTTGATGGCGAACGTGTAGTCGTCCCGCACCTCGAACTGGTCGGGCGACTTTACCTGGATGAGGCTCGGAATGACGAGGCGCATGTAGCCGGGCGACTGCAGGCCGCGGTCGAAACAGTACTTGGCCGCGTGCGCGGTGACCGGCCGCCCGCTCGGGAACGTAGCGCCCTTGCGGATCTTGAAGACGAGCGTGGCGCCGTCCCGCTCCGTCGACCACGACTCCGCGATCATCGCGTCCCACTCGGCCGGCTGCGACCGGAAGAAGCCCGGCTTGTCTTTGATGGGCCGCACTTTCCAGCCGATCAGCGTGTCGTAGCAGTTGGCCACGGTGACGTAGCCACCGATGGCTTTGAAGTGGGCTGGGTCGAGGGTGTCGATGTCGGTATCCCAGGCGACCACGAGCGTCCGCTTGTCCTGCGCCTGCGAGCGCCGGGGACGGAAGCCGGCCGCGCCGATCGCGGCGACTCCGACGGTGCCCTTCAGGAACGACCGGCGATCCATGCGTGGGCTCATGCTGGCTCTCCTCTCGGGATCACTCCTCGATCGGCTCCGTCGTGAAGAAGACGTTCTTCGGGCGTTCGAGGTAATTCTCGTAGAGCTGACGGAGCAGTTCCTGGCCGGCCGGGGAGGCCAGATCCTTCTGGTACTGCTCCATGTCGCGGATCTCGATGCGCTCGATGTAGTTCCAGCCCGCGGTCTCGGAGCCGTGGATGGGCCCCTCGATGCGATGCGTGGTGTAGCTGGCGATGCTTGGCAGCGTCTTCGCGACCCTGTAGTCGTACTCGCGCAACCATCGCTCGTAGGCGGCTGGGTCGACCCCCCGCTTCAGCGTCGTGATGACGTAGCGCACTTTCACCGGCGTCCTCCTCGCCTGCGCCGCTGGCTATCCAGCGGCGACGGGTTCGAAGCAGTCCAGCAGGTCGCCCGTCTGCAGCACCCGGTCCTTCTCACAGGTCGCGCCGTTGACGGCGACCAGCCACGTGTCGCGGGCGGCCCCCAGCGAGACGAGGAGCGTCTCGATCGTGGTGCCCGCCTCCAGCTCGATCGCGAGGCGATCGCGGCCCTCCGGCATGAAGCGGCGCAGGTTGCCGTGCATGTGGACCGTCACCGTCATTCGCGCAGCTCCGCCCGCACGCGCGGCATGACCTCGGTCTGGAAGCGCTGGATCGTCGTCTCGATGCGGCCGTCGACGGCGAGCGGGTAGATCATCACCTGGGCGATGCCGCTCCGGGCGAGACGAATCAGCTCGGGCGCGATCACGTCCGGAGGGCCGGTGAGCGTGCACGCGTCCACGAAGGCGTCGGGCACGTCGGGCGCGACCGCGCGGAGCGGTGCGGGGTCGTGCGTGTAGGGTAGCGCGAGCACCCGATCCCGCAGGGCCGCAGGCAGCGTGAGCCCCGCCGTAGCGAAGGTGAAGAAGTCGGGACGCTGGGCGCTGAGGCTGCGCACGATAGTGGGGCGCATGACGTCGCGCGCGGCCCGGCGGTCGTCGTGCACGCAGACGTTCAGCCGCGCCACGAGCGCCACTCGCGCGGGGTCGCGTCCGGCCTCGCGGGCCGCACCGTACACGGTGTCCTTCAAGAACCGTACGAGCGGCTCGGCGAGCGCGCCCTGCATGATGGCGCCGTCGGCCACCCGGCCCGCGACCCGACAGCCGGCGGCCCGTTGTGACGCCACGTAGATCGGCACGTCGGCGCGCGCGGGCTTGAAGTCGAGGCGCCCGTCCGTGAAGCTGATCTCGCTCCCCTTCGCGGTCACGGTGTCGCCGGCGAGCAGGCGGCGGATCAGCTCCACGCCCTCGCGGATGGCCGCGGCCGAGCGCGAGGCGTCGATGCCGAGCTCGCGGAAGCCGCTGACGCCCGCGCCGAGGCCCAGGATCGCCCGTCCGCTGGCGATCTCATCGAGAGTGGCGATGGCCATGGCGGTGAGCGCGGGGTGTCGCGAGTAGGGATCCGTCACGCACGGCCCGAGCCGCATCCGCCGCGTGCGCAGGGCGCAGAGAGTGAGGCTGGCGTACACCTCGCGGAAGAAGCGCTCGTCCGCGAGCCAGAAGTCGTCGTACCCCGTCGCCTCGGCCATCTCGGCGAGCGCGGCCAGGCGCGCCGGCTCGTAGGTCGGCAGGATCAGGAGCCCCGTACGAAGCGTCATGCGCCGGCGTCGCGGAGCGCGAGCGCGATGTGCTCCGCGGTGATCGGCAGCGAGGTCAGACGAAGCCCCGTGGCCGCGGCCACGGCGTTGGCGACGGCAGCGGGCGGCTCGATGTTGGGCGGCTCGCCCACGCCCTTCGCACCGTACGGCCCCACCAGGCTGGGGTGCTGGACGAGGATCGTCTCGACGCGCGGCATGTCGAGCGTGGTCGGCATCTTGTAGTCGGTGAGGTTCGCGTTCAGCACGCGGCCGTTCTCGTAGACAATCTCCTCCGAGAGCGCCTGGCCGAGCCCCTGCGCGACGCCACCCTCGATCTGGCCCTCGATGTACGTGGGGTTCATGGCGAACCCGACGTCCTGCGCGACCACGTACTTGTGGATTGTGACGTCGCCCGTCTCGGGATCGATCGAGAGATCGACCGCGTGAGCGTGGAAGCTCGGCGAGTGGAAGGCCGGATAGACGTGCCCGTCCACGCGCTTGCTGTCGTAGGCGGTGGGCGGCGCGATGAACGTCCCCTGCGCGATGAGGCCACCGCCCGTCTGTTGCGACAGGCGCGCGAGATCGGCGAGCGAGATCCGCTTGCCGTCCGCGAGCACGTGCTTGTCGGCGAGGCGACACGCCTCCGGCTCCACGCCGAGCTGCGCGGCCGCCAGCGCGAAGACGCGGCGCTTGAGGTCGTCCACGGCGGCGCGGCAGGCGTTGCCCACAGCGAAGGCGGTGCGGCTGCCCTGGGCGCCGAAGTCGAACGGCGTGGAAAACGTGTCGGCCGACACCACGTTGATGTCGGCCAGGTCGACGCCGAGCTCTTCGGCGAGGACCTGAGCCGCCCCGGTGAGCGCCGCGGTCCCGATCTCGGCCGCACCCGTGTTGAGCGCGACGGTCCCGTCCGGGTTGATCTTCACGTAGACGCCCGAGGAGCCACCCGTCGTCGTCCACCAGCCGCAGGCCAGTCCCTTGCCGCGCCACCGCCCCGGTCGGCGGTCCTGCCACCCGATCGCCGCCGCCGCTTTGCGCAGGCACTCCTCCAGCCCGACAGCCTGCAGAACCTGGCCCGTCGGCCCCTCGTCGCCCTCGCGCACGATGTTCTTGAGCCGGAGCTCGAGCGGATCGAGGTCGAGGGCGTCGGCGATGACGTCCATCTGCGACTCGACCGCGAAGTTCGCCTGGGGGCCGGAGGGCGCGCGGAAGGAGCCGCAGTTCGTTTTGTTCGTGTAGACCGCGAAGCCTTCCAGGTGGAGGTTCAGGATCTTGTACGGCCCCGCCAGGACAAGCGTGGCGACTGACGCGACGCCGGGCCCGGAACCGGCGAACGCGCCCGTGTCGAACCAGATGCGCCCGGCCTTCGCGGTGATGCGACCGTCCTTCGTCACGCCGGTCTTCAGCTCGACGACGGTCCCCTGGCGCGGGTACGCCGCGGTGAGCTCCTCCACGCTCGTGGTCATGACCTTCACGGGTCGGCCCGTCGCCTTCGCCAGGAAGGCTGCGAAGTGCTCGACGCCCACGCGCAGCTTGCCGCCGAAGCCGCCGCCGATACCCGGCACCACCACGCGGATCTTCGACGGCGCCATCTGGAGGATCTCGGCCAGCGTGTTCTGCACCTCGAAGGGCAGCTGCGTGTTCGACCACACCGTGACCTGGCCTGAGCTATCCCACGCGGCCACCGCCGCACGCGGCTCGGTGTAACCCTGGTGGACCATGCCGGTGCGGAAGCGGTGCTCGAAGATCCTATCCGCCTCCTCGAACCCGCGCTCCACGTCGCCCACGACGATCCGCGCGCGGTTGCAGACGTTGCCGTCGCGATGGAGGATCGGAATCGCCGTGTAGCTCGCCCACTCCTCGTGGATCAGTGGGGCGCCGGGCGCCAGCGCTGCGTCGAGGTCGAGGACGGCGGGCAGCGACTCGTAGACGACCTCGATGGCCGCCAGCGCGGTATCCGCGGCTTCAGGCGTCGTCGCCGCCACGGCCGCCACCGGCTGGCCGACATATCGCACCTTGCTCCGGGCGAACACCGTCTCGTCCTTGAGGGCCCCGCCGTAGCGGACGTCGGGCACGTCGGCGGCGGTCATCACCGCGCGCACTCCGGGCAGAGCCCGCGCCCGCGCTGTGTCCAGGCGCATGATGCGCGCGTGCGGCTCCGCGCTGCGGAACACCTTGCCGACGAGCATGCCGGGCAACGCGAAGTCCGCGGCGTAGACGGCGGTGCCGGTGACCTTCCCGGCGCCGTCCATGCGCGGGAGCGACTTGCCGACGACCCGGGGCTCGCTGGTGGCCATCGTCACCTCCTGGCCGAGCGATCGCGGGCGACGGCGAGGACCGCTTCGGCGATCTTCTGGTAGCCGGTGCAGCGGCAAAGATTCCCCGCGAGCGCCGCGCGCACGTCGTACTCGGTCGGCGACGGGTGCTCCTCCAGGTAAGCCTGGGCCGAGAGGATCATGCCGGGGATGCAGTAGCCGCACTGCACCGCACCGTGGTCGATGAAGGCGCGCTGGAGCGGATGGAGGTCGCCGTTGCGCGCGAGCCCCTCGATCGTGAGCACCGCCCGCCCCTGGCACTGCGCGGCCAACAGGATGCACGCGTTCACGGCCGCGCCGTCGAGCAGGATGGTGCACACGCCGCACTCCGCCTCCAGACAGTTCTCCTTGGTTCCGGTGAGGCCGAGATCCGCGCGCAAGACGTCGAGAAGCGTGCGGTGAGGCTCGGTGAGGATCTCGTGCCGCTCACCGTTGATCGTCAGCGTCAGGGCGAGCTTGCTCACGACGCCTGCTCCCGGACGCGCTCCACGCAGCGCGCGAGAACACGTGGGACCAGCGTCTCCACGAGAAGGCGACGGTAGCGGGCCGACGCGCGCACGTCGCTGATCGGCTGGCAGGCGGCCACGGCAAGCTCAGCCGCCTCCCGCAGCGTCTCGGCGGTCAGCGCGCGATGCTCGAGGAAGCGCTCCGCCTCGTGTGCCCGCAGGGTCCGCGGTGCCACCGCGCCGAGCGCGATACGCGCCTCCAGGCAGCGCTCGCCGCTGGCGTCGAGCGTCAGCCGCCCCGCGACGCACACCACCGAGATCTCCATCGCCCGGCGGCGTCCCGCCTTCAGGAAGGCGGTGGCCGACCGCGGGGCGAGGCCGGCGAAGCGCACGCCCGTGAGCAGCTCGTCCGGCCGGCGGGCCGTGCGGCCGGAGCCGATGAGAAAGTCCTCGAGGCGCAGCGTGCGCTCTCCCCCGGGGCTGAGGCACGTCACCGAGGCATCGAGCGTGAGGAGAACCGGAACGACGTCGGCGGCCGGGGAGGCGTTGACGATATTGCCGCCCACGGTGCCGACGTTCCGTACCTGGTGACCACCCACGACCTCGGCGCCCTCGACCAGCGCCCGCAGCGGTCCTCGGAAGGCAGGAAAGCGCTCGAGAGCGCGGTGGGTGACGAGCGCGCCCACGTGCACGGCGCCGTTGGCGTCGATGGCGTCGAGCCCAGACACGCGGTGCAGACTCACGACGTGGCGCGGCCGCAGCTTGCCGCGATGCATCTGGATGATGAGATCGGTGCCGCCGGCGAGAAATCGTCCGTCGTCGCCGAACCGTGCGCCGAGGGCCACGGCCTCTGCGAGCGAGGTCGGCTCGTGATACTCGAAGCTCACGCGTGTCTCCGGGGCGCCCGCGGACGGTCGTTGTCCCTTCGCACTCGTACGCCGAGACCGAAGTCGCGCGCGGTGAGCTCGTGCGGCCACACCGCCGCCAGCTCGACCGCTGCACGCTTCAGCTGCGGCGCCATCCGGTGCAGCTTGTGCACGGGCACCCGGAACGTCGGCCCCGACACCGCCACCGACCCTACGACACCGTCGCCTCGTATGACCGGCACCGCCACCGCCCGGCCGCCCGCCACCAGCTCCTCGTCGACGATCGCGTAGCCCTGCGCGCGGATCCCGCGAAGCTGGGCGAGCAGGCGCGCGCGCGACGTGATCGTGCGCGGCGCCAGCCGCGCGAGACCCTGCTGCGTCAGGGCCGCCGTCGCCGCGGCCTCGGAGAGACTGGCGAGCCAGACCTTGCCGCTCGCCGTCGCGTGCAGCGGCGCCACCGCGCCGACGAGCGGCACCATGCGCAGCCGGTGGTCAGGCCCTTCCGCCTTGGCTACGAAGAGCACGCTGCCTTCCTCCACGACGGCGAGCTGTACGAGCTCGCCCGTCTCATCGGCCAGGGCCTGGAGGATGGGCGCGCACAGGCCGGGAATGCCGACGCGCTCGGCGTAGGCGAAGGCGAGCGCGAGGAGGCGGCAACTCAGATGAAAGTGCCCGGTGACGGTGTCGCGGCGCACGAAGCGGCCGCGCTCCATCGTGGCCAGGACCTTCGACAGGGTGGCCTTGCCGTACCCCAGCTCGGCGCTGAGCCGCGTGAGCGCAACGCCCTTGGGGCGGTCGGCGAACACCTCGATCACGCGCATAGCACGCGAGATCGCGGCGACACCGACGCCGGAAATCGACGTTGTGAGCGATGCCATCTATTCGGAAACCGAGTTTCCGGTTTATGGCAAGGCGCCGGGGTTGTCAAGCCCGTGGGATGAGCCGGTGGGATCAGCTCGCGGCGCACGCCGAGCGCGACGGCTTCCGTCGGGCTCGCAGCGCGCAGCCTACCGAGACTTCGAGGCGGCGTGAAACTTCCTGCTGAGGCAAAAGCATCGAGCGGGCTTGCTCGAGCGCGGCATCGGAGGCTGTTCCTTGAGGAAGGAATGCCCGAGGAGCTGGCGCGTTCGAATATCCGTGTTGGTGAAGCGAGAAGCGTGGGGTCCTGAAAGCAACTCCACCTCCGACATGTCGGTAGCTTCGTCCGCCAGTTGGCCGAAAGTCACTTGACACAATGCCGCTTTGCGCAGACCATCGGCCGCTCGAGAGACGATCGTGTCATGCGCCGTGATCAAAATCCGGTGCACGGAGAGTCCGTGAGACGAGAAGCGGGCAACCCCTGCGCGAGATCTTTTGAGGTAAGTGACCGACGGGTAGCGACTCAAGCGCGCGCGGGGAAGGCTCGTATACTCGCAATCTTGCCATGCCACTCTTCTCAGGAGTCCCCGATGCTTAATTTGCCTCGTTGGAACAGGATGATCTCGCGTCCAGCGCTCACGCTGCTTCTCCTCGGGTCCGTTCTGGCCCTCCCGGCGATGGCACAGGACACACCGCGCTTCGGAGGGGAGCTGCTGTTCGTCGTGGGAGCCCAGCCGCCGTCCTTTGATGCCCATCGAGAGGCGACCTTCGCAGTGATGCATCCCCTGGCGCCGCACTACAACACCCTGCTGCGCGTCGACCCCACGGATCCGACGGGCACGAAGATCATCGCCGATCTCGCCGATTCGTGGACGATCTCCAAGGACGGGCGGCAGTATTCGCTCAACCTTCGGCGGGGCGTGAAATTCCACGATGGCAGCGAAATGACATCGCAGGACGTCAAAGCGACCTACGACAAAATCATCAACCCGCCGGCCGGCGTCGTGTCGGCTCGGAAGGGCGAATACGTGAACGTGGAAGCTGTGGAGGCCCCGAACGCACATAACATCGTGTTTCGGTTGAAGTGGCCCTCCGCAGCGTTCCTCTCGTCCCTCGCTTCGCCGTGGAACTGGATCTATAAGGCGGACATTCTTGCCAAGGACACCCGGTGGTACGAGAAGAATGTCATGGGCACCGGGCCGTTCACCTTCGTGGAGTACGTCAGAGGCTCCCATTGGGTGGGGAGGAAGAACCCGACCTACTGGGATAAGGGGAAGCCATACCTTGACGGCTACCGCGCCATTTTCATCACGGACCCTACGGCGCGGGTGGCAGCCGTCCGGAGCGAGCGGGCCCTCATCGAATTCCGTGGTTTCGCCCCGCCGGAGCGCGATGTCCTTGTCAAAGACCTCGGCCGGAAAATCACGGTCCAGGAGAGCCCGTGGGACTGCGCGCTCTGGGTCGCGATGAACCACGAGAAGAAGCCGTTCGACGACAAGCGGGTCCGGCGCGCCTTGACGCTGGCGCTCGATCGGTACGAAGGATCCAAGGCGCTCTCGAAGATCGCCTTCCTCAGGGATGTGGCCGGCGTGATGGTGCCGGGCTCACCGTTCGCGACCGCGCCGGCGGAGCTCGAGAAGCTGGCCGGCTACTCGCGTGACATCGAGAACTCTCGTGCGGAGGCCAAGCGGCTGCTCAAGGAGGCGGGAGTTCCCACCGGGTTCTCGTTCAACATCAGGAACACCAACATCCCGATGCCCGGCGAGCCGCTGGTCATCTGGCTCATCGACCAGTGGCGGCAGATCGGGCTCAACGTCAAGTCCGACGTGCTCGACAACACGATCTGGTTCTCGGAAGTCCGGGCCGGCCGGTACGAAGTGGGTCTGGACTTCCAGTGCGGCTACATCGTGGAGCCCGACCTCGACCTCTATAAATTTCAATCGCGGGAGGTCAGCGACGCCAACTACGGGCGGTACACGGACAAAGTGCTGGACGATCTCTACCAGAAGCAGAGCCGCGCGATCAACCCGGACGAACGCAAGAAGTATATTCGCGAATTCGAGAAACGGCTGCTGGACGAGGAGGCGCATTATCTGAATACAATCCAGTGGCATCGAATTGTTCCCCACAACTCGAGGGTGAAGGGATGGACTATCACGCCGAGCCACTACCTGAACGGCCAGCTCGACAGGGTATGGCTCGCGGAGTGACGGACGGCCCCGGCGCGCTCGAAGAGATTCCGCTCGATTTCCTCGCCGCTGTCACCGCCATGCTGCTGGAACGGGAACGCGTCGACGCCAAGCTCGAACGCTTGCTGAACGAAGCGCGCGCGCGGCTCGGGCGCGGCGCGGTGGAGCCGCCCCACTCGAATCCGGGAAAAGACGGTAACTTCACGGTCGCAACCTTCTTTCTTTTCACGCCGGACGGCGATCATCTGGACATCTACCTTCCACAGAACTTCCCCCCGGAACAGGCCCACCTTCGCATCCCGGCTGGCCATGGCCATCCGGGAATGGTGGCGTCGACTGGCAAGGCACGACTGCTTTCCGACACCCGCGAGGACCGGCAGTTCGTGCAGATCCTCGAGACCGCTCGTATGGGCTCAGCGATGTTCCACCCTTTGAGGCGAGACGGACAGGTCATTGGCGTGATGGTCAACGCGGCGATCCAGCCAGGCACGTACACGCCGGCGGACTTCAAGCTTCACGGCATCCTGGCTGACTTAGCGGCGCTTCTTCTTCACTCCGTTCTAACCACCCCGGCCGGTCGGCCGATTCCAGCGCGAGGAGACTATGCGTAAGCTCATCGACCTGAGTCAGCCCATCGAGAACAAGGGCCATGCCCGTCCGTTTCACCCTACGCCCGTCGTCTGGACCCATCTTTCGCACGAGGAGTCGGCGCCCATCTGGAAGAAGGGGGGCTTTTCGGCGATGGTGAAGGGCGTCATCGTGTCGGACCACTCGGGCTCGCACACGGATGCGTACACGCACATGGACACCCGTCCAAGCGCAGAGAGCATTGATCAACTGCCGCTGCACCTTTTCTTTACCGAGGCCGTCTGCATCGACTGTTCGCACGTTCCGCCTCGGACGTTCATTACTGTGAATCACATCCGGGAGGGGCTCGCGAAGGCGAAGCTCGAGCTCAAGCGCGGCGACACGTTCCTCTACCATACGAATCACTACGAGCGCTATTTCAAAGATCGAACGAAGTGGTGGACGGAGTCGCGGGCCTGGACGGCGAGGCGATGAATTTCCTCGCCGACGCCGGCGTTGCGAACGTCGGCACCGAGGCCTTCTCAATCGACAACCCGGCGGCCACCCTACCGGATGCCGATCCACCGTACCCTGCCCACCAGGTATGTCGCGACCGCAAGGTTCTCAACACTGAGAACTTGATCATCCCTCAGGAACTCGTCGGGCGGCGCTTCACGTACATCGGCTTCCCCATCAAGATCGTCGGCGGCACCGGCGGCTGGATTCGTGCCGTCGCCGTCCTGGACGAGAGGTAGCGCCGCCGCGAGGTAGCCTCACCAACGCCGTCGAAAAGATAGACGCCGCGCGATCCTTCGCGAACGCCGTGTCCAAGCCCGCCACGCCGCCTCTTGTTGAACACAGCAATATAAAACCAACATTGGCGGGTCGTGCCGATTGGAAATAGGTTGGGGCTTCAGACCCCCACGGGAACAATTGAATACGTGCGAGTCCGGATCCTTCGCGGTGCCCATGAAGTCGGTGGCAACTATGTCGAGGTCGAGCACGACGGAGCGCGCATCATCCTGGATCTCGGCTGGCCTCTGACCGTCGAGCCCGATGTCGATCTGCCACTCCCTTCGGTAGCCGGGCTCGCCAACGACAACCCTTCCCTGCTGGGGATCGTCCTCAGTCACCCCCATTTCGATCACTATGGTCTGCTCGCCAAGGTGCCGCGCAGCGTGCCGGTCTACAATCTCGGTCGGCCGGCGACATCAGACGACGACAGCGCGAGCGTTAACGCGATGGCGGCGGCACCCACAAACCAATTCCTGGGTGATTCGTAGGTAAACGAAAGAGGTTAGCGGCTTTTGCGTCCGCTAACCCCTCGTCGTTCAACTGGTTGCGGGGGCTGGATATGCTGATTGCTACACGGCGTCGGAAACCTACTGGGTCGATCTCAGCTAAGCCCCAACACGGGTTCGATTCCCGAACGGGATTTGGCAGTCAGACGTGTTCCCTAGTCCCCCGTTCCAGGGGCTCGGCCGCGTAACGGTCGCCCGAACGGGACCCACGTGCTTTAGGTTGGCCGTGCCGATCCTCAGGTCGGCGCGGGCAGCTTAGGAAAGAGGGCGGGGTTCAACTCTGGGGCGTTGGTGACCCCGGCGGAATTCGACACCTTTGGCCTCGTGGAAAATCGAGGGGTTGTGTCGGTCGGAGGATCTGGCTGCGCCCGAAAAAGAGGGCGGGTCGCTGGTTCAAATCGAGGGCGCTATGCTTCGACGACAACAGCTTCGGTCCCGCTCGAGTTCCACGTCCGGGTCCTGGTCTAGTCTACCCACGCTCTAGAAACGGACGACGAGCCCGGCCGAGACGCCCCAGTCCGCGGAGCCGTCGCTCAACCCGCGGCTCACCGAGCCGAAGATCTTCAGCGCCTGGGCCACGCGATAGTCGGCGCCGACACGGACCTCAAGAGGATTCGCCTGCCCCGGCGAAATGGCGGTGGAGCCGTCGAGGAACGCGAAGACTGAGAATGGTTGGGCGACCAGATAGGCCGCATCCGGACTGGAAGGCCGTCGAGCAAGCCCTCGGCAGGTCGGGACAGATGCAACCGGGTGTCAGGCCTGGTCACGTCATCTTCAAGAGAATGGCCTCAACCACGTTCGCCACGTCCTCGCACCGATCGGTCACCGCCTCCATCGTCTCGTAGATGTCCTTCCACTTTAGGACGTGGATGGCATCGGGCGCCGTGTCGAACAACGCGGCGAGGCTCTGGCGCAGCAGCTGGTCGGCGCGATTCTCGAGCGTGTTCACCGCGACGGCGATCGCGTGAAAGCCCGGGTCGAGCCGACGGAGGCACTTGATGGCTTGCTCGGTGTCGGCGACGGCGTCGACGATGACATCCGCAAAGGCGCGGCACTCGGAGGTCGGCTCTCCGACGCGGTAGACGACGAGGTCAGCGGCGACGGCGTCGATCGCGTCGAGCACGTCATCGAGTCGCGACGCGAGCGCGTGAATGTCTTCTCGGTCGATGGGAGTCACGAACGTCTGATTCAGCAGCGTCATCATCTCGCGCGTCACCTGGTCGCCCAGGTGCTCGAGGTCCTTGATGGCCTGCGCCTTCGCCGCCTGATCGCTGAACACATAGACGAGGTCGTGGAGCCGCCGGCTCGCGTCCACGAGATAGGCCGCCTGGCGTTCGAAGCAATCGAAGAACCGCTCTTCGCGCGGAATGAACCTGACCATGCCCGCGTGCCGCAGTCAGTCTACCGCCGGCGGTCGGCAGCGGCCGTATCGGAACACGGCGCTCCGGGACGGCGCCCGAACATCCGCGCGCACTTCGTCGGTCGCCAAAGGGAGGACGGCCTCGATACACTGCCGGCCCGCGCCGCCGAGGCAAACCGAAGCACTCTCATCGCGGACATCCCGTTCCCGGCCCCTGAAAACGTCGCAGCCAAG
>Ga0209159_1000968_pt1 | contig 23375 bp, 16 predicted proteins | sample GraSoiAngelo_144_FD_185901 | JGI IMG/M metagenome (GOLD analysis project Ga0209159, IMG submission 185901) | Grasslands soil microbial communities from the Angelo Coastal Reserve, California, USA - 14_1009_02_40cm (SPAdes) (version 2) | ecosystem: Environmental > Terrestrial > Soil > Grasslands ...
AGTAATCGAGGCGGCAGGTCAGACGTACGACTTCCGCGTCGGCAGCGGAGGCAGCTTCCGATTGTGCCCGGCTGGCCAGGGCCATCCTCCATCACAAGCGAGCGCAATCTAATCCGACAGCGCCGGCCGAAGGAAGAAGAAGGTTGCAGATACAAGCGCTCATCTAAGAAGGCCGCTACGCGTACCGCGTATGCAGGTACCATCTATAGCTCGTTAGAAAAAATGACGGCCTCTGCCGCATTCACCCATCAAGTCAGTGGTCGGCTCCTCGGTAGAGTTCTCTTCGAAGCGCACCGACATGGATTTCGCTTTTCTTCCGAGATGAACCACGAGAAATACTAGAAAAAGCTTGACCCAACGCAAGGATAAGAGGCAACCTTGGGCTCGCGTTTTTAAAAGGTGCTCCCCCCTATGGAATCTACGGCAAGTTATTGCGAATTAATTGGCTCAAGCAAACCGGAATTGCGGGATCGCTCGTCTTCATCGCCCCTGCCATCTTGTGGCTTAATGGCAATTCGTCACTCCGAAAATCGAGAGAAATTTCTTAATATTTTCCTTTTGCTTCGGAAAATGTGCGGACCGTTTCTGATCATCAACTTAAAAACCCCAAATCCAACCCCAACCTAACTCAAAACTAAATGAAATCCCACTCCAGGCTTTCTCAGCCAAACTCGATTAGTCTATACGCGCGGACCACAGTTGCCGCCGCGCTTCTCATCCTTGGCGCCGCGATGTTCTCTATCGCGGCCAGCGGAGGTGGCAGCTCAGGAAGCGCCAAACCTAGCGCTTCGACTGACAACTTCCAAAAGGGCCCTGCGCTAGATAAAAGCAGCGTGATTGTTCAGCTCAAGGGCGATCCGCTAAGCACAAATTCCAGCACTAAGCCAGCTCAGGGCAAGAAAATTGACTTCAAGAGCGATAAGGTGAAGTCATATCGCGCCCAGCTCTCTGCGCAACGCAACGATTTCAAACAGTGGCTCCACACCTACGCGCCCAAGGCGAAAGTAACTAGTCAGTACGATATTTCGCTCAACGCGGTCGCTGTCCAACTTAACGGAGAATCCCGCGATACCATTGCTCGCGCGCCGATGGTCCAGAGTGTCCAGTACAACGCACTCTACCATCCTGTGCTGAGCGAGAGCCATAAGATCATCAATGCGGCCAATGCCTGGAATGCCGCTGGCGGCAGGTCGCACGCGGGAGCTGGTATCAAAATCGGCGACATCGATTCGGGCATCGACGAAACTCATCCCTTCTTCGACCCATCTGGGTTCAGCTATCCGTCTGGCTTCCCCAAGTGCGACGCGGCGGATAGTTCGACCCATAAGGTGGACCAGAACTGCGAACACGTTTCCCCCAAGGTCATCGTCGCAAAAGTCTTCTACAACAAGGCCAACCAGCAGGGCCTCGATGCCCTAGCGATTGACGATCACGGAACGCATACGGCCGGGATCGCCGCCGGCGTTACCGGCAAAACCGCGGTGGTGAACGGCGTGGCCATCGACGATATGTCCGGGATAGCACCGGGCGCATGGCTGGGAAACTACAACGTCTTCCCCGACCACGTGAATGACACCCCTCACGGCGCGCGCAGCGAGGACATTCTCAACGCGGTTGACGCCGCGGTGGAAGACGGCATGGACGTCCTCAACCTATCGCTCGGCGGTGGATACCACGGTAACAACGACCTCCTGGCGATCGGTCTCGACAATGCAGTCGAGGCAGGTGTTGTCGTCGCAGTCGCTGCGGGCAACAGCGGGCCCGGGGGCGGCACCCTTGAGTCACCCGGGCGCGCGCGCGATGTGATCACAGTTGGCGCGAGCACAAACCAGCACTTCGTCGGCCAGCCTTTCACGTATCCCGCGGGTGGCGGCACGACTGTAGGTGTCGCGGTGGGTGACTTCGACGCCTTGCCAGGCGCTTCCTTCAACTTGTTCGATACACATTCCGACGGGTGCGCTAGCGTCCCAGCCGGAGCGTCTGGTAATCTTGCGATCATCGATCGTGGCGGGTGCACGTTCAGCCAGAAGGTTGCAAACGCCAAGCAGGCTGGTGCCATAGCCGTACTGATCGTTAACAATGTCGCCGGGGACCCTATCGCTATGGCCCGCACCGCCGGCTTTGATGACGATCTCCCGGCGGTCATGATCGGCCTGAACGATGGCACCGCGTTGCGGGCATCCGGAGCGACCACCGCATCGGCAGACGCCACGTTCCAAGAGTTCATTACTCCAGAGAATAAGGACATCCTCGCCGGCTTCAGCGGCCAAGGCCCAACTTTGGTCAATCTTGCAGTCAAGCCCGATCTCACCTCGGTCGGAGTGAACGTCCTGAGCTCGATCAGCTGCGTCGGCGCGGAGACATGCGCTGGTGACGAGGCCTGGGCCTTCTTCAGCGGCACCTCCATGTCGACGCCCCACATTGCCGGCTCGGCAGCCGTGCTGCTCGATATTCACCAAGGCCAAAACTGGTCGCCTGCGCGAATCAAGTCCGCCCTGGTCAATCGATCTGATCTGGTGGTCAAGGATGCCAAGACCGGTCTCCATGACATCGGACCCACAGCGCAAGGCGCCGGGCGCGAGAATCTCTCCCATGCGGCGAGCGGAACGACCTGGCTAAGTCCCGTTTCGGCGGATTTCGGGAAGGTGCCCGCGGCCTCCACTCATTCCGTCGTCATTACGGTGTTTAATCCAACCGGGAACGCTCAGAGCTTTACGGTCAGCAAGTCGAAGTTCACGCCAGACACCTTCGGAGACACCGTGTCCAGCGTCTACGACGCCGGCACCATCACGAGTGGTGATCCCCGAATCTCGGTCGTCAACACCTTCTCAGTTCCGGCGGGGGGCTCATACAACCTCACCGTCACGATCAACCCCGGCTCTACGGGGATCGTGCAAGGTTGGATCAACCTTAACGGCCCGGGCTCGAACGATCTCCACTTCGCCTACTACGCGCATGTGGGCCCGTGAGGCGCGAACAGGAATAATCGGGACATAAGTTCTACAAGACAGGGACGCGGCAAGCCGCGTCCCTGTTTTTTTGTACGCGAACGCACTGCGCGAATTGCACACAAGGAAGATGGGCCTCCGGCCTGTCCTGCAAACAGGCTTCCACCCTTGTATGTCTTTAGCGCTAACAGCGCTTCCTTGTTGATGCGATGACACGGTGAGAGCAATTTGGGCTGGCGAGTCATTAGGCCACCATTTTGGACTGCGCCGGCAAAGCGAAGCGGCCACGGCGCTTTTTTCGCGCTAGTATGATCCTCGGGCGCAAGAGCGTGAAGTGATTCGCGATTCCCGCGAAGCTGAGCTAAGCAAAGCGGTGTGGCGCTGCGCTTCCCACCGCACTCCAAAATGCCGCCCAGTCAGGCGACCGCGAATTCGTGAGTCCACCGACTGAAACAAACTCCTGGGGCGTTGCCCAGGCTAAAATGAAGACCGCGCCTTTGGCGCTAAACACAAACCCAGCCTGTAGAGATTTCTGTAGCGGCGGTCTATGACCGCCGGACAAGCCAGCGGCCTTGCCTTCCGCCGGTATTAATTGCGAAGCCTGTGCGGTGCATTGGAGATGCGTGTTCGTGAAAATTGGGACAGCGCCTACCTCCTTCGCGTGTTGACAAATCGATTCCGTTGCGGTTGAATTAAATTAGTTAGTCCGCCTCCTCGGTAGATTTCTCTTCGAGGCGCGCCCGTCTCCGAATCAGCGGTTTTCTGGCCAGGCGACTTTCACAGAAATTATTCGCCCGAAGTTATGGCGGGACACAGCAAGTGGTCGAAGGTAAAACGCTTCAAAGGCGCCATTGACGCCAGGCGCGGCGAGATTTTCAGCAAGCTATCGAAGGAGATTTCGATTGCGGCGAAAAGCGGTGGCGGGGATCCCGATGGAAATCCGAGATTGCGCAGCGCCATCCTGGCGGCGCGTTCGGCCAGCATGCCAAACGACAACGTCGAACGCGCGATCAAACGTGGCACCGGCGAAGGAACGGATGCGCAACACTTCGACGAGATTACTTACGAGGGTTACGCACCCGGAGGCGTTGCGGTGATCGTAGAAGCGGCTACCGACAATAAGAACCGCACCGCAGCCGAAATCCGCAGCATCTTCACAAAGAACCACGGCCACCTTGGATCGAATGGAAGCGTTTCCTACATGTTCCATCGCAAGGGTCAGATTATCGTGCCGCGCTCTTCCATTGACGAAGAGCGAATTTTTGAGTTGGCGCTGGAGGCGGGGGCGGAGGAGTTGACAAACCAAGAGGATGAGTATCTTATTATCACCGCTCCCGATCAGCTCTATGCTGTAGCTGAGGCGCTCAGAAAAGCGGGCGTCACTACCGAGAGCCAAAAGTTTACTTTCATCCCCGATACCACAATTACGGTCGCCGACGAGTCCGTGGCGCAACAGGTTTTGCGCTTGTGCGACGCGCTCGAAGACGATGATGACGTGCAAAACGTCTATTCAAACCTGGAGATCCCTGACGAAATGCTGGCGAAATTGCCGGCCTGAAACTGAGTAAAGAAACGGAGACTGCGCTGACCCGCGCGCACGCGTGAATTCTATATGAGCGAAGAGAACGAAAGCCGCCCAATTGAGGCACGTACCGAAACCGAGCCTCGGCCCCAAACTGAACCGCGCCCGGACCGCGAACGGCACCGACGCCCTCGCCGGCGTTATCCACGGCGCCGGAACTACAACTCCGATTACGTGAACTCCGATCGTGAGAGTGGTTTCAATAACGATGCACCGATCGAGTCGTCGTCCGATGTCCAAACCGAAGCGGTGAGCGCTGGTGAAGGTGAAACCGGCGAGCCGCGTGAACCCGAGTTTGGAGAAGGCATCGTCGAAATTTCGGGAAAAGGGTTCGGATTTCTCCGCGATCCGAAGCGCAATTTCATCCAGGCGCCGCAGGATATTTTTGTGACGCCGGAAATCGTGCGCCGTTTCGGACTACGGGATGGAATGTGGATTTACGGCGAGACCCGGCGGGGAAATCGCGGACCGCAATTGATCAAGCTGCTGAAGATCAACGACGAGGAGCCGACGAAATATCAGGGACTCCGTCCGTTTGAAGAATTAACGACGATTAATCCCAACAAAAAAATTAAACTCGAAACGGTGCCGGACCGTTACACCACGCGGATCATGGATTTGATGACGCCGCTGGGGATGGGACAGCGCGGTCTCATCGTCGCTCCACCGCGAACCGGGAAAACGACGCTGTTGCATCACATCGCAGATGCGGTGGTGAAAAATCACCCGGAAATGAAGTTGATCATTTTGCTAGTGGACGAACGACCGGAAGAGGTCACCGATTTCAAGCGGTCGCATCCGAAATCTGAAATCATCGCCAGCTCAAACGACAGCGATATCAAAAGCCATACTCGCATCGCGCAGTTGGCGATCGAGCGGGCCAAGCGTTTGGTGGAAGCAGGCCAACATGTTTTCATCTTGCTCGACTCAATTACGCGCACCGCTCGCGCCTTCAACAATGCGATGGGCGGTGGGGGACGCACCATGAGTGGCGGCATCGATGCACGGGCCATGGAAATCCCGCGCAAAATTTTCGCGGCCGCACGTAATACTGAAGAAGCCGGTTCGCTTACCATCGTCGCGACCGCGCTTATTGAAACCGGCAGTCGTATGGACGAACTGATCTTTCAGGAATTTAAAGGCACTGGAAACATGGAAATGGTGCTCGATCGTAAGATTAGCGATCAACGCATTTATCCGGCGATCGATATTTTCCTTTCCGGAACCCGCCGTGAAGAATTGCTTTTGCAACCGTGGGAGCTGGAAAAGATCAATTTGATACGCCGCGGTCTCGCCGGTCACAAACCAGGCGAAGCGATTGAGCGTCTGTTAATGTTCGTGAAAAAATTCCCGACTAACACCGAAATGCTCAAGGGCATTCCGGGGTAGTGCGCGGGCCACTCTAACCAGATTCCGTTGCGCATTCGCAAGGTCATACGGCGGGTGCGACGCACGAAGAAAGGGAAGTCGGCGCCGACTTCGAAATTAAGCACTCCGGGAATCCAGGATGCGGTGATGGCCGCAATCGCGTCGGCGAATATCCAGTCTCCCCTGCCCGGCGAAGCGCTCGACATTGGTAGCCGCAAAGGCGAACTCATTGGCGCCATTCGCACGCGTTTCGGGCTGCGGACCACTGCCTGTGATTATACCGATACGCTGATGAAGGATTCCACCCAGCGGGTGGACATCGTCGATCTCAATGCTGGCAAGTTGCCCTATCTCGACGGTCGCTTTTGTCTGGTCACCTGCGTCGAAACCATCGAACACCTCGAACAAATGCGTTCCCTCTTCCGCGAAATCCTTCGCGTACTCGAGCCCGGTGGACTCGCCGTTATTACCACGCCCAATACCCTGAATCTGCGTTCGCGCTTGCGCTATCTCATGACCGGGTTTTTCAATCTTTTTGGCCCGCTCCCGATCGGCGATCGGGGTGTCTACAATCCCGGCGGGCACATCAATCCCATCGGCTATTTTTATCTCGGCCATGCTTTGCGCGAAACCGGCTTCGTCGATATCCAGCCGAGTGTTGACCATTACCAGCGCCGTTCCTGGGTGCCGTTTGTTCTGCTCTTTCTGCCAATGAAAATCGCAGTCCTCTTCTTTTGGCAACGCGAGAGAAATAAATTCCGCACCATCACTCCTGAAAATCGCGACCTGGTCGCCGCTATCAATTCACGCGATCTTCTGCTCGGTCGTACTTTGATCGTATGCGCACGCAAATCGATGTGATCGAGCCGGAGTGGGAAGTCCTTCCGCCCGAAGAAAACGAGAAGCGCGCGCGCCTAGAGCCGCTTTTTCGCTGGGTCGCGATCGTGATGGACGAGCTGATCGCATTTCCAAACACGAAGTTTAAGTTTGGGCTCGATCCGCTCATCGGTTTGGTTCCGGGTATTGGCGATACTGCGTCGGCGATTGTTTCCGCGCTGGTCTTGATACAGGCGGCCCGCCGTGGTCTTCCGAAAATTTTGTTGGCTCGGATGTCGCTTAATATTTTGATCAACGAAATCATTGGGATCGTTCCGGGTCTGGGCGACGCATTTTCCTTTTGGTTCAAATCGAACAAGCGCAATTATCAATTACTGCTGGCGCACACCGCGACACCGAGACGCGCCCGCGCATCAGACTGGGTTTTTGTTATCGCGTTGCTCGCGATTCTGTTCGTCGTCGTCGCAACGGGAATTTTTGTCAGCCTTCTCGTCTTGCGCGCGATTGCGCAATTACTTGGGTTGCATTGATGGGACGCCGTCTGCGACAGACGGTTTTGCCTCTCCCTTTCCAGGAAAGGGTACGTGTAGCATTACCGTGCTATATCCCCATTTCATTAACACCTCGCTTCAGCGAGGTGCATGGCCGAATCTACTACCCCAACCGCTTTAGCGGTTTACTTGTTCAATGACAAAAAACCGCTGAAGCGGTTGGGGCTCCCTCGAGTGTCGTTAACACCCAGCTAAAGCAGGGTGTTAATGAGAGAGTAAGTCGACGCTAAACACATACAGGAAAACGGGGAGGAGAACAGGAGACACTCGCTGCGAGGACGCTAAACATACACATCGAGCCCTGCTGGAGGGCGGAGCTCTGCGACGCCGGGCTCGCGGAGCTCGACCCTCCATCAGTTGCCTCAGCCGCCGAAATGCTTGCCGTAGATCGCGTGAATATCCGCGCGAGCGCGTTCATAGGCCTGTTGCCAACTTTCGCGATCTTTGAATCCCATGCGAACAGCAAGCTTGCGCTGTTCGATTGGGTCGGGCGGCAAAGATGATGCGCTCGTGTTTCGCCAGCGCCGCAGAACCGTTTCAAGGCGACGCAAAAATTCATAACCGCGGCCAAGCAAATCCGCATCCTCGGGGGAAATGATATCGGCAAGCTTTGCGATTGCCAACCGCACCGAAGTTTCGCGCACATCGTGTCGCATCTGCAGTGCCTGAACCAGAAACTCAGCCTCGACGATTCCTCCAATGCCGGTCTTGAAATCGAGCGCGTCGTTACCGCTGCCCCGTTCCGCACGGATGCGCTGTACCATGGCATCGATTTTGCCAAACAAATCAGGATCGCGGCCTGCGATGGACCAGGCCGCGTGCGCGATTGCGCGAAAGGTTTCCTGGTTCGGGCCGGCTACCGGCCGGGCACGGGTCAGTGCCTGAATTTCCCAAAACTGGGCGCGATCGCGATAGTAGGCCTCGAAGGCCTCGAGCGACCCGACAAGCGGCCCTTTTTCGCCTTCGGGACGCAGGCGCGCATCAACTGATGCAATGACACCTTCCGGACTTGGGATTGAAAGGACGGTTATGAAATCTTGCGCGGCGCGAAAATCATCGCCGACAAACATGAGATCGAGATCGGACGCATAGGTCAGTTCGCGACCGCCAAATTTTCCCATCGCGATGATCGTCAGATTTTTCGCGCCCACAATTGCAGCCGCAGCGAGAAGGCAGGCTTCAGCCAGGTCCGTAATTTCCTGCCACAAGTTTGGCAGAGGGCCGAGTCCTAATACGTCACGCATAATCGTGCGCAGCAACTGCGTTTGCCGATAAAGGCGAATGGAATCGAGATCGCCACGCTCGACCAAAGGATGAAGCGACGCAGCATGCTCGGGGAGTGACAACGATCGATTGAGATTTGCGCTGCGGGTAATTTCCTCCAGCAGATGCGGGTGACGAATCAGAACATTGGTCGCAAAAAAACTGGCATCAAACGTTCGCACCAGCAGCTCGAGGAGTTTCGGATTGGTCGCGAGCAATTCGAAAAGAAGACTGCGCAAACCGAAGGCTTCCACGAAACGCACGATGGCGATGAGAGTGGCATCGGGATCGGCGCACTGCACCAGTTCCTCAAGTAGCAGCGGTCGAAGTCTGCGAAAAATCTGCCGCGTCCGTGGGGCAACATGAAAGGAAACGGAACCCTGCGCTAATTCGTTGAGCGTCCGCGTGGCGCGCGCTGGATCGGAAAAAATATCGAGATTGACCGCGGGCGCGGCGGTTCCGGAAGCGATGAGGTGATGAAAGATTTCGCGGACGCGTTCATTACTCGCCTGCAAATCGGCCAGCAATGTCGCAGCGGAATCAAAGCCGAGGCTTCGCGCGAGCCGTTCACGCTTCTCGGGGTCGTCGGGAATCGAATGCGTTTGCCGTTCCGCCTCGATTTGCAAGCGGTGTTCGATGCGCCGCAGAAAACGATACGACTCATCTAGGATGCGCACTTCTGAGCCCGGGAGCAATTCAAGCTCGGCGATCGCGCGCAATGCTTTCAGTGTCCCCGGCTCCTGCAAGAAAGCGTGTTGCGCGCCATGAACGAATTGGAGCGTCTGGATAACAAACTCGACCTCACGAATTCCGCCGGCGCCGAGTTTGACGTCTAATTCGTCAGCCGGCACCTCGCGTTCAATCCGACGTTTGATCGCGGCAATTTCGTCAAGCAGCTCCGGTGTGGGGTTTTTCGGAAAAATGAAAGGCTGATGTTGCCGCGAGAATTCGTAGGCCAGCTCTTTACTTCCGCAAACGTGGCGGGCTTTGATCAACGCCAGCCGCTCCCAGGTCTCGCCGAACCCGGCATAGTAATTTTCCATGCTTTCGAGCGAACGGGCGAGCGGGCCGGCCGAACCCTCGGGTCGTAGCCGCAGGTCGAGTCGGAACAAGGCAGGCTCGCCGGCAGAAAATGATTTTACGATTTGCTCCGCGAGGCGGTTATGCCATTCGTGGTTGGAAAGCCGCGGTGAGACCTGACCTTCTTCGCCATAGAGGAACATGAGATCGATGTCGGAACTGTGATTTAATTCCCGGCCGCCAAGTTTGCCCAGACCCAGGATGGTGAATTCAGTGTGAGGCGCGCCGAATCGCGCACGCAAGCGTGTGTCGCATTCTTCGTAAACGATGGCGAGGCAAACTCCCGCTAAACACGATAGTTCGGCCGTCGTGTCCTCGAGCGATGACGCCTCCGCCAGCTCGCGCAAAGCGATACGCGTCATTTCTCGTGCTTTCCACAAGCGTAAGGCGCGGAAATTTTCAGCTCGAACTGATTTCGAGCTATCGTGCAACTCTGCCAGCATTCGCCGCGGCCCGCGGTCAGACATCGAAATTTCGGGGCGGGCCAGCCAGCGAAGAAGCTCGGGATTGCGCTGCAATCGTTCCGCGCAAATCTGCGAAACCGCCAGAAGATGAATCAGCGCTTCTTCGCCGAGAGGGAAATCGCGCAAGAAATCCGGAAGAGAACCGTCCCAGCCGGCAGCAATGTCGTTCAGCGCCGTTTCAACCTGGGGCGGATTGAGTGATTTCTCCGCTTTTGCTTTTATCCAGCGCGCTTGCGAGCTCATCGCGCCTTCGAATTAACACGAAAGCGGGATCAGGGCTCGGTTTTCGAGAGCATTTTTTCCCTCGCCTGTTCGAGCAGTCGGCGCTCGCCCCTGCTCAAGCTTTCCAGACCGCAGCGGGAAATCTTCTCGAGCAACGGATCTATTTCCTCCGCCACGAATTGATCGGCAGTCATGGAGCGCATCCGCTCCACTTTGACCCGGCGCTGCTGAAGCACGCGTGCAAGAAACGAGGTGCGGCCAAATCCGAGAAGATGGGCATAAAACCAACCCGCGACTGCACCTCCGAGAAAGGCGCTGTGGCCGACACTTCCGGTGCGATCGAAAAGCAGGAGAGCGATGGCAGCGAGAAGCGCGATCTGAGCGACGCGGCGCATCTTTAATCGCACCGGCACCATGAACAGAAGCAGGGCTGTCATCTCCAACTCGGGCAAAATGGTGGCGTAGACTGCGAAGATTGCAGCGATGCCCCCTCCGGCCGCGAACAAGACACAATCGCTCGGCATGAGAAAGAGATGACCGAGCTCGCCGCTAAAAGCGCCAAAGAGATAGAGGAAAAGAAATTGCCGCTGTCCGATAATCGCCTCCACATCGCGCCCGACAAAATAAAGGACCAGCATAATGGCGAGGAAATGCCAGATGTTGTTATAGAGCAGCGGGGCGGTAAAAAATTGCCAGGCGTAAGCGTCCGAAATACCGCGATCGCTAAGGCCGAGATATTCGAGAACGAATCCGCGATTCCAGGAGGTGAGAACGAGCTGGATAATGAAAGCCGCGGCGTTCAGACCCAGTAATGAAAAAAGAACGATACACTGCGGGGGCGCCCATGAGCGCGTGAAACGCGACGCCTTTCGCCCTGATAGCCGCATACATAAAGATTATCGCACCCGGCGAGCGATGTCGACGGGTGATTCGCCGCGAAAATCGAAAATCAGGCGGGCGCGAGCACCCGGAGACCCCGTTCCCGCATTCGAAACTCGACCGGGCAGGTCCCGATCAACTCGCCATCGACCTCGACCGGCACCTCGTCCTCAGAGGTAACACGCAAGCGTTTGGTCTGAAAATACTCCAGCTCCGGCATGGTGATGGACGAGCTGAAGATCACCTCTTGCAGGTAACGAATGATATCGAGATAACCGATTCGCTTAAAGACGACGATATCGAGCAAGCCGTCGTCGATCAGGGCGCGTTTAAAAAACGGGAATGGTCCACCATAAAGGCGGCCATTTCCGATGAGGACAAAGGAGCCTTCCGTGGTTTTCACGCCTTTCGATTCAATCACAAGATGCGGCGGCGGGCGGGAGGCGATCTGCGCCGCCGAAATAAGATAGCTGAGGGGGCCAAAGCTGCGTTTGAGGGCCAGGCTCGTCTCCTTCACCGCCTGGGCGTCGAGTCCGATACCGGCGAGTTGCACAAAATGTTTTCCGTTCGCGTTTGGCAAATCAATGGTGCGGGTGTGGCCATCACAAATAATCTGCCAGCATTGCTTCAAGTCGCCCGAGGGCAAACCGAGTTCGGTGGCAAAGACGTTGATAGTGCCGATTGGCAACAAACCGAGTGCGGCCGATGTGCCGGCGAGACCGTTAACGACTTCATTGATCGTTCCATCGCCGCCAGCCGCCACAATTCTCCGGTACCCTTCCCGCGCCGCTTTGCGGGCGAGCGATTCCGCTTCGCCGATGCGTGAGGTCGAATGCAACGTCGCTCCTTGTGACACCTTTTCCACTCGCGAGCGCCAATGACGGGCACGCTCGCTACGCGCTGCCGGATTTAGAATAACAAGGGTGTCCTGCACGAATGATTTACTGCAATGACGCGCTGAGTAATGTTTTTTGAATGTTCCGCCTTAGGCGAACCATCGGATGGCTGTTCCTGGTCGTGGTTGCGATTTTTCTGGTATCGCTGCTGGGGGCAAATCTCTATGTGCAATCACAGGCAACACAAGAGCGGATTCAGCAGGAACTCAGCCAACGTCTTAAGATGCCGCTGCAGATTCAGCGCATCAGTGTCACGCCGTGGGGCGGACTGAAACTCAGCGGAATCACCATTCCGCAAAGCAACGATGTCCATGCTGCGCCATTTCTCCAAGCCAAACACTTTCAACTTCGCGTCCAATTACGTTCGATTTTCTGGCGACCGCTGGTCATTAAAGAGGTCGCGCTGATTGCGCCGGCAGTGATCTGGCCGCAAAACGAATCTGGCGAATGGCGCGTGCCAATGAAGGAAACGCCTTCCGAAGCTCAGGCGCAAGTTGAGGAGCCGACGGTTTCAACCCCGGAAACCCTGCCGGAAGGCACCCCCCCCGAAAAGGAGCGGAAACAACCGAAAGCAGTAGAGGCCGAAAATGCTGCACCCGGGCCGCAAATCAAAAAGGTGCGGTTGAGCGATGGCAGTTTCCATTTTCTCGACCACGAGAAACGAAACATCGCGTTGTTCGATGGGGTCCAGTTTTCTTCCTCCATGCGTGATGTTACGACGATTCGAGGCCAGGCTCGCGTCGCCAAAATCGTTCTCCGTGATCGCGTTTTTCTTTCCGCGCTGCGGTCGCCCATTCACTACAGTCCGAGCGAGCTCGAACTCTCCGGGATTACCGCGCAAATCGCGAAAGGACAACTAGACGGAGATTTTTCGATGCAACCGCAGGCAGAAGATTCGCCCTTCACGGTACACGCAAGTTTTCATCGGGTGCAGGCAGATCAATTAGTGGCTGAAGCGGGTGGTTCCCGAGAAATCATTCGCGGTACTTTAGAAGGGACCCTCGAGGCGACCGGCAAAACCGCCGATCCCGATGCTCTGAGCGGTTCCGGCACCATCCTTTTGCAAAATGGCCATGTGCAGCAGTTCGCAGTGCTCGCTGCGCTCGGACAATTGCTGCAAATCGAGGAACTGACGCAGCTTGATCTCGAACAAGCCGAAGCAAAGTATCATCTCGCTGGCAACACCGTCCTGGTCGATGAGTTGCTCTTGCGTTCGCCTAATTTGCGCCTTACCGCCACTGGTTCCGTTTCGTTGCGCGGCAAACTCGCACTCGATTCCGTGCTTGCGATTAATGAAAAAATCCGGAGCCAATTGTTTCGCGGAATTCGCGAAAATTTTGTTGCAACCTCCGAGCCCGGACAGTATGCGCTCCAGTTTCACGTCGGCGGCACTTTGGAGAAACCGAAAACGGATTTAGTAGAACGCGCCGTAGGCGCTGATCTTAAGGACCTCGGCGGTGTCATCGACGCGCTTCTCGGCCACAAAAGCAAAAAAAAGAAGGCCGCGCCGTCGGCTTCGCCTACACCGTGAGGGTTATTGCGGGCACGGCGGGCGGCCTGCAACTGAAAGTCCCCCGCAGCGGTGTACGACCAACGATGGATCGCGTGAAAGCTGCGATTTTTTCGAGCTTGGGCGAGAAGGTCATCGGAGCACGCATATTGGATCTTTTTGCCGGTGCCGGCGGGCTCGGCATCGAAGCAATGAGTCGCGGCGCGGCCTCCGCGGTCTTCGTTGAATCAAATCGAAACGCGGCGCGAATCATCGAACGCAATCTCGCCATTGCCGACGTGGATGGTCGCGTGCGGGTCCGGGATGTATTTGCGTATTTGAAATACGCGACCGGGCCGTTCGATATTATTTTTGCTGATCCGCCCTACGAAGCCGCGCCCGGAGCAAAATCTTTTACCGATTTGCTACTAAACAATCCGAAAATTCCTCGTCTGCTTGTTCCTGACGGTGTGTTGGTTCTTGAGAAACGGCCGGGCGAGAAGGTGCCAGAGCATCCACACTGGAAAGAAGTCCGAGCGCGTCGCTATGGCGCGACCGAAGTAATTTTTGCGGAGCGCCAGAGATGATCCGGCTCATCTACAATCTGCTCTGGCCAATCGGTCTGCTGCTGTTCCTACCCTCGTACCTCGCGAAAATGTTCCGGCGCGGCGGCTATCGAAAAAACTTTGGGCAACGGCTCGGTTTTTATTCAACCGAATACCGGCAACGCTTGCACGGAAAAAACCTGACCTGGATTCATGCCGTCAGTGTGGGTGAAGTCGTAATCGCGCTAAAACTCGCGGAACAATTGCGCGCACTGCAACCCGATCTGAAGTGCGTCCTCACCACCACGACAACGACCGGCCGTGCTCTGGCACAGAAGCGTGCGCCCGATTGGATGGATGTTCTCTACGCCCCGCTTGATTTTTGGCCGGTGATGCGTCGCGCGTTTCGCGTTATTGCGCCGCAGCGTATCATTTTGATCGAAGCGGAAGTCTGGCCAAACCTGGTGGCGGAAGCAACGCGCCGGAAAACTCCGATCATATTGGCAAATGCACGCTTATCCCCGCGTTCGGAACGAAGATTTCGACGTTTCAAGATTTTTGTCGGGCCCATTTTTCGTCAACTCGATCTTGTTTGCGTGCCAATACTCGAAGACGCTGAGCGATGGAAAAATCTTGGCGCGACCCCGTCCCAAATTCATGTGGTTGGTAATATCAAGTACGACGTTTTCAATCAGTCAATTTTATCCAGCGCGGCGCGACGATTCATCGAAACAGCGATTGATGTGACTCAGCCAATTCTTCTCGGCGGCAGCACCCATCGGGGCGAGGAAAAGATTCTGGCGGATGTTTTTTGCGCGCTCCGATCGGAATTCCCCAATTTGTTTTTGGTTTTGGCGCCGCGTCATGTCGAGAGAGTGAAGGAAGTAGAATCGGAATTACGCCAGCGCAATCTGCGGGCGATTCGACGCAGTGCGGCCGAGAAGCCCGCGCAATTGCCTGATTGCCTGCTCATCGACACCACCGGTGAACTGCCGGACTGGTACAATATCGCGACGATTGTTTTTATCGGGAAAAGTCTGACTGCGCATGGTGGTCAAAACCCGGTCGAAGCGATTAGCGCACAGAAGCCGGTAATTTTTGGGCCGCACATGGAAAATTTTGCAGGTCTGGCAAATCAACTCATCGCGGAAGGCGGCGCGCTGTGTGTCCGAAATTCGCAGGAATTAATGGAACACTCGCGTCGTTTATTGTGTAACTCCGCCGAGCGAGAAGAGCTGGCGACCAACGCCCTTCGCGTCATTCAACCGCATCGAGAAGCGGCGGTGCGAACAGCGACACTCATTGAAAAAATTTCTGCGAGCCGGTCGCCCTGATTTGCTTGCGGCTCCGCAGAGCGTCGCCCTACCAATGAAATTTTCGCGCGCACGCATTGGTAGGGCGAGACTCCGTCGAGCCGCGGAGTCAGGGCGCAAAGCTCGATCTTAGTTAACACCAATCGGCGGTGTTACCTGGGATTTGCTTCGACCATTCGAGAGAAACGCGACTTGCAAGGTCGGTCGTCGTCTTGATATTTGGCGCTCGCCGACCCTATCGTCCAGTGGCCTAGGACACCGCCCTTTCACGGCGGTAACACGGGTTCGAATCCCGTTAGGGTCGCTTCCCTTGGGAAGCAATGACCATCGGCGGAATGCATAACGGAGTTGCATAACAACTGCACGGAAATTCGCCTGCATCCGCTGACGTGCAGCAACGCGAATTTCCTCATGGTTGGCGGTTCATCGACTCCTTTGCAGATGACGTGCTCTGCTGACGCGCGCGGAATGGGACGACGGGAACGGGTGCAGATGCGGACAAACGCATTCCGCTAGGACGAAAAAGTCTAAAAATGTTGGGGAAGCTCTGGCTCAAACGAATCGCAGCCGAATGTCATGCAGGATACGCAAATCAAAGTAGCGATTTACAAGCACTTTGCTGAGACGGGGCGGGTGCCTTCAGCGTTAATGCTCGCGAGGCTAATCGGCTCAGACACAGAAAGTGTGCGTCACGGCTATGCGAGATTGCGCGCGCAAAGAGTGCTTGTGTTGCAATCGGACGGCGAATCGATCCGAATGGCACCGCCGTTTTCCGGTGTTGCAACGCAGCATGTCGTTTCGGTTACCGGTAAACGATACTTTGCTAACTGCGCATGGGATGCGCTTGGAATTCCGGCCGCATTGCATCGGCCGGCTGTTGTCTATTCGAGATGTGAACAGTCTGGCGAACCATTGCGCCTACAGGTTAGTCTTGAGGGTCCCGAGCCATCGACCTGGCTATTTCACTGCCTAGTTCCAGCAGCAAAGTGGTGGGATGACATAGTATTTACCTGAAACAACGTGCTTTTCTTCCGGTCGGAAGAAGCCGTTCACGAGTGGTGCAGCTTGCGTGGCTATCCGCTGCGACCGCTCGTGACAATTGATCAACTCTGGATACTTGCTACGACGTGGTATTCGACGAGGTTACGGGAAGATTCGCGCAGGCCACAACCGCAAGACATGCGCACAATCTTCGCTCGGGTCGGATTAAACGGAGAATCTTGGGACCCGCAATCGGACAGTTTCGGTTCAAATGAGCTAGCGGAATCAGCGATTCCATTGCTGAAACTGTTGAATCCCATTTTTGGGATGAACGAACACTCGCCTTTCCTTCTTATATTTGGTTAAGTGATTCATTTTTATGCCCTTATAGCTACGATGTAGAGATGGCATGGTTGATGCAAGCACAAAGGTTATCAATCTCTAGAAACTTCGGAAACTCCAGTAAGTTCCATGGAACTTTCATTCAAATCCGCTGCCGATACAAAATCCGCCGCGCTCCACCTGCTTCGCATGGTGTTGTTCGCTTCCGTTACTCTCGCAATGCTGAGCGCTAGCCGACCCGCCAGAGTGGCCCAAGCCGTCGAAGTAACAACGGCGTTACCTTTCCGATCTTGTTGGAATTTACCGACTACCTGATTTTGGATGAGTACCGGCCTCAGAAAGAAACTAAACGGACCCTAATGCCGGTTAGGGTGTCCAGAATTCAATTGAGATCGCTTCCTATATGAAACTACTATCTTCCATCGGCAGCCCCGCCTTATCGCGGGTCGGCTTTTGTCGCGCAGTCTTCTTCGCTTCTATTAGCGTCGCGCTTCTCGTGGTGCCGACCTTGGCGTATGCCCAGAATTCCCACAAGCAAACCGCAAGGCATCCCCACCCAAGAATCGATGATACAGCGCCAACTTACGCAGAGCCAGAGACCATATTAACAGATGGAGCAGCAGGGATTCAACCGACCAGTGGACCTGCGATTTCGCTATCCGCGCCCGGGTCCTTCACCACGGTTGGCCCAGCATGGGCGGCTATCGGTCCGACGCCTATTCCAAATGGCCAGACCATACCGGCTGATGTTAACGGAATCTCTCTCACCCAATCCCCCGTCAGCGGGCGCGTGACGTCCGTGGCAATAGATCCCGGCAACGCAAGTATTGTCTATGTTGGGGCGGCGCAGGGGGGTGTATACAAGAGCACTAATGGCGGCGCGACGTGGACACGTCTAATGGATGGCGCGATGACGCTGGCCGTCGGTTCTCTCGAGCTTGATCCAACAGACGCGACCGGAAACACGCTCCTGGTCGGCAGTGGCGAGTCAAACTTCTCGGGCGACAGTTACGCTGGCTTCGGTGTTTACAGGGTGACCGCACTGAAAAGCGGCAGCCCAGTCCTGAGCGGGCCATTCGGCTCCAATCAGTTCATCCATCGCGGCATCCCCGGGTTGGCTATCGACCCGAATAATCATAACAACGTTTACGTCGGGAGTGCCACCGGCCAGCAAGGGATCGGGCCGCAAGCCCCTACCGGTGCTCCCCCGCGCGGTCTCTTTCGTTCGACTGATGGCGCCTCTACGTTCACAAAGCTTGCGGTCGCTAACCTACCTGCGACCGCCGACTTCCGGGTTACGTCAATCGTCTATGAGCCGGGCAACTCCGATCGCGTGTTTGTCGGGATCGCCGATGCCAATGTACCCAACGCATTTGGGGGCATCTACTTCACAGGCAATGCGAGCGCTCCTTCTCCGACGTTCACGAAACTTCGAGCAACCTCAAAGAAGGACTTCGCGCCTATAAAATTCGCCATCAATAAGATCGGAAACACAGTCACCGTGGTAGCCGTCACCGGCGAGACTGCCCCTAACAACCAAGGGCAAGGCCAAGCTTACAAAGCCGTTTACGACTCAAGCAAGTCAACCATCAATCCGACCTTCTCCCCGTTACCGGCCGCGAATGGATTCGCAGACGGTCAAGGATCCTACAACCTGGGGGTAGCGATCGACCCGACGAATGCAAACAACATCTACGTGGTCGGCACGCTGAACGGGACGTTTCTCTTTTCAAGAGATGGCGGCCAGACATTTACGCCAAGCAACGATAGGCTGCATGTTGATAGCCACATGGTTGGTGTCGCACCATCCAATCCGTCGGTCATTTACACGGGCAATGATGGTGGCGTTTGGCAGTCGACCGATGCGGGTGTGACTTGGCTAAGAGATCGCAACAATTCCACCTTTAGCGCAACACAGTTCCAGAGCATAGCGGTCCACCCGACCGACCCCAACTTCAGTATCGGCGGCACCCAGGACAACGGCACCAACTTCTTTAGGCCGAATCGAACCTGGCATCGTGTTGACTTCGGTGACGGCGGCTATGCGCTCATCGACCAGAACGCGACGAACACGGAAAACGTGACCATGTATCACACCTATTTCAACATTACGGGTGTCCTGATCGGCTTCGGGCGCGTCCTTAAAACAAGCTGCGCGACCGAGGGGCAGTGGTCATTTAAAGGGAACTCCAGCGATCCCGCGGACGTGGACCCCACTGTCGCCCACTGCGATGGTACCACGAACGGTTTAAACGGAATTTCGCTCAACGACGCTGTGAATTTCTACGCACCGATGGCTCTTGGGCCGGGCAATCCAAACAAGGTTTACTTCGGGACGGATAAACTTTATCGGTCAACTAACAAGGGCGACACGATGACCGTCGTCAGTCAGGTCTTCGCCGCTGGTGTCCCCGTCAGCGATATCGGTATTTCGAAGACGAATGATGCCGTCCGCATAGTCGGTCTCAACAACGGAAAGGTGTTTGCGACGATCACTGGTGGGGCGACGGCTGCGAACATGACAGATGTGACTTTCGTTGGCACGCCCACTACTGGGATGCCTGCCAAATATATCGCGCGCACCGTCATCGACCCAAACAACGCGAACACCGCCTACGTCGTTTTTAACGGCAATGCCATCGCAGGGAGGCATGTTTGGAAGACAACAAATCTGAATAACACCGGTACGGGCACGGTCGCCTGGACAGCGATCGACGGCACCGGCATTCCGGATGTTTCGGTAAACGCCTTCGTGGTCGATCGAGCAGATTCGACCCATCTCTACGCCGGCACTGACCGGGGTGTTTTCCTCTCTACCGACGGTGGTACAACCTGGAATCAATACGGCACTGGCCTGCCGGACGTCGCTGTATTTGATCTTGCGATCAGCTCCGATGGTCACTTGCGTGCAGCGACACATGGACGCGGATTCTACGAAATTCTGAAGGCTCCGTGAGGTGCCCTTTCCGCAACGCACCTTTGGCGAACCGCTAGAGCTGCGTGTCCTTCAGGCCTGACGCGAGAGTCGCCCTAGTTAACAGGCCGTGCCTCTCATCTTGCCGGGGCGCGAGCCGCGCTGTATGACCATTTGCGACGAAGCTCGTCAGAAAAGCGCTTGCCTTGCGCGCTTGGTAAGCATTTTAACGAATTCGTTGTCCCCTCACCAGGCGCTGGCGCGTCCTCCTCTCCCTCAGGGGAGAGGGTAGGGTGAGGGGTTTACGCTTCTCTAGCCGCGACAAGTTAAGGGGGAGCGGGCCGCGCATCGTGGCCGAGATTATTCGTTGAGTGCTTCCGCTTGGCTGGTCCCGGGTCGGCGAGCGAGTCGCCCGTTTTACGTTCCTGAATTTGGAAGCGCAAAAAATCATGAACAGCGTTCCGTGCTTCTGAGTTTGCCGTCGTAATGCGTACTCGCCCGCCATCCGGCAAATTTTCTGCCGCGTAAGAGATGTCGCCTTTTAGCTGGCTCATTCTGTTTGCTCCTGGCGGGTTTCGTCCGCGCGTAACCGCTGGGACTTCGAATTTCCCTTGTCCGAACATAGCCACAGTGTTCGCTACTTGGCGCCGGATCGCACCGACGTCCGCGGGATCATTTGCGGTCATTTCTATTGCGCCGCCGTCCGGAAGCAATTTGAAATGGCGAACGGCTTTCTCTTGATCGAAACCCAAAGCTGTCTCTCCCGGAGTTGCAGCTGCAACTAAGTTCTGGGGCGTTTGCGCCGGCGAGAGATTCAGCATCATGAAATCAAGTATGGCAGTAGCAGCCGTAATGTAGAAACCGATTCTCAAGCTCACGTTCATATGTGGCGCAAGTTTATATCGTGCCGCGTCCCCCTTAGTTCGACGCCCTTTCCTAGTCTCTGTTCAAAAGAGTTGCGACCTTGGGTGCCTGCACTGGCGACAGAAACGCAGCCACCGTTACTTCGTCGATTGGCGCGGTTGCGAGCCGAGATGGGGGTCCGAAGCCTTCGCTTACGCCGCTACGCGAAATTTCCTCGCGACCCGAACGGCGCCAATGGAGTGAACGAGGTTGTGACACAACCTGCATCCACCGGAACATTCGCAAACACGTCGACGCGCGCGCAGGAATTGCTAATGGCGAAAATCAATTGATAGCCGGCTTCATTATTGCCGGTGCTTGGTCCAAACAAATTCTCATTCGCGGGCTGGGGCCTTCCCTGGCCGCTTTTGGACTAACTGGGACGTTACAGGATCCTGTTCTTGATTTGCGCACTGAGACTGGGACCAATATTACAGTTAACGATAATTGGGCGCTAGCAGCGAACGCAGCCCAAATACCTGCCAACCTGAGGCCCACTGACCCGCGCGAATCGGCCATTTGGACAACTCTTGCGCCAGGTTCATATACAGCGATTGAAAGCGGCAAAAGCGGCGCAACGGGAACAGGTCTGCTGGAAGTATACGACGTGGATTCTGTCGCCTCATCGCAGCTGGCAAATATTTCGACTCGCGGTTTGGTGGGAACAGGTAACGACGTCATGATAGGTGGTTACATCGTGCGAGGCGGAGCCTCCCCAGTACTGGTGCGGGCATTGGGACCGTCGCTGGCTCCATTGGGCGTCGTTAATGTATTAACGGACCCTACGATAGAGCTTCGCGATGCCAACGGTGTACTTGTCGCAGCTAACGATAATTGGAAGCAAATCCAGCAAACCGCCATTCAGGCGACTGGGCTCCAACCCCCCAATGACGCCGACGCCGCCATCTCCACCATACTGCCCTCGGGCGCGTTCACCGCTATCGTACGCGGCGCTCATGGCGGCAGCGGTATCGTGCTTCTCGAGGTCTATAACCCGGAATCGCCCGTTCGCGCAGTCCCTTAGGTTTAGGGCGAACGGCTGGCGACAATCAACCCAGCGAGAAGAAAGACCATCGCCGCCGAAAACAGGCAGTAGCGGCAGAAGGCGTGAAGAATGAATGCTTGAGTGTAGAGGAGCCAAAGCGTGACGGCGAACATCGACCACACCGTGAACAGTAATAAGCGGCGGACCCGGGCGTACCCGAAGGCGGCGAGAATCGCGAAACTGAAAACACAAAAATAAGCAAGCGCGCCGATGAAAGCGAGCGGAACTCCCCCAATGCGCGCGTACGGGCTACCCAGCACTTTAAAACAGTCGGGAGACCCGCCGCAGACCATGGTCTCGCCGGTCAAGGCCTGGACCGCAAGATAGGTTGCATCGGCGAGGCCGGCTAACGAGATTAATGCAACTATGGCGTAAATGACGATTTGAGAACGCGATATAGCGATGGCGTTGCCTCCCGGCTTTGAAGTCGCGCGATTGTTTTTCATTTCAAGACCTGGTTTTCTGCTTCACCGCGGCATCGACCGCGGCGCGCAAGGCGGTTGGGTTCAGCGAGGTGGGAGGAACCGACTCATCGTTAATGAAGATGGTCGGAGTATTCCGAACTCCGAGGACCTCGCCTCGTTTTCGATCCTCCTCTACCTTAGCTTTTACCTGTTCGCCGCTAACGTCTTTCTTAAAGCGTTCGAGGTTCAAGCCGATCATTCCAGCGTAGGCGTCAAATAAGGACTGAACATCGCTGCTCTTGGCCCACACTGATTGTTCCCGATATAGCAAGTCATGCATTTCCCAGAAGCGTCCCTGGAGACCTGCCGCTTCGGCAGCATAGGCAGCCTCGTGGGCATGCTCATGAATGGTAAAAGGAAAGTTGCGGAAGATGACACGTAAGCTGGAGGCGTAATCGCGCTCAATTTGCTGGAGAGGCCCCTCCATAGCACCGCAAGGAGGGCATTGGAAATCGCCAAATTCTTCAAGAGTAACCGCGGCATTAGCCGGTCCGCGCACGTGTACTTCCTCAGTCCGCTCTTTGGCAGCGGCCATTGCTTTGGGAATGGCCGTCGCTTGAAGGAGCTTTGACCGATAAAGCATAATAGCCGCTCCGAGCGTGACGAATCCGACCACGGCTACGATGACGAATGGAAGAAAGCGTCTCAAGTTGCCTCTTTTGCAGTGAAGGTTGAGTAGTTTAACGAGCCCCCACAGAGTTCAAGCGTAATTCAGTTGGCGCGGTCAACTCGCGATTTGTTTAACGCGTTCGCCCATATTCTGCAAGCCGGCCGGCGGCCTGCCACCAACACTGAGAGCGAGATGGCGCTTAGGACTGATTATTGAACGATAACCGCCCTGTTTAACTTATTGGCTATCGCAGGGAGGTCCGGGTTTGTCCCTGCGTTACTGACACATCGGCGCCGTCTATGCCCCCCGTGGCGTTGACGTCGAACCGGAAATTGCCTTGGTTCACCTTCTGACCCGAGTGTTTCTGCACCGCAGAGACATCATTTTTATCGACACCGCCGGTCGCGTTGACATCCCCCAGGAGCACACCCATTTGAACGGCGACGTCGTTTGTGTTCTGGCCGTCGTTTACACCGAGCAAGGTAACAGTGGTTTTTCGCGTATTGACGACGTTCTTGAGATTTATTGTGACGATCGATGACCCGTTGCCGCTGAAGCTGTCAACGGACGCTCCACCTGACGTCGAAATGACGTTGCTAAATGTGACGGGCGTCGGGAATGTAATTACGATTTGGTCGTCGATTCCTGCCCCGGCAAGGGTTAGACCGGGAACGCGGCA
>Ga0209159_1000970_pt1 | contig 23321 bp, 21 predicted proteins | sample GraSoiAngelo_144_FD_185901 | JGI IMG/M metagenome (GOLD analysis project Ga0209159, IMG submission 185901) | Grasslands soil microbial communities from the Angelo Coastal Reserve, California, USA - 14_1009_02_40cm (SPAdes) (version 2) | ecosystem: Environmental > Terrestrial > Soil > Grasslands ...
AACTGCGGCACGGTTTCCGCGACGTTTTTATATTCAGCGGCGGCTTCATGGCCAGGAACAGCGGGGAACATCGGCAGCGTCAGGCCTTCGGCGATCAGCTTGCTCCATTCGCGACCGTGGAGGATTACGAACGCCGTGCCGCACGCCATCGTCGCCAGCAGCCACCAACGCTGCGCCTTGGCATTGCCGAACACCGCGGCACGAACCGCCAGCACCATGGTTAAAGAGCTGGTCAGCAGGAACGCCGTCATCAGGGTTGCGTTGCGAATGCTTTCGGAGTGGAAGGGCGTAGGCCAGTTCGGAGTCGAGATGCGCCCATAGCTATAGGCAAACAACAACGCTCCGAACGTCAGTGAGTCGGAGAGCAGAAACAACCACATCCCGATCTTCTTCGAGTAAGTCCCAAAAAGCGAAGGTTCGTAGACGCCGGTTGCCACTCCGTGCTGCACCGCGACATCGGACATGTTCAGGGTCTCCTTGTGCTCCTGGATCTCGTTAACAGTGTTACTCCGGATATCTCTCTCCTACTTGTCATTCCGAGCGAAGCGAGGAATCTGCTTTCGACCTCTCTCCAAAGTGCTAATTCCTGGTCGCAGCTATCGCGCAAACTCCAGCAAAGCGAAAATATAAATCCACAACAGTGCCATGAAGTGCCAGTACCACACCGTCACGTCCACCACAATGCGACGCGCTTCGACTGGCTTGCGTGTCAGCGACGTGATGGCGGCGTACAGCAACGCCAGCACGCCTCCGGCTAGGTGAACTCCGTGGGTCGCCGTAAGCAAATATACAAACGAACTGCTGGCGCTGGTGGCTAAGGCAAATCCGCGATCCTGCAGCTCGCGCCAAGCGGCCCACTGGCCGAAAAGAAAACCAAGCCCTAGCAGCGCCGTGAGTGGAAGCCAGGGGAAATTACGCTCAGTACCGATGGAAACTCCGGGAATCGATTCAACCGGAACCAAAGCAACTCGCCGCGTGATCTGCCGCCGCGCGAATTCCGCAGTCAGGCTGCTGACCAAGAGTACGAACGTGTTCACCAGCAGCAATGCCGTCGGAAGATTTACCTCCATCCAGTCGCGGACGTAATTGCCGCTGCGGTCATCCATCACCGGCAGCCCTCGGCGGACAACATATGCGCTGGTCAGGGCCACAAAGATCATCACGACCGCGACCAGGGCGATGATCGTGCCAAGTCGCGCACGCCGTAGGCGCGCACCGTAATCGGAAAAGCCGTTATCATCCCGCCCGTCGCCACCGCCATCCACAGTAGGCGGATGGATGCCACTTCCCCCGTGGCCGAGCTTGGGATCCTTAAGCGTGATCGTTGGACTCAAAGTCGCCATACCTGATCTGTGTGGCGCGGGCGCCCTCGCCCGCGATTCCCGCGATTAATGTGATGTCACCGTCGCCGGATCGTTTTGCATGATGTAATCTTTCGCTGCCCCGGGAACACCATACTCGTAAGGGCCGTGGTAAACCACCGGCGTGTGCCCGCCAAAGTTATCGTGCGGAGGCGGTGTCGCGGTCGTCCACTCCAAAGTCGTGGCCTCCCACGGGTTGTCGCTCGCCTTCGGTCCCTTGAACATGCTCCAGAACAGGTTGAACAGAAACACAAGCTGGACGCCGATCGTCACGAACGCCGCATATGTCATAAAGGTTTGCAGCGGAATCAGCTTGGTTTGATACGCCACTTCGGTGAACTGCGAGTAGCGCCGCGTCTGCCCCGCCAATCCCAGATAATGCATCGGCATAAAAATCGCATACGTGCCGGCGAGCGTGATGAAGAAATGAATTTGCCCCAGCCGCTCGTTCATCATCCGCCCGAACATCTTCGGGAACCAATAATAGGTGGCGGCGAAAATTCCGAAGATCGCCGCCACGCCCATAATCAAATGGAAATGGCCAACCACAAAATAAGTATCGTGCAGCGGAATATCCAGCACCGGCTGAGCCAGGAACGGCCCGCTAAGTCCGCCCGATACGAACAGAGAAACGAATCCGATCGCAAATAGCATCGGCGTCTGCAGGCGAATGCGTCCACCCCACAAAGTACCGAGCCAGTTGAAAGTCTTGATAGCGGAAGGTACCCCGATGGCCATCGTCATAATCGAAAACGCAAATGCCGAATACGGGCTCATGCCGCTCATGAACATGTGATGTCCCCATACCATGAAGCCGAGAAGGCCGATGGACATGAGGGCATAAGCCATCGCCTTGTATCCGAAGATAGGCTTTCGGGAGAAAGTCGAGATCAATTGCGACGCAACCCCCATTCCAGGGAGAATCGCTATGTAGACCTCCGGATGCCCAAAGAACCAGAACAGGTGCTGCCAGAGCAGCGGCGATCCGCCTTTGTGCCCCATCACCTGGCCGTTCACCACCACCAGCGGCACGTAAAAACTCGTCCCAAGATTGCGGTCGAGCAACAGCAGAATTCCCGCGGAGAGCAGCACGCCGAACGCCAGCAGCCCGAGAATAGCGGTGATGAACCACGACCAAACAGTCAGGGGCATGCGCATTAACGTCATGCCCTTAGCCCGCAGATCTAAAGTCGTGGTGATGAAATTCAGCGCGCCCATCAATGAAGCCACGCAAAACAGCGCAATGCTGGTGACCCATAAATCGGCGCCGAGTTGCTCACCGGGACCGGAGTTTGGCAGCGCGCTCAACGGAGCATAGCCAGTCCAGCCGTGAAGCGGCGCGCCGCCAGTTACAAAGAATGCCGCGATGAGGATGACAAACGCGATGAAAGTGGTCCAAAACGAAAGCATGTTGAGGACCGGGAAAGCCATATCCGGCGCGCCGATCTGAATGGGCAAAAAGTAATTCCCGAACCCGCCCTGCGGAGCCGTGGTCAGCACGAAAAACACCATGATGGTGCCGTGCATGGTCAGCAAACTCAGGTAAGTCTCAGGCTTGATATCGCCGACCAGCGGCAGGGAAACGGCTGGCCAGATCAGGTGAATGCGCATCAGCAGGGACAAGAACATTCCCACGAAAACTGCCGTAAGCGCCAGGAAGTAATACTGGAGCCCGATCACCTTGTGATCGAGGCTGAAAATATATTTGCGGATAAAGCCCTGAGGAGCAGCGTGCGCGTGAATTGAAGCCGTGGTCGCCATTACTGTTTATCTGCCTCCCGTTGCGCTAACCACTTGTCGAAATCCGCCTGGCTTATCACCTTCACCATGCCGTGCATCTTGTAGTGGCCAAGGCCGCAAAGCTCAGCGCAGGCAATTTCGTAGTCGCCAATTTCCGTGGGCGTAAAATGCATATGGATGGCGAGGCCGGGAACCGCATCCTGCTTAAAACGGAAGTTCGGAACAAAGAAGCTGTGGATCACGTCTACCGCGCGAAGAGTTAAATCAACTTCGCGATTCACCGGCAAGAACATGGTTCCGGCGACGACGTCATCCTTCGCTGCAGGATCAGACGTATTCAGACCTATCGCAGCCTCGTTGCCTGAAGATGGATCAATCAGCTTGGGATCGGTCGACCCAAATTTCCCATCCGGGCCGGTATACCGGAAGTACCAGGCAAATTGCATACCGGTGACTTCCACTGGAACAGAACCCGCCTTCGCAGGCTCAAAACGCTCGGTTGCCCAGACCGAACTCCCCATCAGGTTCAAGCCAATAAAGAGGATGGCGGTTAGAGCAGTCCAGAGAATCTCAAGCGTAGTGTTTCCGTGAGAATACCGCACCGGTCCCGATGACGGTCGCGCGCGGTACTTCCATACCAAATACCCTAGCGAGACTTGCGCGGCCACGAACACCACGCCCATGACCACAAAAGTAAGGGCGAATTGGTGGTCAATCCATGGCGCCGAGGTTGAAACGCCATGAGGAAGCCACCAGGTTTTCGCGGCGAAGAAGTATGTGCTGAAGAATGTAATCAGCCAGATAAGCACGAGAATAGCCAGGCCCATCTACCAGACCTCCGGGGGGTCGTGGGATTCGCACACCGCAGCCCAAGCAAACTTGCGGATGGCTCAAAAGTTTATCACATTCTCGATTGCGAATTTTCAAATGCCGATTGCCAGTTGGATGCTCGCTCCCAAAATCGGCAAGTGCAGAGGGGCGTTACTCTGTGAACCTCCGTGCCTCTGTGGTTAAATCCAAAAATGCGAAAGAGTTTCACCGGTCGCGGACACGACACCCGCTACGTTCGCCTGCAGAAGAATTTTTGCTTCGCTTGCGGAATGAGCAATCCTGATGGAATGCGGCTGAAGTTTGTCTTTGACGAAGGGCGCGATCGGTTCGTCTGCCGTTTTCGTTTGAGTAAGCGCTACACCGGGCCGCCAGGCCATGCGCACGGCGGAATCATTGCAACGATTCTTGACGAGGCGATGGGAAAGGTAAACAAGCTGCGGCAGGTTGTCGCTTTGACCTCGCAGATCACAGTTGATTATGCAAGACCTGTGCCCTTGAATAAGCCATTGCGCGTCGAATCTTACGAGGTGAGCGTGCGCGGCCGGCGGCACACAAATGCGGCCGAGATCCTGAATCAGAAAGGAGAAATCCTCGCCCGCAGCCGAGGATTGTTCATTGCGATCGACCCGCAACGAATGTTTTCAAAGCAGCACAAAACTGGGCAGATCTAACTGACAACTGAGAACTGCCAACTGAGAACTGGTTTTCTTAAAGACCACGCCTCAGTTCATGTCTCTAACTGGCAACTGAGAATTGGTTTTGTGAAAGACCAATTAGTCTTCTGTCATCAGTTCTCAGTTTCTTCGGATTGCTGCATTTACCCGCTTCGCAGCGCACGTGCAAGCTGTTCCGTACCACGCCTAAGTTCGCGGGCGTCGACTGCGGCAAAACCCAAAATCAGACCTTCACGGCCAAAAGCACGCGAGGTATAACGGCTCAGCGGTATGACTTCAACATCGAGCTGCGCAGCCTTGCGAGCTGCTCGTTCAGCATTGATCCCCCCCGCCAGCCAGCCAACGGTCTGCAGGCCGGCTTCGACGCTGGAAATCTCAAGCAGTCCCGCAAGATTCTCTCGAGCTGACTCAATCAACACACCCAGGCGCTCCGCATAGAGCTCTCGCATACGCCGAAGGTGCCGTCCCAGATGACCTTCCTGAATGAAGTCACAGAGAACTGCCTGGTCGAGCAATGGCGCGTAGCGCATGCCGATCGACTGCGCGGCTGCAAATCGGTCGACCATATTGGCCGGAACCACAAGATATGCCAGCCGCAGAGCAGGGAATAGCACCTCATTGAAGCTGCCGGCGTAGATCACTGATCCGGTGCGATCCAACCCCTGAAGGGCGGGGACGGGCCGTCCCGAGTAGCGGTACTCGCTGTCATAATCATCTTCAAAGATCAGGCTATGCGACCGGCGGGCCGAGTCGAGCAACGCCAGTCTGCGCCGCAGGCTCATCGTCATCCCAAGGGGAAACTGGTGGGCCGGTGTCGTGTAAATCAGTTTCGGACCCGGCCACCGCTCTTCGCCGCGCTCAACGTCCAAGCCTTCGGCATCAACCGGCACCGGGCAAATTTTCCCTCCCACCGCCCAGAACACGATCGCGGCGCCCGGATACCCAGGTTCCTCCAACCACACACGATCGTCGCGATCAAGCAGCAAATGCGCCGCGCGTTCCAGCGCCTCCTGCACGCCAGAAATGATGAGTACCTGGTCGGCCGAGCATTTCACTCCCCGTGATGTGTTCAGATACTCAGCAACCGCGTGACGCAACGGTCGGTAGCCCAGAGCGTCGCCTCCGGCCAGCAATTGCGCCGACGCGCGGCGCAACCGCCGCGCCGCGACCTGCGCCCACAGCGAGACGGGAAACGCATCAAGCGCCGCTTGATTCGCCCGAAAGGCACGAGTTCGGCCCAGTGCGCCAGCGGTGAAAAGTTTTAGACGCCGCGCATACGCTGACCATCTGACGCGTTTCGTATGCGCAGTTCCTGCCGGAGCGCTTCTTCCGACCTGCAAAAGCTCGTCCGGAAGCACCTCGCTGACGTAGGTTCCCGCGCCGATCTTTCCCTCAACGTAGCCTTCGGACTTTAGCTGCTCGAAAGCGGCAACCACTGTGGACCGGGACAGACCGTACTGGTGGGCAAGATCGCGCGTCGCGGGAAGCCGCGCTGCGGGCTTCAGCCTCCCCTCAAGAATCGCTGAACGCAATTCCTCGTAGAACCATCGGTAGAGCGGAGTTCCCCCCCGGGCCGCGGGTAGACTTAACGGCAGAGCAGTGGCCTGTTTCGGCATAATGAAGTGGTATGTACAGAATAGCGTAAATGGACCTTTTAGCAAGTCCAATCGGAAGTTAGCCTGATAGGGACGTTCTTACCCTTGTCATTCCGAGCGGAGCGAGGAATCTGCCTTTTTCTCAAGCGACTTGCAAATTCTTGGTGTCGCTCTAGAACGAACAAAGGAGGGGAGAAAATCTCATGCAAAACAACGGAAGCCCAATCAGCCTGCGTCTGAAAACCGGATTGGCCGAGATGCTCAAAGGCGGCGTCATCATGGACGTCACCAACGCCGAGCAGGCCACCATCGCCGAAAGAGCCGGTGCAGTCGCCGTCATGGCCCTCGAACGCGTGCCGGCGCAGATTCGCGCCGAAGGCGGTGTGGCCCGTATGGCAGCGCCGAAAAAGATTCGCGAAATTATGGCGGCGGTTTCCATTCCCGTGATGGCTAAATGCCGCATCGGCCATTTTGCGGAAGCCCAAATACTCCAGGAACTCGGCGTCGATTACGTCGACGAATCCGAGGTGCTCACGCCCGCCGACGAAGCCCACCACGTCGACAAGCACGCCTTCAAAGTTCCGTTTGTGTGCGGCGCTCGCAATCTGGGCGAAGCCTTGCGTCGGATCGCCGAAGGCGCCGCCATGATCCGTACTAAGGGCGAAGCTGGCACCGGAGACGTGGTCCACGCCGTCAAGCACATTCGCCAGATCGTACGAGAGATGAAAATTCTCACGGTGCTTGGCGAAGAAGAACTTTACGCCAAAGCCAAAGAGCACCAGGCACCGTACGAATTAGTGAAGATGGTCGCCAAAGAAGGCAAGCTGCCGGTGCCGAATTTCTCCGCGGGCGGAATTGCCACTCCCGCTGATGCTTCGCTCGTGATGCAGCTTGGAGCCGAAGCCGTATTCGTCGGCTCGGGAATCTTCATGAAAGATTCCACTACCTTCGCTCCTCCTGAGGAAGCTGAGAAACGCGCACGGGCCATCGTGAAAGCGGCCACGCACTTCAACGATCCTAAAGTATTACTTGAAGTCAGCGAAGACCTCACCGGCGCGATGAAAGGCCTGGCCGTCGCGGCGCTCGACGAAGCGCACATGCTGCAAACCAGAGGTTGGTAAAAAAGTTCTTACCACAGAGATCACACAGGTAGTCGCGCTGTGCATCCTCTGTGCCCTCTGTGGTCGTTGTTTTTTATGAAAATCGGGGTTCTAGCCCTGCAGGGCGATTTCGACGCGCACCGCAAACGGCTCGAGGAGCTAGGCGCCGAAGTTGTGCTCGTCAAGAAACCCGAGCAATTGGACGAGATCGACGGCCTCATCATCCCCGGCGGCGAATCCAGCACCTTCCTCAAGCTGCTCGGCGAAGCCGGATTCGAGAAACTGAAGCGATTCGTGCGCGCGAAGCCGACGTTTGGCACCTGCGCCGGAGCGATTCTACTCGCGAACGAAGTCGACAATCCCAAGCAGATCGGCCTAGGCGCGCTCGACATCTCTATTCGCCGCAACGCCTATGGACGCCAGATCGACAGCTCCATCCGCGAAGGCATCTTCGCCGGTTCTCCCACCGAGATGGTTTTCATCCGCGCACCAAAAATCGAGCGCGTAGGGCAAGACGTAGAAGTCATCGCCACCGAGGGCAAAGATAAAGATCCCGTCGCCGTGCGCCAGGGAAAGATCATGGCCGCAACCTTCCATCCCGAGCTCTCCGACGACCCGCGTGTTCACCAGGCGTTTCTCGACCTGGTCTCCAACGGAAGCCGATCCTAGCTGACACGTGAAAGTGACGCACAGCGGTCTGAGCGAGCAACCGATCGCGCGCAAAGACTACAGCGGCGGCTGGCCCGGCGTGCTCGAGCTGCTGCAGAAATACTGCGAGCAGAAGTAGTCCGCGCTTGCGATGCATTATCCCGAATCGCGGCTGTCTTGTGCGACCGTTATCGAAATCGGGTAGGTCAGCCGCGTCAGGGGTCATGGGGTCCGTTGCGGGGCTGCCGTCTTAGGGCCGAAAGTGTCGCCTATTCCGCTGGCAGGCTCGACCGATACGGCGGTACGCCTTTGCAACTCGCCTGGATTTTGTGACATTGTTCGGGAAGAAGTTCCAGGAACTGAAAACCATAACGATGCCCCAGGCAATTTCTGACAATCGCGCTCAATTCCAGCGGGCCTGTGGGTAGATCAAGTTCCAGTTCAACCTGCTGTCCCGCCTCAAATTCCCCTCGCAAATAAGCGGAAACTCCACCTTCACTGATTTCCACAGTCATTCCTTGCGAACGGATGACCCGATCTGGACATTTCGCGTGCGCTCTGATTGACGTCACCAACGCGTATCGCGGGCGTGTCCTGCGCTCTGATTGACCTTGAGAGCACGAATTCTCGGCGACAGGCTTGGTTGACATCGTCTCTCTTGGATGTCGGCAACATGCAGTTTTACTTTAGGGTAATTTCGTGCTTGTCAAAAATCGCTGGTGCAGAAGATGCTAAAGACCCCGTACTGGCGGGATTTGCTTCCTTATCTCCTGGGGACTTGGCGAAATTGAAACTCAGTCGCTACCCCCAATCCAAGTTGACTCTGCCGGAAGGCTGTGCGCTATACTGAGCCGCGTATGCAAGCCCCGTCTCTTGCCTTCTTTTCGCCCAAAACAGCAGGGTTTCTGTTTCCATCCAACATCCCGGGATATGCCGCCATTGAGTATGGACCGCGCAAGGATCCTCGGCCTGAGGCTGCCAAAAAACGGGGTCGCTCTACTCGAACGATTTCTGGCAGCAGAGTCATCCTCTTTGGCCGTATCCGGGAGCTCGCTCTTTACCGGGCGGAAGTGCTGCGCGATCGTGGGTTCAGTGTGACAATTCCTCGCGATAACCAGGAGGCGCTGAAGATTATCAGGCACGGAGACTTCGACATTGCGGTGCTTAGTTACACACTCCCCAGCGATACCGTTCAACAAATTGCGGAATTAGTGCGTGAGTATCGCCCCGACTGCCCTCTGATCGCCATTTCGGAAACTGGACGAGTTGATCGCAGGGTCGACCCCGATGAAACTGTCATTGCCGATGACGGTCCGCCCGCGTTGCTTGCCGCCCTCCGTCGTGTAACGCGTGAGAGTTGAAACAGCGAACCGATACCCGAAACTTATAATAAGCAATACACAAAAAGGCCCAGTGGCAAAGCGAATCCTTTCAACTAGCTGGAATCCTGCGGTCCTGAAAACGCGCAATTGGGTGATTGAGTCCGCGGGCTACGATGTGGTCACCACGCGCGAATCCCGGATGTTTCTGCGCCTGGCAGAAGAGCAGCATTTCGATGCAGCGCTGATCGGTGATTCGATTCCCATCCATCTTCGTGCTCAGCTTGCCAAAGATGCGAAACAAGCCAACCCCAGCCTTCCGTTGGTAATCATCTGCCGGGCCGGGGAGGAATCACGTGTGCGCGAATATGCCCAGGCAATCGTTAAATCTACGGACAAACCTGAATTGCTCATTCGGGCGATCCAATCAGCAGCGGGCGACACTGAACATGACTGATTTGTGATCCTTACTAGAAAAATACAGTATGTACGGTATCGAACGCACCTAGTTGATTTTGGCATCCTAAACACGTCAGCGACGTGTGCATCCCCAGTGCAGGTCACGAAACTCATCCTCGAAATTGAGCCTATCTTGGGCAGCTCTTCAGAAGTGGAATGCCAACCCAGGTCCATGGAACAGCGCTCTCGCTGGCTCAAGTTTGCTGACTTGGCATTGCGAAAGGAAGGCCGAAGACCTACTTCGCGCGATGTCAAGGAGATCACGGTCCTCAGCCGCACGGAACAGCGGGCCATCAAAGATCGTATACACGGCTCGGTGGAAAATTTCCGGCGAGTTCGCTCCAAGAAAGCACAGCACCGCAAAGCCGCTTAGCAATAGCGATGAAGGCGCGAACCTCCTCGCTCGTGCCCAAGGTGAACTCACTGTCGCTGTGCGATCTGCCGTTCGTCGGGAGTCATTTGTTTCCACAAGACTTCCAGATCGCGCTGTACCCTGGCATTTGCCGGGTCTTGATGTAGTGCTCGCGCGAACCATTTATACGCCGTCGGCAAATCGCGGCTGGCGCAGTGCCCAGTGGCATACATCGCGCCCAGGAGGGTGAATGCTTTAGGATTGGAGGCGCGTGCTGCGGTTGTCAGATCTCTCCGCGCGCGGTCGCAATTCTGAGGAACACCGGTTCCGTAGAGATATCTCTCTCCTTCTGCGGCGAGCCTATCGTCGGTGCTCTCAACGGGAGCGGGCTGCGGCTTGGCGGCGACCGATTTCTTTACTGGAACCGGAGCTGCTTTTTCCGGAGGCGCATTGTCGGAAGAATCATCTTCGGCGCTGCTCTCTTTGTCGGCATCGGCGTCGGTATCGGCGGAATTCTTAGCCGCGGCTGCCTTCTCCTTTGAGCCAGCACTGTCGGAAGCCTGAGGCCCGGGTTTCGTAGTTCCGGTGTCCGACGCCTGCGGTTGATCCTTCTGAGGTGCGACTTCCGAATTCTGAGGTCCAGCTTCCGGATTCTGAGGCGCAGCTTCATTCTCCGTCACCGTCGCAGAGTGTGGCGCTCCTGGAGCCTCGCTCGATGGCGGCGGCGCGGTGGATTGGGGAGCAGCGGGCGCTGCTCCGCCGCTGTTAAGGGAAATGCGGTCGCTGATGCGCGTCCACAGTGAAGACCACAACGGGTGTAGTTCGGCACGGAAATGCCATGCCCCAAAGGCGGCGCCACCCATGATCAAAAGCAGCAGCACGTACGCGAACCCATGCCCGCGAGGTTCATCCTCCAGCAGGTAATGAAAGTCGCGATCTCGATCGGGCTCGTCAGCGAGGCCTAAGAAAGAAGGACCGCTCACCGGCATTGGCGGTCGTTCCGGCGACGCCTCACGCGACTTGGGCGGGGGCGGCGACTGCAGCCTTGCGCCGCACATTCCGCAGAACTGATACTGCGGATTATTTTCATGACCGCATTGGTCACAGCGGATTATCATGAGATCAAGCATAAGTATAACCAGTTTGGATGCTGGATTAAGATTGCCGTTTGGTTGAACCCAGGCTGCCTTTTGCACTTTGCCGCTCAACGTGTTAACCTCAAACCAGTTACATCGAAAAACGAAAATTGCAGACAGGAGTGCATCGGGTTAGTGTTAGCCAGAGAGCAAAAGCAATCCCTCATTGACCAACATCGCACGCATCCCACCGATACGGGCAGTCCGGAAGTCCAAATCGCGCTGTTAAGCGAGCGGATAGGTCAACTGACAGAACATTTTAAGACGCACCAGAAAGATCACGGTTCACGCCGGGGTCTTCTCATGCTGGTCAGCAAGCGTCGCCGCCTGTTGGACTACTTGAAGAAATACGATTCCGACCGATATAAAAACGTCGTCCATAAGCTCGGCCTGCGCAAGTAATTGGCGGATCGCAGGTCTTCCTCCTGACGTGTGTTCACATGAGGATGATCGCCTTCCGGCGGAATTCTAATTGACTCTTGGATTTGCTCTCTATCCTACAAACTCTCCAACGCATGCGTGCCTCCCTGCCAAACAAGGAAATGAATCATGAAGCAAGAAATTTCAGTTGAACTCGCCGGCGGTAAACGCCTCTCTTTTGAAACCGGAAACTTGGCTAAACAAGCCCACGGCGCGGCCGTCGTCCGTATGGGTGATAACGTTGTCCTCGCCACGGGAGTTGCCAACGCCGAGCCGCGAGAAGGTATCGACTTCTTTCCGTTGACTGTCGATTATCGCGAATACACCTACGCGGGCGGACGGATTCCGGGCGGATTTATTAAGCGCGAGGGCCGTCCCAGCGAACGCGAGATTCTGACCAGCCGCCAGATTGACCGGCCTATCAGGCCTCTATTCCCAGATGGCTTCCGCTGCGAAACGCAGGTGATCGCGTTTGTTCTTTCGGCTGACACAGAGAACGATCCCGATGTCGCTGCCATTAATGGTGCATCCTGCGCTCTGACGATTTCCGATATTCCGTTCCAGGGGCCGATTGGCGCCGTGCGCGTCGGCCTGGTGAATGGCGGCTTCGTCGTAAATCCGACCTACAGCGAGATGCGTGACAGCCTGCTGAATATCATGGTCGTCGGCACAGCTGAAGGCATTGTAATGATCGAGTCTGGTGCGAAGGAAGTTAAAGAAGAAACCGTAGTGGATGCGATTGAGTTCGCCCACACAGAGATCAAAAAGATTTGTGGCGCGATTAACGAACTTCGCGACAAAGCCGGCAAACCGAAGCGGCACGTCGAGCCGCCTGAGTTCGATCAGGCTTATTACAATGACCTCAAGTCAAGAATCGGTACAGACCTGGCCGGGCGCCTCGATACCGAGAAGCATCCTAAGTCAGAGAGCTACGCGCTAGTTAAAGAGCTGAAAAAAGTACTGATCGCGGCCCTGCCGGAAGAAGATGAGGCGGCACAGGACAAGCTGAAGAATTATTACGAAATTCTGCGCGAGCGCATCTTTCGCGATCAGGTTATTCATCAGAAGCGCCGGCCCGATGGCCGCGCCTTCGACCAGATTCGTCCCATCTCGATCGAAGTGGGAGTCCTGCCGAGAACCCACGGCTCGGCTATCTTCACGCGCGGTGAAACGCAGGCCTTGGTGACAACGACGCTGGGCACTAGCGACGATATGCAGCGCTTGGAAGTATTCGAAGGCGAAGCTAAGAAACGTTTCATGCTCCACTATAATTTCCCGCCGTTCTCCGTTGGCGAGGTTGCTTTCTTGCGAGGCGCTGGCCGCCGCGAAATTGGGCACGGGGCTCTGGCCGAGCGCGCGATTTCCACTGTACTGCCCACAGAAGATAAGTGGCCTTATGCCATGCGCGTGGTCTCCGACATTTTGGAATCGAATGGGTCTTCGTCAATGGCAACCGTCTGCGGAGCCGCGCTTTCGCTGATGGATGCCGGCGTTCCGTTGAAAGCTCCTGTTGCGGGCGTCGCCATGGGGCTGGTGAAAGAAGGCGAGCAGTACGCGATTCTGACCGACATCGCAGGCGCTGAGGATCACTACGGCGACATGGATTTCAAAGTTGCCGGCACGCGAGACGGCATCACTGCGTTGCAGATGGATATCAAGGTCAGTGGCATCACCGCACAGATCATGCGTGAGGCTCTAGCACAGGCGCAGCGTGGACGAATGTTCATTCTGGAGAAGATGGAAGAAGTTCTATCCTCGCATCGCGAGAAGGTTTCGGCCTACGCGCCGCGCATCTACACTCTGCAAATTCCTGTCGATAGAATTCGCGACGTGATTGGGCCCGGCGGCAAGATGATCCGCAGCATCATTGAGCAGACCGGGGTGAAGATCGACGTCGAAGACACGGGCAAGGTCAACGTGGCTTCAAACGACGAGGCCTCGGCGAACAAGGCCTTGCAGATTATTCGCGATCTGACCGCGACAGCCGAGGTCGGGAAGACTTACCTGGGCAAGGTCTCGCGGCTGGCAGATTTTGGCGCGTTTGTCGAAATTCTTCCGGGCACAGATGGCCTGCTGCACATCAGCGAGGTGGCTGAGCATCGCATCAAGGATGTTCGTGACGAACTGAAAGAGGGCGACCAAGTACTGGTGAAAGTGCTGGCAGTCGAAGGAAATCGTATCCGCCTGTCGCGCAAAGCCGTGCTCAAAGAGCAGCGAGCGAAAATGGGCGGAGGTTCAGTAGAAAGCGGCGGCGAAGTCCACGACGAAGCTGCTGTCGCGCACGTGCCTCCTATAACCATTGAGGGCGGCGGCGATTTTCCAGACGAGGAACCCAACTTCAATCGTGAAGGGGCCCCCCATGGCGCAGCCGATCGCGGCGGTGATCGTGGCCGAGGCGGTCGTCCCGGCGGTGGTGGGCGACACCGGCGCGGGCGCAACGGACGTGGCGGCGGGCATCATCCTGGCGGTGGACATGGCGGGCACGGCGGAAGACGCTGAGCACCGTCATTCAGACCCCGTGCGCGAGGAGCGCAATAATTCAGCGTTAGTGGGGGAGCTGGAAACAGCTCCCAAGCGCACCGCCATCCTGGAAACTGCAATCCTGCTCAGCCTGGCGGCCGCCGTTCTGGCACTGTTTCTGTTCGTCTGGGTGGCGGAGACTTTTTCCAATCCACAAACTCAAGCGTTTGATCGTTCTGTAAGAATCAGCATCCACCAACACGCCTCGGCGCGGATAACTCAGGCTATGGTGGTGTTTTCACGCCTGGGAGAACCGGGCGTCGCCATCGGTGCTACGCTTGCAATTACCATATTTCTGCTGGCCCGCTGGTATCGTGCGGCGCTCTGGATTACGGTCAGCATGGTTGGGGCCGCCCTGCTGAATGCCAGCCTAAAGCTCGCTTTCCATCGGCCGCGCCCACCCGCCTTCTTCGGACCTCAGCCGGACACATTCAGCTTTCCCAGCGGACACGCACTGGTTTGCGCCTGCTTTTATGGAGTGCTTGTGGGTCTCATCGCGGACCGCATTCGTTCCCTCTATTGGAGGGTCTTAATCTGGGTATTTGGTCTGATCGTGATCGCAGGTGTTGGCCTTTCGCGGATTTATCTGGGGGTGCATTATCCGAGTGATGTGATTGCAGGATATCTGGCGGCAGCCGGTTGGGTCAGCAGTCTGATTGCGCTAGACCGGCTATGGCTGAGAAGGCGCACCTAAGGGGTGAGTCGGCGTACTCTTTCCTGTTGGACGGCTACAGTTTTATTCGAGGGGAGCGGCGACTCGTATTGGAGACTCGCTGTTCTGTAATCGCCACTTCCGTTTTATTAGGCAGTTTATGCTCGCGAATCAGGTCTTTTAGCTCGTGCAAAGCACGAAACATGCTGGCTGGGTCTTTCGTATTTGCAGCTAGGTCGCAAAGCTCGCGGATTTGGTCATCCAAAGACATGGGGGAGAGAACTGTTCGCCCAGTTAAGATGCCTAGCTGACCGACTCCGTTCGCTAGGGTACCTACGGTATTTAGCGGGTAGTTAAGCAAACAGAGCGGCTAAATTGTACTCTAATGCGCCTGCGGGAGGCCGGACGCTTCCAGGATTTACCCGAAGTCGTGGCGGACGAAGGGGTAATCTGGCGCGACTGTCTCAGTTTAGCCTCCCGTCCAACTCACTGGGCGGCGCGCGCGGCTTCTTCCGGAAATGGTGGGTAGTTCGAAAAGATCGAATCAGCTTGACGGAATTCACGATCTGATTGCGGCCCACACTCTGCGCTGCGGGCGTCACTCGGGAAATCGCAGAAAATAGCGTAGTATAGTGCGCCTCCAGAACGCTGTTCGACGAGGTGACAGTGCGGAGCCACGTAGTTCAGCGTGCCATCTTCACGAAAGATGGGCTGGTGGCAGAGTGAGCCATCACAGTCGTGCGCCGGTGCAATCTGGATTGCAGGGTCTTCATGTCTCCGGTTGAAGGGGCGAAGATTTAAGGTTTCCATAAAACTTCCGTACCTTGGATTGCAACGGTGTTCTACAGGTTTCCCCGTATTGCAATTTTTTTTTGACCATCAAGGCGGATTTCCCGCATAAGCGGGGTGGGGCATGAAACTGACTGCCTCCTGCGTGTCATCGTGAGACGAATAGGGTGTGCTTAGAGTGAGACGAATAGGTGTGCTTGGAAGTTAAGGGTTAAGCGGATAGCCGAGGGCGGGACCAGAATATCGCCTATGCTCGCACTGCCGGCGCCACTGCCTTCTTGGGCAGGATCTCTCCAATGCGGCGAACCTGCGCTCCCACGCCGCGCAGCTTCTCTTCAATATGTTCATAGCCGCGGTCGATGTGGTAGACGCGGTCGATGATCGTTTCGCCCTCAGCCACAAGCGCAGCCAGCACGAGCGACGCGGAAGCGCGTAGATCGGAAGCCAGCACGGCAGCGGCGCTCAGTGGAGTCTTTCCTCGCACCACTGCCCGGCTGCCTTCAATCTTAATATTCGCACCCATGCGGACCATTTCCAGCGCGTGCATGAAGCGGTTCTCGAAAATATTTTCCGTGATTATCGAAGTTCCTTCCGCTTGCGTGGCCAACGTCATGTACTGCGCCTGCATATCGGTGGGGAATCCAGGATATTCTTCGGTCATGACATCGGCAGCGCGGAGCGGGTTGTCGCCCATCACGCGCACGGATTCTGCTGTGTGCGCAGTCTTCACGCCCACTTCATCGAGTTTTTGCAGTAACGCGCCTAAGTGAGTAGGATCGCATCCGGCAACGTTCAAATCCCCTCCGGTCAGTGCCCCAGCGACGATAAATGTCGCGGCCTCAATGCGATCAGGAATGATGCGATGCTTGGCTCCGTGCAGCTTTTCTACGCCCTTCACGCGGATGGTGGGCGTGCCCGCGCCTTCAATCTTCGCGCCCATTTTGTTCAAGAGATTGGCAAGATCAGCGACTTCAGGCTCGCGGGCGCAGTTCTGCAAAATGGTTTCGCCCTCGGCCAAAGTTGCGGCCATGAGCAAATCTTCAGTGCCTGTGACCGTGATTTTGTCAAAGACAACTTCGGCGCCTTTCAGCCGCTCGGCTGTGGCTTCAATGAATCCATGTTCCTGCTCGACATTCGCCCCGAGGCGCTCGAGTCCTTTGAGATGAAGGTCGATTGGGCGGGCGCCGATGGCGCAACCGCCAGGCAGAGAGACACGGGCGCACTTGCAGCGGGCGAGCAGCGGGCCAAGAACGAGCGAGGAGGCCCGCATCGTTTTTACAATTTCGTAGGGTACTTCCGGCGTGAGAGGACCTCGGCAGCAGATAGTGGTGCGATGGTGCGCGCGACCGAAGCCCAGCTCCACTTCCGCTCCCATTGCAGCCAGCAGCTTGCGCTCGGTCTCTATATCCCGCACTTGCGGAATGTTCTCCAGAATCACCGGCTCTTCGGTGAGCAGAGCGGCGGCCATGGCGGGCAACGCTGCATTTTTGGCCCCGCTGACACGGACCGTCCCCAACAGCGGGTTCCCGCCGCGGATTACGAATTTATCCATACGCAGAAAATTCCTGTAATGCCGAATCCTTAAATAAGCCCCAAGACTCACGTCCTATCTGCAGTGCGCCCCTATTCTATCGAGGTTTGTGGTGGAACGCTGGTGGAATTGAAAATCAGGAGGACAATGCCCGCCGGGGTGACTGAAGCGAAATAAGTGCGATGCCTTCAAGAGGTTTCGCCCGTCATTTTTGCGCGCTTTATAGCGCTGAATGTCATCTCGTTCGCCGGACTGCGGGTGCGGCGTTTCCAAGAAAAGAACAGACCGGCGTAGGTATCGGTTATGTAATTGCTTCTCTGGATGCCGAGTCTGCCCGCGGTTTCATCAATCCAACGGGCTGGGCCTTCGATTTCCCCAAAATTCCCGATGGGCGTTTCATCCACGACCACGTGGCCCTTGCCACCTTCCCACTCCGCGCGAAATTTCTCGTAGCGGAACGTGGGAAGGTAGCCTAACGCCTGCAGAATGCCTTCCATTTGTTTTCCATCGGCAATCTTGGTTTCCGTCTCTGCTCTGGTTTTGTGACGCCCGTCCCTACCTTTTGCTTTGTGGGTGAGCACCCACTCAGAGCCATATTTGCGCAAGCGAAGCAGGTCGCCACGGCGGCGCAGCGGATTGCCGGGCAGATCGTAGAGCGTATTCATCTCGTGGGTGCGCGGCGTGTGCAGCCGGAAGTGCGCCCTTTGCATCCGCTCCTTAAGGTCGCGAAGGTTAGATATTCGGAATTTGATCTCGACTTCTTTGTTGGACGACATGAGCATTGCGGGGCGCAGAAAAGGGTCGTGGCCTTAAAATTTACGTGCTTTGCGATCTCTGCGGCAATTCCTTGCGACCTTTGCGGTTAAAGATCTGTTGACCGCAAAGAGCGCAAAGAAAAGCCGCAAAGTTCGCAGAGGAAGCCATTTCCCTGAGGTCCGAAGCCCGACGTCTGAAGCCGCATTTAACTAAACGTCGGCAGCTTGACCAGATCGTCGTGCGGAACTGGCTCCAGGGGCTCACCCGCTTTCCGCCACGCCGCCAAGCCGCCCACAATTACGAACGCGTTGAATCCGTTCTCCCGCAGCAGGTGCGCCACCCGGGCGCTGGTCGCTTCGCGCGCTCAAGTACAGTAGACATAAATGTCTTTGTCCTTGGGCAGAGTCTTCAATTCCTCAGACAGGTTATTGGGTTCGAGACGAATCGAGCCTTTGATGCGCAATGCGTCGGCATCGTAGTAGCCGTGGCTGCGAACGTCCATCACCACTAGGCCGGCGCTTTCACCCGCGGTCAGCTTGCGCGCTAATTCTTCCACCTGAACGCGTGGAACAACACGATACACCGCATATTTCCTAAACGCCCAGATTCGGTAGACCACATAAACAAGTATGGCGATCAGGATGGTCTGCTCGAGCGCACGCCCGGCGGTGTGAAAGCTGCGAGTGAGCACGGCAAGAAAGTCACGCGACACAAATCCCAGGATTCCGTACGCGAGGGCGTAAAGCGAAGCTCCGGCCAGATCGAAACGAAGAAACTGTGCCAGGCGCATTTTCATGCTTCCGGCCAGCGGCGCGGCCATCGTGTTTACGCCAGGAATGAATTTTGCGATTACGAGCGTGAGCTTGCCACGTTTGTAGAACGACTCTGCCGAGCGCAGAATGCAGGTTTCCGGATTTACCGAGACTTTGCAGAGGAATCCAAGCAACGCCCATCCCATCTTGCGGCCGAGCGCGAACAGGACCACATCGCCAAGCAACATCGCGACAATGGCTAGCAGTAGAACCACGGGCGCGCTCAGGCTGCCCGAGGCCACAGCGGCTCCTGCTCCTACCAGAGCGAGAGCAGCCGGCATTGGAAGGCCGATCGCTTCGGCGAACACCACCCAAAACACAACCGCATATCCGTGGTGCGCCAGCAGTGCGATGAGACTGTTCATGTGTTGACCAACCAGTATAAATACAAGAGGTCAGGATGTGCGTGTACGTGCAGGAGCAGAAAGAGGGTTTCTTAAGCGCGAAACCGATATCGCTTAGGCCGGCAGGGGCTGGATCTGAACAAGGTTTGCTCCAGCCTGAAATCCGCCGTTACGGAGCATGTTCGCGGAAGCAATGCCAGTACGCTGGAAAGATTTCTCGCAGTCCGCCGTCGAGGGCCCTCGCATATTGCCTTCCATGTAGGCCAGGCCAGGGCAGCGGCTGCAGCTAACCATGTGTGGGCAAGTGGAGCAGACAGGTAAGTCTCTGGCGTGAATGGATCGCACTTCTGCGAGCTGGGGCGAATTCCGCCAGATATCAATGAACTTCTGCCGCCGCACATTTCCGCTGGGCAAGGGAAATTGCACGCAGGGAAAAACATCGCCGTATGGAGAGATATAGGCGAGCGTATGCCCGGCGCTGCAGGAATATCCGTCCATATCGTCTGCGCCGGGCGGCACAGGAGGCGCGCAATGCTCCTCCACGTTTCCAACCAAATCTTCATCATGAAACACAGCGTTAAGCTCTGATTCGGGAATTCGCAGATTGAGGATGGAGGTGTCCCCATCCATTTTTGGTGTGATCGTCGGATCCAGTGTGTAAGGCACACTGAGTTCCCGGGCCAGGGCCTGCACACCTGCCCGATCCGCCATATTGGACTTCATCATGACGTTGGCAATCACCACATTGAGGCCTTGCGACTTTAAAAACCGAATCGCCTCCAGACTCCGCTTCAAGGAGCCTGGCAGCTTGGTGATAAAGTCGTGGACTTGCGGACGATGAGAATAGATGCTGATCTGAATCTGGTCTATGCCCAGCCTCAACAGGCGCTCAGCTTCCACTTGGCGAATCATCACTGCGTTAGTTTTGATTTTTACGTTGAACAATAAACGCCGGGCGTATTCCAGCAGTTCGAAGATGTCGCGGCGCATGAAGATTTCACCGCCGCTGAAAGTCAACAGAAAAGTGCCGGCTTCGGCTATCTGGTCGAGCACGCCTTTGATCTCGGACGTAGTCATCTCGCCATGATCGTCATGATCCAAATAACAGTGAATGCAGCGCTCGTTACAGCGGTAGGTAATGTCGAAATGAACAGCGAAGGGAACGCCTAATTCCATTGCCCGCTGGTTCATGGTGTCCATCAAGCTCATGGCATGAAACTCCAAGCCTGTGTCGGGGGCATGCTTCTCTGGGAAGGCCGATGTGCGTGGATTGCCATTACCACGCGCAACAGAAAGTCGCAATTCCAAAGCGCGCGCGCAAGAATACGACAATGGATGGAAGGCTGGAGCTTAGGCTGGTAATGCACCCCGCTCCGCTCGATGGTGACGACTTTGCCGAGCACTTGCTGGCTGCGGACGGGCGGATCCGGCTGCGGCAACAAGTCACCTTGAACGATCAGGAAATCTCCTGAGTTCGAAACAGTAATGACACGGTGAATGAAGAAGTGGCCTGCACGCATGTAGAGCGCGATATCGCCGGGTCGCCACTGCTCAAAGCTCTGGGGGTGGATGGTGAGTATATCGCCTGGCCAAAGGCTGGGCAGCATGCTGGAACCTGATGCCCGCAGGCGCAACATGCTCGAATTTTTAAGTACCTGGGCTGCCAGCTCACACTTGATCTGTTCCTCATCGAAAACGGCTGGGGTATCCATTGAGCAACGCACGGCGCAATTAGGGTTTGCCGCTTGCATGCCCTCGCTCTTCACCAGAAATCCGGCGGGTTCACGTGATGCGCCGGACATAGTTGCTCGCGATCCTATGAGGTTTTCCGATTGAACTTGCACTGACTCTGAGTAGGCCCCATCTTGCCGCAACGGAGCGCCGCGGTTTCGAACACACGCTCATATTGGAAGGCCGGCTTCTGATAGGGTTTCCTGCCTTGTTTTTCTTGCTCTGGCGCCTGTAGCTCGTGATTGCCCGTATCATTCATAAGGCCGTCATTGTAGCGCCGATTGAGTGAGCTTAACAGCGGAATGGCTACCGCCCAACGTGGTGAAATAAATGCTGGAAGCCTGACCCTGCGAGCCGACGTTATCCACAATCATGCCGCTCGTGCCCCCTGTCTCAGGTGCAGTTGCGAATGTGCCTGTTGGGAAGGCGTTTATGTTGAAGCCGTCAAGCGTGCCGCTGAGGAAACTCAGGAAGAGCCGGTCGGTTCCGGAATTCAGGATCTCTGTAAACGGGGAACACTCTGCAACACCGACGCCTGCGAAGTTCAGTGAGTTCGCCGGAGTTCCAGCGATTATGCTTCGACTGGCGGCAAAGCCAACACCGAACAGAAAACTCTGTGTGCCCCCACCGTTATAACCACAAACATAAAGCAGCCAAGCCGCAGAGTTCGCACTGGAAAAGTAGGCGTCGTTGAAAGCTCCCGCGTGAAGGTTTTGTCCTCCCGCCTTACCAAGAGTCGCTACTAGCCGCGAAGTCAGATTGGTTTTCGTTTGCACCAGGATTGCGTTCGCTCCATCGGTCCCGCTTACGGCGTAAACAAATCCGTTTGCGCCATCCACGATCGGAGGATCGACAATTCCACCCGTTGCGGCACCATTCCCCACCGTAACCGGAGAGTTTGCCAGCGATGTTCCACTCGAGTTAAAGCCGTAGAGCTTGCCATCGGAGCAGCCCACGAAAACATTACCCGTAAAAAAGTCGACCACCGGCCCGGTCAGTTTTGATCCGCAAGCAACGGTAACCGTACCGGCCGTTCCCCAGATCGTGTCAATGCTGGGCGCGGGGGGAGCGGCTCCAGTGCAGGCGACGTTGATGGTGCAAAATACATCTTTGAGGCGAACTAAGTGGCCTTTGTCGTCGCCGATGTAGGCTTTGTCGGTGCCATAATCCACGAAGGGGGACGATAGCGTATCGCCCGAGCCAGCACCCGAGACGCCAAAGGCCAGGTCGGTCGCAGTCCCACTTCCAGCAACGGGAGCGGAGGCCGTGAATGTACTTAGGACTTTCGGACTCTGCGCGTCTTGTTTATTCGAAGCATTGACGCCATCCCCATTCTTCCAGGCGAGCACGTGAAAGTGCGGTTGGCTACCGCTTTTCGATTCGACGAACGCCACCTTGGTTCCATTCAGTGACAGGGCCGGAGAAGTAGAAACCCCTGCAGCGATTGAACTGCTGACGGCATATGACCACTTCACCGTAGCAGCGAGTCCATTGTCGCTGGCCGAAGTCGTCCGATTACAGATACCGAATGAATTCACGTTCCCGCTATAGAGATTACTAAACGCCACCAGGTTTTCGTGGGTTGCGTTGGGGGACTGATTGGCGGGGAACACGACAAAATCGTTCGCGCAGCTCGGGGTTGCATTGATATCGAAGGTGAATTTCGCGGGGTACATCGCGCCTGCGGTCCCTGCACTACCCAGGCTGATGCTCCAGTCGCGATTTGACATACGCAGGTTTGCGCGGTGACGTTCGTCGACGGCAGTCTCGGTTTGGGCCGCCGACGTGCTGGTTGTGCGCACGGCATCCAGCGCCGCCACCCTCCAGCTATAAAAGGCGCGCGGATCATGTTGCGCGGCCAGCATTGCGGAAAGAGGGCCGTTTCGGGGAAATACCGCATGGTGCGTGCTCCAGTCTTGAACCAGCCCGATGCGGTTGGGAGACGTCCACTCGCCCTGCGCGAGCAGCAATAAGGAAAAACCGAAAAGGCAAAAAGCGGGGAGGAGCTTGGAAAGCTGACACACAAGAGGGGATTTTCTTCTCATGGGCATCATTCGCGAGACTCAACAACCAATCGCGCCAATCCCGAGTATACCGAGCACTTGATTCAGCATGACACGTTCCTGAAGGCTGTGGCTATTACTTATAAGGGTACTGTCCACGCAGTTGCGAACGCCGACGACGGCTTCGGCGCCATTCTGCGGATGCAATCAAATGCGGAATCTACCACTCGGATTGATTCCGATCGACTGCAAGAACGATTCGGGAAATCATGGCCGGTAGGTCCGCTTCAAAGACTCCGCCGTGCCCCGTTCTGCGACTGCCTCCTGCGTCTCCCCAACCTGCTCGTATGCGTCTGCCAGGAATGCGTGCGCCTCGGAGTTGCCCGGCTCCGACGTCACTGCTTGCTTCAAATATGGTAAGGCTTCATCGCCTCGCTGCTGTAACGTGTAAATCCGTCCCAAGAGCAGATTCGCGTGGAAGTGCTCGGGCTCCTGCTGGAGGACTTTCTGCAGCAGCTCGACGGCTTCCGGAACGCGCTGGATTCGCG
>Ga0209159_1000972_pt1 | contig 23309 bp, 23 predicted proteins | sample GraSoiAngelo_144_FD_185901 | JGI IMG/M metagenome (GOLD analysis project Ga0209159, IMG submission 185901) | Grasslands soil microbial communities from the Angelo Coastal Reserve, California, USA - 14_1009_02_40cm (SPAdes) (version 2) | ecosystem: Environmental > Terrestrial > Soil > Grasslands ...
CCCGCCCGCCAGAGGGGCCTGAGCTCTCGTCCATCCAACGGGCGCAAACGGCGACGGGGCGCCACGCGTGCAACGGTGCGGGGGAAGTGATGCGGCTGAGCCGTAACCAGACGAAGGAGGAAGAGTCATGAGTTTCGTCATATTCGCGACGTGGGTTCTCGTGGGACTACTGGCAGGCTTGCTGGCCGGGTTGGTCATGAAGCGCGGAGGCTACGGGCTCAAGCGGGACATCACCCTTGGTCTTGTCGGCAGCATCGGGGGGAGCGTGCTCCTCAGGACCGTCGGGTTTCCGGGAGCAGGGATTGTCGCGGTGGCTGTTGTCGCGTTCATCGGAGCGGCCATCCCGATCGTCGCTCAACGCAAGATTTGGCCCACTGAGAGTGCTGGCGAGGAGAAGGCCGATATGTGGTGGCGGTGGGGGCTGGGCGCAGCGCTCGTGGCCGTGGTGGCCTGGATGGTCCTCGGCCCGACGCCGCAGCGGGCAGCGACAGCAACAGCAGCGGTGATCGAGGACAAGACGTACACGGTGACGCCCGCGGCGATGAAGGTGAAGGCCGGGATCGTCACGGGCGAGGTCACGGAGATGAAGGTCACGGAGCGGGTCGAGCAGGGCTCCGGCCGAGTCGTCTCCGCGGCGAAGCTCACAGCGAAGGTCGTGCTGAAGAATAGCTCGGCGAATCAAACCGTCCGTCTCGTCGCAGGGACGATCAAGTACATCGACGTCCAGGGGCAGCCGATCAAGCTCGAGGAGAGCCGGACCGAGCCGACCCTCAAGTTCGCCACGTACGGCAGTGACCGGCTCGACCCCGGGCAGGAGGCGACTCAGTCGCTGGATGTGGACTTCCCCGCCGAGGCGCTGAAGGCGAAAAAGTTGAAGGAGATCCGCCTGGATCTCGCGTACATCCCGTCGCCGTACCTCGAGGAGACGGTCCACTTCATCGTGTCGGTCGGCGGCCAGTGAACGTGGGAACGGGCGTGCTCGCTCGGATGGCGACCACAGGCATCTACCTGGTGCGCGGCGTCCCCCGCGAGCTTCAGCGGGCCGCGCGCGTCCGCGCCGTGAGCGAGGGGACCACGCTCCGCTCGGTGCTCTTGAAAGCCTTGGCGGAGTATGCGGCGGGAAACTGGACACCTCAGCCAGATGGCAAGTTGTCTGGAGGATAGGCGATGGCAAGGTGCGAAACTTGTGGGACAGAATTTCAAGACGCCTCGCAACGGTTTTGCGGCGGCGACAAGTGTCGCCGTGTTTTCATGAAACACCCTAAACAAGGCACGCCGGGGTCGCGGCCCTCGTCACAACGTGCCTCGACGAGAGCGCCGAGGCGGGCATTTCGCCGGGGCGGCTGAAAGCCGACACGGAAAAGCGGCGCGGCAGAGTCCCACGAGGAGGTGCGGGGATGAAGTGGCTCATGGAGTTCTACAACGAGAGGCGGGGGATCTTGGCGCGTTACGGCATTGAGGCGCCGTTACCGGCTGCGGCGGTCCTGTTGGGCCGGAAGGCGGTTCTCGCGGAGTATCCTCCGACTCCGCGAAGAAGCCGGCTCAGCTTGTTCGAGCAGGCCGAGCGCGTCGGGGGTCAAGACGCAAGCGGGTGGGTCCTCTACCGGATCGTGAAGGACAACGGGCGAGGATCAGCTAGTATCGCACCAGCGGAAGCGATAATTTGAAAGGAGTACGACATGGCTATGCAGTACAAAGTTGTGAGTGCTCTCGCCCTGATCCTCCTCGTCTCGCTAGCCGCCACGCGGGCGGCCGACGGCGAGATCCCCACCGCCGCCGACTTCGCCGTCTGCAACGATGAAGCGCCAGAAGCGGTCAAGGCAGGAACTGCCTCGCCGATCATGGGCGACCACGTCCGGGCCGAAACCGCACGCGTCGGCGCCATGACGATCAGCTCCATCGACTTCACGAGCAGAGTCATCGAGTCGTCCGATCCACAAATCCACGGTATGAAGGCGGCAGGAGCAAAGGACGCTACGTACCAGGCTGCCTATCGCAGTTGCATGAGACGGAAGGGCTTCTAAGCGTCCGGCTGGGCGGCACGGCCTCCTGATCCGACAGGGCGTCGTCGCCCTGTCGGGCCATCTCGCGGAAGGTCTCTTCCCAACCGCTTCGCGCCTTGGTCGCCGAGCGGACAACCGGCTGGTCGCCGCGCGCCTCGAGCTCCACGGCCTCGTCGAGGCGGCACTGTTCGAGTAGGGTCTTGGGATCCGGATTCCGCCGAGCCGCTCATTCGCGTGATGGCGCACGCGCTCGCCTACCGTGAGCGGCTCTTCTACGTGGAACTTGGGGTCGCGTCACCCATTGGAATTGTGGGCGTCGCGATCAGGACTTCGGCACGCTCACGCCCACGCTGTCCGCGAGCCGAACCAGCTCGGCCACCGATCCGGCGCGCATCTTCTCCAAGACCCGGGCGCGGTGCACCTTGACCGTCTTCTCGCCAACGCCGAGCGCGGACGCAATCTGCTTGTTCAGCATTCCGGTCACGACGAGGGCGAACACCTCGGTCTCGCGCGGGGTCAGCGTTTTGATGCGCCCCCGGATTTCCGCGACGCGCGCCTCTTCGCTCAAATCCTCTACGTCCTTCGCCACGGCCCGCTGAATGGCTTTAGCAGGCCGCGCCGCACCCGCATGTATGCTTCGAGTATGGACGGCGGCGAGTGGAGTCGGGCGATCGCGGTCGCTGCCTTCGTGGCCTCCTACGTCGGACTCGGGCTCGGGCGCGTGCCTCCCTTCCGCGTCGACCGCACGGGCGTGGCGATCATCGGTGCCGCAGCGATGGTCGCCTCGGGCGCGCTCCCCTGGCCGGACGCCGTCGCCTCCGTGGACGCGCCGACGCTCGTCCTCCTGTTCGGGATGATGATCGTCACCGCCTACCTGCGTCTCTCCGGGTTCTTCCACCTCGTGACGACATGGACGCTCCGGCGCGCCCGGACGCCGCGCGGCCTGCTCGCGGCCGTCATCGTCGCCTCCGGCGTCCTGTCCGCCTTCTTCGTGAATGACGTCATCTGCCTCGTCCTGGCGCCCGTCGTGCTCGGAGCGACGCGCCAACTCGGGCTGCCGCCGGTGCCGTACCTGATCGCGCTCGCGACGGCGGCCAACGTCGGGAGCGTCGCGACGCTCACCGGGAACCCCCAGAACATGCTCGTCGGCAGCTTCTCGGGGATCAGTTACCGGAGCTTTCTCGCTCGCGAGGCGCCGGTGGCCGCCCTCGGGCTCGCGTGCGTCTTCCTCGTCGTCTGGCTCGTGTACCGTCGCCAGCTCCCGCACAGCCCCCTTGAGATCGTCCCGGACACGCGGATGGCGATCCACTATCCCCTCATGCTGAAGACGATCGCCGCGGTCGCCGCGATGCTGGTCGCGTTCCTCGCCGGTGCGCCGATCGCGGTCGTCGCGATCGCGGGCGCCGGCTGCACGCTCCTCACGCGGCGCGTGAAGCCGGAGAAGGTCTATCGCGAGGTCAACTGGGGGCTGCTCGTCCTGTTCGCCGGCCTGTTCGTCATCACGGAGGGGCTGGACCACTCGGGGATCATGGGCGTCCTCTTGCACTGGGCGGCGGCGGCGAATCTCCACCGCCCGGCGGTGCTCACGGCCGTCACCGCCGTGCTCTCGAACCTCGTCTCCAACGTCCCGGCGGTCCTGCTCTTCAAGCCGCTCATCGCCTCGTTCGCCGACTCGCGGCGCGCCTGGCTCGTCCTCGCCATGGCCTCGACGCTCGCCGGCAATCTCACGATCCTCGGGTCCGTCGCCAACCTCATCGTGGTCGAGACCGCACGGCTGGCGCACGTCGAGATCGGGTTTGTCGAATACTGCAAGGTGGGCGTGCCCCTCACGCTCGTGACGCTGCTCCTGGGTTGGCTCCTGCTCGCGTTCCTCCCCGTCTAGTCCGAGCGCCGAGCGCGTGATCTGCGCGTCGGCTCACCGCGCGAGGTCGAGCCGGCGCATCGTGATCGTGCGCGGCTCGTCGCCGACGCCGGCGATCCTGACCTCGATCGTGCCTGATGGCAGGAGCGGCAGGAGCTTCTCCGCCCACTCCACAATCGTCACGCCGTCGCTGCTCAGGAGCTCGGCGACCCCGATGTCAAAGAGTTCGCCGAGACTCTGGGTGCGATAGGCGTCCACGTGGTAGATAGGCACGCGGCCCCGATACTGGTTGATCAGGACGAAGGTCGGGCTCGTCGCGCGTGTCGTGGCGCCGAGCCCGCGCACGAGCCCCTGGATGAAGCAGGTCTTCCCAGCGCCCAGCTCGCCCACGAGGGCGACGACGTCGCCGGGCCCGAGCGCCGCCGCCAGCCGCTCGCCCGCGGCCTCGGTTTGCTCCGCGCTCGTCGTGCGAAGCTCAGTCGTGATCGCCACCGAGCCTCTTGAACGCCTCGGGGAGCGCCGCGATGACATCGCCGGCGATCAGCGCCTCTTCGCCGACGCGCTCGGCGGCGATGTCGCCCGCGAGCCCGTGCAGGTAGACGGCGGACTGGAGGGCGGCGCCGGGCGCCATGCCGCGCGCCAGGAAGGCTCCGAGGATCCCCGTGAGGACATCGCCGGTCCCGCCGCTCGCCATCCCCGGATTCCCGGTCGGGTTCACGAAGACGCGCCCCTCGGGATCGCCGATCGCGCTCCAGGCCCCCTTGAGGACGACGTGGACCCGATGGCGCGTGGCGAACTGACGGACCGTCTCGAGCCTGTCACGCTGGACGTCGGCCACGGAGCCTCCGAGCAGGCGCGCCATCTCCCCCGGGTGCGGCGTGAGGCAGCGCGCCGCCGGCGCGGAGCGGAGCACGTCCAGGTGACCGGCGAGCGCGCTGAGGCCGTCGGCGTCGATCGCCATCGGCTTCGTGACCTCGGCGGTGAGCGCGCGCGTCGCCGCTCCCGTCTCCTCGTCGAGTCCGATCCCCGGCCCGAGCGCGAGCGCATCGCGCGCCGCCGCGAGCTCGGTGACGACCTCGCGCGCCTTGAGCGCGAGCGTGCGCGCGCCGGTCTCGGGCAGGGACTCGGTCATCGCTTCGAGGACGAGGCCGGCGACGACGGGCTGCTGGCTCGCTGGCGTGGCCACGGTCACGAGGCCGACGCCCGCCCTCAGCGCGGCCGTCGCCGCGAGCGCCGCGGCGCCGGTCTTGCCGAGCGAGCCCGCGACGACGAGCAGGTGTCCGTAGCTTCCCTTGTGGGCGTCGCGCGGGCGCGGCGGGAAGTGGGGCTCGATGTCGTCCACCTCCAGCAAAAACGTCGTCACCCCACGCAGGACTTCTTCGGACGGTATCCCGATCGGCACGACCTCGATGTGCCCGGCCAGCGCGGCGCCGGGCCCGGTGACGAGGCCGCGCTTGACCCCGGCGAACGTCAGCGTGAGGAGCGCGCGGACCGCCGGCCCTGCCGGCGCGTCGCCATCGGCGGAGATGCCCGACGGGATGTCGAGCGCGACAACCGGCCGGCCGCTCGCGTTGATCAGCTCGATGAGGCGCGCGACGCGCCCTTCAGGGGCGCCACGCGAGCCTGTGCCGAGAAGCGCGTCGACGATCACGTCCGCACGCGCGAGGGTCTCCTCGGCGGCTTCGAGGTCCTCGACGAGCCACGGCCGTACGCCGCTTCGCTTCAGCTCGCGGAGCTTCTCCCCCGCGTCGCCGCGGATCTCGTCCTCGGGAAACGCGAGCAGGACCTCCACCCGCGCCCCCCATTTCCTCAACCAGCGCGCGACGACGAAGCCGTCGCCGCCGTTGCCGCCCTTGCCGCAGACGATGACCACACGCGCGCCGCTGCGCGCCTTGAGGTCTTCGAGCAGCGCCCGGATCGCCTCGGCGGCGCCGCGGCCGGCGTTCTCCATGAGCGTCGCGCCGGAGATGCCGAGCTCGGCGATGGCGCGCGCGTCGAGACGCCGCATCTCCTCCGCCGTGAAGATCCCCTGCACGGCGGTTACCGTCCCGGGTCGTCGGCGGCGGCCTGGAGGAGGAAGTCGGCAAGGACCGCCGTATAAACCTCGCGCCACTCCGTGCGGGCGGCCTTCGGCAGCTCGATGTGGAGGGCGCGCTCCGGCACTCGCAGGATTCCGACGCGCTTGGCGCCCGAGGCCGCGTAGCGGAGCGTGTCCGCGGGCTCGATCACGACGTCGAGGTACCTGGCCTCGACGTGAGCCCCGAGGTGGGCGTCACGGATGAACACGAGCAGCGTGCGCAGGTAGAAGGCCAGCTCGCGGTCGACACCGACGGTCGCGATCTCGATCCGCCCTGCGGCGTCCCGGTGGTTGTTGCCGTGGATCTCGACGAGAAGCCGGAGCGACCCCTGCGCGACCTCGCGCACCCGCTGCTCGTACGCCTGGTAGATCTCCTGCGCGCGGTCCGTGGTGGCTTCCTCCGATGGCGGCCGACCGGGGACGCCTTCCATGGGGCGGTTCACCTGGTAGCGGCGGCCGGCGCGCGCCCGCGTGTCCGGCTCGATCGAGAAGCCGGTGGCGATCACGACACCGAAGCCGGTGCGCTGCGCGAGGTCGGCGGCGATGTCGCCGGTGCGCACATCCGAGGTGCCGTGCGGCGCCGCGATCACCGACCCCGGGCGACCGGGCCGGGAGGTGATCGCACCGCGCGAGGCGTCCGTGTCGAAGACCACCGTGCGCGTGGCGCAGCCGCACAGGATGAGTGGGCCCGTCGCCACGCTAAGAAGTCGCGCGAACCGCGTCGGTCGTCGGATCATCGTCCACGAGCATCGCCTGGGCGAGCGCGTACTCCCCTTCGTGGCTGAGCGTCAAGAGCACACGGTTCCCGCCCCTGGCCAGCCCGAGCTCGCGCGAGCGCCCGGTGAGCACCAGTGTCGGCGCCTGGCCCCCCTCGCGCCGCACCTCCAGCTCGCGCCAGCTCACGCCCAGCCGGAGCCCGGTGCCGAGCGCCTTGAGCGCGGCCTCCTTGGCGGCGAAGCGCGCGGCGAAGTGCGGCACGGGGTCGCGCCGCGCGCGGCAATACGCGATCTCCTGCTCGGTGAAGACGCGCTGCAGGAATCGGTCCTGCCAGCGGTCGATCACGTCGCGCATGCGTGGGATGTTGACGAGGTCCACGCCGATGCCGTTGATCCGCATCTCGGCTCACTCACCGATCTGGGCCCGGATGAGCCCGGCGAGTTCCTCCGCCATGGCGCCGACGCGCGCACCGTCGGCTCCCTCGACCATCACGCGCGCCAGGGGCTCCGTGCCCGAGTAGCGGATGAGGATGCGCCCGGCGCCGTTCATCTCGCGCTCGAACGCCGCTACGCGCTCGGCGAGCCCGGTGAGGGACTCGATCGGGGGCTTCACTCTCACGGCGACATTGCGGAGGACCTGAGGGAACTTGGAGAGGCACCCGGCGAGCGATGCGAGCGTCTCGCCCGTCTCGGCCGCGACGCTGAGCAGGGCGAGCGCCGAGAGGATGCCGTCACCCGCGGGCGAGTGGTCGAGGAACAGGAGGTGCCCGGACTGCTCACCGCCGAGGTTCGCGCCGAGGCGCTCCATCTCCTCGTGCACGTAACGGTCGCCCACCTGGGTCTTGACGACGCGGATGCCGGCGGACTGGAGTGCCTGGTCCAGGCCGAGATTGGCCATCACGGTCGTGACGATGACGTTCCCTTTGAGCCGGCCGCGCGGGGCGAAGTGCCGGCCGGCGATGGCGAGTGCGTAGTCGCCGTCGCGGATCTCGCCCGTGTGGTCGATGGAGATCAGCCGGTCGCCATCGCCGTCGAAAGCGAAGCCGACCGACGCGCGCTTCGCGCGCACCATCCGTTGCAGACGCTCCGGGTGGAGCGCCCCACTCTCGGCGTTGATGTTCGTGCCGTCCGGGCGGGTGCCGATCGTGAGAACGCGGGCACCGAGGCGCCGGAAGACGCGCGGCGCCACGCGGTAGGTCGCGCCGTGGGCGCAGTCGAGCGCGACCGTGAGGCCGGAGAGATCGAGCGGGAAGCACCCGCAGAGGAACTCGACGTACTCGGCCTCCGCGCGCGTGTGGGCGATGAGCCGGCCGATCCGGGCGCCCCGCGCGCGCGGCGCGCTGTCGTCGCCCTGGAGGCGCTGCTCGATCGCGTTCTCCCAGGCGTCGGGGAACTTGGTGCCCTCCGAGGAGAACAGCTTGATGCCGTTGTCCTCGAACAGGTTGTGGGACGCGCTGAGCACGATGCCACCGTGAGCGCCGAGCCTCTTCGTGAGGAGCGCGATCGCCGGGGTCGGGAGCACACCGGCCGCGTAGCACTCGGCGCCTGCGGAGAGCAGCCCCGCGACGAGCGCGGCCTCGAGGAGAGGCCCCGAGAGGCGCGTGTCGCGTCCGATGACGAGCCGCACGCGGTCGGTCCCGTGCTCGAGCGCGAGCGTCGCGACGAGCTGACGCCCGACCCGGAACGCGAGGTCGGGCGTGAGCGGCTCCTCGTTGGCGACGCCGCGGATACCGTCGGTCCCGAACAGGCGCGTCACCGGCTCGTCCCCTCCCATGGTCCCCGCGTCATCGGCTCCTCCGGCTGATCTCGACGGTGACCAGCACCCTCTGCTGGTCCGTCAGGTACATGGACTCGGGCAGCACGAGCCCTACACTCTGCGTGACGGTCTCGTGCCGTCCAGCGATGTCGACCGGGACGGTCTCCACGGCCGTCCGTCCCTCGATTGTAGAGCGAGGACCCTTGACCTGCACAGTGGCTGGCTCGACGGCCACACGGAGGATCGCATGGTCGGGCTCGGGGGTGCCCCGGATTTGGGGCACCACCCGCAGCGTCTTGGCGACGGCGCCGGCCAGCCTTACCTGGAGGCGGGCCGGCGTGACCCGCCTCACCACGACCCCCGGCGGGGTCTGCACCAGGTCGGGTGAGAGGGCCACGACGTTTTCACCCTCGCGCATCCCGCTCAGGCTGGCGCGCACCCGGACGGCGCCGGGCGTGAGACGGGTGACGGCCCAGCGCGCGGCCTCGAGCTCGACGTCGACGGTGTCGCGGGGCCGCCCGACGAGCACGAGGTCGCCGTCGAGGCCGGTGTACTCGACGACGGCGGCGACGGCGAGCTGGCTCTTGCCGCCGCCCACGACGACGAGCCAGAGAGCGAAGGCGATCACGACCGACAGGAGCTTCAGCTCCCAGTTGGCGAGCAGGCGCCGCACCATTCAGGCGCCCAATCAGGCGTGCTTGCCCGGGAGCGGCAAGAGGCGGCGCAGCGCGAGCCAGAACGACGCGCGACCCGCCGGCGCCGGGGTTCCGCCGAGCAGCGCGAGGAGGCGCTGGCGGAGGCTCCCCGCCTCCACGGGGGAATCCATCTGGCCCTCGACCGCGAGCGAGACCCGCCCGGTCTCCTCGGAGACGACGATCGCGATCGCGTCCGTCTCCTCGGTGATCCCGAGCGCCGCCCGGTGCCGCGTGCCGAGCGCGCGGCCCACCTGGAGGTTTCGCGAGAGCGGGAGGAAGCAGCCCGCCGCGGCGATGCGCGTCCCCTGGATGAACACGGCGCCGTCGTGGAGCGGTGAGTAGGGCAGGAAGACGCTCACCAAAAGGTCGGCGGACACCTGGGCGTCGAGCGGCACGCCGAGCTCGGCGTACTGGCGGAGCCCCGTGCCGCGCTCCAGGACGAGCAGCGCGCCGATGCGCCGCGCCGACAGCGACTCCACCGCGCTCCCGATCTCGTCCATCACATTTGCGCGCTCCTCGCCCGACGCGCCGAGCAGGGCTTGGCCGACGCGCCCCTGGCCCAGGCTCGCGAGCGCGCGCCGGAGCTCGGGCTGGAAGAGCACGACGAGGGCGATGACCCAGAACGACCAGAAGTTGTCGAGCAGCCACTCGGTGCTGTAGAGCTCGAGCTGCCGCGCCAGGAGCGAGGCGGCCGCGAGCCCGCCGAGCCCGATCATCATCTGCACGGCGCGCGTACCGCGGAACATGACGAAGACGCGATAGAGCACGATCGCGACGAGCAGGATGTCGAGGGCGTCGCGCCAGCGGAAGGCGGCGAGCCGGTCGCTCACGGCGCCGCCTTCCCCCTGAGGCGCTCGGCCACGCGGATGGCGTCGAGCGTCTCGGCCGCATCGTGGGTGCGGATCAGCGCCGCGCCGTTCCAGACGGCGATCGCCGTCGCCGCGAGCGACCCGGCCAGCCGCTCCTCGGCGCGCGCGCGGCCCGTGAGCGCGCCGATGAACGACTTCCGCGACACGCCGACGCAGACGGGCCGCCCCAGCTGGCGGAGCGCGGGAAGCTCGGCCAGCACGCGGACGTCCCATTCGTGCCAGGGCATGCCTTCGTGACGGAAGAACCCGATCCCAGGATCGACGACGATCCGAGCTTCCGCGATCCCCGCGGCCCGCGCCCGCTCGAGCGCCGCCGCCAGCAGCGCTTTCACGTGCACGACTGGATCTACGGGGAGTCCGGGGGGGGCGGGGCGGGGTCGCTCGATCACGCGGGCGGCGTCCGCCTGACCCGTCGCGGCTGGGCTCCACCACGGCGCCGTGACGTCCGCATTCGACGCGGCGGGAACGGATCTCGACGACCCCGCCCCGCCCCCCCCGGAGCCACCGAGATCCGGCGAGGACATGAGGATGACGCTCGCGTGGTGCTTGACGACGAGCGCGGCGACGGCGGGGTCGCGGAGGCCGGAGACGTCGTTGATCACGCGCGCGCCGGCCTCGAGCGCGGCACGGGCGGACGCCGCGCGCGCGGTGTCCGCGGAGATCGGCACGGGGACCTTGCGGGCGAGCAGCTCGACCGCCCAGGCGAGGCGGTCGCGTTCTTCCGCCTCGCTGATCTCGGTGTCGAGGTAGGGCGCGGTCGAGCGGGCGCCGACGTCGATCAGCGCCGCGCCCGCCTCCACCATCGCGAGCGCCGCGCCGAGGAGGTCCTCGCTCCGGGTATGCACCGAGCCCGCGTGGAAGGATTCGGGGCTCAGGTTCAGGACGCCCACGACGACGACGGGCAGGCCGGCGCCGACAGTGACGTCTCCGAGAGCGGCTCGACCCGGGGACAAATCGGGCCGTCCGCCGCTACGCCGGGGCAGCGGCTTCCTGGAAGGGCCGGGTGCGGAGGATGCGCGCGATCTCCTCGCCGTCGAGCGACTCGCGCTCGAGGAGCGCGCGGGCAAGCGCGTGGAGCTTCTCGATGTTCTCGTCGAGGATCTGGCGGGCACGGACGGCGGCCTCGAGCACGATGCGCTTGATCTCCGAGTCGATCATGAGCGCCGTGTCCTCGCTGTAGTCCTTGGCTCGAGCCACTTCGCGGCCGAGGAAGATGTGCTCCTCGTTCTTGCCGAAGGTGAGCGGCCCGAGCTTCTCGGACATGCCCCACTCGCAGACCATCTTGCGCGCCATCTCCGTCGCCTTCTCGAGGTCGTCGCCCGCGCCCGTGGTCTGCTGGTGGAGAACGATCTCCTCGGCGGCGCGCCCGCCGAGGAGGATCGTGATGCGGTTGAGGAGGTACTCCTTGGAGTAGTTGTACTTGTCGTCGAGCGGCAGCTGCTGCGTGAGCCCGAGCGCGCGGCCGCGCGGGATGATCGTCACCTTGTGCACCGGGTCGGTGCCCGGCAGGAAGTCGGCGACGAGCGTGTGACCCGCCTCGTGGTAGGCGATCGTCCGCTTCTCGGCGTCCGAGATGATCATCGAGCGCCGCTCGACGCCCATCAAGACCTTGTCCTTGGCGTTCTCGAAGTCGACCATCTCGACGAGCTTCTTGTTCTGGCGCGCCGCGAGCAACGCCGCCTCGTTGACGAGGTTGGCGAGGTCGGCGCCCGAGAAGCCGGGCGTCCCGCGCGCGAGAACCTTCAGCTCGACGTTGGGCGCGAGCGGGATGCGCCGCGAATGGACGCGCAGGATCTCCTCGCGGCCCTTGACGTCCGGCCGCGGCACGACGACCTGCCGGTCGAAGCGGCCCGGCCGGAGCAGCGCCGGGTCGAGCACGTCCGGGCGGTTCGTCGCGGCGATCAGGATCACGCCCTCGTTGGTCTCGAAGCCGTCCATCTCGACCAGGAGCTGGTTCAGGGTCTGCTCGCGCTCGTCGTGGCCGCCGCCGAGGCCAGCGCCGCGGTGGCGACCGACCGCGTCGATCTCGTCCATGAAGATGATGCAGGGCGCGTGCTTCTTGCCCTGCTCGAACAGGTCGCGCACGCGCGAGGCGCCGACGCCCACGAACATCTCGACGAAGTCCGAGCCCGAGATGGAGAAGAACGGGACGTTCGCCTCACCGGCGATCGCCTTGGCGAGCAGCGTCTTGCCGGTTCCGGGCGGACCGACGAGCAGCACGCCCTTCGGGATCTTGCCGCCGAGCTTCTGGAACTTCTGCGGGTCTTTGAGGAAGTCGATGATCTCCCGCAGCTCCTCCTTGGCCTCATCGACCCCGGCCACGTCCTGGAAGGTGACCTTGTTCTGCTTCTCCGAGATGAGCCGCGCGCGCGCCTTGCCGAACGACAGCGCCTTCGCGCCGCCTCCCTGCATCTGGCGCATGAAGAAGATCCAGACGCCGATGAAGAGGAGCATCGGCACCCACTGGAGGAAGATCGCGTACCACGGGTTCGCGTCGGGGGGCTTCACCGCGATACGAACACCCCGGTCCTTCAGCGTCTTGATGAGCTCGGGGTACTCGACGATGTAGGTCCGCAGCATCTGCGCCGAGTCCTTGAGCGAGTACGTGACGTGGTTGCCGCGGATCACGACCGAGTCCACGCGGCCCTGGTCGACGGCCTTGAGGAACTCCGAGAAGTTAGGCTGCTCCTGCCCGCCCTGCTGCGCGCCCTGGAAGACCGTGAACAGGAGGATGACGATGAGGCCAATCACCATCCAGAGCGCGAGGTTCTTGTACACCTGGTTCATCCCTGGCCATTATAGCATCGGCTTTCAAAGGACACGCCGCGGCGCTCAGGCGGCTTCGAGCTCGGCGATGTACGGGAGGTTCCGATAGAGCCCGCCGTAGTCGAACCCATAGCCGACGACGAAGACGTTGGGGATCGTGAAGCCCACGTAGTCGAGCTCGATCTCCACCTGTCGGCGCTCGATCTTGTCGACGAGGACGCACGTCTGGATGCGCTTGGGGTGGCGGGCCTCGAGGTTTCGCTTGAGGTAGGAGAGCGTCAGCCCCGTGTCCACGATGTCCTCGACGATGAGCACCTGCCGTCCCTCGATCGGCATCGAGAGATCGGAGACGAGCCTGACCTGCCCCGAGGGCTTGCCGCCGCTCGCGTAGCTCGACACGCCGATGAAGTCGGTCGTGAGGTCGATGGGGATCGCGCGGATCAGGTCGGCCATGAAGAGGAAGGCGCCCTGCAGCACGCCGACCAGGATCGGGCTCTCTCCCGCGTAGTCGCGTGCGATCGCCCGCCCGAGCTCGCCGACGCGCGCGTTGAGCTCCGCCTCGCTCACCAGGATCCGGCCCAGCCGGGACCCGCTCATGGTCAGCGCGTGGTGACGAACGTCGAGACCGACCGCTCGGCGGCGATCCGGGCCGCGAACTCTTGCGCGGCCTCCCGCGTCGCGAACGCGCCCACGCGGACGCGGAAGCGCGTGCGGCCCGGTCCGTCACCTTCCACGATGTATGCATCGTAACCCGCCGCGGCGAGCCGCGCGCGCAGCGTCTCGGCGGGTTCCCGCGTCTCGTACGCGCCGAACTGCACGGTGAACCGGCCGTCCTTCGCCGCGGGCGGCGGCGTCTCGACGGATGCGGCCGGCGGTGGCGCGGCGGACGGCACGGGCGGGGCCGGTACCTGCTGCGGCGCGGGCTCGGTCTTCTCGACGCGCGCGGGCTTGGGCGGCTTGGCCTGCGGCGGCGACGTGAGCGGTGCCGTGAGCGCTTCATAGAACGTGAACGTCGGCGTCGGCTCGGGAGCGCGCGCACGCCGATCGGCCTTGTCCTTCGAAGCCTTGTCGGCCGCCGCGCTCCGGGTGAGGCTGAAGGGGATGCTCGGCCAGCCGCGGCCAGCCACGAACCCGAGCACGAAGGTGGAGCCGAGGACCGTGAGGCAGCCGAGGACCAGGAAGAAAGAACCGACGCCATCGCCGCGCCTGCCCCGCGTCGCCATCACATGCTCTCCGGGGCGCTGACGCCGAGCAGCTCGAGGCCGTTCCGGATCACGCGACCGACGCCGGTGCACAGCGCGAGCCGAGCGAACATCAACCGCCGATCGTCCTGGATGACCCGATGGCTCTTGTAGTACGGATGGAAGATCCCGGCGAGCTCCTGGAGAAAATACGCGACCCGGTGCGGCTCGAGCGCGCGCGCCGCCGCTTTCGCGACGTCCGGGTACTGCAGGAGCCGCTTGATGATCGCGAGCTCCTCGCCCTCGCGGAGCGGCGAGAGGTCGATGTCGCCGAGCGGCGGCACGACGATTCCCTGCTCGGCGGCCTGCTTGTAGATGGACTCGATGCGCGCGCGGGCGTACTGGACGTAGTAGACGGGATTCTCCGCCGACTGGCGGGTGGCCACCGCCAGGTCGAATTCCAGCGGGCTGTCGTGCCGCCGCGTGAGGAAGGTGAAGCGCGCGGCGTCGCGGCCGACCTCTTCCAGCAGCTCTTCCATCAGCACGAACTCGCCCCGGCGCTTGGACATGCGCACGGGTTGGCCGTCACGCAGGAGCGTCACGAGCTGGACGATCAGCACCTCGAAGGCGTCGGGCGGGTGCCCGAGCGCGCGCATCGCCGCCTTCATGCGGGGCACGTAGCCGTGGTGGTCGGGCCCGAAGAGGTTGATCACCCGATCGGCAGACTGGAACTTCACATAGTGGTGGTACGCCACGTCCACGGCGAAATACGTCGCCTCGCCGGTCGAGCGGCGCAGCACGCGGTCCTTGTCGTCGCCCGCCTCCTCGCCGAGCTCGGACGACCGGAACCAGAGCGCCCCCTCGTGCTCGTAGGTGAGCTTGCGCGCGGCGAGCTCCTCCAGAACCTTCTCGGGAAGGTGCCGGTCGCGCACGTCGCGCTGCTCCGACGTCCACACGTCGAACTCGACGCCGTAGTCGCGCAGGATCCGCCGCTGCTGCTCGAGGATCCGCGACACGGCGTACCGCCCGAAGTGCTCGAGCCGCTCCCGCTCGGGCGCGCCCACCGGGTGCGCGCGGCCCTCCTCCCGGTAGGCCCGGGCGAGCTCGATCAGGTACTCGCCCGGATAGCCGTTCTCGGGGAGCGTGGCGGGCTCGCCGAACTCCTGCGCGACGCGCGCCTCGAACGAGCGCGCGAGCGCCTCGAACTGGGTGCCCGCGTCGTTGACGTAGTACTCGGTGGTGACCTGCGCCCCCTGCGCGCGCAGCAGACGCGCGAGCGAGTCGCCGACGGCGGCCGCGCGCGCGCTGACGATCACGAGCGGGCCGGTCGGGTTCGCGGAGACGAACTCGAGCCGGACGCGGCGGCCGCGCTCACCCTCGCCGCGACCGTAGGCGTCGCCCACCTCAAGGATCTCGCCGAGGGCACCCGTGCACCACGCGGGCGACAGGAACACGTTCAGGAAGCCGGGCCCGGCGACGTCGAGCCGCTCGACCTCGCGGAGCGACGGAAAGTGCTTCACGATCAGCTCGGCGACCTGCCGCGGCGGGCGCCGGGCCGCGCGCGCGAGCGTCATCGCCACGTTCGTGGCGTAGTCGCCGTGCTCCGCCTGGCGCGGGACCTCCCACACGCACGTCTCGGGTTCGGGCAGGCCCGCGTTTGCGAGCGCCGTTCTCACCCCTTCGGTCAGTCGCTCCGTGATCGGCAATTCGCCCGTCCCCGGCGCCTCACCCCGCGACAAAAAAATGCCGCGCGCGGGCGGCGTTCACTTGCATGATACCCATCCGGTCTGGGGGCCGGCGAAGAAAAAGTGGCTGAAAATCGTCGCGTCGCGGCCGCGGTGGTCACGTCAGAAGTCTGCGCAGAAGCGCCGCACCGGCGACCATCGCGGCCGCGCTCACGGCGACGGCCAGCGCAAAGACCTTGTTCGCCCGATCGATCGCCGCGGCGTCGGGCAGAGGCCCGGTACCGAGCCGGTAGGCGCCGGGCTTCTCGAGCGTGACGCCGAGCGCTCCCGCCATCGCCGCGATCGTCCACCCGGCGTTCGGGCTCGCCGTGAGGCTCCGATCGCGGCACATCACGGCGAGGGCGCCGCGCGGGTGCTCTCCGGCGAGCGCCGCCGCCAGCACGATCGTCCAGGCGGCGAGACGCGCTGGCAGGAAGTTCAGCGCGTCGTCGAGGCGCGCGGCGACCTTGCCGAAATGCTCGAGCGGCCCCTCGCGGTAGCCGAACATCGCGTCGGCCGTGTTGACGGCGCGGTAGACGGCCGCTCCCGCGAGACCGAAGACGAGGTAGAAGCACGCCGGGGCGACGGCCGCGTCGGTCAGGTTCTCGGCGACCGACTCGACGGCAGCCGACGCGACCCGTCCCGGGTCGAGCGCGTCCGTCCGGCGGCTCACCAGGTCACGCCCGACCGACGCGCGGGCCGCGGCGAGATCGCGACGCCGAAGGTGGGTGGCGACGCGCCGCGCGGCGGCGGCGAGCTCGCGCACCGACAAGAGACTCGCCAGAGCGACCGCCTCCAGTCCTAGGCCCAACATGCCGAGCCTCGCGCCCAACGCGTGAAGCAGCGCGCCGGCGAGGGCCGAAAGCGCGGCGACGGCGAGCGTGACGCCAGCGCCGCGGAGAAGCAGGGCTCGGCGGGATCCCCGACAGAGCCGGCGGTGTCCCGCCGCCAGAGCGCGGCCGAGCCACGCCACAGGATGAACGCGGTTCGGGGGCTCGCCGAAGGCGAGATCGAGGGCGATGGCGGCCAGCAACACCCAGACGCGCGGAATGGATCAGGCTCTCGGGAACGGGAGCCCCGCGAGCTTGGCGATCGCGGGCATGTCGAGCGCGCCCCCGACGATGTCGGCGAGGCGTTCGTAGCGGTCGGCGTCGGGGGCCCCCCACCGGGCGTCCGCGGGTCGCCCCCGGAGCTCGGCGAGGAGGCAGAGCAGCGACCGCCTGAGCGCCCCGTCGGCGAAGAGCCCGTGGAGGTACGTGCCCACGACGTTGCCGCGGGCGTTGATCGCGCCATCGGGATCATCGACCGCAGCACCGCCGCGCTCGACGATCGTGAACGGACGCGACGCCCGTCGCGTGACCTCGGAACGCCCGGCGTGGATCTCGTACGCCGCGAGCTCGCTCCCCGCCGCGCCGCGGAGGAGGCCCGACGCGGCGACGCGGGCCCGCACGCGCACGGTGGTCTTCTCGCGCGAGAAGGTCGTGGTGACCGGCAGGAGACCGAGCCCGACCGCGGCCGCCCGCTCGGACTCGACGCGCTGGGGATCGCGCAGGGTCTCGCCGAGCATCTGGAAGCCGCCGCAGACGCCGAGGACGGGCCGGCCCGCCGAGGCCGCGGCGACGACGGCCGCGGCAAGCCCGGTCTCGTGGAGCCAGGCGAGATCCGCCATCGTGCTCTTGCTGCCGGGCAGCACCACGAGGTCCGCCGCACAGAGGGCGGCCGGCGTCGTGGCAAAGCGCACGCGCACGCCTGGCTCGCCGGCGAGCGGCTCGAAGTCGTCGAAGTTCGCAATCCGCGGCAGCCGCACCACCGCGATCTCGATCGCGTCGGCGACGCCGTCGCGGGCACCGCGCGCGAACGCCTCGAGGTCGAGCGAGTCCTCGGCCGGCACCAACCGCTCGTCGATCCACGGCACAACGCCCAGCACGGGCACGCCGGTGCGCGCGGCCAGCTCGTCGAGCCCGGGGGTGAGGATCGAGCCACCGCCGCGGAGCTTGTTCACGATCAGGCCGGCCACACGCGCGCGGTCGGCAGGGTCCAGCAGCGCGAGCGTCCCCACCAGCGCGGCGAAGACGCCGCCCCGGTCGATGTCGCCGACGAGCAGCACGCGCGCGTCGGCGAGCCGCGCGACGCGCATGTTGACGATGTCGTGCGCGCGCAGGTTGATCTCCGCCGGGCTCCCCGCGCCCTCGATCAGCACGAGCTCGAAAGTCCTGCGCAGCCGCTCGAGGCTCTCCGCCACGATCCCGAGGAGTGCTCCCTGCATCTCGCGATACGCGCCCCAGTCGGCGCTCGTGAGGGGACGGCCCCGCACGATCACCTGGGAACGATGGTCCGACTCGGGCTTGAGGAGGATCGGGTTCATCTCCACGGTCGGCTCGACGCCCGCCGCTTCGGCCTGCGCCGCCTGAGCGCGCCCGATCTCTCCACCGTCGGCCACGGCCGCGTTGAGCGCCATGTTCTGAGCCTTGAAGGGCGTCACGCGGTAGCCGGCCCGCGCGAAAAGCCGGCAGAGGGCGGCGGTCAGGAGGCTCTTGCCCACCCCGGAGCCGGTCCCCTGGACCATCAGGCACGGCGCCTGCCTCGCCATCTAACCGACGCCCGCGAAGCGCCGGCGCAGCGCGCGCCAGAGCTCGGTCCTCTCCCAGCGGGGTTCCTCGAGACGCTCCCACTTCTCGTCGTAGTGGGGGCTCGGGAAGAGGATCGTGATCATCTGCTCGCCGCGGCCGTTCCAGAGTCTGAGCCCCCACGTTGTCGGCGCGCACGATCCGCCCTCGGTCGTGAAAAAGGCGCAGCGGGCGACGCGGCGGATCCGCCCCAGCTCGGGGCCCTGCGTCCCGCGATGCTCGCCGACGCAGAGGTGGAAGTGCCATGCCCCGGTGTCGACGGTCATGTAGCCGTCGAGCATCGACACCTTCGGCGCCGCCGTGAAGCGGATCTCGTACGCGGCGCCCTCGACGAGCGGACCCACAGTGATTTCCGCCCAGTGCTCCGTGAAGAGCTCGGTGAGGAGACGCTCGACGCGGTCGCCCTCGACGTCCACCTCGTCGTAGGTGGTGACGGTCCCGTCGACCTCGCGCACGACCATGGCGAGAGGATACGGTTACTCGAGCGCGAACACCACCGGCAGGCGGACGCGCAGCGTGCGCGGCTGGACGTCGGAGGGAAACGGCGCCGGCGCCAGGCGCCTGATCGTGTCGACGGCGGCATCGTCGAGGATCGCGTGTGACGAGGAGTCGGCGACGGCGACTCCACCGATGACTCCGTCGGGCCTGATGACGATCTCGACGTGGACCGTTCCACTGAGCCCGCGCCGGCGCGCGGCGAGCGGGTAGCGCAGCGACTGCTGGATGCGCTGGCGGAGCCCCCCGAGATACGCGCCGTACTCGGCGCCGGGGCCGCCCGGGCCGACGGAACCGCCGCCCGGGACCGCGAGCGCAAAGCCGTGACTCACATCGGGGGCGTCGCCGGTCACACCACCGCGCGAGCTCAGGCCCATCGGGATGCCGCCCTGAGTCGTCGATACGTCCGGGTGCCCGGCGAGAGACGACGAAGATGCGGTGCTGGAGGCTCCGTGAGGGGCCGCATCCGCCGACTCCGCAATTTGCGGCGCCGGGTCGGGCCCGGATGCCGCAAGGAGCTCGGGCGAGGTCAGGGACGGAGGCGGCGGGGGCGACGCCGCACCGGGGCTGCGAGAAGATGCGCGCTCGGCGGCGGGCGACGGCTCGGCAGCGCCTCGCAATACTGGGGGCGTTGGCGCTAAACGTGCGGCCGCGATCGAGCGGACAGCGCGCGCCCCGCCGCGCCCGGCCGCCGCTGGGGTCGACGTCGCCGCATTGCTGGCCGCGGCCTCGGGCACGGCGCTCTCGGTGAGGTCGATGAAGAGCGCGCCGAGCTCGGTCTCCCCGCTGACGGCGAGCAGAACGGCGAGCAGGACGCCGCTATGGAGCGCGAGCGAGGCGCTGAGCGTCACGAGCCTGCGGGGCCGCCTCACCGATGCTCCTCGAGCCAGCGATCGACGCCCGCGCCGAGCGCCTCCCGGACCGCCCGTGCGACGACCGCGCCGAGCTCGCTGACGGGCCCGCCGAAGCGGCAGCGCGGCCCGTGCCCGGTCGCCGCGACGACGACGGCGTCGGTGGACGTGCCGCTCGCGAGCCGGCCGTCGGCCGCGCGGACCCCCGCCTCGGCGAGCACGAGGGTCTTGGCCTCGGTCGCCGTGATGATCAGATTGACCAGGGCCACCGGCTCGGGCGCGGCCTCGACGACGACGATCGCGTTGATCGTCGACGGCGTCCACGCAACGGCCGGGGTCCGGCCGGCGCCGATCGCGTTGCTCAGCCCCACAGTGACGACGGCGGTGGCGGTGAGCCCGTCCGCCGTTGCGGTGACGACCTCGGCGTTCTGGGTCCAGGCCGCGGTGAGCAGCCCGATGTAGGGGAAGGCGATAGCACGACGGCGGACGAAGTCACCCAACACGCGCTCGGCGGCGTCGCAGCGAAAGGACTTCGGCACGTGGACGTTCACCACCGCCCGCGCAAGCGCGAAGCCGCCGCCGACGACAGCCGAGGAGACGACGGGCAGCAGGCGGTCGAAGCGCACCACGACTCCCTCCCCGTCGGTCTCGATCTCCACGCCGTTCACCGTCGAGCCCCCGCCGTCATCGAGGGCTTACTTGAGGGTGGCCCGCAGGCCGACCAGCGCGGTGAAGCCTCGCGCGGGAAAGCCTGGAGCCTCCGTGTAGGTGTTGTCGGTGACGTTGTCTACACGGGCGGTGAAATCGAGCCGCTCCATGAATGCCGTCCGGCCGAGCAGCCGGTACGTGCCTCCGATGTCGATGCGGTAATACCCGGGATTCTTCTCGAACGACTTGTAGCTGGACGATGTGTGTGCCTGGGCAAAGAGGCTCAGGCGCTCGAGCGGCGTCAGCACGATACCCGTATTCCAGACATGATGCGGGAAACCCGGCAGCTGGCGATGGGCCTCGGTGTCTTTGGTGTTCGTGTAGATGTAGGTGGCGTAGAGAAGCAGCCAGTCCAGAGGCTCGAGCTCCCCGTAGACCTCGGCACCGTTGGTTCGGGCCCGGCCCACGTTCTCGGGCTGACAGATGAACGCGCCGGTGGCGGTGCTACACACGGTTTGGATCAGATCCTTGAAGTCGTTGTGAAAGTAGGTGAACCCGAAGCGGACGCGGTTGCGCCAGAGTTTCTGATCGAAGCCGACGTCCCAGCTCTTGGCCTTCTCCGGCTCCAGTCCTGGATTCGCGAAGCCCGGGAACAACAGCTCGTCAAGTGAGGGCGCGCGAAACCCTTTGCCCCAGGAGGCGCGGAGCTTGGTCCCCGTCTCCTTGACGACGAACGCCGCCGCAACCCGCGGCGTCAGGGACTCCTCGAACTCGTCGCTGTTCTCCCAGCGCAGGCTGCCTGTGATGAAGAGGCGGTCCAAGATCCTGAACTCGTCCTGGCCGAAGAGCGACGTGGTCGCGATCCGCTTGCGGAAGCGCTGGAAGCCCGACGGGAAGAAGAACGCTCCCAGGTCGGACCTCGTCCGTGCCCACTCTCGCCGGTACTCCGCGCCGATGGTCAGCGTGTTCCAAGGCACCGGGGTGAACGCATTGACCAGCTCGAACTCGCGCCGCTCAGCGTGGGTCTGCGACGTGAGGATGGCGACGTCGAGATCCGCCGGCGGTGGCGGCGGATTCTGACCGCCAAGATCCCGCCACCACTCACCGTACCGTGCGTGGAGCTTCCACCAGCCGAGGATCGACTGGTCATAGGCGAGGTTGAAGAGGCCGACCTCCGTCTGCTGCTGAGCGTTCGGGTCCCTGTCCAGCGTGGCGGTGTCACCGATTGGCCGGTCGATGTCGGTCCTGGCATAGCGCCCGGAGAAGGACAGCTCACCCTTCCACGGGAAGTCGTAGCCCAGACGCCAGCCGATCGCCTTCTGGGTTGCGTCATCGTTGTCGAACGTCCGCTGCTGACCACGGCTGTCGAAGCGACTGGCCGACACGTTGAAGTTGAACCGCTGGATGGCACCCTGGACGCCGACGGTTTCCCGGAAGGTGTTCCAACTGCCGCCCTCGAAGCTGGCGATCGCGTGCGGAGTGCCGTGCCCCTTCTTCGTGATGATGTTGACGACCCCGCCGATGGCGTCGGCGCCGTAAAGACCGCTCTGCGGCCCGCGCACGATCTCGATACGGTCGATCGCGTCGAGCGACAGCTCAGAGAAATCGAAGCTGCCGCTCGAGGGATTCTTGACCCGCATGCCATCAACCAGGACCTGGACCTGGGTCGGCGAGGCGCCGCGGATCCTAATATCCGCCAACTTGCCGGGACCACCGAAGCGCTGGATCTCCACGCCGGGGACCTGACGCAGCACATCGGCGAGCTGATTCTGGTTGAGGGTCCTCAGATCTTCCTCCGTGATGACGGTAACCGCGGCGCCCAGCTCTTCCTGCCGCGTCTCGATCTTCGTCGCCGTGACCACCACCGGCTCCAGCTTCTTCGCTTCCTGCGCCGCACCGGGCGCCGCCACCGTGAGACCCACGAGAATCATCGGAACCAGTCGTCGCTTCACTGCTCCCCTCCTTTTCCGCGAAAGGGTAGGACGCCTTGTCCCGGGCAGGTCTCCTGACTCGTGGATCCGCGAAACCGTCCCTACCTTCCCATCCGTGCCTGACGGACAGTGGCTCCGCCGTAGCGGAACGAGACGGCCCTCCCCACTCACAGTGGCGGGACCGTGCCGGCTTCGGCCTTTACCCAAGGCCTCACCAGCTTCCCTGGATCCGGGACGCTCTTGATTCGATACCCTGGGCTCTCACCTCCTCTCGGCGGGCGCGATCCGCTGCCACGCGTCGGGAGCCGACACCCGCGCGAACAGCTTGGGATGGAGAATCTCGGCCAGAATCTCGAGCCCCTCGATGGTGCGCGGGCTCGAGCGGCTGAAGTACGTCGCGCTGTCGACGGCGTACGCGTACCCCGATGCCACGGCCTTCAGCCGGGGCCACACGTCCGGCAGCGCGAGGCGACTCAACTCGTCGAGCGTGTGCGCGAGACTGAAGCTGCACGGCATCAGCACGAGAACGTCGGGGTCGTAGTCAGCGATGCGCGTCCAGGACACTTCGACGGAATACTCGCCCTCGCGACTCAGCTCGTCGCGGCCTCCGGCCAGACGGATCATTTCTGGCACCCAATGGCCGGCGGTGTACGGCGGGTCCAGCCACTCCATGGCGAACACGCGAGGGCGGCTCGCCCCGTTGGCGATCGTGGCGACGCGGTCGATCCGCGCCCGTAAATCCCCCACCAGGGCAGCAGCCCGGCGCGCAACGCCCGCGGCAGCGCCGACCTGCTCGATGGCCTCCAGAATGCCCGCCAGCGTCTGCGGTTCGAGGGACAGGACCGTGCGCGTGCCCGGCAGCGCGACATCGAGCCGGTGCACCGCCTTCGCCACCTCCTCATACGAGATGGCGCACACCTCACAGAGCTCCTGGGTCAGGATCAGGTCCGGCTCGAGCCGCTCGAGCAACGCCTGATCCAGCGTGTAGATGCTGCTGCCGCTGTGGGCAGCCGCCGTGACGTGGTTGTGGATCTCGCGGCTGCTGGCCTGCCCCTGATCGACGCGGCTGCGCGTGATAACGGGAACCTCGCGCAGGCCGGGGGGGAGAT
>Ga0209159_1000976_pt1 | contig 23259 bp, 15 predicted proteins | sample GraSoiAngelo_144_FD_185901 | JGI IMG/M metagenome (GOLD analysis project Ga0209159, IMG submission 185901) | Grasslands soil microbial communities from the Angelo Coastal Reserve, California, USA - 14_1009_02_40cm (SPAdes) (version 2) | ecosystem: Environmental > Terrestrial > Soil > Grasslands ...
AGCTCCTTGGCAAACGCCGCGACCCGATCGGGCTCGAAGCCGAACTTCTTCTGCAGCGCCTTCAGCGGCGCGGAAGCGCCGAACGTCGTCATCCCGATGACGTGGCCGGAGCTCCCGACGTATCGCTCCCATCCGAACGTCGAGGCTTGCTCGATCGCGACCCGAGCCTTCACCGTGGGGGGCAGCACGCTGTCCCGATACGCCTGCGTCTGGTGATCGAAAATCTCCCACGACGGCATCGAGACGACGCGTGCGCGGATGCCCTCTGCCAGCAGCTTGCCGTGCGCCTCGACGGCCAGGCTCAGCTCGCTGCCCGAGGCGATGAGGATGACATCGGGATTCCCTCCCGGTGGATCCGCGAGCACGTACGCGCCGCGGGCGACCCCTGTCGCGGCGGCGTACACGCTTCGATCCAGCGTCGGCAACGGCTGCCGCGAGAGCGCGAGCACGGCCGGCTCGTGCCGCAGTTGCATCACGTACCGATACGCCTCGACGACTTCGTTGGCGTCCCCAGGCCGCAGTGTGATGAGCCCGGGCATGGCCCGCAGCGACGCCAGATGCTCGACGGGCTGATGAGTCGGCCCGTCCTCACCGTCGCCCATGGCGTCGTGCGTGAACACGAAGATCGTGGGCAGCTCCATCAGGGCCGACAGCCGGATGGCCGGGCGTGCGTAGTCGCTGAAGATGAAAAACGTCGCGCCGAACGCCCGCAGCTTCGACAGCGAAAGGCCGTTGACGATCGCCGCCATCGCGTGCTCGCGAATGCCGAAATGCAGGTTCTTGCCACCCGGGCTCCCGGCCTGGAAGCTTCCGGCGCCCTCGTAGGTCAGCGTGGTCTTGTTCGATGGCCCCAGGTCCGCCGACCCGCCGAGGAGCCACGGGATGTTCTGCGCGAGCACGTTGAGCACCTTGCCCGAGGCGTCTCGGCCGGCGATGCCCTTGGCATCCGCCGGGAACACGGGAAGGCTGCGATCCCACCCCGCCGGCAGATCGCGTCGTTGCATCTGCTCGATCTCGCTCGCGAGCTCGGGGTACTTGGCCCGGTACGACCCGAAGAGCGCCGTCCACCGGGTCCGAGCCTCAGCGCCGCGCGCTCCGACGCCGGCGGCGAAGTGCTCGCGGACGCCGTCGGGGACCAGGAACTGCGCGTCCTCCGGCCAGCCATAGCTACGCTTGGTGAGGCGGACCTCCTCGTCCCCGAGCGGCTCGCCGTGGGCCGCGGCCGTATCGTGCTTGTGAGGAGCGCCGTAGCCGATGTGGCTGTCGAGGACGATGAGCGTGGGCCGCCCCTTCGTCTCGCGGAACACGCCGAGAGCCTGCTGGATGCGATCGAGATCGTTGGCGTCGCCCACGCGCAAGACGTTCCACCCGTACGCGAGGAACCGCGTGGCGACGTCCTCGGTGAAGGCGAGGCTCGTCTGCCCTTCGATCGTGATGTGGTTGTTGTCGTAGACCCAGCAGAGGTTGTCGAGACCGAGGTGACCGGCCAGCGAGGCCGCTTCGGAGGCGACGCCCTCCATCAGGCAGCCGTCGCCGCACACGACGTAGATGTCGTAGTCGAAGATTGCGAAGCCCGGTCGGTTGTAACGATCGGCGAGCCACTTCCGGGCGATGGCCATCCCCACGCTCGTCGCGACGCCCTGCCCAAGCGGGCCCGTCGTGGTCTCCACACCCGACACCCAGTGATACTCGGGGTGCCCGGGAGCCTTGCTGTCGATCTGGCGAAAGCGGCGGATGTCCTCCAGCGACACCGACGGCTGCCCCAACCGCTCGTAGTCCGCGTTCACCGCCCGCGTGCCGGTCAGATGCAGCACGGACCAGAGCAGCATCGAGGCGTGACCGTTCGAGAGGACGAACCGATCGCGGTTGGGCCAGATCGGGTCCGCGGGGTCGAAGCGCATCACGCGATTCCAGAGCGTGTAGACGAGTGGTGCCAGCGCCATCGGCGTGCCGGGGTGCCCCGACTTGGCGCGCTCGACCGCATCGATCGAGAGCGTGCGGATGGTGTTCACCGATAATTGGTCGAGCTCTGCGTTGGTCATTGGTGCGGCGACATTCGTCATCGGCTTGTCCTCGTCGGTTGGAGCTCCAGGGACGCGACCTTGCTCAGGCGGCGCAGGTGTCGGGGGGCGTCACTGAACGCGGCGGCCAGGAACGTCTGCACGAGATCCCAGGCCACGCTCGGCCCCACGGTGCGGCCACCGAGACAGATGATGTTCATGTGATCGTCCTCGACCCCCTGCCCGGCGGAAAAGTGATCATGGATCAGCCCGGCCCGGACACCTGGAACCTTGTTGGCGCAGACCGAGGCCCCCACGCCGCTGCCGCAGACAGCCACCCCGCGCTCGACCTTGCCGGCCGCCACCGCCCGCGCGAGCGGGATGACGTAGTCCGGATAGTCGTCGTCCGAGGTCAGCTTGTCCGCACCGAAGTCGACGACGTCGTGTCCAGCCGCGCGGAGCCGCGTGATCAGATCCCTTTTCAAGTCGAACCCGCCGTGATCGGTGGCGATTCCCACGTGCATGGTGTGTTCTCCGTGAAATGGCGTCAGCGTAGTGATGGCTCGGATGCCGCCTCGTGGTCGGCCAACACGACGGCCTGGTGCTGACTGATCCGGCCGGCTGGAATCGACCAATCGCCCTTACGCAGGCGGGCCAGCATCGATGCCTTCTCCCGTCCGGTGACCAGCCAGACGATGCGCCGCGACCGATTGAGCACGGGGTAGGTCAAGGTCATCCGGCGCCGGCCTTGATAGACGCCGGTGAGCGCGACGTCGGCGCCGGTCGCGTCGAGCACCGGATCGCCGGGCACCAGCGACGCCGTGTGGCCGTCGGGCCCGAGGCCCAGGTGGGCGAGATCGAGCACTGCCGGGGCGCCCGCAATCTTCTGGAGCATCGCGGCGTACTGGCCGCTCGCAAATTCGAGGTCGGCCGATTCCACCGGCATGGCGTGAACCTGGTCGGGGCGCAGCGGACAATGCGCGAGCAGGCTCTCGCGCAGATGGGTGAGGTTGCGGTCGGGATCTCCGGCCGGCGCCACGCGCTCGTCCACCTGGACCACGTGCACACCGGCCCATGGCATCCGTTCCTCGGCCAGCGCCCGCAGCATCGTCCACGGGGTGTGACCTCCGCTGAAGGCCACGATAAAGCGGCCGCGCGCGGCGACGGCCGCGCGCGCCTCCTCGGCGGTGAATGCGGCGCCCGCTCGCGCGACCGAATCGGCGTCGGTCAGCACTTCGATCTTCATGACGCCTTGATCATCGGGTTCTGCCAGCCTCCGGGGGGCGAGACTCTCGTGTCGACTTCTTTCGGTCCCCAGGCGCCCGGCTCATATTCGTAGACGGGCGTGCCTTCCTTCAGCACTGGATCGACGATTCGCCACGCCTCTTCGACGTAGTCCTCCCGGGCGAACAGCGTGGCATCCCCGTGCATGGCGTCTCCCAGCACTCGCTCGTACGCATCCATCTCATCGGCGCGCGGGAGCCGAGTGCCCAGCATCTCCGCGGTCTGGCTCTGCGTCTCCTGCCCGGGCGCGATGACGTTCGCGCCGATGGCGATCGTGATGTCGGGGCTGATCCGAAAGCGGCAGTAGTTCGGCCCGAGGTCGAAGCCGTGGAACATCGTGGGCGGCTGGCGGAGTCGGACGACGACCTCCGTGCACGTCACGGGCAGGCACTTTCCGGCCCGGATGTAGAAGGGCACGCCCTGCCAGCGCCAGGAATCGATCTCGAGCCGCAAGGCGACAAACGTCTCTACCGTCGAGTCGGACGCCACGCCCTTCTCCGACCGGTAACCACGAAACTGTCCGCGTACGATGTCATCGGCGGCGAGCGATGGGATCGCCTTGAGGACCTTCACCTTCTCGTCTCGAATCGATTCACTATCGGTTCTGATCGGAGGCTCCATGGCCAGATTGCTCAGGACCTGGAACAGATGGTTCTGGACCACGTCGCGGACGGCGCCCGTCTCGTCATAGAACGCGCCTCGGCCCTGAATCCCGAACTCTTCGGCCATGGTGATCTGCACGCTCTCGACGTGATTCCTGTTCCAGAAGGGCTCGAGGAAGGCGTTCGCGAACCGGAAGAAGAGCATGTTGTGCACAGGCCGCTTCCCGAGGTAGTGGTCGATCCGGAAGATCGACGTCTCGTCGAAGGCTCCGAGCAGAACCCGGTTGAGCTCCCGCGCGGAAGCGACGTCGTGGCCGAACGGCTTCTCGACGATGACGCGGCCGCCCTTCGTACAGCCCGCCTTGACGAGCTGCTCGACGACCAGTTCGAACAACACGGGCGGGATAGCCAGGTAGTGCGCCGGCCTCCGCGCGGAGCCGAGCTCTTTACGGATGGCCTGGAACGTCGCCGGGTCCTTGTAGTCGCCGTCGACATAGCGCAACACGCCGCACAGCGTGCCGAACGCCGCGGGATCGAGTCCTCCGTGCTTCTCGAGGCCGTCCTTGGCCCGGGCGACCAGCTGTTCGAGCTTCCAGCCCGCTTTCGCCACGCCGATGACCGGCACGTCGAGGTGGCCGCGTTTCACCATCGCCTGCAGCGCGGGGAAGATCTTCTTGTGCGCGAGGTCACCGGTCGCGCCGAAGAACACGAAGGCATCGGAATGGACGTCGTTCATCGTCCGCTCCCGTCACCGCGACGGCTTTTCGAGGTGACCGCCGAACTCATAGCGCATCGCCGAGAGCAGCTTGTCGGCGAAGTCCGCCTCGCCGCGCGAGCTGAAACGCTCGTACAGAGCGGAGGAGAGGACGTGGGCCGGCACCGCCTCGTCGATGGCCGCCTTGATCGTCCACCGACCTTCGCCGGAATCGGACACGCGCCCCTCGAAGGCCTTGAGCTCCGGATCCTTCATGAGTGCCGCGGCCGACAGGTCGAGGAGCCAGGAGGCGATGACGCTGCCGCGTCGCCACACCTCGGCGACGTCGGGCAGATTGAAGTCGTACTGGTAGTGCTCGGGATCGCGCAGCGGGGTTGTCTCGGCATCGACCGCGTGGCCCTGCCTGCCGATGTTGGCGGAGCGCAGGATGCCCAGCCCCTCGGCGTAGGCCGCCATGATCCCGTACTCGATCCCGTTGTGGACCATCTTGACGAAGTGGCCCGCGCCGTTCGGCCCGCAGTGGAGGTACCCCCGCTCGGACGTTCCGTTGGCCTTCTCTCGACCCGGAGTTCGGGCGATGTCGCCGGCGCCGGGCGCCAACCTGGCGAAGATCGGATCGAGGCGCTTGACCACGTCCGGCTCGCCTCCGATCATCATGCAATACCCGCGCTCCAGTCCCCAGACGCCACCGCTGGTCCCGACGTCGACGTAGTGGATCCCCTTCGGTGCGAGCTCCTTCGCGCGCCGGATGTCGTCGATGTAGTAAGAGTTGCCGCCGTCGATGAGGATGTCGCCCCTCTCGAGCAGCGGCAGAATGTCGGCGATGGACTTGTCGACCACCGCCGCTGGGACCATCAGCCACACCGTCCTCGGCTTGTCCAGCTTCTTCACGAAGTCTGCGAGCGAGGAGGCACCCACCGCCTTCTCCTGGGTCAGCTCCTGCACCGCCTTCGGCGACATGTCGAAGACCACGCACTGGTGGCCACCCTTGAGAAGCCGCCGCACCATGTTGGCGCCCATGCGGCCAAGTCCGATCATTCCGAGCTGCATAGCTGACTCCTTTGAAGCGCCGATCGCTCGGCGGGCTCGAGTTCACGCTCGGTGTCGTCGAGGGCGGTGCGCAGGCGGTTCATCGCGGCGGCCACGCCGTCGCGGTCGCCGAAGACTGCCGAGCCCGCCACGAGCACGGTGGCGCCGGCCCGAACGACCAGCGGCGCCGTCGTCGCATCGATGCCCCCATCCACTTCCACGTCGCACGCGGACGCGCGCCGCTCAATCAGCTCGCGCACCCGTCCGATCTTCGGCAGCGTCGTCCGGAGGAACGGCTGATGACCGAACCCCGGGTTGACGGTCATGACCAGCACCTGGTCCAGGTCCTGGATGATGTCCTCGAGCACGGCCGATGGCGTCGCCGGGTTGATGGCGACGGCGGCGCGCTTGCCCAGTGTCCTGATCCTTTGCACCGTGCGGTGCAAGTTGTTGTTGCCCTCCCAGTGGACGAGAAACGAATCGGAGCCGGCCGCGGCGAACTCGTCGAGAAAAAAGTCCGGGTCGGAGATCATCAGGTGGATCTCGAGGGGCAGATGCGTCACCCGCCGTAGGGACTGGACGATCGCCGGCCCCATGCTGAGGTTCGGCACGAAGTGCCCGTCCATCACGTCCACGTGGATTCGATCGGCCCCGGCGTGCTCCGCGTCGGCCACCTGCTGGCCGAGACGCGCGAAGTCGGCGGCGAGAATCGAAGGGGCGAGTTTCACGGCGCTCACGTGTTGGACGCCTCGAAGATGCTGCGAATGGAGGCATCGAGCAGGGCGTTGAACTCGGCATCGGATTGCTGGGCCGATAGCCCCTCGACCAGCGCCCGCGAAAAGCTCGCGACGACGCCGTGATTCCTCCGCAAGCGCTGATTGCCTTCTTCCCGTGAATAGCCGCCCGACAGCGCAACCACCCTCACGACCCGGGGATGTTTGACGAATTCGGCGTAGAGGTCGTCTTTGTCCGGCAAGGTGAGCTTGAGCATGACGGGCTGGCCGGCGGGCAAACGGTTGAGCTCGCCGAGGATGGCCGCTTTGAGCAACTCTTCGGCCCTGGCTTTGTCCGGGCAGTGAATATCCACTTCCGGCTCGACGATCGGCACGAGGCCCGCGGCGATGATCTGCCGAGCGACCTCGAACTGCTGGGTCACGACGTCCTTGATACCGGCCTGGTTGGCTTGCTTGATGAACGAGCGCATCTTGGTTCCGAAGATGCGCTTCGCGTTGGCCTTGTCGAGCAGCCCGGCAAGCTCGGGCATCGGCTTCATCAGCTGGACACCGGATTTCTCCGCGGCCAGGCCCTTGTCTACTTTCAAGAACGGCACCACCCGCTTCACATTCCACAGATAGTCCGCGGTCGGCTTCTCCTCGATGGCCCTGTCGATGGTGTTCTCGAACAGGATCGCGCCGAGAATCCGCTCCCCGGTGAAGGCGGGGCTGGTCATGATGCGCGTGCGCATTTGATGCACGATTGCGAACATCTGCTCCTCGTTGGACCACGCATTTTCCTTGATGCCGTACGCACGCAGCGCGCCGGGCGTGCTGCCACCGCTTTGATCCAGCGCCGCAATGAACCCAGGATGTGCCTTCATCTTCTCCAGCTGCGCTTTGAAGTCGCCCGTCTCGCTCGTCATCGCACGGCGTCCTTTCGCATCCGGTAACGACGGATCATGTTGTTCGTCGAGCTGTCGTGGCCAAGGGTTGGCTCGGTCGCGCCGTCGAGCTCCGGGATGATCCGCTGGGCCAGCACCTTGCCCAGCTCGACTCCCCACTGATCGAACGAGTCGACGTCCCAGACGACGCCCTGGGTGAACACGCTGTGCTCGTAGAGCGCGACGAGCTTTCCGAGCGTCTCCGGCGTCAGCCGCTCGGCGAGGATCGTGTTCGAGGGGCGATTACCCTGGAAGACCCGATGCGGAACCAGACCGTCCGGCGTGCCCTCGGCCTTGACTTGCTCACGCGTCTTGCCGAAGGCCAGCGCCTCGGTCTGCGCGAACACGTTCGCCAGCAGCATGTCGTGGTGCCGGCCGAGCGGGTTCAGGCTGTGACGGAACGCGATGAAGTCACACGGGATCAGCCGGGTCCCTTGATGGATCAGCTGGTAGAACGAATGCTGGCCGTTGGTGCCCGGCTCCCCCCAGTAGATGGGCCCGGTCGCATAGTCGATCTCGACGCCATCGCGCGTGACGTGCTTGCCGTTGCTCTCCATCGTCAGCTGCTGCAGGTAGGCGGGGAAGCGCTTGAGGTATTGCTCGTAGGGCAAGACCGCCACGGTTTCGGCGTCGAAGAAATCCGTGTACCACACGGTCAGCAAGCCCAGGAGCACCGGCAGGTTGCGCTCGAACGGGGCGGTCCGGAAGTGCTCGTCCATCTGGTGGAACCCGTCGAGCAGCGCGCGAAAGTTGTCGGGACCGACGGCGAGCATCGTCGACAGGCCGATCGCCGAGTCCATGGAATAGCGCCCGCCCACCCAGTCCCAGAATCCGAACATGTTCGCGGTGTCGATCCCGAACTCCGAAACCTTCCGGGCGTTGGTGGAGACGGCGACGAAGTGCTTGGCCACCGCCTTGACCTCGCCGCCGAGGCCCGCGAGCAGCCACTGGCGGGCGCTCTCGGCGTTGGTCATCGTCTCCAGCGTCGTGAAGGTCTTCGACGAGACGATGAAGAGCGTTTCCGCCGGGTCCAGGTCGCGGGTGGCCTCGACGAAATCGGTCCCGTCGACGTTCGACACGAACCGGAAGGCCATCGCGCGATCGCTGTAGTGCTTGAGGGCCTCGTAGGCCATGACGGGCCCGAGGTCGGAGCCGCCGATGCCGATGTTGACGACGTTGCGGATGCGCTTTCCGGTGTGGCCCTTCCACGCGCCACTCCGCACGCGGGTCGCGAAGTCGGCCATGGCATCGAGCACGGCGTGGACCTCGGGCACCACGTTCTTACCATCGACGATGATCGACGCACCGCGCGGAGCTCGCAGGGCCACGTGCAGGACGGCCCGAGCTTCCGTCACGTTGATCTTGTCGCCCCGGAACATGGCGTCGATGCGCTCGCGCAGACCGCACTCCTCGGCCAGTCGGCGAAGCAGTGCGAGGGTATCGTCGGTGACGCGATTCTTGGAGTAGTCGAGAAAGACCCCGACCGCCTCGGCGGTCAGGCGTTCTCCACGTTTGGCGTCGTCGGCGAAGAGCGTGCGCAGGTGAAAATCGCGGATCTTCTCGTAGTGGGCCTGGAGGGCCTTCCATGCGGGGCGCGCGGTCAGGGGCAACATTCTAGTCATTGATCTTCCTGTGCCTTCTTCGGATCCGATCTGCCCATCTTGCGATTCCTCCCACAAGCGAAACCCGCCGAGGAACGCGTTCGCGTTGTCCCCGACTCGGCAACCAGGCGGCAGCTCGTCCAGTTGGTGGACGTTACCGCCCCCGAGAACGACGTCCTCGGGCTCGAGCGCGGCGATCAGACGACGGACCGCGTCGGCGACGTCACGCCGCCACTGCGTGAGCCCGTGCTCCTGCAGCCCGCGCAGTCCGACGTACGTCTCGAAGGTTCCGTCCCGGTACGGCAAGTGGCCCAGCTCCATCGGCTCCACGATGCCCTCGACGATGAGGGTCGAGCCCAGGCCGGTTCCCAGGCCGAGAAAGAGCATCTTGCCGCCCTGGTAGCTGCCGCGCGCTTGCAGTGCGGCATCGTTGACGAGCTTGACCGGGCATCCGAAGGCGGTCCGATAATCGAATCCAACCCACCCCGGACCAAGGTTATGCGGCTCCGCAACCGGACGACCGTGGAGCACCGGGCCCGGATAGCCGATCGATACGGCGTCGTACTTCCATCCCGCGGCGGCGGTCCTGACCCCGGCAACCATCTGCTCGGCCGTGAGCGTCGGCCCAGAGGCAAACTCTCGAGGTGCCTTCTCGCCCGTGGCGAGCACCTTCACGCGAGTCCCGCCGACGTCGACGACCAGTACGCGCATGGTGAGCCCTCAGCTCGCCTTGGCCAGGGTGGCGCTCTTCCCGGCAATGACGCCCATCAGCTCCTGCCAGGAGTTGACGAACGACTTCGCGCCTTCGTCCTGGAGCTGACTGGCGAGGGCATCGACGTCGACGCCGGAGACGCCGAATTGCGCCAACACGGCCTCGCTGTCGCCGCCGTCCGCGGTCAGCATCTCGCCGAGCGAGCCGTGATCGGCCAGCGCCTTCAAGGTGCCCTCGGGCATCGTGTTCACCGTGAACGGCGCGGCAAGCGCCCTGACGTAGAGGACGTCGGAGGCGCCGGGATCCTTGGTGCCCGTGCTGGCCCACAGCAGGCGTTGCGGGCGGGCGCCGGCGTTGAAGACGCGCTGCCAGCGCGGAGAGCCGAGCAGCGCACGGTAGGCCTTGTACGTCCGCTTCGCGATCGCGATGCCGAGCTGATTGCGGAGCGCTTGCGGCACTCTGTCCTTGACCGCCGCGTCCCAGCGGCTGATGAACACGGAGGCGACCGATCCGACCTCTGCCTCGAGCCCGGCGGCCACGCGGCGCTCGATCCCACGCATGAACGCGTCGGCGGCCGCCAGGTAGTGCGCAGACGAGAACAGCAGCGTCACGTTGATCGGGATGCCGGCAAAGACCGCTTCCTCGATGGCCGGCAGCCCTTCCTTGGTGCCAGGAATCTTGATGAGGAGGTTCGGTCGCCCCGCCCGGGCGTGCAGGGTTTTGGCAGCGGCCAGGGTGCTGGCGGTGTCGTGGGCGAGCAGCGGCGACACTTCCAGCGACACCCAGCCGTCGACGCCGTGCGTCCGGTCCCAGATCGGTCGAAACAGATCCGCGGCCCGGGTCAGGTCCTCCAGCGCCAGGTCGAAGAACAATTCTTCGCCCGACTTGCCTTCCCTGACCTTCTTTCGGATCGCGGCGTCGTACGCCGAGCTGTTCTTGATGGCGTGGTCGAAGATGGTGGGATTCGACGTGAGCCCGGTCACCGAGAGCTCGTCGATGTAGCGCACGAGTGTGCCGCTCTCCAGCAGATCGCGCGTGATGTTGTCGAGCCAGAGACTCTGGCCTTCGTCGTGGAGCGTCTCCGTCGCTTTCATCGTGTCACCTCCGGTGACAGGAGCTCGGGCAAGTCGTGAGTCATCAAGTCGCCGATCCGCTCGACCGTCAGATCGGCCGGGGGATAGGCCTTCGCATCGCGAGCGTACTGACCCTGACGGGGAAAAATCGTGGTGACGCGGTCGCGCCAGATTTTCTTGGCCGCGGCCAGGATCCGCGGCTTGTCGTCCACGAGAACGTAGTGCTGCGCCGGATAGCGTCGCTCGACGTCATCCAGCGTTTCTTCCTTGTGGATGTAGATCAACACGTGGCCGTCCACGGCCTCCCAGATGCCGGAGCGCTCCACCTTGCGCGGCTGGAACACGACGTCACCATCGGAGAGGATGACCGTCGGGCCCCACGAGCGGAACCGTTCCAGCACGTCGAGCGCCCCGGGGTAGAGACGATTGGCGAACGGGTAATCGACCAGGTACGCCGACATCGACATGAGGCGCACGTCCTGGGGATGCTCGACCCGGTAACGCTGGAGCGCGCCGAGATAATCGCGATACCCGAGCTCGACGAACAGCGCCTCGAGGATCGCCCAGTACCGGTCACGCGAGACGGCGCCGAACTCGCGCTCGAGATGGCGCTTGAGGTCGGCCTGAATGCGGTCGTTGTCCAGCAGCGTGTTGTCCACGTCGACCAGGAAGACGAAGGGAGCCGGCGTCATGATGCGGCCACGATCGAGGCGTCGGGGCGCGATATTTCTACATCAGCCGACCGTGCCGAGGCGTGCGTCACGTCTCGCAGCGACTCCCAGGCCGACGTCGACAGCATGGCTTCGGTGGAGCGCCAGCGCCAGTTACCTTGCGCCGTCCCGGGCTGGTTCATCCGAGCGTCCTTTCCCAGATTGAGCACGTCCTGCAGCGGCGCGATCGCGAGCGCGGCGACTGACGACCACGCCAGTCGCAGCAACGCCGGCGCAGCATCCGCGCTGGTGCCTCCCCCACGCTTCAGGTAGCGCCACAGGTTGCGCCGTTCGGCTTCTGACAGGTCGTCGTGCCATCCACGCGTCGTCGGATTGTCGTGCGTACCCGTGTACACGACCGAGTTCGGGACATGGTTGTCGGGCAGGTGCGGGTTGTCGGCATGGCCGTCGAATGCGAACTGCAGAACGCGCGTGCCGGGGAGACGAAACGCGTCACGGAGCGCGACCACGTCCGGCGTGATGATTCCCAGGTCCTCGGCGAGGAACGGCAGGCCGCCCAGGGCCTTCTCCACCTCGGCGAAGAAGCGCGCGCCGGGACCCGGCATCCACTGACCGGACTCCGCCGTCGGGGCTCCTGCCGGCACGTGCCACGCGGCGGCGAATCCGCGGAAGTGATCGAGGCGGATGGCGTCGACGTGAACCAGCAAGGCGCGCACGCGATCGACGCACCAGCGGTAGCCACTCGCGGCCAGCGCGTCCCAGTCGTAGATCGGATTACCCCACCGCTGTCCTTGCGAGCTGAAGTAGTCTGGCGGCACCCCGGCGACGACGCGCGGCCGGTGCTGTGCGTCGAGCAGGAACAGCTCCGGGTGGGCCCAGACGTCGCTCGAGTCCGGGGAGACGAAAAAGGGCAGGTCACCGATCAAGCGCACACCTCTGGCGCGCGCATGGGCCTTCAAGCGTGCTCCCTGACGGAACAACACGAACTGAACAAACCGAACCCGGTCCACCTGGCTCGCCAGAGCCTGTCGCGCCCGGTCCAGCGCGGCTGGCGTGCGGCGGATCAGCTCTTCCGGCCACTCGAGATAGCTGGCGCCGTCGTATCTCGCCGTCAGGGCTCGGAACAACGCATAGTCGTCCAGCCAGTGGGCATGGTCATTGCCAAAGTGTTCGAAGTCCGGGCGCAGGTCCGATCGCGCGCCGGTGCTGAAGTTCTTCCATGCCGTCTCGAGCAAGGCGAACTTGAAGCGCTTGACGGCGTCGAAGTCGACGGTCGTGGGCGAAAAGGAGCAGCCCGCGCAGTCGGCCGCCCGCACCAGTCCGTCCTCGATCAGCCAGTCGGGGCTGATCAGGAGCGGGTTGCCGGCAAACGACGACAGCGATTGGTACGGCGAATCGCCGTAGCCGGTGGGACCCAGCGGGAGCGCCTGCCACCAGCCTTGCCCCGTCTCGTGAAGCCGGTCCACCCACGCCACGGCCGTCGGACCGACATCGCCGATTCCGTACGGTGAGGGCAGAGACGTGACGTGCAGCAGGAGGCCGGACGCTCGGTAGCCGGCCGGGAACGGAGGGAGGCTCATGCGCGTCCACCCAGCGCGGTGTCGACGAGCTCCTGCGCCTCGCTCACGAGGACGTCGAGGTGCGCCGCGCCCCTGAAGCTCTCCGCATATATCTTGTAGATGTTCTCCGTGCCTGACGGCCGGGCCGCGAACCACCCGCTCGGCGTCACGATCTTCAAGCCCTCGATCGGGGCGCCGTTACCAGGGGCGCGGGTCAGCTTCGCGGTGATGGGCTCGCCGGCGAGCGTCTGTTCCTTGATGGCCTCGGGTGACAGCGCATGCAGCCGCGCCTTCTGCTCGGGCGTGGCCGGCGCGTCGATCCGCGTGTAACAGGACGCGCCGAACTCCGCCGCCAGCTCCCGATAGTGCTCGCCGGGATCCTTGTCCGTGCGGGCGGTGATCTCGGCCGCCAGCAGATCCATGATCGGGCCGTCCTTGTCGGTCGTCCACACGGTGCCGTCGTGCCGCAGGAAGCTGGCGCCAGCGCTCTCCTCGCCGCCAAAGCAGCAGGAGCCGTCGAACAAGCCGGGCACGAACCACTTGAACCCGACGGGCACCTCGTAGAGCCGACGGCCGAGCTTCGCGACGACGCGGTCGATGAGGCTACTGCTGACCAGCGTCTTGCCGACCGCGGCGTGCGCGGGCCAGTGGGGACGGTGCGTGAGCAGGTAGCGGATGGCCACCGCCAGGTAGTGGTTGGGGTTCATCAGTGCCTCGGAGGCCGTCACGATGCCGTGCCGATCCGAGTCGGGATCGTTGGCGAAGGCGACGCGGAACTGGTCTTTGAGCCCGACGAGCCGCGCCATCGCGTACGGGCTCGAGGGGTCCATGCGGATCTTGCCGTCGTGGTCCACCGTCATGAACGAGAACGTCGGATCGATCACCGGGTTGACGACGGCGATGTGGAGCTTGTAGAGGAAGTTGATCGGTTCCCAGTAGGGCATCGCCGCCCCGCCCAGCGGATCGACGGCCATCGTGAAGCCGGCCGCGCGGATCGCGTCCATGTCGACGATGTGTTCGAGATCCTCGACGTAGGGCAGGACCAGATCTTCCTGGTGGGTGGTCTCGGCCTTGATGGCCGCCGCAAACGGGACCCGCTTCACGCTCGAGCTGCGCTGACGCAGGAGCTCGTTGGCCCGGCGCTGGACCCACGCGGTGACGTCGGTATCGGCGGGGCCGCCGTTGGGCGGGTTGTACTTGAAGCCTCCGTCCTCGGGAGGGTTGTGCGACGGGGTGATCACGATTCCATCGGCGAGGTGCGCCTTGCGGCCGCGGTTGTAGACGAGAATGGCTCGCGAGATGACGGGCGTCGGCGTGACGCCGCCGTCGCGCTGGATGATCGTCTCGACCCCGTTGGCCGCCAGCACTTCCAGCGCGGTGCGCTGGGCCGGCTCGGACAGGGCGTGCGTGTCCTTGCCCATGTAGAGCGGTCCGTCGATCCCCTGACCGCGGCGGTAGTCGCAGATCGCCTGCGTGATCGCCATGACGTGGGCCTCGTTGAACGAGCCGCGGAACGCCGAGCCCCGGTGCCCGCTGGTGCCGAAGCTGACGAGCTGATCGGGGGCGTCCACGTCGGGCGTGCGCTCGTAATACGCGTGCTCGAGCCGCGCCAGATCCACGAGCATTCCGATCTGGGCCGGCTTCCCGGCCAGGGGCGAGATCGTCACTGTCTTCTCCATCACGACACCGGGCATGGCTTGACGTGCCAGATGTCGGCCGCGTACTCGGCGATGGTGCGATCGCTCGAGAACTTTCCGGAGCTGGCCACGTTCAGGATGGCCTTGCGCGCCCAGGCATCCGGGTTCGCGTACAGCGCGCAGAGGCCGGCATCGGCCTCGAGGTAGGAAGCGAGGTCCGCGAGGTGCATGTAGTAGTCGCCGCGCGTCAGCAGCGTCTCGCGCAAGGGCGCGAAGATCCCCGGCTCGTTACGGCTGAAGTGGTCGGAGAAGATCAGATCTAGCGCGGCGTGCACCTCGGGTTGGTTGTCGTAGTGCCAGCGCGGGTCGTACCAGCCGCGGCTGCCGGCCACCTGCTCCGTGGTCAGGCCGAACAGGAAGAAGTTCTCCTCCCCGGCTTCCTGCGCCATCTCGATCGTCGCGCCGTCGCGCGTGCCGATCGTCAGCGCGCCGTTCATCATGAACTTCATGTTGCTGGTGCCGCTCGCCTCGTAGCCCGCCGTCGAGATCTGGTTGGAGACGTCGGTGGCGGGAATCAGCCGCTCGGCGAGTGACACGTTGTATTCGGGCAGGAACAAAATCTTGAGTCGTCCGCGGGTCGCCGGATCGGCGCCGATGGTCTCGGCGAGATTGTTCAGGAGCTTGATGATGAGCTTCGCGAGGCGGTAGGCCGGCGCCGCCTTGCCCGCGAACAGGAACGTGCGCGGCGTCATCTCGAGGCTCGGGTTCTCCCGCAATCGGTTGTAGAGGACGACGATGCGCAAGGCATTGAGGAGCTGCCGCTTGTATTCGTGGATGCGCTTGACCTGGCTGTCGAAGATGGTGTCGGGATCCACCTGCGGCCGCGAGGTCGATCGGAGCCACTGAGCAAAGGTCGACTTGGCTGCTCGCTTCGCCTCGAGAAACACGCTGCGGAAGCCGCGGTCGTCGGCCAGGGGCTTGAGCTTCGCGAGCTCACTGAGGTCGGTGATCCAGCCGTCGCCGATCGCCTCGGTGACGATGCGGGCGAGCGCCGGGTTCGCCAGCAGCAGCCAGCGCCGCGGCGTGACCCCGTTGGTCTTGTTGCTGAAGCGCTCGGGAAAGGTCTCGGCCAGGTCCTTCACCGTGGTCGCGCGCAGCAGCGCGGAGTGGATCGCGGCCACCCCGTTCGTGCTGTGCGAGCCCACGATGGCGAGATTCGCCATGCGGACGTGCTTTGCGGAGCCTTCCTCGATCAGGCTCGTCCGCGCGATGCGGCCTTCGTCAGCCGGAAAACGGCGCCGCACGTCATCGAGCAGTCGGCGGTTGATCTCGAAGATGATCTCGAGGTGGCGCGGCAGCAGCATCTCGAACCACTCGAGCGGCCATTTTTCGAGGGCTTCGGGCAGAAGCGTGTGGTTCGTGTACGCCAGCGTCCGCTGGGTCAGGTGCCAGGCCTGGTCCCATCCGAGGTACGCGTCGTCGAGCAAGATTCGCATCAGCTCGGGGACGGCGATCGCAGGATGGGTATCGTTGAGCTGGATGGCGGCCCGTTCGGGAAGCGCGCTCCAGTCGGCGTTGCTGCGGCGGAATCGTCGGATCAGATCCGCCAGCGAGCAGGCGACGAGAAAGTACTCCTGCACGAACCGCAGCTCTTGCCCCTTGGCCGTCGAGTCGTCGGGATAGAGGACCCGTGTGAGAGATTTAGCCGCAAGCGTCTCCGCCAGCGCGCTGACGAACTCGCCATGACTGAACGTCTGGAAATCGAAGTCGAGGGACGTGGACGCCGCCCAGAGGCGGAGGGTGTTAATCGTCTTGCCGCCATAGCCCACCACGGGCCGATCGAAGGGAATGCCGAGCAACGTGAACGACCGGCCGGGGATCGCGCGCAGCGTCCCGTCTCGCACCTCGATCGAGTGGTTCAGCCTGATCTCGACCTTCTCTTCCGGACGAACGACCTCCCACGGGTCGGGGCGGCGAAGCCAGTTGTCCGGCTGCTCGTGTTGCCAGCCGTGCTCGATGGTTTGCTGGAACATTCCGTATTCGTAGCGGAGGCCATACCCCATCGCCGGCAGCTGCATCGTGGCCATCGAGTCGAGAAAACACGCCGCCAGACGCCCGAGGCCGCCATTTCCCAGCCCGGCGTCGGGTTCCTCCTCGAGCAGGCCGAGCCAATCGAGCGACGCCTGCTTGACCGCTTCACTCACGAGGGGGCTGAGCAGCAGATTGGTGATGTTGTTGGTCAGCGAACGGCCGATCAGGAATTCCATCGAGAGGTAGTAGACGCGCTTCGGATCTTCGCGCTCGTAGGTCTGCTCCGTGCGGACCCATCGCTGCGAGAGGACGTCTCGCACGGAGCGCGCGAACGCCTCGTAGCGCTCCCGCAGCCCGGCGGTTGCCGGATCGGCGACGTTGTCGAAGAGCAGGTGCCGCTCGTAGAGCGCCTGGGCGTTCCCCGCGAGCTCGACCGGGCCGCATCCATATTGCCGGCGGAGCGCTGCCATGGGGTCCGATGATGCCTTCTCTCTTGTGCTCATCGACGTGCTTCCTCTCGGTGGTCCCGCACGTGAACAGGCCCGCTGTGCCCTTCGTGAGGCATCTCGTTCCACAAGCGGATCGCCGGATCCGATCGGTCGTGTTCGTATCCCACCGCACTCAGGCTGGCCGTGCCGAGCACGAAGTACCGCCCTGCCCCCGGTGGGAGCCCGAGCCAGCGCGCGGCGAACACTCGGAGAAAGTGCCCACTCGAGAAGAGCAGCACGTCTCCCTCGATGGCCCGCACGCGGCGCGCCACCCGATCGGCCCGCGCGCCGATCTGATCCGGCGACTCCCCTCCCGGGCAACCGTCGCGGAACAGCTGCCAGTCAGGGCGCTCGGCGTGGATGTCGGCGCTGGTGCGACCTTCATACGTGCCGTAGTTCCACTCCATGAGGTCGGGCTCGACTTCCGCCCTGGAGCCGAAGCCAGCGAGCTCGCACGTTCGGACCGCCCGACGCAGAGGGCTCGTGAGCACCGCGGCGAACCTCAACCCCTCGAGCCGCTCTCCGAGCCGGACGGCCTCGGCTTCACCCTGCGCGGTCAGCGGAAGGTCGGTCACTCCCGTGTGCTGACGCGAGATGGTCCAGGCCGTCTCGCCGTGTCTCGCCAGGTACACGACAGGAAGCGCATCGCTCATGATCGACTCCCGTTCTGTGCTCTCACAACGACCTCCTCCAATGGAGCAATCGCGGTGCCGAACGCTCCGGGGTGTCTCGCGACCGGCAACTCGGCTTGTCACCACGGATTTCCAACGAAGCACGGCCGTGATTCACGCGACCCTGCCGGCTTCGAGATGCTAACCGGCCAGCGGCTGCCAGTCGACTGGCAGGGCTTCGTCGCAACTCGGACGGCATCAGGCGCGTCATGGCGTCCCGATCGGCTGGTGTTCTGAAGACGACGAGCTGCGTTTTTCGCGACACCTCGTAAGAAATTCGCGACGTTACGCGCCGCGCTAATAGAACCACGCGTTTAGGCTTGGCCGGCGCGTTGCTCTAGTGTGCCGGATGGCGTGAGTCGAGGGCGCGCTGACCACGGTCACTTTCGGGCTCGCGCTGGTCACGCTGCTTGAGATGGCGGGACCGCCCCGCTCGTTTCACGTGAACTGGACACCGGCGAGTGAGCCACGAACCCCTGGGCCGGGAGCGCAAATGAACGCAGATTCTTCGCCGCCGACGCCACAATGATGAGGCTAATCAGCCTGTTCGCATCCTGGGCATCGCGGGCAGCTTGCGGCGGGCCTCGTGCAACCGCGCCGCCCTGCGCGCGGCGATCGCGCTCGTTCCCGAAGGCGCGACACTCGATGTCTTCGAGCTTCACGACATTCCCGGTTTCAATCAAGACGATGAGGGCAACCCACCGTCCCGGCCCATCAACAAGCCGGAGGTGATGATCTGCTCCGTAATCTCGTCGCCTGGACGCGGCAACTCGGACAGCGGAACGATCGAAACAGTTGACTGCGGTCCGGCGCACGGTCCGGATCCAAGCAGACGCCGGTCGCCGGCGCTGCCGATGGGAGCCCTGAAGCGCGACTGCTCGGCCCGCCGCCCGCCCTCGCGGGTCACGCGGTGCCGGGCGGCGCCGGGTCAGGAGCTCAGCGCTCGAGAGTGAGCCGTCGTCAACGCCTGTCGCAGGAGCGCGGAGAGCCAGGACTGCTCCGGGCCGCTGACGATGGGTGGCTCAGTGAGCGTGTCGATCGTGATGATCGTCGGCGCGCTGCCGTCCCCGAGCAGGTCGGCGTGGGGATCCTCCCACCGCCGTGCAATATCGCGAAAGACCGAGCGATCGCTCGCCTCGTGCTCCGGGGTGCTCTCGCGTCCACGGCGCCGATCGAAGCGACGCGTCACCTCCTCCACGTCGTCGCAGCGACAGTAAAGCAGCGTCACGTCAACCCGCCGCGTCCGACAGATGGCGTAGATCGTGTCTCGCTTCGCTCGCTCGCCGTAGACCGCATCGAGGATCACCACGCTCGCCCGGTGGAGGTCGCCCTCCAATCGTCGGGCAATCTCCTCGTACGCGCGATCGCGCACCTGGTCGTACTCGTGGACGTCAACGGTGAAGCCCCGGGTGCGCTCGACCCAGTACGGAAGTCGGATGTCGAGATCGGCATAGACGTCGCAGCTGCGGATGAGCACGCCGCCCGCATGCGCGTGCAGTCGTCCCGCGGTGGTCGTCTTGCCCGCCGCGGGAAGACCGCACATCATCACGACGGAGGCCGACAACGCGGACCGCGCGTTCGGCGTCGACATCATCCTCAGCCGGTGTTCCGCAGGCCTGCGGCGATGCCGTTGATCGTGAGCGCGATGACCTCTCGGTGACGTTCCGCCTCGGGACCGTCGGGATCCGGCAGGGCGCGGAGACGGCGGAGCATCTCGACCTGCAGATAGTTCAGGGGGTCCACGTATGGATTGCGCAGGTGCACCGAGCGGCGGATGACGGGATCGCCGTCCATCAGATCCGTGTGTCCCGTCACGCCCAGGATCGCGTCCCGCGTACGCGTGTACTCCGCCTCGATGATGCCGAAGACGCGGACGGCGAGCGCACGGTCGGGCACCAGGTCCGAATAGAGTGCCGCGATTCCCATGTCGGCCTTGAGCAGCGACATCTCGGCGTTGTCGAGGACCGCGCGGAAGAACGGCCAGTGCGCGTGCATGTCCTGGAGACAGTCCAGCGGGGAACGCGCGAGCCCGGTGCCGAGCCCGTACCACCCGGGCAGGTTGAAGCGGCTCTGCATCCAGGAGAAGACCCACGGGATGGCGCGAACATCCTGGCGTGTGAGCGCGCCGGGCCGACGCGCGGCCGGGCGCGAGCCGAGCCGCAGCCGGCCGATTTCCTCGACGGGAGTGGCCGCCCGCCAGTACTCGAGGAAGCCCGGCGTTCGCTCGACGAGCGTGTGATAGGCCTCGTGAGCGGCGGCCGCCATCGCATCCATGGCGCCTCGCCACGCCGCCGGGATCGGACGGTCCGCGGTCTCGGCCGAGGCCAGGATGACGGCGCTGACGATCTGCTCCAGGTGGCGATGAGCGAGCGCCGGGTCGGCGTAACGGGACGCGATGGTCTCTCCCTGTTCGGTGAGCCGGAAGCGGCCGCGCAGCGTTCCCGGAGGCTGGGCGCGGATGGCCCGCGCAGCCGGCCCGCCGCCCCGCGCCACGGTGCCGCCGCGCCCGTGGAAGAGCGTGAGAGCGATCCCGTGCTCGTCGCATACGCGCGCGATCGTTTCCTGCGCCCGATAGAGTGCCCAGTTGGCGGCCACGTAGCCGCCATCCTTGTTGCTGTCGGAGTAGCCGATCATGACCATCTGCTCCCCACCGCATCCCGCGATGTGCTCACGGTAGACGCGAAGCGCGAAGAGCTCCGTCAAGATCCGGGGAGCGGCGTCGAGATCCTCGAGGGTCTCGAAGAGCGGCACGATCCTGAGGCCTGATGCACACCCGGCCCACCGCGCCAACAGCAAGACGGCGAGCACGTCGACCGCGCTGCGTGTCATCGAGATCACGAACGGACCGAGCGCCTCGGCACCGTAGACCGCCCTGGCGCGGCCGAGGACGCGGAACAGCCGCCACGTCTCGGCGCTCGCTTCGCCCACGGCGGCGGCCGCCAACTCCGAAGGCTTCGGCGCGCCGGCGGTCAGCAAACGGAGGACGAGAGCCGTCCGCTCGCGCGCGTTCTTCCCGGCAAAGCCCTGCGCAATGGCGAGCGTCTCGAGCATTTCGCCGAGGGCGGCGGTCAAGCGTCCGGCCTCTTCGCGGACGTCCAGGCGCGCGGCGTGCAAACCGAACGTCTCGACCTGCGCGCGCACGGTGCGCAGCCGGTCCCTGGCCAGGATGGGGGGAATGGCCTGGGCGATCAGATCGAGCACCGTGCGGAGCTCGTCGACAGTCACGTGCGCCTGGTGCGGGCTGTCATCGAGGAGCCGGGCCGTCACGTCTTCCTGGGAGGCCATCTCGAGATCTGCCGCGATGAGGGCCAGGGCGAGGCGATAGGGCTCGTTGGCGTACCGCGCCTCGAGGTAGGCCACGCGCGCGGGCAAGGGCCGCCGGGCCTCGAGCCACGCGGTGAGCGCCGCCGGCGGCGGGCAGCGACGACCGCTGAGGCTCAGACGACGGGCCAGATCCTGCAGCGACCGCCGATGCCGCTCCACCGCGAGACCGCGATGGAGACGGAGGGTCTCGGCGGTGACGGCCGCGACCACGGAGGGGTTGCCGTCGCGATCACCGCCGATCCATGAGGCGAGCGTGACGGGGATGGAGGGCGCCGCGACCTCCGGATAATGCTCGCGCAGCGCCGCTTCGAGCTCGTCAGCGATGCGTGGCAGCGCATCCCAGAAGACGGTGTCGACGAAAAAGAGGCCCGTGCGTACCTCGTCGGTCACCGCGGGCCGGATGGTGCGCGCCCGCTCCGTGAGCCAGAGCGCGGTGACCTCGCTGCGGAGCTCAGCCGTCTCCCGCTCGCGCTCGCGAGGGAGCAGATCCGGATCGTGGAGCCGCCGGAGGCTCTCGGCGATCCGCTGGAGTTTCGAGAGCACGGTCCGACGCTTGGCCTCGGTGGGATGAGCCGTCAGCACCAGCTCGATCCGGAGCGCGGCGACGAGCGCGGCCATCTGCGTGGCCGTGACTCCCCGTGCCTTGAGCTGGGCGATCGTGTCTCTAAGCGACTCGTCGAGCGGCTCAGGGTCCCGGGCCCGCTCGCGCTCGCGCAGGACGCGGATGCGCTGCCCTTCCTCGGCGAGATTCACGAGGTCGAAGTAGACGGCGAAGGCCGAGGCGGTGGCCCGGGCCGCATCCGTAGAGAGCGCGGCCACCTCGGCGGCGAGATCGCGTGGGGCCGTCGGCGCTCCCGAGCGACGCGACTTGGCCAGGCCGCGGATCCGCTCTTCGGCTTCGAAGAGGGCGACCGACTCCCGCGCCCTGAGCACATCGCCGAGCGTCTCACCGAGCAAGTGGATGGTCGTCGAAAGGTCCACGATCGGTCAGGCGATGTCTAGCGCGCCCGACGTTCTCGAGTCAAGCTGAAGACGTCCAACGACGTCGGACCACACACGATCGACTCGCTATATGTAGCTGCATATGAATGCCGCCGCCTCGTGAATCCGATTGGCTTCGGGCGACGTCTCAAGGGGGCAGGAGCGGGCGGACAGTGGCCGACGGCCCAGGAGCCCGGCGTTCCTCTCCAAGGAGCCAGACATGGGTAAGCTCGATGGAAAGATCGCACTCGTGACCGGTGGCAACAGCGGTATTGGCCTGGCGACGGCGAAGCAGTTCGTGAACGAAGGCGCCTACGTCTTCATCACGGGGCGCCGTGAGCCGGAGCTGGCTCGGGCGGTACAGGAAATCGTAAGAAATGTAACCGGCATACGAGGCGACGTGTCGAACCTCGGCGATCTCGATCGGTTGTTCGCCCAGATCAAGCGCGAGAAGGGCAAGCTCGATATCGTGTTCGCCAATGCCGGCAGCGCGAAGTTCGCTCCCCTGGACGGCATTACCGAGGAGCACTACGACGCGCTGTTCGACAGCAACGTGAAAGGCGTGCTTTTCACGGTGCGAAAGGCGCTTCGATCATCCTGAATGCGTCCATCGTCGCCAGTCGAGCGATCGCGCCGGAGTGGAGTGTGTACAGCGCCACCAAAGCCGCCGTGCGTTCGTTCGCGCGGACATGGACGACGGACCTGAAGGATCGACGCATTCGCGTGAACGCGGTGAGCCCGGGCTACACCGATACGCCCCCATGGCATTCCCGCGAAGCAGCCGATGAACACATCAAGACCATTTCCAACGGTATTCCACTCGGCAGGTTCGGCACACCGGACGAGATCGCGAAGGCCGTGGTGTTCCTCGCCTCCGACGACAGCAGCTACGTCACGGGAACGGAATTGTTCGTGGATGGCGGCTTCGCCCAGGTGTAGGGCGTTTTCTAACGACCGCTGTCGATGAGCCGCTTGAGCTCGGCGGGCGTCCAGACCAGCCGCTCCTGGGTCGCACGTGCGCACCAGCTCCGATCGGACTCGCAGGCCCAGAGGAACGCCTCCTTGGCCACGTCGAACCGGCCGGCCCGGGCGTCGACCGTGCCCACCGCATACCGCTGAAGACCGCAGAACGTGCGGTCGTCGGCCCGGCACCGATGCTCGGCGAGCACACGCGCTGCGCGCTCCTCCGCCGGCGTGGGCGGCGCGGAGGGCGCGCGCTCGGCA
>Ga0209159_1000977_pt1 | contig 23254 bp, 20 predicted proteins | sample GraSoiAngelo_144_FD_185901 | JGI IMG/M metagenome (GOLD analysis project Ga0209159, IMG submission 185901) | Grasslands soil microbial communities from the Angelo Coastal Reserve, California, USA - 14_1009_02_40cm (SPAdes) (version 2) | ecosystem: Environmental > Terrestrial > Soil > Grasslands ...
TATCTGGACTCCTCCCGCAAGACTGCTTCGCAACAATGGACGTGGCGCCCAGCTCAGACTGCAGCCGTATCTCCGGCCTCTGTCGAGGGAGCCCGCAGGCTCCGGGCCATGAAGGAAGTCGCGCGCGGGGAGCCAATCGCTTGAGAGCGGCCTTGCCGCGGCCAGGCGAGTTATCGGCTTGCCCTCGCGCCGGTCAGAGCCGGTGCGCCGTCACATCGTCGTGCTCGAAGCAGCCCTTGGTGAGCTCGGGTCCCTCCTCAGGCGGCCGGGGCCGCGGCGAAGTCGGTGTCGTACTTCCACACTGCCCAGGCGATGCGCGCCAGCTTGTTGGCGAGGGCGACGGCGGCTTTGTTGTGTCCGCGGAAGCGCTCGAGGTGCAGCGCCCAGGCGCGCAACCGGTCCGGGGCGGGCGCCGTCTTCGTCTTCGCATGACACAGCACCGCGCGCGCCCCGTGGATCAAGAGCATGCGCAGGTAGGCGTCGCCCCGCTTGCTGATGGCACCGAGCTGCCGGCGCTGGCCCGTCGAGCGCTCCCGCGGGGTCAGGCCGAGGTAGCTGGCGAAATGCCGCGCAGAGGGAAAGCGCTGCACGTCGCCGACGGCGGCGACGAGGGCCGTGGCGGTCAAGAGCCCGACGCCGGGGATCGAGCACAGACGGCTCACGACCGGCGTCTGCTCGGCGACGGCGTCCAACTGGTGCTCGACGGTGCGGATCCGCCCTTCGAGCTCCCGGATTTCCCGGGCGGCCTCGGCGAGGGCCGGGCGGAGCAGGCTGGGCACGCCGCCGTCGTCGTCTTCGAGCGACCCGAGGGCCGGCACGACGTGGCGCGCGCCGATGGGGATGACGACCCCGAACTCGCGCAGCAGGCCGCGCACGGTGTTGATGCGCGCGGTGCGGGTGGCCAGCCACGTGGAGCGCAGGCGATGCAGCGCCGCCAGTGCTTGCTGAGTTTCCGACTTGACGGGCACGGGCCGGACCTCGTCGTTGCGCGTCGCCTCGAGCAAGGCCTTGGCGTCGGTCCGATCGGTCTTGTTGCGGACGACGTAGGGCCGCACGGCGTGCGGGGGGAGGAGCACGACCCGATGCCCGCGCGTCTGGGCCTCGCGGCCCCAGTAGTGGGCCGATCCGCACGCCTCCATCAGGATCGTCGCCGGGGGCTGCTCGCCGAGGTATCGGCGAAAGCGCTCCCGCGAGAATCGATGCCGCTCGCGCACCTGGCCCGCGTGCTCGGAGACGGCCACCTCGAACACGGCCTTCGCCACGTCGACCGCGATCGTCGTAGAATTCATCGGGCTCCTCCTTCCAAGGGACTCTTGGACGCAAGGCGACTTTGGCACACGATGCCGTTCAAGTCGCGGGAGGAGTCCATTCCATCACTTGAGCGGGCCGGCATGAGGTCGTGTGCGAACATCACGGCCGCTAGCGCCGGCCGCTCAGCGCCGAGCCGTTCGACGGACATGGCGAAGGGCTCTCGCCGCATGAGACTTTATCGATCACCTAGGCCCGGACACCACAACGAGTAGCCAAATGCGTAAAGTCTTATCCGTAATGGTGTCGGTAGGCTTGAGCGTTGGCTGCAATGTCGCCTTGCCAACTCGCGTTACCCCAAGAGAGCCCCTGGATGCGCTGTGGGAAAGCCAGATGCTCGAAGGTCGGGGTGTTCAACTGTGGCTCGACGAAAAATGGCAGCCGGGCCCCGTCCGTGAAGGGGAATCCTTCCTCACCATGCGAACCAGATTCACGCCACAAAACGATCCGACAGCGTACCGCTCCGCGTTTACCGACCCATATGCCATCACCGTTCTCCGGCACGTCGAAGGATACTGGCGCAACGGAGGTTGGACGCTGACCGGTGGGCCGCTGGGAATAGCGATACGTGAGGACTCCACGATAGAGCTCTTCGGTAAGGCGATCATTCGGACCGCAGTCCACATTCCATCGGGGATGCTCCATCGTGATCCCCCGACTGAAACCGGTTATGAGTTCTTTCTCCTACGACGACCGCTGACCTCCGGAAAAGCGCTCGTCATTCAGCGCTGGGTCGTCCATCCTGTCGACGTTGTCCGCGACCGCGATGGGTATCCTCGCGCCCGGGCGCTTCTACGCTACGAACAGTCAACGCGAGTCGCAGAAGTCTCGATCACTGGTATCAGGCAGCCCATCAACGCACGCGTGCAGGTTCCAGCGCCCGACGCAGCCCGATGATCGGAGTGATGTGCAATCGCTCAGCCGCCGAACATCCCGCTCGAGCGGACCGCCGCTCGCATGCGCTCGCCGCGGCCGCTCAGCGTGAGCGTCCGTTATGCACACTAGGCGCCCATCATTCGGAGATTTGTGAGTACACCATTGACTGAGTCCGACTCGGACACTCGCTATCGAGGCTGGATTGCGCGGATCCAGCGAATCAAAACGGAGACGTACTATCTCTTTTGGAACCGGCGCCTCTTTCGTGCTGTACAGCACATGTTTCAGGCGAACGAGGCACTCCAAAATAGTGGAGGGGATGCCTGGGCGTGGATCGCTCGGCTCTATGGCCGCAATGCGGTTATGGCGATTCGCCGCGAGCTTGACGGGCAAGCCGGCGTCTTGAACCTATTTTATCTCCTGCACGACATGGAGACGCATCCTCACGTCCTAACACGCGCGCGGCACCGGGGGTCATTCGTCGAGTTGCCGCAGTTCAGAGCACAGCTGGTTGACCAAGAGTTCGAGCGGTTCGGCGGACCGCCAGGGCCCGGGACCCCAGAGGACCACATTCCGGCCGCGGTCATAGCAAACGACAGGGCGCAGTTACAGCGCGACACCAAGGCCGCGTTGGACTACGCGCAGAGGCTTGTAGCGCATCGGACTCCCATTGGCGAGATGCCTCTGACTATCCGAGAAGTCGATGAGGCCATGCGAGCCGTGTTTCGCTGCCTGAGCAAGTACTATGGCTTCCTTGCCGGAGGCTCACTCGCCGGGCCGACACCCGTACCGCAGTTTGACTGGCTCGCACCATTCCGCTTTGCCTGGGCGGTGCCCACCTTCGACCTTCCGCGAGACGAGTTCGATCCATGACGTTGTGGACGAGAATCTTACGCGGTGCATAACGAGCCGCTTCGGTGGGCTGGAGCTCGCGATGCTCGCTCCGGCCGCAGGCGAGAGTACGTCTTCTGGATGGAACGATCCACGAAGCTGAGATTCATTGGTACGAGGCTCATGGCATCGGACGCCGCGAGATGAAGATCAAGTTCCCTCTACTGGACTGAGAGATGAAGAAGAGAATGAAGGCAGCAGCCCGTTTCGTCGTATGCGTCAAGAACAAGGGCTACGAGGCTTCACTCGAAATCGGCAAGCTCTACCGCGTCCTCCCCGACAAGGAGGCGCAGGGTCATGGCTATCTCCGCATTGTGGACGAGAGCGGAGAGGACTACGGGTATGCGGCGGATCGCTTCTTCTCGATCGTGGTGCCAAAGCCATTAGAGAGAGTTCTCGTCAAGGCGGCGTCGTAACGGGTCGCCGAACAAGCGGCTTGAGCGGTCCGGCGTAACTGCCCTTTTAAACCTCTCCCCGTCCAGCGCCGGCCGCTCAGCCACCAAGCGTTCGGCGAGATTCGCTAGTTCCGGCGCAGCTTCGGATCCCAGGCGTCGCGCAGCGTGTCGCCAAACAGGTTGAAGCCGAGCACGGCGAGGCTGATGGCGAGCCCCGGGAAGATCGCCAGCCACGGCGCCTGCTCCATGAACGCGCGGCCGGTGCTCGACAGCATCAGGCCCCACGACGGCGTCGGCGGCTGCGTGCCCACGCCGAGGAACGAGAGCGTCGCCTCGATGAGGATCGCGTTGCCGAGCCAGATCGAGGCGATGACGAGGATCGGCGCGGTCACGTTGGGCAGGATGTGGTGGAGGATGATGCGCGGGTGGCGGCAGCCGACGGCCTGCGCCGCCTCCACGTAGCGATTCTGCTTGGCCGAGAGCACCGCGCCCCGCACGATGCGCGAGTTGCCCGGGATGATCACGATCGCGATGGCGAGCATGGCGTTGGTGGTGTTCGGCCGCAGCACGGACACGATCGCCAGCGCGAGCACGAGCCCCGGGATCGCCTGGATGGCGTCCATGACGCGCTGGAAGATGAGATCGAGCCGCCCCTCGCAGTAGCCGCACAGGAGGCCGATGACCATGCCGGCGGCCGTCCCGATCCCGACGGCGAGCAGCCCGACCCACAGCGAGATGCGGCTGCCGTGGATCACGCGGCTCAGCACGTCGCGGCCGATGTCATCGGTGCCGAAGGGATGCTCCCAGCTCGGCGCCTTCAGCCGGATCTCCGGCTCGGTCGCGAGCGGATCGTACGGCGCGAGCACGTCGGCGAAGATCGCCATGAGGACGATCATCACGATGAGCCCGGCCGACGCCGCGCCGAGCGGCTTGCGCTTGAGCGTGGTGAGCAGCGCGCGGCCGCGGCTGATGACGACCGGCGCTTCCTCGACGCGCGCGACGCGCTCGGTCACCGTCGCCATCAGCGGTACCGGATGCGCGGGTCGAGCCACGCGTAGGTGAGGTCCACCACGAGATTGAGCGTCACCAGCGTGGCGGCCACGAGCATGACGTTGGTCTGCACGACCGGATAGTCGCGGAACAGGATCGCCTCCACCGTCAGCCGTCCCATGCCGGGCAGCGCGAAGATCGTCTCCACCACGACGGTGCCGGCGAGCAGGACCCCGAGCTGGCCGCCGACGATCGTCACCACGGGGATGAGGGCGTTCTTCAGCGCGTGCTTGTACACGACGATCCGTCCCTCGAGGCCCTTGGCCCACGCGGTGCGCACGTAGTCCTCGCGCAGCACCTCGAGCACCGTCGAGCGCGTCATCCGCATCGTCGCCGCCGAGAGGCGAAACCCGAGCACGGCCGCCGGAATCAGGAACTGCTGGAGGTTCTTCCACGGCGACTCCCAGAGGCTCACGTACCCGATGGGCGGGATCCAGTGAAACCAGATGGCGGCGAAGGTGATGACGAGGGTGCCGAGCCAGAACTCGGGGAACGACAGCCCGGAGACGGCGATCACGCGGCCGACGTAGTCGGACGCGCTGTCCTGTCGCGTGGCCGACATCACGCCGACCGGCACGGCGATGACGATCCCGATGATCATGGCCAGCGAGGCCAGCTCGAGCGTGACGGGGATGGCCTTTTTGAGCGACACCGCGATCGGCTCGTTGGTGAAGATGGAGTGGCCGGGGTTGAGGCTCACCATCTGCCAGACCCAGAGCGCGTACTGCTCGTGATACGGACGGTCGAGACCGAGGTCCTTCCGGAGCTTGGCGAGCTCCTTCTCGCCGACGTTGCCGGACTCACCCATGAGCGCCGTCAGCGCGTCGCCCGGCATCACGCGCATCAGGCCGAACACGACCAGCGAGGAAAGAAGGAGGACGGGGATCACGAGCAGCATCCGTCGGATCACGTATTTGTACATCGCCGCTCGCCGCTCCCGCTTACCCGGTCCCCATCCCTCTCGACGTCCTTACTTGTCGATCCACGACCGCGCGATGGTCGGGCACCCGTAACCGTCGGTCCGACGGAGGGCGCCGGCGGCCACGTTGCGCATGTGCGGCTGGAAGACCAGGAAGCCGTTGTCGTACGGCATCCACATGCGCAGCACCTGGTCGTACTCCCGGTCCACGATCTTCTTGGCGATCGCGCGCTGCTCGGCGCGGTCGGGCGTGCGCCGTAGCTTGGTCGTCAGCTCGTCGATGATGGGATCGTTGACCCGGAAGAAGTTCTTCGTGGACTTGGAATGCATGTACATGTAGGTCCGCTCGTCGAGGCCGACGGCGTGGCCCGACTGGAATCCCCAGGACATGCCGGCCCACTTGCTGTCGACGTAGCGTCCGTAATAGCCCGTGTAGTCGAGCTTCGTGATCTTGACGTTGATGTTGAGGTGCTTCTTGAGGTCCTGCTGGACCAGCTGCACCTGCGAGCTCATCTGCGGGAAGTACTCGTAGTAGAACAGCGTCGTCTCGAAGCCGTTCGGGTGGCCGGCCTCGGCGAGGAGCTTCTTCGCCTCGGCGGGACGGAACTGCCACCAGGGGCCGAGGTCCTTCGCCGTCGGCGGCGTGTCCTGGTAGTAGATGTACGGTACGCCCCAGCCGAGGATGCCGTGGCCCTCGAAGACCGTGTCCACCTGCTTCTGCCGGTCGATGGCCATCGAGATGGCTCGGCGCACGCGCACGTCGTTGAACGGCGGCCGGTCCTGGGCGAGCGCCACCCCGAAGGGCGCCAGGGTGTTCGAGTACGCCTGCACCTGGACGTTCGGGTTGGTCTTGCGGATGGCCTCGACGTCGCTCACGCTCGCGCGCCAGATGATGTCGCTCTGCCCCGTGCGGAACGCCGCCACGCGGGTCGCGTCGTCCGGCGTGGAGAGGATGACGTACTCGTCGATGCTCGGCCGCCCCTTGTCCCAGTAGTCGGGGTTCCGCTGGAGCACCACCCGCACCTTGCGCGTGTGCTCCTTGAGGATGTACGGGCCGGTGCCGATCAGGCGCTTCTTGAGGTCGCCGTCCTCCTCGAGCACCTCGCGCGCGAAGATGATCGCGACGTGCTCGGCGACATTCTGGGGAAAGAGCGTGTTGGGCGTCTTGAGGTGCACGCGCAGGGTGTATTTGTCGGGGGTCTCCATTCCTTCGATCTCTTGGAAGGTGAACGCCTGCACGCCTTCTTTGGCGTACGCCTCGTAACAGTACTTGACGTCGGCCGCTGTCAGCTCACGCCCGTTGAGCGGCGCCACGTTCTGCCACTTCACGCCCTGGCGCAGCTTGAACGTCCACACGCGATGGTCGGCGTTCGCCGACCACGACTCCGCCAGATCACCCTTGAGGGTGAGATCGTTGGGGTTGGTGGCCTCGTCGGAGAACGGATGGCGCACGAGACGGTTGCTGGTGAGACCGGCGAACTGAAAGAGGCCGACCGACTGCGTGTGCCGTGGGTCGATCACCGGCGGATCCCAGGCCGACGCGCGCGTCAGGACGCCGCCCCGCTTGGGCGGCTTGGTGCTGGCCGGGAGCCAGTCGGGATAGGGGGACGCGGCCGCGGCGGCCGGGCGCCGGCCGCCCGCGATCAGCGCGCTGGCGCCAACGCCGGCCGCCGAGATCCTCACGAATTCGCGTCGGTTCAGTCTGGAGGGACGGATGCGGCCGGGCGTGTCGGAGCGCATATCGGACTCTCCTTCTCACAGGCGTCTCTCGAAGGAAGGACAGGACCCGCTGCGACTGCGAGTGGTCGGGACATTGCCGGACGTCGACGGACAAGTCAAGGCCCCGCTCGGGGTATCATCTGCGGCTGGAGGACCCGCATGAACTACACACGGATCTCCGCCGACTGCCACATCGACATGCCCTGGATCCCGACTGACCTCTTCACCGCGAACGCGTCGGCGGCGATGCGCGAGCGGATGCCGTACGTCACGGACGGGCCCGACGGACCGTACTGGACGTCGAAGAACGGCGCGTCGTTCGGCCTGGTCGGCGGCGTGGGCCCGTCGGGCCAGAAGCTGGTCCCGGGCCAGAACTATCGCGTCGACCGGATGGCGGAGACCGGCCTCTACGAGGACGGCAAGAAGGGCATCCGCCGCCCGACCGATCCGCACCTGCGGCTCAAGGACATGGAGCGCGACGGCGTGCAGGCCGAGGTGATCTTCGGGATCCTCGGCGCGGCCACGCGCCTGAACGATCACGAAGCCGCCATCGAGATGTTCCGCATCTACAACGACTGGCTCGCCGACTTCTGCCACCACTATCCCGACCGCCAGATCGGCCTCGCCTGCCTGCCGTACGGCGACATCGACGCCGCGGTGCGCGAGATCCGTCGCGTGGCCAAGCTCGGATTGCGCGGCGTCGAGATGTCCTGCTCATGGGACATGGAGCCGATGTACCACCCGATGTGGGAGCCGTTCTGGCAGGCCGTGAACGAGGTGCGGCTGCCGCTGCACTTCCACACGTTCCCGTCGGTGCCGCCGCAGGCGCGCGACAAGCTGACGGGCCGCACACGCCGCGCCGCGCTGTTCACCGGCGTCTCCGCGTTCCAGATGAACCTGATCAACATCCTGGCCGCGGTCATCGGCGCCGCCGTGCTCGAGCGGTACCCCAACATCCGGATCTCGTTCGGCGAGAGCGGCATCGGCTGGATCCCCTACGCGCTCGACCGCATGGACTTCGAGTGGGAGGACCGCTTCCGCGATCTGGGCCTGACGATGAAGCCGAGCGACTACTGGCGCCGCCAGTGCAAGGCCACCTTCCAGTTCGACCGCATCGGCACCCGGATGATCGACGAGATGGGCGCCGAGACCCTGATGTGGGCCTCCGACTATCCGCACACCGACGGGGTGTGGCCCGAGTCGTCGAAGTACATCGAGGAGCAGTTCGGCCACCTCTCGGCCGACGTCGTGCGCAAGATCACCTGCGAGAACGCGGGCCGCTTCTACGGCCTGATGAAATAGCGCCATGGGCGACGATCTCTCTCGCGTGCTCGAGACGGCACAAGCCGAGCGGCTGGCCACAGGCTTCGTCTTCACCGAGGGCCCGCTCTGGCATCCGGACGGCTTCTACTACTTCGTCGACATCCGCCGGAGCCACCTGCACCGCATCACGCCGGGCAAGGCCGTCGAGCTCGTGCGCGCGGACACCGGCGAGGGCAACGGCACGACGTTCGATCTGCACGGGCGGCTCGTCATCTGCGAGGGCGGCAACCGCCGCGTCACGCGCTGGTCCGCCGACGGTCGGAGCGAGGTCCTCATGGACCGCCATGAGGGCAAGCGCCTGAACCGTCCCAACGACGTCGTGTGCAAGTCGGACGGCAGTCTCTGGTTCACCGATCCAGGGCTGCGCGTGCCGCTCGCCCAGCGCGAGCTCGCCGAGGCCGGCGTCTATCGCATCGCGCCCGACGGCGCGACGTCGCTGGTGGCGGACTGCGAGTATCCCAACGGGCTCGCCTTCTCGCCCGACGAGCGCACCCTCTACGTGGCCAACACGCGCTGGACCGCGTACATCCACGCGTTCGAGCTCGACGCCGCCGGCAAGGTCCTGCGACGCCGGATCTTCGCCGACATGTCGTCTGACGAGACCGACGGCGTTCCCGACGGGATGAAGGTGGACGTCGAGGGGCGGATCTACTGCACCGGCCCCGGCGGCACCTGGGTCTTCGCTCCGGACGGCACGCGGCTCGGGATCATCCGCACGCCGGAGGTCCCGGCCAACCTCGCCTTCGGCGGCCCCGACCTCCGCACGCTCTTCCTGACCGCCCGTACGTCGGTGTACACGCTGCGCGCGACGACGCCGGGCCAGCCGCACCCCTGGTATCGCGTCCGCAAAGGGTGACGATGAAATTTGGCACGTTCCTCCTGATGCAATCGCCGTCGGCGCGCTCGTCGCAGGAGATCTACGCGCGCGGGGTCGAGGTGGCCCAGACCGCGGAGGCGCTCGGCTTCCGCAGCGTCTGGCTGGCCGAGCACCACTTCTCGACCTACGGCTATCTCTCGCGGCCGGCGCAGCTCGCCACCTACATCGCGGCGAAGACCACGCGGCTGCGCGTGGGCACCGCCGTCATCGTGGTGCCGCTGCACCATCCGCTCGTCGTCGCCGAGGAGATCGCCACGCTGGACCTTCTCTCCGGCGGGCGCCTCGACGTCGGGTTGGGCCGCGGCTACCAGCACTACGAGTTCGAGCGCCTCGGCCTCGAGCTCGAGAGCGGGCGCGCGCGCTGGGAAGAGTCCGTCGACGTCATCTTGAAGGCGTTCCAGGGCCGACCGTTCTCCTACGACGGCAAGATCTTCAAGATCCCCGAGACGACGATCTTCCCTCAGCCGGTCCAGAAGCCGCGGCCGCCGATCTGGATCACCGCGCAGAGCCCCGATTCCGTGGAGGGCGCCGTGCGCCGCGGCTTCAACGTGCTCACGGGCGGCTTCGGCGTGCCCATCGAGCGCATGGCGGAGTTCCGCCGGCTGTTCGACCGCGTGGTGGCCGAGGTCAAGCCGCGCGAGCCGCTCGAGGTCGGTGTGCAGCGGGCCGTCTACGTCGCCGACGACGACGCCGACGCGCGCGCGGCGGCCGAGCAGGCGCGCTGGAACATGCGCGTCACGCTGAGCCTGCGCAACAACTACCAGCGCGTCGAGGACGGCCGCGCCATCCCGGTGCCGGCGCCGAAGGAGCCCAGCATCGACGAGCTGCTCGACCGCTACCTCGTCATCGGCACGCCCGACACCTGCGTGCGGCAGATCAAGAGGATCCAGGAGTCCGTCGGCATCACGCACTTCAACTGCTCGTTCTGGTTCGGCGACCTCGAGCACGCGCGCGTGCTGCGCTCGATGGAGACGTTCGCGCGCGAGGTCATGCCGGCCTTCGCGTAGAGGAGGAGCCATGAACGGCAAGCGCGTCGTCGCGCTCGCACTCGTCGCGCTGCTCACCGGGGCCCTGATCGCCGGCTCTCCCGGAGCCGCGCGCTCCCAGGCCAAGCCCGAGGGCGAGATGCGCTGGGCGCTCTACGTCACCCTCGCGCCGGCGTGGTTCGACCCGGCCGAGGTCATCGGCGTGCTCACGCCGTTCTGGGTGCTGTACGCGATGCACGACGCGCTCGTGAAGCCGATGCCGGGCAATCACCAGACGCCGAGCCTGGCGGAGTCGTGGACGGTGAGTCCCGACCAGCGCGTCTACGAGTTCAAGCTGCGCCAGGGGCTGAAGTTCCACAACGGCGATCCGTTCACCGCCGAGGACGTGAAGTTCTCGTTCCACCGCGCCAAGGGCGCCAAGAGCCTTCAAGACAAGGTGCAGGAGGTCGTGGTCGTCGATCCCCACCGCGTCCGCTTCGTCCTGCACGAGCCGTGGCCGGACTTCATGACGTTCTACGGCACGTTCGCGACGTCCGCCGCCTGGATCGCGCCGAAGAAGTACATGGAGCAGGTCGGCGTCGACGGCTTCAAGAAGCATCCCGTCGGGCTCGGCCCGTACAAGTTCGTGAGCCACACGCCGGGCGTCGAGCTGGTGATGGAGGCGTACGAGGGCTACTGGCGCAAGGCGCCGTCGGTGAAGCGGCTCGTCTACAAGAGCGTGCCCGAGGCCACCACGCGGCTCGCCATGCTCAAGCGTGGCGAGGTGGACATCGCCTACCTGCTCGACGCCACGCTGGCCGAGGAGATCAAGCGTGACCCGAATCTAAAGTTGGCCTTCTCGGGCGGCATCGGCACGTACTATCTCGATTTCCTGGATCAGTGGGATCCGAAGTCGCCATGGCACGACAAGCGCGTGCGACTGGCGGCCAGCCTCGCCCTCGATCGGCGCGGGATCAGCATGGCCGAGACGCTCGGTGCCTCCCGGCCGACGGGCAACGTCGTTCCGCGCACGTTCGAGTTCGCCATTCCGCTCGAGCCGCACCCGTACGATCCCGCGAAGGCCAGGCAGCTCCTCGCCGAGGCCGGGTATCCGAACGGCTTCGACGCCGGCGACCTGCACCCCTGGCCGCCGTACTTCTCCACGGGCGAGGCGATCGTCGCCAACCTCGGCGCCGTCGGGATCAGGACGCGCCTGCGGACGATGGAGCGCGCCGCCTTCTACTCGGCGCTGGCCACGAAGAAGCTCAAGGGCATCTGCATGTGCATCAATGCCGTCTACGGCAACGCCTCGTCACGCCTCTCGCAAACGGTGCCCGCCGAGGGCGCCTACACGTACGGCGCCTATCCCGACATCGAGACGCTCTACCGGCAGCAGGCGCAGGAGCTGGACAAGAAGAAGCGCGCGGCGATGCTCGCGCAGATCCAGCAACAGCTCTACGACCGCGTGCGCTTCGCCGCCATCTACGACTACATCTGGCCGAGCGGGATCGGTCCGCGCGTGGAGGACCCCGCGCTCATGCTCATCGATCCCTATCCATGGTCGGCGCCGCTCGAAGAGGTCCGGCTCAAGAAGCGCTAGGCGAAATCGCCGAACGCTCCGGGTTGCTCAACGGGTCGGTCCGCTTTGCGCGGGCCCGCCGCCGGCTCCGACGCATGAGCTCGGGCACTGGATACGCGGGCGGTGCCGCGCAGGCTATCCAGTTTCCGCCTGGCGGCGAAATGACAGCGAAACACACCCACTATGGTGATTCGCGTCAGCGACGACAAAGCGTGGATACTGGATACGCTGCGTAGAATGCGTCCCGGGGCGATGCTACACAAGTCTGGATAATAAGAGTTGGGAGGCGCGCGGCGATATGCAGTCGGAGATGAAGCCGTGGATCGCCATACTCTTCACATTGGTGTTTGCGGCAGCGTACACACTGGGCGCGCTTGGCAGTCAAGATCCGCTCGTCCGATTTGCCTGTCGACTCGCGATCGTTGCTTTCGTGTTGGCTGCCCTTCTTTCCCTATGGATCTCAGCTGCCCGTCTGCGGATCATCGCGTCCACCGTGGCTGGCCTCATGTTGGCATCGTTTGTGAGCCTCATAGTCACCACGCTCGTACTAGGTGGTGGGGCTCTCAACGGCCGCGTGGATGAGAACGTCTACTACTTGAGAATGCACGGACGAGAGACGCGAGTGGGCAAATGGACCTACTACTCAGTGGCCACGATCGAGACGATGGTGCTTGCATCTTGGCCGGTCGGCGCGCTTCTTGGCTTTCGGGCGAGGCTACTGCGAAAATCGACTAAACGCGCTGATGACTCGGATCAGCTCGTGCAGTCATGAACACTTCGGGTCGGGAGGTTCATCGCATAGTTCGAAACGCTGGCCCGCAGTTCGAGGCCCGTCTAACATCAGCTTGCACCCGACGGCCTTCGGCCGCGGGTGAATCTGAGCGTTAGCCGAGCGTTAGCCGCACTTGAACCTAAGAGCCATCACCGGTCTTACCGGATGGGTCGTCCTTGGATCCGTCGCGATGGCGACGGCGCAGCCAGGCAGTCTCGGTTCCCGCGAGGTCTTTTTCTCTACACCCACGATCAATGATGCCGTGCCGAACGCGTTCGCCGAAAGCCGACTCACGGCGAGTACGGTCGTCACGCACGAAGATGACTGGCGTCAATTTGAGTTCGTTGCCGCTCGGTTCAGGCCTCAGATTGAAGCCGAACTTCGGAGCATTGGTGAGATCTGGACCAAATACAGCTTCCGACTTGCCGAAGGTACCGTCTTTCGGAAAGTCCATGTCAGGAAACTCATTCCGGCACCGCTTTCGATCCCCTTCAGTCAGGCTGCGCTCTCGGCCTTATTCCTGGGACAGCCGGTGGCGTTCGCCCTTGGCGGGCACCCTCGGCCGCTGCGGGACGTGCACGCAGTGCGATGCGGAGGACTAACGTTTTACAGCGAGATCACAGACGGCCGCCTGCGTACGCTCGGCCTTCATCCCGATGCTAAGCCGCCGCTTCAAGAGAACGTCGCCGCTCGTCTGGACCCGTTCGTGAGGGGCAACAGCTTGCTCTTGGTCCATTGGCCGAGTCGCAGGGCGTTCGCATCCCCCGAGGCGGCAATGAGATATCTTCGTGGACAAGGCGGCTAACAAGCCGCATTTGAGCGGGCCGGCTACGCCGGCCGCTCAACGCCAAGCCGTTAGGCGGCGGGGCACCTGCGCCCGGACGCTGGCGTTACTACATTCCGCGAGGACTATGAGACCGGCTCGAGGATCGCGCGGTCCTCGACGAGAATGCAGGCGCTCTCCTCGGCGCGACGGATCGCCTCCACGTTGTCCCCGTCCTTCGCCAGCCGCTCGCGGTACTGCTCGTAGGCCGCCAGGCTCGGGAAGCTGATCAGGGCCAGCGCCTCGTTCGTGGGGCCCGCGAACTTGGTGGGCAGCCAGTAGCCCACGAGGTCGCCGCCGCAGCGCGGAACGATCTTGGTCAGGCTGCGCGCGTAGCGCTCGAAGTCCGGCCGCTTCCTCGCCTCGATGGTGTAACGGATGCTCAGCGTGATCATGGTGCTGCCTCCACGTAGCGAAGATTGAAGACACGCTGCAGCTGTGTGCGACCCGACGACGTGACGAGCAGCGCGCGGGTGCCGCGCAGACGGCGCACCCAGCCGCGCGCCAGCGCCAGTTCCGCGAGCGCCGTACCCACGGGGCCGGCGACGTGGGGCCGCCGCTCGGTCCAGTCCAGGCACCAGCGCGCCGGCGCTTGCCCGCGCCGCCCGTTGGTCTCGATGCCCAGCGCTCGCAGCGAGCGCGCGCCCTTCGTCGTGACGCGATAGCCGCGGCCGTCGTCCTCGAGCCAGCCCTCGGCGACCAGCGCGTCGGCGAGCGCCACGCCCAGCCGGCCCGCGAGGTGGCTGTAGCACGTGCGCGCCTCCTTCAGCCGCCTGGCGGCGCCGTCGTGCCCGTTGGACTCGGCCCGGCTCGGCAGCGGGGGGGCCACCACGGCCAGCGCCTCGACCGCGTAGCCGACTTCGGCGCCCGCCAGGCGGTAGTAGCGCCACCGCCCCTGCTGCTCGACGCGCAGGATGCGGCCGGCGACGAGCTTGGCGAGGTGGTTGCTGGCCGTCTGGGCCGAGACGCCGGCGCGCGCGGCCAGCTCGCCGGCCGGCCGGGCTTCGCCGCCCGCCAGCGCCTGGCACATGGCGGCGCGCGAGGGATCGGCCATGAGATTCGCCACGAACGCGATGTTGGGTTCGCTCATGTCGGCAAGCTTAGCGCGCCGCGCCGCCGGATGTTTCACGGTAGGCCGAACCCAAATGCGCGCGCAAGGGATCAGCGCACGTGCACGACGAACGACGAGAGCCGGCCGTGCTCGACGTCGACCACACGAAAGCCAGGCGGCCCCGGGTCGAAGTGCGCGCCGCTCGCCGTCGTCTTCGACAGCTGGATGCACGTGGACGGCGTGGTGAGCATCGTCAGCGCGCCGCGCTGGATCACCTGCTCGCTGTGCACGTGGCCGCCGATCAGCCAGCTGACGTGGGCGTGCCGGGCAAGGATGTCCATCAACTCGGCTCCGTTGCGCAGCGGCATCGTGTCCATCCACGCGTGGCCGAGCGGCCACGGGTGGTGATGGACGAACACGATGGTCGGCCGGTCGCGATGCGCGGAGAGATCGCGCTCGAGCCACGCGAGCTGTGCCGCGTCAAGCACGCCGTCCGCATGCCCGACCTCGTGCGAGTCGAGCGCGACCAGGTGCGTGCCGTCGTGGTCGAAGCCGTAGTAGCACGGCGCGTCCACCGGTGCCTCCGGACGCAGCGCCCGGTTCAACGCCTCGAGGTTGTCGTGGTTGCCCATCATGTAATGCGCGCGGCACGGCAGCCCGGCGAGGATCTCCTTGAGCCGCGCGTAGGACGGCGCGTACTCGGCGGCCGTCAGCGTGCGCTCGCGGTGGAGGATGTCGGGGCTCGCGAGGTCGCCCCCCAGCACGGCGAACGCCGGCGCCGGATCGAGCGCGCGGACGACCTCCACCACCCGGCGCAGGGAGGCGTCGGTGTCGAACTCGACGTCGCCGCCGCGGATCCGCCAGGTCCCGCCGGCCATGATGTGGGTGTCGGTGAGGTGGACGAAGCGGAAGCCGTCGTCGGTCATGTCATGTTTTCCGTGGTCTGGCGTACCATATCATCGTCGTGGCCATGGATGAGTTCGTCATCGACGGCGGCGTGCCCCTGCGGGGAACGGTCACGCCGAGTGGCAACAAGAACGCCGCTTTCCCGCTGATCGCCGCCGCCCTCCTCACCGACGAGCCGGTGCGTCTCTACAACCTCCCCGACATCGCCGACGTCCGCACCATGCTCGCGCTGGTCGAGCGGCTCGGCGTGGAGGTGGACCGCCACGATCCGCACACCGTGAGCCTGCGCGCGCGGCGGATCACCACCACGACGCCCGACCCCGCGCTGCTGCGGCGGGTGCGCGGCGGACTCGTGCTCATGGGCCCGCTGCTGGCGCGCGAGGGCGAGGCGCGCGTCGAGCGCTCCGGCGGCGACCAGATCGGCCGCCGGCGCATCGACACGCACGTGCTCGGCCTGCAGGCGCTGGGCGCCGTCATGCATCAGGACGACGGGCTCGTGCTGCGTGGGCGGCCGCTGCGCGGCGCCGACATCCTGCTGGACGAGGCGAGCGTGACCGCGACCGAGAACGTCGTGCTGGCGGCGGCCCTCGCCGAGGGCACCACGATCCTCAGGAATGCCGCCTGCGAGCCGCACGTCCAGGAGACCTGCGCGCTGCTGGCGGCGATGGGCGCACGCATCGAGGGCCTCGGCAGCAATCTCCTCCGCATCCACGGCGTGACGCGCCTGCACGGCGCGGAGTTCACGCTCGGCCCCGACTTCATGGAGGTCGGCAGCTTCATGGCCCTGGCGGTGGTGACAGGCGGCGAGATCATCGTGAAGAACGCCGGCCTCGAGCACCTGCGCATGGCGCTCGGCGTCTTCGGCCGCCTCGGCGTCCGCACGCGCGCCGACGGCGACGACCTCATCCTGCCCGCCGGGCAGTCGCTGGCCGTCCGCCCGGATCTCGGCAACGCGATCCCGACCATCGACGACGGCCCCTGGCCGGCCTTCCCCGCCGACCTCATGAGCGTGGCCCTGGTGACGGCGACGCAGGCGGAGGGCGCGGTGCTCTTCCACGAGAAGATGTACGAGAGCCGGCTCTTCTTCGTCGACAAGCTCATCGGCATGGGCGCGCGCGTGGTGCTGTGCGATCCGCACCGCGCGCTCGTGCACGGGCCCGGCCGGCTGCGCGGCGAGCCGACCGGGATCCCCAGCCCCGACATCCGCGCCGGCATCGCGCTCGTGGTGGCCGCGCTCTGCGCCGAGGGCCGCACGGTCATCCGCAGCGTCGACCAGATCGATCGCGGCTACGAGAACATCGACGCCAAGCTGGAGGCGCTCGGCGCGCGCATCCGGCGCGTGCGCGTCTGACCCAGCCCGGCCCGGGGAGCCCGTCATGAACGACAACGCCTATCGCGTCCGCGCCGAGCGCGGCGAGGTCCAGCTCGGCACGTGGGTGACCATGATCCGCACGCCCGCCGTCCTCACGCTGCTGAAAGCCGCCGGGCTCGACTTCGCGCGCGTCGACATGGAGCACTCGCCGTTCTCGATGGAGACGGTGGCCGACATGGCAACGTTGGCGCGCGCCCTCGACTTTCCGCTGGTCGTGCGGCCGCCCGAGGGCAACCGCGAGTGGATCACGCGGCTGCTCGACGCCGGCGTGTGGAACCTGCACGTGCCCCAGGTGGACACGCCCGAGCAGGCCGCCGGCGTCGCCGCCTGCTGTCGCTACGCGCCGCTCGGCGAGCGCGGCATGTACGGCTTCGGCCCGCACACGATGTACCAGACCCTGACCCCGGGCGAGCACATGGCGGCCGCCAACGCGCGCGTGCACGTGACGGCCATGCTGGAGACGAAGCGCGCCTTCGAGCGGCTCGACGAGATCGCATCGGTGCCCGGCATCGACGCCCTCACGATCGGGCCGACCGACCTCGCCCAGGATCTGGGCGTGCTCGGCACGCCCGCCCAGCGCGACACGCTGGATCGCTACCGCGGGCGCCTGGTCGAGGCCGCGCGCAAGCACGGCAAGGCGGTGGCGATGCTGACCGACAGCGTGGAGGGCGTGCGCCAGATGGTCGCGCTCGGCGCCACCATCATCAATTACTCCTCGGACGCCGCCGTCCTGCGCGCGGGTTACGCGGCGGTCGCGGCCGAGGTTCGCGGCGGCGCGCGCGGCTGATAGAATCCCCCACCGTGAGCCCGACCCCGATCGCCTGGCAGGCCGAGACCGTTCCCGTCGCCGGCATCGCCCTGCATCTCGCGCGCGCGGGCGCCGGCGCGCCCGTCCTGGTGCTGCACCACGACATCGGCCGCCCCGAGCCCTCACCCTTCGACGACGCGCTGGCGCGCTCCTTCAGCGTGCTGGCGCCCTCGCACCCGGGGTACGACAAGTCGCCGCGCCCGGACTGGATGCGCAGCGTGCGCGACGTCGCCGTCGTCTACCAGTGGCTGCTCGGCGAGCGCGAGCTCACGCGCGACCTCACGCTGGTCGGCCTCGGCTTCGGCGGCTGGATCGCCGCCGAGATGGCGACCATGGCGCCCCGCGCCTTCAAGCGGCTCGTCCTCGTCGGCGCGATGGGGATCAAGCCCGAGCGCGGCGAGATCGCCGACCAGGCGCTGCTGTCCTACATCGACTACGTGCGGCGCGGCTTCGCCGACCAGCGCGCCTTCGACCGGCTGTTCGGCGCCGAGCCGACGACGGCCCAGCTCGAGCAGTGGGACCTGAACCGCGAGATGACGTTCCGGATCGCGTGGAAGCCGTACATGTACGGCGCCACCCTGCCGCACCTGCTCGGCGGCGTGGCCACGCCCGCGCTGGTGGTGTGGGGCCGGGAGGACCGCATCGTGCCGCTGGAGTGCGGCGAGCGCTATGCGAAATCGCTGCCGCGCGCGCGTCTCGCCATCGTCGAGGGCGCGGGCCACTTCGTGGACATGGAAAAGCCCGACGAGCTGGCCCAGCTCGTCATCCGATTCGTGAACGAGGCCTGACGGGGAGATCCGATGCACCTCATGTATTTCACCGAGCAGCCGATGTCGGCGTACGACGCGCAGGCGGGGCTCGACTTCGGCGCCACCGCGCTCATGTTCTCCAACCGCCACTTCGATCCCGTGGCGGGCAGCCGGCTCTACAACGAGTACCTCGAGCACTACCGGCTGGCCGAGGAGGTCGGCTTCGACGGCATCATGCTGAACGAGCACCACAACGCGCCGTTCTGCATGCAGGCCAAGTGCAACGTGTTCGCGTCGATCCTCGCCGCCATGACCAGGCGCGTGAAGCTGGTGCTGCTCGGCAACCCGCTGCCGCTCGCCGACAACCCGGTGCGGCTGGCCGAAGAGCTGGCGATGATCGACATGGTCTCGCGCGGGCGCCTCGTGTCCGGCTTCGTGCGCGGCGGCGGCCAGGAGCAGCTCGCCGCCGGCGTCAATCCCGCGTACAACCGCGAGCGCTTCGAGGAGGCGCACGCGCTGATCGTGAAGGCGTGGACCCAGACCGGGCCGTTCCGCTGGGAAGGCACGCACTACCAGCACCGCGTGGTGAACCCGTGGGCGGTGCCGCTGCAGACGCCGCACCCGCGCGTGTGGATCCCGGGCGTGCTCAGCAAGGAGACGATCGTCTGGGCCGCGAAGCAGCGCTATCCCTACATCGCGCTCAGCACCGAGATCGAGGCGACCAAGAAGATCTGGGAGCTCTACGACAAGGTCGCGCTGGAGACCGGCTACGCCGGCGGCCCCGAGTATCGCGGTTACCTGCAGCGCTGCCACGTCGCCGAGACCGAAGAGAAGGCGATGGCCAACGCCAAGCAGTTCATGTGGATGCAGGGCGAGTTCACGGGGCTGGCGCATCCCGTGTGGTCGAGCCCGTCGGGCTATTTCTCGCCCTCGTACCGCACGGCCTTCGTCGAATACGCGGTCGGGCGGCGCTCCAACCCGCGCGGCGCCGCCTTCGAGGACCAGATCACGAACCAGCAGATCGTGGCGGGCACGCCGAAGACGGTGATCCCGAAGCTGCGGCGGCTGCTCGAGGAGACGCGGCCGTCGATCATGGGGTTCTGGGCGTCCGACGGATTCGTCTCCAACGAGGACACGAAGACGTGCATCCGTCTCCTCGGCCAGGAAGTGCTGCCCGCGCTGCGCGACATCGGCAAGGAGCTCGGCCTCTGGAGCCCGTTCGAGGCCAACGCGCCCACCAGCATCCACTTCGCGGAGCCCGCGCGCCTCAAAGACGCCGCGCGTCAGGCGTGATCGAGCCGGGCCCGGGTTCACCCCGGGCTCCGGGGTCCCCGTTGTCCATGAGGTATCATGCCCGGCCATCAGAGGAGGTCGGCGCATGAAGACGCTCATCGAGGGCGGCTGGGTCGTCGCGTACAACGGCAGGAGCCACGAGGTCCACGAGCGCGGCAGCGTCGTGGTCGAGGCCGACAAGATCCTCCACGCGGGCGGGCCGTACGCCGGCGCCGTCGACGTCACGATCTCCGCCCGCGGCAAGCTCGTTTCCCCGGGGTTCATCAACACCCACGTGCACACGGCCGGCGGAGGCGGCGACTACCTGCTGCTCGACATGGCGAAGAACGACTATCGCACGGCCAACTACATGAGCTTCGCCGCACCGCTGAAGGGCCGGATGAGTCCGCCGCCGGCGGACGCGGTGGCCGCCCTCCGCGCCTTCGTGTTCCTGCACGCGCTGAAGAACGGGACGACGACCGTCATCGACGTGGGCGGCCTGCGCGGCGACTGGGAGGGATACGCCCGCCTCGTCGACGACCTCGGCGTGCGCGTCTACGCGAGCCCGCCGTTTCGCGACCGCGAGACGTACATGGACGCCCGGGGCCGCCTCACCTACGAGGAGGACGCCGCCGTCGGCCAGGCGCGCCTGCGCGAGGCGGTGGACTTCGTGCGCAAGTACGACGGCAGCGCGCAGGGCCGCCTGCGCGGCATGCTGAACGCCGCCCAGGTCGAGACGTGCAGCGAGCCGCTCCTGCGCGCCGGCAAGGACGCCGCCCGCGAGCTCAACGTGCCGATCCACACGCACGCGGGAGGGAACCTGGTCGAGTTCCAGCGCATCATGGAGGAGTACCGCAAGACGCCGGTGCAGTTCCTGGCCGACATCGGCTTCCTCGACGAGCGTACGCTGCTCGGCCACGTCGTGTTCACCACCGCGCACGGCTGGCCGCGCTACCCGTTCGGCGACGACCTGCGCGTCCTCGCGCAGAGCGGCGCCACCGTCGGCCACTGCCCGTACAAGTACGCGAAGATGGCCATGACGCTGCAATCGTTCCAGCGCTACCTCGAGGCCGGCGTCAACCTCGCGATCGGCACCGACACCTACCCGATGGACATCGTCGCCGAGCTGCGCTGGGCCTCGATCCTGGCCAAGGTCACCGACGCCAACTATCAGGTCGGGCTGCCGCGCGACGTCTTCAACGCGGCGACGCTCGGCGGATGCAAGTTCCTGGCGCGGACCGATCTCGGCCGCCTGGCACCCGGCGCGAAGGCCGACCTCCTGCTGATCAACCTCGACCACCTCGGGGCGCCCGTCTACGCCGACCCGATCAAGGCCCTCGTCGACGGCGCCTCGGGTCGCGACGTGGACACCGTCATGGTCGACGGCAAGGTCCTCGTGCAGGGCGGCCGCACGACACGCGTGAACGAGGACGAGGTCTACGCGAAGGCGCGGCAGGCGACCGAGCAGTACTGGAGTCACGTGGACGGCTGGCGTTGGGACGGCGCGACGGTCGATCGCATCGTGCCGCCGGCCTTCCCGATGAGGAGGCCAGCATGACGCTGCGCGCGTTCCGGCTGTCCGTCGCGATGCTGCTCGTCACGGCGCTGGGCGCGCTCGTCGCGCCGCTCCCGCGCGCGGCCGCCCAGGGCGACCAGGTCACGTGGGGCGTCCACATCAACCTCGCTCCCACGTGGCTCGATCCCGCCGAGGCGTCGGGGATCATCACCCCGTACATGATCTACTACGCGCTGCACGACGCCCTCGCCAAGCCCATGCCCGGGCAGTTGCTCGCGCCGAGCCTCGCCGAGTCGTGGACGGTGTCGAAGGACCACCTCACCCACGAGTTCGTCCTGCGCGGCGGCGTCCGCTTCCACAACGGCGAGCCGCTGACCGCGGAAGACGTGAAGTTCTCCTTCGAGCGCTATCGCGGCGCGGCGGCGAAGACGCTCAAGGAGCGCGTGGCCGCCGTCGAGGTGGTCGACCCGGGGCGGGTTCGCTTCCGCCTCAGGCAGCCGTGGCCCGATTTCCTGACCTTTTACACGACGGCCACCGGCGCCGGCTGGATCGTACCGAAGAAGTACGTCGAGAAAGTCGGCGACGACGGCTTCAAGAAAGCGCCGGTGGGCGCCGGCCCCTACAAGTTCGTCTCCTTCACGCCGGGCGTCGAGATCGTGATGGAGGCGTTCGACCAGTACTGGCGCAAGCGGCCGAACGTCCGGCGCATCGTCTTCAAGGTCATCCCCGACGAGTCCACGCGGCTGGCCGCGCTCAAGCGCGGCGAGGTGGACATCGTCTACTCGATTCGCGGCGCCCTGGCCGAGGAGCTGCGCCGCACGCCGGGCGTGCAGCTCAAGGCCACCGTGCTCCAGGGAACGTTCTGGGTCTATTTCCCCGAGCAGTGGGACCCGAAGTCGCCCTGGCACAACCTCAAGGTCCGCCAGGCCGTCAACGTCGCGTTCGACCGGCAGGCCATCAACCAGGCGGAGACCCTCGGATATTCGCGCATCACGTACAACATCGTCCCGGACATCTTCGAGTTCTTCTGGAAGCCACCCGCGGTCGCGTACGATCCGGCGAAGGCGAAGCAGCTGCTCGCCGAGGCGGGCTACCCCAACGGCCTCGACGCCGGCGAGTACTTCTGCGACGTGGCGTACGCGAACATCGCCGAGGCCGTGCAGAACTATCTGCAGGCGGTCGGCGTCCGTACCAGGCTCCGCCCGCTCGAGCGCGCGGCATTCTTCAGCGGGTACGGCGAGAAGAAGTTCAAGAACATCATCCAGGGCGCCAGCGGCGCCTTCGGCAACGCCGCCACGCGGCTGGAGGCGTTCGTCGCCGCGGGCGGCACCTACGTCTACGGCAGCTACCCCGACATCGACGGCCTGTTCCGCGAGCAGGCGGCAGAGCTCGATCACAAGCGGCGCGAGGCGATGCTGCACAGGATCCAGCAGCTCGTCCACGAGCGCGTGATCTACGCGCCGATCTGGCAGCTGGCGTTCCTCAACGGCGTGGGCCCGCGCATCGAGGAATCCAGCCTCGGCGCCATTCCGGGCTTCGCCTACTCCGGGCCCTACGAGGACGTCAGGCTGAAGAAGTGACCGCGGCGCGCGGGACCGACAGGACGACGCGGCAACCGCGCAGCGGCCCGCTCACCTCCGAGACCGGCCCGATGGCGATGCTGCCGCCGTGCACCTCGGCGACGCGGCGCGCGAGGGTGAGGCCGAGGCCGACGCCGCGTCGCGCTTCGCCGCTCGGATCCGGCGTGCGCGCGACGTCGCCGCGATAGAACGGCGCGAAGACCCGCTCGCGATCGGCGGCGGCCACCCCGCCGCCCTCGTCGCTCACGCTCAGTGCGACACGCTCGCCGTCGACCGCCGCCGAGAGGGTGATGGGCGGCGCGCCGTATTTCGCGGCGTTCTCGACGAGGTTCCAGAGCGCGCGGCGCAGCAGCGCCTCGTCGGCGGTGACGCTCAGCGGCGCCCCGTCCTCGGCGCGCACGGGGAGATGGGCGGTGAGCGGGTCGTGGCGGGCGCGCGTGACGAGATCGGTGAGCAGCGCGCGGATGTCGACGGGGCCGAGGCGCGTCGGCAGACCGGTCGCG
>Ga0209159_1000986_pt1 | contig 23182 bp, 20 predicted proteins | sample GraSoiAngelo_144_FD_185901 | JGI IMG/M metagenome (GOLD analysis project Ga0209159, IMG submission 185901) | Grasslands soil microbial communities from the Angelo Coastal Reserve, California, USA - 14_1009_02_40cm (SPAdes) (version 2) | ecosystem: Environmental > Terrestrial > Soil > Grasslands ...
CCATTAGCCAGCAAACGTCAGGAAACTACTATTAACGTAAACCTCTAAACTCTTTAAATGTACACCTCTGGTCACACCCAACACGCTCGAAGACAAGTCCTATAAAGTAACTCTTGGCAACTTTCTGACAGCCACAATGACATTCTACGATGGTAAAGTAGTCTAATAGTACTCGTATAGGGTTTACTGATAGCAGCATTTAACATTTACTTATTCAGTTACTTTAAAAGTTTAACTGTATCGTTAGTGTCAGTCTGCTACTTCCTTTGTTTTGATTTAATCTGTTTTAGTAACTAGTCGTTTCATGTAGTACTTCATTATACCTCGGCGCGAACGGGCCGCGAGAATTTGCAGCTAATCCTTCATCCCATTCCAAATAAGTCGGCATCTCGTATTCTTCGGCGCGCTTATCTACGGCTGCTTTCATCTTTGCCTTCCATTCGCGGTCACGGCGAGTAAATTGGGCAGTAAAGCCATCAAATTGATAACTTAAAATCCTGAAATCTGGATTGTCGGCGGCGAGTTCAAAGGGTGGATAAATGAGTTTCATCTCATATGACTGCGCTACCTGAGCCAGAATATCTCGCGGCTGAAGTTCTTTTGTAATTTGGAGAAACTTGCCATAACACTTTTCTGCCCCTCCATTTGCAACAACTTGGGCGACTGCCTTATCGCGGGCGATTAAAACATCTTTGATTAATGGAATAGATAAAAACCGTCTTGCAAAGGTTCTATGTACTCCATTCCTACTGAGATTGCGCGCCAGCAATGACCGAATACGAACAGGCTCCATTACAAAGGTGAGAGAATACACCGCTTCCTTAAGGGGCCGCTTTGAAGGTTCCCATTGAGGTTCTGGAATACCCATTTCTTTGCAAAAATGTTTCCAAATATTCTGCCCAGAATAAAGGAACTCCAATACTGAAGGCACCTCCCACAAGCGCGCACAAATCGCTAACTGGGCACATTTAAGATCGGCTTCACTCCAGTCGCCCGTATAAACCTTGCGCACCGCACGTTTAAGCTGGGGTATATGTGCCGAAGAAAAAATGCGCACCGTATTTTCTTTTGAACTCGCTCCGTAAAAGGGCTGAAGCTGACAAGTAATGCGCCTAAGAATTCTTAATTCACGTTGTCGTTCTTTGCCTCTAAAATTCTCAATTACGAATCGCAACGCCCTTTGATGATTGGAGACGAAATTCGTAAAAAAAAGATTTCTTGGTAGTGAATTTAAATATTTTTGAATGAAGAGAGCTTCACTTCCGAAACCGGGGCGCGAATTAGCAATGCCTTTTTCTGCCGCCCTAGCTTTTCTCGCTTTAGCGGCGGTGTGGCGCGAGCCATCTAAATAAACAGGTCGGTATCCGTAGAAATGTCCGGCGAGTTCTGCGTCCAAAATGTCATTGAATTCACCAAGATCGAGTCGAGCGAGCATCCGACAACGTTTTATATAGGGCTTGTGCCAAAGAAAGTTTCCTTTCCCAACAACATCTCTGCGAAACTTTTCGAAAAAATTAACCGCAACGAAATTGCGCGGTTCTTTGTCCAATAGGGCTGCTACGGCATTCTTACAAAGCAGCAGTTTGCCGTAATCCTTATCGAATTGCGCCCCCAAACAAAGATACCAAAAAAACTTTTGATAATCACTTCGTTCCCGGAGAATCGGAAAGTGTTTAAAGGTCGCCTCATAAAAATCGACCGACACGCAGAGTGACCGAATGTAGTTCGAGTCCATTACTTTGTCGTCTCCCGTGTTGCCGGCGAGTTGTCACTTTCAACTACAACACCGATCCCTGCCTTGGTCGCTAACTCTTGGACGTAGGCAAACGTCTCGTTGTCGATTGTGCTCAAACCGTCCCGTATGAGATACCAGTACTCATTACCATCTCTCACAAAGATTAGATCACCGCAGCGGTTGCGTCGGCTTTGACCCCCATACTTTAGATTCAAGACACGCTCTTGTATCAGTTCCTCGAAGAATCGCTTGTTGCTTTCAGCTTCGCCATTCAACTCCGGTACGAGTGGTTCCTCTTTTCCCCGGCACACATCGCCGTAGAAGCCGAAATTTAATTGCTCGCCGTTATGCAGCGTCAACGAATGTTCCATTTTCATCGCGTCCTCTCGAAAAAGTTTTCAATTTCAGAATAGGGGATGAGTTTCTTTCTTATCGCTTTCGATGCGTGAAGTAATCCTCGGTCAAGGAACCGCCGTATTGTTTTCTGAGACACCGAAAGCATCAACGCAGCTTGAGCGATTGTGCATCCTTTTGGTCTGAACCAATTTTGTTTTTCATTATTATATTCTTTCATATTGTTTTTGTTTCTGTCTTTTGACGGAACCGCTCGCAGGCAAAAAAAAGCGATCCCAATCCGAGGATCGCATTTAGTTAACCCTTATAGGGCTACGTCTGTTTATTTAATTAGTTTATCGTTCCATTTTTAATTAATACGATTATCAAAATAAAGAACGCGACCTAGTTAGTCACGCCTCATTTTGCCTTTCTTAAGTAAGGTAGCAAAACAAATATTTTAGGTCAAATCGCTACAGCGTTACTAACGGCTAATTACATGCGTTCAGCTATTGACGCGTTGAATTCAGGACGTAAGTGGCCGTATGTCTTAGCGACAAGTACACCGCCGTTTTTATGACCTAGCCAATCAGCGATTACCTGAAAATTAATGCCCCGTTCCATGGCGTTTGATGCGAAGTAGTGTCGTAGCGCGTGAACACTGAAGCCTTTAACTCCCAAACGCTGAAATGCGTTCTCCATCGCATCTCGCGGCGATAATGTATTAAAAAGTTTCGAATCTGGAGATATGTCCCCGGCATTGTCGATTATACGTTGAATAACTTCGCGCAATTTAGGGAAAAGCGGAATGACTCGCTCCTCATGATTTTTTGTGCCGCTGATTCCACCTGTGATCAAAACACGGCCAACAGGCAGCGGTTCTAAATTAATGTCACGAAAGCGAACCTCGCGAGCCTCTCCGACCCGCATACCGCTGTAAGCCAAAAATTCAACCATTGCCGCCGCGCCAGACGCAATTGCTTTTGGCGACGAATTAAGCTCGAACACCAGTGCTGAAAATTCTTCCTTGGTTGGAACCCTAACGACTGGTTTGCTCTCTTTTCGGCGGCGGAATTTTTCTGCATGGTTGTCTAACAAAATTCCGCGATTGCAGGCATACTTCAGAAGCAGTTTCAGCGTTTCTAATTCGATGTTGTGCGTGCGAGACGAAAGAATTGAACCGCGTCGCCTGCGCCATTCGTCAATCTCCTGATACCCGATGGACTTGACCGGCAAGCCGTTGAAAAAAGGCGTCAGGCCGACAATTGCCACACGGCGCCGATCCCAAGACTTAGGTTTAAGGCCGGTTTTAATCGACTCCATCCATTGGTCGGTCACTTCTTCGAATCGGATATTTCGATTTTCATTACCATACAATCTCTCGGCCTTTGCCCTAAATTCGTTCAATTTACGTCTGGCAATCGCCAGATCAGTCGTTTTCAGTGATCGCCTAATCTGCTTGCCGCGAACTTTGATTAGAGCAAAATACGTTTTGTGACCGTTGCGGTACAAACACTCGCCAACGCGATTTAGAGTCTGTGATTTGAGCGCGACCATGAAAAATGTTATGGGGTTACTTTTTTGGGTTACAAGCCTTAAAATTATACTTTCAGTATAGCATATAAATCTTTTATTGTCAAATTATTGGAGGGGTGGTCGAGTGGTTGATGGCTCCGGTCTTGAAAACCGGCAGGGCGCAAGCCCTCGTGGGTTCGAATCCCACCCCCTCCGCTGAGCGCAGAAAGTGATTAGTGGGGAGTCATTAGTGACTGGTCAGCTCCGCCCTTCAATTGCAGAATGCGGAGTGCGGATTTGACAGATCCAATGCACGGCGAGAAGAGCGCAAATTACTCCCAGGATAGCGGCAAAAGTGACATCGGATAAATAATGCGCACCAACGATCATGCGGGAGAGCGCGATCAGAATCGGAATTAGTAACAGCGGCGCGCCGAGTCTCTTTCGCGCGAGAAACAACGCGACAAAGAACGCGGTGGATGAGCCGGTATGACCGGATGGGAAGGCGTGATATTTGGAACTGGATTGCGGGCCGTTCCAGTGTGCTTCGGTTTTGACGGATGGACGCGCCCGGCCGGTTGAAATTTTGATGGTGCTCGAGGTGACGCCAGCGAGCGCAAGCGCGAGGAGCATCGCGAGAAAAATTCGCATCCAGGTTTTGTTTCCCACGGCGAAAGCAATCGCGATTCCAATCGCGCCGGCAATGGCGTGGGCTGGCCAGTCCCCAACCCTGCTCACCATTCGCATCACTCGTTTCAATTCCGGCGAGGAATGCGTGCTGATCCAGGCGGTGGCTGATTGATCGAGAAAAAACGCCGCAAGCAGCGCGAGAACTGCCAATACGATTAACGCGATCCAAGTTTTCCGCGACCGCGCCTGCGTGATTTCAGCTTCGGTTTTCACTCGAACGGCTGCTACTTTCCGGTTCAATCGTGCGACCGGCAATGCGCAATTACATCGTGCTGTTTGTTGGGTGCTTGCTTTTTCACCTTGCGGGCACCTGGAGTTTGCCGTTAATCGACCGCGACGAGCCACGTTTCGCCGAAGCGGCGCGGGAAATGCGCGAGCGCGACGATTTCATCGTCCCCTATTTCAACGACCAATTTCGTTTCGATAAACCGCCGCTGACCAATGGGTTCCAAGTCGCGAGCTATCGTGTCTTTGGCGAAAATGATTTTGCCGCGCGTTTCCCGACCGCAGTCGCGGCGGCGTTGGTCGCGCTGGTTTTGTTCAGCTGGGGAAAACGGGTGCGAAGTGAGAAGGTCGGTTGGTGGGCGGCAATAATTTTCACTCTTTCGCTGCAAACCTTTATCCACGGAAAGGCCGCGGTTGCAGACATGTGGCTAGTCTTGTTTGTCACGATTGCACACCTGGCTGGGTGGGAACTTTTCAAGGCAAACACCGAACATCGAACGCCGAACGCCGAACGCCGAACGTTCTTCTGGTGGATCTTTTATATTTCGCTCGCGTTCGCGTTTCTGGCGAAAGGGCCGATTGGATGGACGCCCCTGTTAACGGTTGCGATCGCGCAAAGATTTTATCGTCAGGATCACTTTGCCGCACGTTTCAAATTCGTCCGCGGACTCTTGCTCATGTTAGCATTGGTCTGCCTTTGGGGAATTCCGGCGCTTGTTCGCACGCACGGCGAATTTTTCCGGGTCGGGATTGGAAAACATGTGGTCGAACGCTCGGTGGCAACGATGGAAGGACATGGTGCATCATCCGTCTGGATGTATCTGGCGTTACTGCCCTTCTATTTTTTAACTGTGTTCGCCAGTTTTTTCCCCTGGTCGATCAAACTGCCGGCGCTTTGGAAAAACCTGCGCGCGCAACGCGATGGCACCGATCAATTTTTGTTAGCTGGCACGTTTATGATCTTCGGAATTTTCACGCTGGTGCAGACCAAACTACCTCATTACACCTTGCCGGCCTTTCCATTGCTGGCGCTGCTGCTGGCGCGACGCTTTGAATCTTTGAGACTTTCGAGGGCGTTGCCCATCGCAATGACCGGGTTTTATCTCGCGATCTCGTTTTTTCTCAGCCCGTTTCTCGCAAAGTTTTTTCCCAGCTTCAACCTTGCCCATGACAGCCGGCCTAACCTGAAACCCGAAATGGAATTCGGCGCCATTGATTTTACGGAGCCGAGCCTGGTTTGGTACTTTCGCGACCGCATCCACGGATTCATGACTCCATTGAAACGCAAACAAGCCAGCGAATTCATGAGTCGAAAAGGCTCGCGTTTTATTGTGCTGCCAACAGCATCGTTAGCGGAGGTTTTTCCGAATATCGATCCATCCTGGCGCAGCTATCGCGCAACCGGATTCAACATTCCGAAAGGTCGGCGCGTTGATCTAACGATGTTACTCAAGCCCGATTAGTCATCCCGAACGCTCCGGATGACGTGAATTGTTGCTTTGCAGATTTCCGCGTCGCAGTTAGGGATTCCCCGCATGATCACGTTTCTTCGTGGCCGCCTGGCGCACGCGCTGCCGACGCAGGCGACGATCGATGTTGGCGGTGTTGGCTACGAGGTTTTTATTCCGCTTTCGAGTTACGACAAACTTCCCGGAGTCGGGCAGCCGATTGAAATTCTCACACATCTGCACGTGCGCGAGGATGCGCAAATTCTCTACGGATTCATGAGCGCGCCGGAGCGCGATCTCTTTCGCTTGCTGGTCAATCACGTCAGCGGGATTGGACCAAAACTGGCGCTAGCGGTGTTGAGTGGAATGAGCGTGAACAATTTCAAAGCTGCGGTGGTGAACAACGATGTCGCGTTGCTTTCGAAGGTCAGTGGTGTAGGAAAGAAAACGGCGGAGCGAATGGTGCTGGAGTTGAAAGACAGGGTCGGCGTCGCGGCTGCGTGGGAGGCGGCGAGCGCGACGCATGCACCGACGCCGGAGCAAGAACAGGCGAACGAAGCAGTGCTGGCGTTAATCGCGCTCGGTTACAAGCAGGTCGATGCCCACAAGCTGGTGCGCGATTTACAGGAACGCGAGGGCGCGGGGAAGTCGGCCGAGGAGCTGGTGAAGATGGCGCTCAAGAAATTCGCGAGCGGACGCTGACTGGAAGTTTGATGTTCGACGCTTGATGTTTGATGGGTACTGATGGCGGCTGTGCAGTTTTGAAATCAAAGCTCAAACATCAAACCTCAAACATCGCGGCGACTGCCGAGAGCGAAAAACTGGATGCCATCCGCGCCGCGTTGCCCGCGGAAGGGCTTTTCGCGGACAGGGATTGGCTGATCTCACCGGATCCGTTTCCGATTTCAGAGAAATTTGTCAGCGAGCTGGAGCAACTTGGCCATCGTCTGTTCGTTTTCCAACGCGCGTGTAATCAGCTTTATCAGCTGAGCTTTCGGGGGAAGCACCCGGGATGGATCGCGAAATATCTCGACGCCGGGAAACCGGCCAAACTGGTCGAATTATCGCGGCAGAAAATTTTTCGCGACGAATTGCCGCGCGTTATTCGGCCCGATCTCATTCTGACGGAGAAGAGTTACATCATTGCGGAGATGGATTCCGTGCCGGGTGGAATCGGATTGACCGCTTGGTTAAATCGCACCTACTCGGCGCTCGGCCAGGATGTGATCGGCGGCGAAGACGGGATGCTTGATGGTTTTCAGAAGGTTTTGCCGAATGGCGGTGATATTCTGGTTTCAGAAGAATCGGCAACGTACCGGCCGGAGATGGAGTGGTTAGCGGCGCAATTGAACCAGCACCGAACATCGAACATCGAACATCCAATATCGAATTGGCGCGTTCTAGGAGCGGAAAATTATGAGTCACAACCAGGCCACGATGTTTACCGATTCTTCGAGTTATTCGATCTGCCGAATATTCCGAAGATCGAGGCGCTCCTGAAATCGGCGAGTGACGGAAAGGTGCGGGTGACGCCGCCGATCAAACCGTTTTTGGAGGAGAAAATGTGGTTCGCGCTTTTCTGGCTCAAGCCGTTGCGGGAATTCTGGCGACGCGAGTTGGGCGAAAAATATTTTCTGAAATTGCAAGAGGTCATCCCGTACACCTGGTTGCTGGATCCGACGCCGTTGCCGCAACACGCGGTGATTCCGCGACTGGAGATTCACGATTGGCGCGAGGCAGCGAAGTTCAGCCAGAAAGAGCGCGACTTGCTTTTGAAAGTGAGCGGATTCTCGCCGCTGGGATGGGGAAGTCGCGGCGTCGCGCTCGGGGCCGATTTACCGCACAGCGAGTGGGAGAAGCGAATCGACCACGCGCTAAATAATTTTGCAGCGCAGCCAACGATTTTGCAGCAATTCCACAAGGGAAGCTTGTTCGAGCATCGTTATTACGAAAACGAAAACGCCGAGGGGCGATCGATGAAAGGCCGAGTTCGTTTGTGCCCGTACTATTTTGTCGAAGGCGATCGGGTGAAATTGCGCGGCGCCCTAACGACAATTGTGCCGGCGGATAAGAAGTTGATCCACGGAATGCGGGATGGCATTATGGTACCGACGGCGATCTCAACCATGTGACTGCCAGATGAAACGATTCAAGCTGGGCGATCGGTTCGCTGATGTAAGCAATGCCGAACGGCATTATGGTGCCGATCAGGATTGATATGTTTAACGGGCCGCGATCGTAAGCTCGCGCCGGTGTACTGGGCCGGCGGGCGTCAACGTGCTTTGATACAGGTGGAATTCCTCTACGTGTATCATGCCGGCGTCGTAATCGCGATGTTTTTTGAGAAACGATTGCATCAGCGAAGGCGAGATTCCTCGGCCCCGCGCGATGGTGAAATGAGGTGTCCAGGCCCGTTCCTCAATCGGCAAATTGCAGGCAAGAGCGGCTTCGTTCACCCGTTTGTGTAACTGAAAAAGATGCGGGTGCGCGTGCCCAACGCCGATCCAGAGGATGTGCGGCATGCGATTTTTTGAAAACGTGCCCAACCCCATCACGGGAAGGAAAAATGCGCGGAAAGAAATCGCCGCGAGTTTTTCCTTCAGCAAATTGGCGGTCGTCGGATCGACCGTGGCGAAAAAGGCGAGAGTGAGGTGGATCTGCGATGGGGCCGAAAAGATCAGGCCGCGATAGTGCGGATCGAGCGCCGCAAGAGATTCTGCGATTTCGTCCGGTAAATCGATGGCGATAAAGAGTCGCTGAGCATTCATCCGGGCCGCGTTGGAGCGCCGCTTGGTTCTTTCGCTTGCCAATTTTCAGTCATCCCGAGCGCAAGCGAGAGACCTCGCCGATATGCGTTGATCACACAAGCTAGAATGGATGATCCATTTTGCGCTAGTGAGTTCCCTCGCCGTCTCCGCGGCTCGGGATGACGATTGTTCGCGCTGCCTCTTACCCATGCTTGCGATTGAAGCGCGCGACTTCGCGCGCGGTTTCGCGATCGGTCGCTCGCTTTTTCAAATCGGCGCGTTTATCGCGCGCCACTTTTCCCTGCGCAACGGCGATCTCAGCTTTCAGTTTGCCGTTTTTCCAATGCAGATTGAGAAGGACGAGGGCGCGTCCGCCCACCTGGGTTTCGCCATAAAGCTTGTCGATTTCGGCGCGGTGGAGCAAGAGTTTGCGCACTCGTTTGGCTGACGGAATTTCGTGACTGGCGCGCTCGTAGGGCTGGATGTCGGCATTATAGACGAAGGCTTCACCATTTTCGATGCGCGCGAAGGCGTCGTTGATGTTGGCTTTGCCGGCCCGGATTGATTTGACCTCGCTGCCTTTGAGTTCGAGCCCGGCTTCGTAGCGCTCGAGAATATGAAAATCGCGCAGCGCTTTGCGGTTGAGAATCGTCTCGGCAGTCATTAACCGAGCGATGTTAGCCAAAAATCAGGCGCCGTCGGTCGACGCGCTCTGCTCTTCAAAGGTGAGTTTGCCGGCAATGATTTCCTTAAGAGCAATGTCGGTGAGCGAAGCCCTCGGGCCAGTCTCGACCATTGGCCGGTGCCCAAGACCGAGCTGACGCACGCGCTTGGATATAACGTTGATAAGCAATTGCGGGTTGGGAATTATCTGGCTGGCTTCCTGCAAGAGTTGAGTCGTCATAATGCGCAAGGTGTGGACGGCGCGGGTAGGCTCCGCCGGGAATTGGAGAATCGTCGGCGAGCAGGACGAAATGGGACCAGGGAAAAGACGAGAGCCGAGCATCGCGACGAAAAAGAAATGGTGAATGTGGGAAGCAAGCGCGCCCTTGTCAAACGATTTGTAAGCTCGGTGTTCAGAATGTGTCCGAGTACGCGGCCCGTCGCCGATGCGGAAATCGAAAGGATCGGCCACGGCCCGGCGAGATTGGCCTCAGTAGAATCCTCTCGGCGACATCGGTGGACAACCGAGGCATGATCGCCCGTTGGAATAAACATGGTAATTATAGCTATTAGGACTGGACCATGTTAATCTTGTCTTTGTGGCTCATTCCATTGCTGGCTATTACGGACAGGTGCCTCGAGTCAAAGCACTGAACAATCTCCTCGGCTGCGCTAAGGGAGCGGCGGGGTCGTTTGGACCCAAGGAGTTCTCTCAAATGGCACCAGTGTTGCTATATCCAGAATTTCCATAACTATGGCCTATGGCCAGAGGATATTCATGGGAATCGATTCAAACATTTACGAAAAGACTGGCGCTCTGACGAGCGACTCCAACCCTCTGAAAAGGCGCGGAAAAATGCCCGCGCAGGACGAACGAGGAACCACGCTGGTGGAGGTTGCCGTGGCGGGCGCATTGCTCGTTTTCGCACTGGCGAGTTTATATGCTCTTTACGGAACTACCGTAAAAGAGGCAAAAGGTGGCGATACTGCCGCGATTGCAGAGCAAAATAGCATCGCACGAATCGATCAGATAAGAAATCTCAACTGGTATAACACCACCACCCCATCCAACATCGCGACACTGCTAAATACGCCCACTTCCTCGGATAATGCTTCGACGATTTCCAGAGAAGTCATAAGCATTTATCCCGCTGCTGTTCCGCAGACTTCGCCCCTTCCAGCACCGACTCCATCTCCAAGTCCGACGCCGGGCTCCACTCCATTCTTTTCGGTGACCAAGATCGACACAGGAACACCCGCCATCAGTCCCTCTGCTCCGAGCAGCATCCTCGGTGAAAAATTGATCCGGGTGGAAGTTACGACCGAGTGGGTTACCTCGGCGACAAGCCATCAGCGTCAATTATCAACCCTGATCAGTAAATCGGGGACCAAAACCCGATGATCGCGCGACCCGTATCCTACAAGCAAAGAGCCGCCGCGGGAATGACGCTGCCGGAGATAATGATTGCTTTGGCCATTCTCGGAATTGTTCTCTCTGTGTGTTACGGTTCATCCGTCGCGTTGCAACGTGGTTTTGCCTCAACCACTTCTTGGGCCGACGCGCGAACCAATCAGCTGCGCGTGCTCGATTCTCTGGCAGTAGATCTCCGCAATGCGACCGCCAAATCATTCACGATAAGTGCGGACGGTCTCACGAACACGCTTCCACTGACCTTGACCATTCCCATGCGATACCAATCGAATCCAAGTCCTTCTCCGGCTTACGAGACAACCGGACCGCTTGCAGGTGATCCCGCTCGCTCCGCTCTCCGGGTCGAGCCAGGAGTCTATGCCACCACCGGAAGTATGCAATATAGGGATAGCAGCGGACAGCAAGTGGCAATAGCCGTGACTTATAGATACGGCGCGAGTGGAACCAAGCGAACGATTGTTCGCCAGATTGATTGGCCCTACACTGCGGCAGCGACTTCGACACTAGCCTTATCTCCACCATTACCCGCGGCCGACAACACCGCTAGTCGCGAGGTTGGCAGCTTTACGAACTACTCCAGTGCAAGTCTCTCTGACCCAGATAATATTTTAAAGGTGACATTCACGAACGAGGATATGCAACTGATTAGCTCTTCGGATACCGCCGTCGTAGTCAGAATTGAGGCGAGTCCCGATTCTCTTCACCCCGAAAATAAATCAGTTTTGAACGATACGGTATTTCTAAGAGAGGCAACTTTTAAGTGACAAAGTATTTCTGACCACGTCTCGCCAGATAGCGTTCCAGTTAACTATTATGAAAATACGAAGCAATAGCCAATCGTGCACAGCGTCCGCCCTCGTTGCAGTGATCATCACTATTACGATCCTGGCATTACTGGCGAGCTCTCTTGTTGTGAATGTGAATAATCGCCGTATGACGGTCAGCCAGGCGTCGGCCTGGCAGGAAGCGTTGGCTGCGGCCGAGGCCGGCCTTCATCAGGGAATCGCCCAATTGGAGCAGGGTTTGGCCCAAAACTCACTACCTTTGGCCGGCGCCGTTCCCATAACGACTTGGCCCAGCCCATCCCCGACATGGTCCAGTCCATCGGCGTCTTTAAATCATGGAGGCGAAGGTTCCTCAAGTAGTACTTATCAGTACGACATGACTCTCAACAAAAAAACGATAAACGGTTTCGACAAGCCATACTACTGCATCGTCTCAACCGGAACGGTGGTGCTTCCGGGAGGTAAATCTCTCAGCATGGATAGCGCGGATGCTGTATTGCGGAAACTAAATCTGCAACCTGCCACCCGAACAGCGACCCGCAGGATCGAGGCATGGCTTAAACCAGTTTACACCACACAGGGCCCACTGAAAACGGATCAACCCATCAATTTAAACAACCATAACATCTTTGTTGATTCATTTAACTCCACCGATCCCACTCGTTCCGTCAACGGTCTCCCAGACGCTCGAGATTCCAACGGACATCTTCTGACTAACATTGGACAGTTTGATGCTCCAAATTTCAACGTCCCTCTGTCAGCGAATATCGCTACCAATTCGCCATTCGCCAATATCGGTAACGCGAGTGTTTACGGCGACGTCCTTACTAATGGCGGTGCCACTGATGGAAATGGGGCTACTGTTACAAACATATCCAACGTTAAAGGTGAGATTATCAATGATTATTACGAACCGCTTGAGCCCATTTATGCACCGCAGTGGAGTAGCGCAACTGTAAGCGGATCGGTTAATAATTCCAAGACTTACACCGGAGGCACCGCTACAAGTCCTGCTCGTTACCAGGTCGGTACTGTCGCAAATATTGGCAATATAAGACTTTCAGGTGGAAAGCAGGTGACGTTTGATTTCGGCACCACGAAGGGTAGTCCCGATCGGACCAAAAATTACATCGAACTCTATGTAACTGGAGATTTTACTACAAGAGGGTCGGGCTCAACCGATGGCTCGGTTGTTATCGTAAATGGAGTCAACGTTAAAATCTATGTGGCAGGGGATTTGAACTTCTCTGGCAATGGATTGGTTAATTACAACAACACGGCAAAGAGCTTGGAAATCTATGGAATCAGCCCACCGGATGGAACGACTCAGACCTTTACTCTAGCCGGAAACTCGGACTTTTATGGAACAGTCTACGCTCCAGGCGCGGACTTGAAGCTCGCTGGAGGTGGCAGCAGCGGCGAATTCGTAGGAAGCTTTACAGGCAAATCAGCTTTTCTTAACGGAACGACGCAGATTCGCTACGACGAAGCGCTCGATGGCACTGGGCGCATCAGCAGTTTTAAGATTGCGGCGTGGTTCGAAGACGTTAAGAACTTGAACACTGGGACTTTTACGGGCCAATTGAAATTCTAGGCGCTGCGCTCGCTCAGCCCAAATCGAGATAGACCCTGGCTTCGCTGTCGGCACCCGAGAATGGCATTGGCTTGTGGTCAGAAGCGGCCCCGCCTTTCGGCAGGCAAAGCTTTGGCGGCCGACGTCGGTGCGCTTCCTGGCGGCGGACGCCTCAAAAGTCGCTGCCCGGTTTGGGAACTAGAAAAAGCCGGGGGGCTTGCGGAAGTTGCAGTTATGAGAGTCGCCATCCCGCTCTTTGCGATCGTTGGCATGCACGACTGGCGAAATTGGCCAGGTCCGTGGAAATAACCGGCACGGCCGACCGTCAGCTAGGGCGGTGAGACGCGCTCGTGCTCCTAAAATTGCTCCAGGCGATGGATACTGGTTATCGGGTCGTGCACGGGGGTAAGATTCTATGTCATCCTATCTTATTCTCGAATTCGATAATTTGGCCTTATCCACACCCGGCACACGAAATGCATACTAGCCAATACAGATGGATCCGTTGATCGGTCGAATGGAGAGCGGACTGCGCCTAAAGATTCTTTCGTCTACCCGACGCAAGGATTTCTTTGCTCATTTGAAAGGAGCTCAGCAGGTTCACTTTGCCAATAAGATTGCGGAGCCGGGCAAATGCAGGGTTACCAGCATCCATCCGTCGCCGGGAGTTGGGCGTGTACACCCCACACACGATGTCATAATGTACATGGATGAAGCATTTCGTCTGCGACGACGCCTCGCGAAATTGCACAGGAAGATTCTGATCACTGGAAGGATTAATTAATAAGCGCTTCCTGTTATTTGCCGGACAAAATCCGCACTCTGGGCTTCCACAGGCCTCCGATCAAAAGCCATCAGGCATTGTTGAAAACTTGATCATCTGCCAGACGGTGCGCCTTTACGGTTGGATATCTTGCTGGCGTCAGGATTTCCGTGTACAGCCAGGCAGTTGCTGGCGTAAGCACCGGAATGACACAGCTAAGGGGGTCTGCCGTAGCATCGGAGTCGGTTTGGGCAACATCGGCGTCGGCTTCGGCTTCGAAGTTGGAGCGGGCCCCAGCACAGGAGTGGGCTTCGGCTTCGGCAAACCTTTGAGGGAAGAATTAGCTGGAGAAGGCGTTGCGTGTGCTTTTACGACGGCTTCTTCTTGCTTTTTTCTTAATTCCAGCGCTGCTTTTTTTTCATGCTGTTTTTGCAAGAAGAAAACCCAGCCAAGGCCGAGAAAAATGACCACAAAAATGGTATACTTAATCACAAAAACAGATGATTTTCTTGGGTCGAGAGCCCCAAAGCCCCGCCTTTCCGCTACTCATCCTATTTTTAGTTAGAAGTCGCCGGTTAACCCTGCTGTGCAGCAAACATGGCGAACGTTGGAAGTTGGCGCGTCGGTGTCAACCGATTTTTGCAGCGCCCGCGAACAAGCGGCGCGCTTTAGCGGGTGTCCTCTACGTAGCTGGCGATACGAAAATCGAGGACTTCGCCCTCATTATTGAGTGCGCGATCATAATGCCAGCTTACGTTTCCGTTCCCGTAAAAAGTCTTGCAGACCATGGTCCCAATAAAATCAGGGTTCCCATTCAAGGTGACCTCCGCGCTCGGCGCGTAGAATGTCATGGCAAGAGTACTCGGCGTGCCGGAGTTAAGATTGATAGTTTGTGTCCATTGTGGAATTCCGTTCGCGTCACGCGGTGGACTAATACCGTAGAATTGGAGGTTGCCGGCGATTGGGTTCGCGAGACTCGGATTCTGGTTTATAAGGTTATTGTTTTTAACGTTAATATCGTGGTCGAAATAAACCTTAAGGTGGACATTCGGATTTACCGTGATGCCGGCTGAGTTGCTAGAAATATTGCCGGTGACGTGGATGGCGACGTAGGTATCCGTTCCCGCTGCTGTGGGATTCACTGTCAACGCACCGGTGAGCGACGAAATAACATAATAGACTGGGGCATTTGAGCTTCCGGCAACCGGTGGCGTAAGCGTTGTAGAACTCGAGACGGCCGCCGGCAGCTTCCCCGCTCCGGCCCCAGCCGGTTGGTACGCCCACGTCGAAGTGTCAGGCATATGATAATCGTCAAGATTAAAAGGCACATTATTATCTACGGTTCCGGTTATTTGGGATGATCCAACAATGGTTCCTCCGTTCGTCGCCACATCTCCGTAAAGCATGCCTTTGACAGTTGCCGTGGAGCTGCCGATTTGGAGAGATCCATGACGTGAATCGGGATAACGTGGGTTAGTCGGATCATTCGCGACGAAGACATAGGGACCTTTTCGCGAGTCGTAGCTGTCGAGCATGGCGGCGGAGCCAAGGCCGTAGAAACTGGCAGACGCTTTAATCGCCGCGTCGAAGAAAGGTGTCACCGGGGTGACGATCTGCTCGATCCGTCGCGAGATTTGCGGGGTTGCTCCAATTGCTGCGGGATCATTCCTCGTTCCGAGCGGATCGTCCCAATCATTTCCATAGGTGGTAACGAAATGGTCATATCGAAAATCGATTTTGCGTAAGGTGCTATCGCCGTTGCCTCGGGCCGTGATATCCTGCATTGCTGTCGAACCCTTCGCCGCAAAGTGGCTATGACCATCATTGACAAGCGTGTCATCCATTCCGGTTCTCTTAGGGCCTGGAAGTGGCGTCGTCCCTTTGCTTCGAACACGATACCAGCTGTTGGCGTTTGGATCCGGATTTGCCCCAGGATGGAAAACTCCCGAGCTGTCGAAATAGCACGTTTCTACGACTGTCCGAGCCTTAAGGTTGTCGCTGCCGAAAGTGGTTACCGGACTCACGTGCGTGGTTCCTGAATTGGTCCACCCCGTCCACGGACTCGGACTGGGAGTGGGACTCGCCCCGGGGAGTGTTTTCCTTATCTCGGCGAAAGCCATGTCACCGCCTGCTTCGGCGGCGGAGAGCGCTTCCTTCCATGCTCGCACCTGATTGGATGAAGTATTGAGGCGGGTGGTAGAATTGCGCAGAACATTAGCGCCGATAAGTGACACGACCAAAATCGCACCTAACACGCAGATCAAGACATTACCGGATTCGTTGCTGTTGCTCTTAATTTTCATTTTTCGTTGTTAGTTTCTAAAGGGAACGCCGCCGGTTTCTCAAGTAAGCTGTCGAATAAACAACTGTGCCGTTTCGGTCGGCCACGGAAATAGGCTTAAACGTAATCGCCGTGGTAGTGTACTCGGTATTAGCTAATTCTACGTCGACCGTTTCCGGGATTAGATTGTCAGTGCTCGAGGCAATCGTTGTCACGACGCCGTCTTCCGTCCGCAGAATGGAAGAGCCGCTTATTTGGTACACGACTGTACTAATCTGGTTGGTCGCGGTGGTACCATAATTTATGTTGTAATCGCCACTTGAGATAGCCAACTTTGGCGAGCGCGGAGTTCCTATGGTGGAAGGAGTTGCATCCGAGTCGCCCGCCTGAATAATATACCTGGGGATTTTCACCGTTACCGTTTGCTTGTCGACGGACGAGGTGACGCTAAATCCACGCCTCACATCTCGGGCGAGATAATCTACAATGCGGATTTGCTGCATGTGTGTCGCGAAATAGTTGTCCACCGAATTAAAACTCTTTTCTAGAGAGATTGACGAAGTCAGCGTGACACCCAGGATCGCGAAGGCAATGGCGATCGCGATCATCATTTCTATGAGAGTGAAAGCGTGATTCTTCGCGAGTATTTTGAGTTTCATTTCTTAGTGCCGTTTGAAATAATGCTGCTTGTCTGTTCGATTCGGCTGCGACCTCCCACGGTCATAGTCCAGGAGTCTTGGACGTCCACTTTGAGCAATCCCGTGCCAAGGTCCGTGGCTGTTGAGTCAGTGGTGACCGTGCCGTTAGGTGCGCGTGTGAATTTGGTTACTCCGTTGGGTGTCGGATACTTGCTAATCGTGACTACCTCGGTTGCCTTCTTTGAAAAAGGTGCCGGATTAGCAGCCGTGTTCATCAGATTCTGCACAAACGAAGTGTTCGTCAGATCAGAGAAGGCCAGATTACGCAAAACCTCGCTCCGATCCTGAACGCTTTGCACGGCAGCGAGTGACTCTTTACTAGCGTCGATGCACCGCAAACAGACGGCGTTAAGCTCGAAAATCGAAGCGAAGAAGGTCGCGACCAAAACGACTGCGATGAGTGCCTCAGGCAGTGTACTAGCTGCGTTTGCGAGGCGCCGGGGCTTATTCATCTTCATAAATGAGGGGATTTATTAGAATTACTATAGCAGTGCTGGTGCCACGGAGGGCTGTGTCTAGCACTAGACACGTAAACACCAGAAAAAGTCGGACCTCTGATGTGCAAGACTACAAAAGGCAGCCATCCCCTAACCGATTGCATCCTCGAATCTTCTCCTCATTACGACTTTTCTGGGACGCTTCCTCGCTTCAATCGAGGCGCTGCAAAAAAAATGCGACACTTTCTTTCTTCGCAATGGATAAGTCGAAAAACGCGCGATCTTCTTGCTATCGCGTCCCAAATACGCGAAGTAGTCAGCTAAGCCGCGGCACTCCGCGGCCGCATATCGCGGGCTGTGGCTCAGCTTGGTAGAGCGCCTCGTTCGGGACGAGGAGGCCGTGGGTTCAAATCCCACCAGCCCGATTAAACGCGCGGGGTTAGGGCATGAACGAAACCGTCCTCACTACCATTGCGTTTACAGGGTTCACGGTCGCATTTTTTCACGCCGCGATTCCGACCCACTGGTTGCCCTTCGTGGCAGCGGGTCATGCACAACGCTGGAGTCATTCCAAAACACTCCTAATTACCGCATTAGCCAGCACCGGCATGTCCGCACAACCGCGCTACTCGGTTTAATCCTAACGATTTTTGGAGTGGCGCTGAGCTCGCGCATTGGCACGTGGTTCCTGCGAATAGCGGGAGCATTGCTACCGGACTCGGTCTATTCTACATCTGGCGGCAACTTTCCGGCCACGGTGGAAACGAGCATGAGCATAAACATCAGCATGAACTGAAGGAATCGCTGGCGCATTTTCGTGCCCCGGATATTTCGGGTACCCGCACCTCCGACTGGGGTCGCAATTGGCAGCCTGTTTGCCATGCCTACCTTCTCACCCTGTGAAGCGTTTCTGCCGATTTACGTTTCAGGAATTCGCTTCGGCTGGGGCGGCTTTGCCCTGCTAACCCTTATTCTTTCCTCCGCCGCCGTTGCAGGAATGTTGGTTTTCACCTCTCTGGCCCTGCTCCGAATTCGCAGCATCGGACTTGGTTGCTTTGAACGCTATGAAAGCCTGGTGACGGGATCGCTGCTATTATTAGTTGGCGTGATGGTGCTTCTTTTCGAAAAAGTGACCGCGCGATTTGATTACCGAAACTGTTTGCCATCCTACGCAAGCAATGCTTGCGTTTCGCCTCACTGCCACGCCAAATTAATCCTTCCGCTATGGGTTCTCTCAAAAAAAGACGCAAAGCGAAAATCTCCAAGCACAAACGCCGCAAGCGAATGAAGGAGAATCGCCATAAGAAGCGTCTGCGTTACAAGTCGTAACGGCGACTACGCAGGTTTGCCTCGGCAGACCGGCACGGTAGATTCAGGCAGGATGATGATTGTGCGCAAGCAGGAAGCTTATCTTGCGCTGCTTCTGCTGGTATGCGGCATCGGAAAAATCTCATCCGCGCGGACACTATCTACGCGATCGCAAAAGGCAACGGCGGCGCACGCGGCACCGAAGCGAGCCGATGTAATCGATGATTCGCTGGCCCTACCTCCTGCGCGAGATTTGAATCTGAGCATCGAGGGTGAACACAAGGCCGAGGCCCTCGCCCATTTCGTCGAAGGAATCGATTTTGAGGAGAATGGCGAAATGGAAAAAGCTCTCGAAGCTTATCGTCAGGTTCTAAATGTCGATCCCGGGCAGACCGAACTGGCGGTTCGCGTCGCGGCGTTGCTGACGCGGGACGATGATTATCCGAGCGCCATTGATGTCTTAAAGGACGCAGTCAAGGTGCATCCGAAAGCGCCCGAGCCTTATCTGGAGCTGGCTTTTATCTACGCCAAGTATTTGAAGAAAGTCGATCAGGCGATTGAATTCGCCAACAAAGCCATCGAACTGGATCCTCTGAGAATTGATGGCTACCAGCGACTGTTTGAGATTCATCTCACCGCTGGCGATGAAAAAAGGGCGATCGAAACTCTCGATCGCGCCGCCAAATTGCCAAGCGACGATCCGATTTTCTGGGCAAGGCTTGGCCGCCTTTACGGCTCCGTCATTTTGAAACCAGATGCCAAGCCGGTTCCGGAGCAAATAGCGCGTCTGAACGACGTTTTTAAGAAGGCGGCCGCGAAAGGGCAAAACGATGCTGCCGTTTTGAAGGAGGTGGGGGATTACTTCGCCTCCACCCAACAGATCAAGGAAGCGCTTCCGTTTTATTTGCGCGTGCTTGAGTTGCAACCTGACGACGCCAATGCCCGCGAAAAACTGGCGACCGGATTTGTGTTAACAAATCAGCGGGCACGCGCCGTGGAAACACTTGAAGCGATTATCCAGGAACACCCTGAAAAATATCAGCCCTACGAGTTGTTAGCCCAATTGCACGATGATGAAGCGCGCGCGCTGCTTCGAGACAATCAAACCGACCCGGCGAACGCGGAATTCAAGAAGGCGGCACAGAACTATGAACAAAGCCTGCTCATTAATCCAAATCACGCGGCCACATATTTACGGCTCGCGGAACTATTGCTGGCGCCGCTGAAACAGAGTGAGCGCGCCGTTCCGATTTTGACAGAAGGGCGCCGGCGTTATCCCGATGCTCCCGAATTCGCCTACTATCTCGCGATTGCCCTGCGCGAGTCGAAAAAAGCGAAAGAGGCGGTGGTCATGTTCGAAGAAGCGCTCAACGAAGCGCAGAATGCGCAGGCTGATTTTCTGAAACCACGTTTTTACATTGAATATGGCGCCGCGGCGGAAGAGGCCAGTCTCTATGATAAAGCGGCGGAACTTTTCCACAAAGCCATCGCGATGGATCCCGCCAATGCGGCCGAGCCTTATAATTACCTTGGCTACATGTGGGCCGAACAGAACAGTCACCTCGACGAAGCAGAAGACGCAATCAAGCGCGCGCTTCAACTCGACCCCGACAACGGCGCTTACCTCGATAGCATGGCCTGGGTGCAATACCGTCAGGGAAAATACGATCAAGCCCTGGAAAATTTAAAGCGAGCCGTTGAAAATTTGCCGCGCGAAGACGCCGTCGTTTTCGAACACCTTGGCGACGTCTATTCGAAGTTGAACCGTGTCTCCCAAGCACTCGAATCCTGGCAGAAGGCAAAAACACTCGACCCATCGAATAAAAATCTCGCGGCAAAAATCGACGCCCAAAAAACCCGTGTCAGCAAAACCAATCCAACTGGAGCGAAACCATGAGTGACTCTGGCGGCACGCGTTACCCGGCAGAATGGCAACGCAAGGCCATCTGGGCTGCGGTCAGCGCGCTCGCCATTAGCTTCCTCATTTTCGTATTCGTCGCAACGGTCTGGATCATGGCGAACGTGATCAGCTTTCTGCAGCCGATTTTAATTCCGGTCGCGATCGCGGCCATTCTTGCTTATTTGCTTGACCCGGTTGTGACGCGGATGGCCGCCAATGGTCTTGGTCGCACGAAATCGATCATGCTGCTTTTTGCTATTGCCGGGCTCGCGCTTGTCGCCATCGGAACCTGGCTGGTACCGGCAATTGGAATGCAGAGCTCGAACTTGGTGAAGGAATTACCCCAATACACCGTCAAGGCGCGCGATAAAATTGTCGATGCAATTTATCGCTACGAACGGACTTTTGGCAGCACTGACAAAACGCGAGCGAAAGCCACCAGTGGGATCGTAAATTGGTTGCTCGGCTCAACTCCGGCCCCGATACCGAAACCGAGCCCGAAGCCTACTGCAACCGCTGCGCCGGAGGAGGCTCTTCCGATTCCTTCATCATCGGCCACCCCGCCATTGGAAGAAATCGCCCCCGCTCCCTCTAAATTGACCGATGCGGAGCGCGGCCGTCTTCAGGAGTTAGTGGAAAAACAGCTGCCCAACCTTGAAAAACAACTACCCAACCTCAGCGAGAAGATCTGGGCGATCATTAAGAAAAGCATTGGCGGATTTCTCGGCGTCACCGGTTTTCTTTTGAGTCTGATCCTGGTGCCGATTTATTTGTTCTTCCTTCTTAAACAACGGCCCGCCATTCAGCGTCGCTGGAAAGAATACCTGCCGCTTCGTAATTCACCGCTCAAAAACGAAGTCGCCGACGTTCTCCTGCAGATCAACAGCTACATCATCGCCTATTTTCGTGGGCAACTCCTCGTCTGCCTCGTCGATGGCATTTTGATTGGCACGACTCTTTCGTTCCTTCCGCCGCCAGGATTAAATTTTGCCGTCCTCATCGGTTGCCTTGTTGCCGTTCTCACCATGGTTCCGTACATCGGGATCATCGTTTGCTGGATTCCAGCCGTTTTGATCGCCGTCGCGCAATGGGGCGACTTCACTCACCCATTGCTTGTTACGTTAATCTTCATCGTCGTGCAAAATCTCGAGGGCTTATTTTACGCGCCGCGCATTGTTGGCAATTCGGTCGGGCTTCACCCGATGACCGTGATTGTTTCGATTTTCGTCTGGGGCTTGCTCATTGGGGGTTTGCTCGGTCCAATTTTGGCCGTGCCCTTGACGGCGACGATCAAAGTATTGCTCGCACGTTATGTTTGGGGTGAGCGTCTGCGCGAGGAAGCGATTGAAGCGATCGAGGAGGTCCCGGTCGTGGCAGAAGAGGAAGCCGCGGTCGAAACGGCGCGCGCTTGAACGGCAATCTTGGTTAAAGGGAACCGCACGTTGTCGTAGAAACACAATGACAGATCCGGTAATTCACCAGCTTCGGCGACAGACAAACAAAACTGCTTCGGTGGGTCAGACCCGTTCTGTCCGCGGCGGTCTAATCGTTCTGGCGGTCATTGCCGGATTCGCACTCGGACTGCTTGTTTTCACCATTGGTCCAAAACTCGCTAATTCCTGGCGAGAATCGCGCTGGCTTCGACAGGCCGAAGCGAATCTGAAACAGGGAAATTTTAATGGCGCGAATGATGCCGCGCAAAAGGCGTTACAGATCAATCATGATTCTTTTCCGGCCTATCAAATTCTGGCCGAAGCAACCGAGAAACAAAATCGCGCTGAAACCGTGGTCTGGCGCGCAGAAATCGCGCGCTTGCGGCCGCGCGACATTGATAGCCAGCTCAACCTCGCCTCGGCCGCTTTGCGTTTCGGTCAGCTCGATGCAGCCCGCAAAGCGCTCGAGAGCGTGCCGAAGGAGAATCGCGAAAGCGCGCCTTATCATGTCGTTGCCGGATGGTTGGCGCGTGCGCAGGGCGATGAAGCAGGCCAGGAGCGCCATTTCGCCGCAGCTTTGGCAAAGGAACCGGGCAACGAAACCTATCAATACAACCTCGCCGCGGTTCGGATCAAATCGCCCGATCCGCAGAAAAACACGTGGGCACGCGCAACCCTCGAGCATCTGGTCAAAAGCGCTCCGTTTCGCGCCGGTTCCCTTCGCGCTTTGCTAAATGACGCGATCCAGCACAGCAACCTCGAGGCAGCCGACCGCTTCGCGCAAGAACTGCAATTGAGCCCGCAGGTCACTTTTTCCGACGACCTGCTTTGCTTGGATTTTTACAAAAAGCTAGATAAAAAAAAACTGGCGACGTTGCTCGAGAAAGTGAAACCCCTGGCGACGCGACAACTCGACGATCTCGCCGCGTTGATGGCATGGATGAATGGCAATGGCATGAGCGCCGAAGTCCTGCGTTGGATGGAGAAGTTGCCACCCGAAAAAACCGCTAATCCTCCGCCGGCAATAGAAGTTGCCGCTGCTTTTACTGCACAAAAAAATTGGTCGCGCCTTCGCCGTTGGACGAAGGGCAGTAACTGGGGCGACTCTGAATATTTACGGCTCGCCTATCAGGCATATGCGAAACAGCAGTCTCGACAGGAAGGCACCGATGCGGAATCTGCTTCTCTCTGGCACGATGCCGAGCGCGCCTGTCAA
>Ga0209159_1000988_pt1 | contig 23176 bp, 16 predicted proteins | sample GraSoiAngelo_144_FD_185901 | JGI IMG/M metagenome (GOLD analysis project Ga0209159, IMG submission 185901) | Grasslands soil microbial communities from the Angelo Coastal Reserve, California, USA - 14_1009_02_40cm (SPAdes) (version 2) | ecosystem: Environmental > Terrestrial > Soil > Grasslands ...
GCGTCGCGATCCATCCCCACGCCAGCCGCGCTGACAACACCAGCACGCCGGCGAGCCACAGCGCCACGATCCAAGGCAGCACGGGCTCCAGCGCCGTGCGGATCCGAGACGCGAGCCGCAGCGCCGCGATCGCCGGCGACGTCGGCGTGTATCCCCGCGGCGTTTCCTGCTCTACCGTCGCGCCTTCGGGTAACGCCGTCCGCGCGGCCGGCCTCGCGTCGGAGGCTGGGGGGGAGGCGACGGCCGACGTGGCCAAGCCGTTGCCCGGCGTCGCGGGCGACGCCTCACCTACCCGGACCGCAGTCGTGATGGGCAACGCCAGTGTCAAGACCAGAGTCGCGGTGGCGAGCGCGTAACGGAGGCGCGCCCACGGCGCGGGAACGATGGCGAGCAGGAAGGCGAGCGCCACCGCGGCCAATGCGCACTGCCACAGCGAGTGCACGAGGGCCCAGCCCAACGCGTGCGTGGCCGTCATGCGGTTCCTCCTTTAGAAGACTTTCTTTAGTACGAAGAACTCTCGTGCCTACCCCGCGTGCGGCGCAAGGGTTTCAGCGGACGGAACGTCGCATGCATGCCTCGGGTATCCCGCGGCATGCCGACGCTGTGGCGGTCGCTCAACGCGCTCGTGGTTTGCCTGGCTCCAGCCGTGGCGCGAGGGCAGGCTGTCGCCGAGCCGCCACAGATCGCCTGGCGGCCCCGCGTGCCGCTCGAGGGCTCCGTGATCCTGCTCGGGCTGCGGCTACCTCATGACTCCGGGGACAGCGTCGTGGCGGTGCAGGGTGAGCTCGCAGGCGAGGCGCTCCACTTCGAGCGCGTGGCGGACGAGTTTCACGCCATCGCTGCCATACCACTCGGAGCGGCGACCGGCGTCGCGGCTCGCGTGACGATCGTGCGCGCCGACGGCGCCAGCGACACGGTCGTAGCGTCCCTGCCCGTGGGGCGGCGCCGGGCGCCGCGCGAACGGCTCCACGTAGCCCCCGATCTGGTGCAGCCGCCGGAGTCGCTCGGCGAGCGGATCGGGGCGGAGCGCGAGCGGGTGCAGGACGTCCGGCGACGCGCGCACGACACGCCACGCCTGTGGCGCGAGCCGTTCACGCGCCCGCGCCCGGGGGCCGTGACGGGTCGCTTCGGCGTGGCGCGGGTCTTCAACGGCGTGTTGCGGAGCCGTCACATGGGCGTCGATTTCGCCGGGCGGCGGGGCGCGGCCGTGCGGGCGGCGAACCGCGGCGTCGTCGCCCTCGTCGCCGACTTGTATTTGAGCGGCACGACGATTCTCATCGACCACGGGGCGGGCCTCGTCACCGGATACTTCCATCTCAGTCGCGCCCTCGTCTCGGTGGGAGACAGCGTCGCCCGCGATCAGCTGATCGGCCACGTCGGCGCGTCGGGGCGCGTGACCGGCCCGCACCTCCACTGGCTCGCCGCGTACGGCGGCCTCACGGTCGATCCGCTCAGTCTCGTCCATCTCGATTTCGACGCCCCGTTGACCTTCGGGATTCGCTGAGCATCTTGATGGGCATAGCAGAGCCTTCGCCCTGGAGGAGTGCGCCCATGTCCGCCCGTATCCCGCTCGCCGCGCACGCGGCTCTGACACTCGCCGCCGCCGGGCTCTCGGCACAGGCAGGCCACGAACACGGTGGACACGCAGAGGCGCTCGGGCGCGTCACGTTCCCGACATCCTGCCGAGCCGAAGCACAGCGCCGCTTCGAGCGCGGCGTCGCCCTGCTGCATTCCTTCTGGTATGAGCGCGCGAGCGAGGCGTTCAAGGACGCGGTCGCCGCCGACTCGACGTGCGCCATGGGCTACTGGGGCCAGGCGATGAGCCTGTTTCATCCGCTCTGGACGCCGCCTTCCTCGGACGAGCTCCGGGCCGGGCTGGGTGCGGCGGTGCGCGGGTACGCCGTTGCGAGCACGCCTCGCGAGCGGGCCTACCTTGCGGCGGTGCGTGCCTACTACGAGGCCTACACGACGGTCGATCTCAAGGCGCGACTGGTCGCCTATGCGCAGGCGATGGAGGAGGTGGAGCGCCAGCATCCGCGCGACCGCGAAGCCAGCATCTTTTACGCCCTGTCGCTCATCGCGCTGGGCCAGGCGAACCCGACCGACACCACGTTCACATACCAGAGGCGGGCCGACTCGATCCTCGAGCCGCTGTTCCGGCGCGAGCCGCGGCATCCGGGGCTGGCGCACTATCTGATCCACACGAACGACGTCCCACAGCTTGCCCCGCTCGGGCTGTACGCGGCGCGCCGGTACGCCGAGATCGCCCCCGACGTCCCGCACGCGCAGCACATGCCGTCGCACATCTTCACTCGGCTCGGTCTGTGGGACGACGCCATCGCGTCGAACCACCGCTCGGTGGCGGCCGCGCGGCAGTTCGAGGAGGAGCGGCATCTCAACGCCCTGTGGGACCAACGGGGCCACGCGTGGGACTACCTGGTCTACGCCTACTTGCAACAGGGTCGGGACGGCGAGGCCAAGCGTGTGGTCGACGAGGCGGCGAGCGTCACCGCCGGCTATCCCGTAGGATCGTTGACGAACGCCTATGCGCTCGCCGCCATCCCGGCGCGCTACGCGTTGGAGCGCGGGGCGTGGGCCGAGGCCACACAGCTCGTCGTGCGTCCTGCGCCGGAATGGCGCGCGGCGGAGGCGATCACCCGATTCGCGCGCGCCATCGGCGCGGTGCGGACCGGCGATACGACCCTCGCACGCGTCGAGATCCGCGCGCTCGCCGAGATCGACAGCGCCGAAGCCGCGGCGGGCGGGTTGCACACATATTGGTCGGGCCAGGTGAGGATCCAGCGGCTCGCCGCGGGGGCGTGGCTCGCGCGTGCAGGAGGCGACGGCGCCGACGCGGTGCGTCAGGCGCGTGCGGCCGCCGACCTCGAGGATGGGACTCAGAAGCATCCCGTAACGCCCGGCGCGGTGCTGCCCGCGCGCGAGCTGCTAGGCGACTTGCTGCTCGAGCTGGGCCGCCCCGCGGAGGCGGCGCAGGCGTACGCGGCGTCGCTCGCGCAGCAGCCCAGCCGGGCCCGCAGCTTGCTCGGCGCCGCACAAGCCGCGCAGCTGGGCGGGGACGCCGTCACGGCGCGAGCGCGGTATCAGGACTACCTGACGCAAATGCAGAAAGGCGACGGCACACGGGCCGAGCTCGCGGTGGCGCGTGCGGCGCTGTCGCGCCGGTAGCGCACTGCGTGTCCCACGCTGAAGCGTGGGCTCGGCGAAGCACTGTGCTGAAGCACACTACGCTTTAGCGTTGTGCGGTGCCGAGCCCATCCTTCAGGATGGGAACTCCTCGATGGGACGTGTCGATGACCGTTCAAGACCGCTGGGGACTCGTCTTCCTCATTGTCGCTAGCGTCAACTGTCACGGGCCTCCCACTCCTGCCCCGCAGCAAGGTGCCCCGGTCGTGATCCGCGTCAATCAGGTCGGCTATCCGCTCGACGCGTCTAAGGTCGCCGTCGTGTGCGCGCTCGAGTCGCGCGAGATCACGAGCTTCCGCGTCGTCGACACGCGCAACCGGACCGTCTTCGGGCCGGCCGCCACGCGCGCCACGGGACCATTCGGGCCGTGCGTCGCCACCTATCGGCTCGACTTCTCGGGCGTGCGCCAGGCGGGTGTGTATCGCGTCGTCGCGGGGGACGCCAGCTCGCTCCCGGTACGGATCGGGCGCGACGTGTACCACGGCGCCGCGGACTCGCTGCTCGCCTATATGCGGGAGCAGCGCTCCGGCTACAACCCGGTGTTTCGCGATTCCGTGCACCAGCGCACCGACGCGATCTTGGTCGATCATCCGACGCGGAGCGGTGAATTCATTCCCGTGAGCGGGGGCTGGGCCGACGCGTCGGATTACCTCCAGTACGGCGCCACGACGGCCCACGCCACGACCATGCTGCTGCTGGCGTACCGGGACCACCCTGGTGCCTTCTCCGACCGCTACCAGGCGAACGGCCTCCCGGGAGCGAACGGGATCGCCGATGTGCTCGACGAAGCCCGCTGGGGGCTCGAATGGCTGCTCGAGATGTACCCCCAGGACGACCTGCTCCTGAACCAGCTGGGCGACGACCGGGACCACGCGTTTTGGGACGTGCCGGTCCACGATTCGGCCGACTACGGCTGGGGACGGGGAGGGCGGCGGCCCGTGTACCCCTGCACCGGCAAGCCGCAGGGGCTATTCAACTATAAGAACCGCTCCACCGGCCTGGCGTCGACGGCGGGGAAGTACGCGGCCGCCTTCGCCCTGGGCGCTGGGGCGTTCCACGAGCGCGACAGCGCGTTCGCCCGCCGGCTTGCTGCCAAGGCGCGAGCCGTGTACGCGCTCGGCGCCGCGCATCCCGGCGTGTGTCAGACGGCGCCCGCCCGGTCGCCGTACTTCTACGAAGAGGCCGACTGGGCCGACGATATGGAGCTCGGAGCCGCGGCACTGTACGCGTTGACGCACGAGCCGCCCTATCTCACGGCGGCGCTCCAGTACGCGGCGCTCGAGCCCGTGACGCCCTGGATGGGCCAGGACACCGCGCGGCACTATCAGTGGTATCCGTGGCACAACAATGGCCATTACGAGATCTGGCGCGAGGGGTCGGACAGCGCGGGGCGCGTCGTGGCCGAGTACTACGGCCGAGGCCTCGCGGCGGTGGCGCGCCGCGCGGGCAACGGGTTCCGGGTCGGCATTCCTTTTATCTGGTGCTCGAACAACCTGCTTGCCTCGTTTGCCACCCAGGCCCGCTTCTACCGGCGCATGACCGGTGACTCGAGCTACCTAGAGTACGAGACGGCGGCGCTCGACTGGCTGTTCGGCACGAACCCGTGGGGCGTGTCGATGGTCATCGGGCTGGGGACGACGTACCCGCGGACACCGCACTCGGTCGTGGCGCAGCAGTTGGGGTTGCAGCTCTCCGGAGGGCTGGTCGACGGTCCCGTGTACCGGTCGATCTTCGAGCACCTACAGGGGATTCGGCTGCTCGCGGCCGACGCATACGCCCCGTTCAACACCGGCTTCATCGTGTACCACGACGATGTGGGGGACTACTCGACCAACGAGCCGATCATGGACGGTACGGCGAATCTGGCATATGTGCTCGCAGCGCTTTCCAACTGATTGACAGGTTGCAGAGGTTGAGCAAGCAGGAACTGCAACAGCTAGACGCACAGACGCACAGCGGATAACAAGGGGTAGGAAACAGGTAGTCCTGCTTTCTCCCATCTGTTCTCCGCTGTGCCTCTGCTGTTCTCCGCTGTGCGTCTGTGCGTCTAGTAGTTGGTTGTCCTGTTAACTGAGGTACTCCTCCCTGTACATCTTGATCAGCTCAAAGAAGTAGGACAAAGCCAACGGCCCGATGAGCAGTCCCAGGATCCCGAAGAACGGCACTCCCGCCAGCGCTCCGACGAGCGTTACCAGCGGATGGATGTCCGCCCAGCGCCGGAACACCATCGGGCGGATGATGTAGTCCACGTTGCCCACGATGACCAGGCCGCCGAGCGCGAGCAGGAAGGCTTGCAGCGGGCGATGGTCGAGCAGCAGCGCGATCGCGCCCGGGCCCCACACCAGTCCGCTCCCGACCACGGGCAGGATGGCGAACACCATCGTGACGACGCCCCAGAAGACGGCGTTCGGGAGCCCGACCAGCCAGAACCCGAGACCGACGAGCGTCCCCTGGATCGCGGCGGTGAGGCCCGTGCCGATGAGCGTGGAGGTCGTGACGTCGCGGAACCGCTGGCGCAACTTCTCGGTGTTCCGCGCCGAGAACGGGATGTACGGTCGGACCGCGTCCCACGTCGCCTGCGGCCGGAGCAGCAGATAGAACAGCCCGAATAGCGAGATCACGAGGTTCAACGCGAGCCGCGTGGCCGTGCCGATCAAGCCGAAGGCGGAGGAACCGATCCACGAGACGAGCTTGGCGCCCAAGTCGGCGAGCCGGGGACCCAGGTCCACGCCGCCGGGCCTCAGCTCGGCGAGCCGCCGCAACAGCGGGCTGCGGACCACGTTGCCCGCGATCTCCTGGGCCTCGTTCACGATCAGCCCCGCGAACGAGAGGCCGGGCACCACGATGAGGAAGAGGGCGAGCAGGACGACGGCGCTGGCTGCGACTTTTTCGCGCGTGCGCAGCGCCAGCCAGTCGTGCACCGGGGCGAAGACGGCGTACAACACGGGGATCCCCACCAGCCCGGTGGCGTAGGGGGTGAGGGCGATGATGAGGGCGACGCCGAGCACCAGGACGAGCGCGGCGGCGCCCTGCTGTTTCGAGTCGAGGAAAGCCATGCGATACACTAGACCCGGAGGGCGGGGTGCGCCAGGCGCCCTTCCCATCCTGAAGGATGGGCTCGGCCGGGCACAACGCTGAAGCGTGGTGTGCTTCAGCACAGTGCATCGCCGAGCCCACGCTTCAGCGTGGGAACATCCCGGCGCGACTCTCCATAGTGTTTTTCATCAACCCGCTAGGGGAGCGGCTGGCCGACGATCCACTTCACCAGCTGGCCCGGCTCGAGGGGGGTCGTGGGCTCGACCTGATTGACGAGGGCGAGCGTGACGGGAGAGACCGGCGACGGCCGCTGACGCGCCAGCTCCTCGATCGTGGTGCGGCGGTCGAGCCGCATGATGCTCAGGCGCTGCGGCTGCACGCCCAGCACTGCCGGGTCGGTGAGGCGCCCGAAGCTCTGCAGGGAGCGCTCCGCCACTCCCTCGTAGTCGGACCAACCCGCGTCCACCGAATAGCCGACGAGGCGGTACACCGCGCCACCGTGCTCGACGAACACCGCTGTGCCGCGCAGCGTGCCGTTATCGGTGGCCGCTCGAAACCCCGCGCTCACGGCCGGGAGCCCGCCGACGCTGCTGCGCGAGGGGTAGCCCGCCGTGACGCCTTGCTGCGACACAAACGCACGCGCCGCCGCATCCGCGCTCGGCTGCTGCGCGGGTGCGAGCTCCACCATCGCGTCCTGCTGCGGGCTCACCCCGACCACCGCCTCCTTGCCGTTGGTCGTCGTCCAGCCGGCGGGGAACGTCATGCGGAAGCGCAGCTCGGGATGGAAGAACTCGCTGCCCTTGAAATAGCCCTCGCGCGGATTCGAGCCGAACACCAGGCCGTCGAGGCGCTGCAGGTAGGGGTCGCGATTGACGGCCGTGCCCGCGAAGCTCTGCGGTCCGGCGGCGATCTCCTGCTCGATCCGCCCGCGGCGGTTCTCCGGGTTGGGGTGCGTCGCGAGCCACTGCGGCACGCGGCCGCCGCCCTGCGCCTGGCTCACGCGATCGAGCATCTCGAACACGTGCGGCATCTCGCGGGGATCGTAATGCCCGCGTCGCAGGTAGCGCAGGCCCAGGTCGTCCGCCTGGCTCTCGGCGTCGCGCGAGTACTTGAGGAACAAGACGCCGAGCGCCTGGCTCGCGATCCCGGCGTAGCGCTCGAACGCAGGGCTTGCGATCGTGCCGACGGCGAGGCCGAGCTGCGCGAGCTGCTGCTTGCTCAGCTGGCTGACCGAGTGCCGGGCGGTGACGTGACCGATCTCGTGCCCCACCACGCCGGCGAGCTCCGCCTCGGAATTCAAGTGCGCGAAGATCCCGCGCGTGACGTAGATGAAGCCCCCGGGGAGCGCGAATGCGTTGACCACCGGGTCGTCCACGACGCGGAAGGTCCAGGGCAGGTTGGGGCGCTCCGAGGTCGCGGCGAGCCGCGTGCCGAACTGCTGGACGTAGCGCTGTAGGCCCGAGTCCGGATAGAGCCCGATGGAGGCGACGACCTGTTTATCGTAGTCGCGCCCCATCGCGATCTCTTGCGACTCGCTGACGAGCATGAGCTGCCGCGCCCCGGTAGCGGGGTTGGTGGCGCAGGCGGCGACGAGGCCGGCGGCGAGCACGGTGGCAAGCGGAAAATGAGACGCGTTCATAGGTTTTGGGTCGCCATGATTCCCAAGCGTACCGGGAGAGATCGCATCAAGGAAGGGGGTTTTCTGGTATTGATCCCCGCCGTCGCCTTGGTCTTCTTCCCCTGGGTTTCCAATCCCTTCGCGCTCAAGCAGGACTTCGCACCGCTCCTCTTCAGTGCGGCGCTACTCTACTGGCTGTACAGGGGCGGGGTCGCCACCGTGAAGGGCTTCGCCCCATCGCTCTCCGCTCGAGCGGTAATTCTCTTCGCCGCGTTCGCGGCGGCCTCCAATCTCGCGGCGCGGAACCCTCCGGAAGCGTGGCTCAGCTACAGCCTGCTCGTGCTGGGGTTGCTGCTGTTCTCGTTCGGCCAGCTGCGGCTGTGGTCGCCCGATTTTCCCGAGCGGTTCGCGCAAGTCGTGTGCTGGACGTCGCTCCCGATCTCGCTGCTCGGAATTGCTCAGGCGCTCCTCCCTGGGCAGCTGGATTTCGGGCTGCAGGCGCTGGGCAAGATGACTGCCTTCTCCACGCTCGGAAACCCGCAGTTCGTAGCCGCGTGGCTGGTCTTCTCTATTCCTTTGTATCCAGCGCTCGCGCTGAGGCAGCCCAGCACGCGCGCTCGGCTCCGGACGGCCCTGGGGGCGCTTGCCGCCGTGACTTGCCTGCTCATGACCCGGTCAGCGTCCGGCCTCCTCGCGCTGGCCGCGGTTGCGTTGTTCGGTCTCCTGTTCCGCCGTCCGGCCGCGAGCGTTCGGTGGGTCCTCGCGGGCGTGTCGCTCCTGCTTCTCGTTGTGGCGGCGTATCTCGGCTGGTCCACGCACACGGGCCGCGGGCGGATCATGATCTGGGTGGAGACGCTCCTGATCTGGATGCGGCATCCCTGGTTGGGGGTGGGACTCGGCCAGTACAACCTGCACCAGCTGGAAGCTCAGCATCGCTTCTTCGCCCTGGGAGACTGGACCCGAAACTTTCACCAGAACGCCGCGTTCGTGCTGGACGCCCACAACCAGTTCCTTCAGATCCTCGCGGAGCAAGGCCTGCTCGGATTCTCCGTGTTCTTGTTCCTCGTTTCCCTGATCATACGTGGCGCCAGACGACGCATGGGGCACGATCCCCTGTATCGGGGCCTGGCCGTCGCCTGGTTCGGGCAGCTCGTGCTGTTTCTCTGGAACGCGCCGCTCTTCTATGCCCCCGTCTTCATCCTCTTTTGGACCACCGCCGGCATCCTGGCCCCTGCATCCGAGCCGAGCGAGGTCGCGCGGGCGGCCGGGCGCCCCGCCGTTGGCCTCGCGCTGGCGTCCGTCGTGCTGCTGTGCGCGTCGGCCGTCCTGTTCGGGACGAAGCTCCGCTCGGGGGTGCTGGAGCAGCGGGGCGATGCGCTGCTGGAGCAGGGGCCGTTTCCGGAAGCCGTGGAGACGTTCGCGGCCGCGCTGCGGTTGGCTCCGCAGAATGGCTACACGTGGGAGAAGCTCGCGCTCGCCCAGTATTTCGAGGGAGACTACGGCGCGGCGCTGCGCAGCCTGCGGGCGGCGCGAGAGCGGTTCGGCGACGTGGGCATCCTCTATCTGGAAGCGGAGATCCTGGCTCGCCGGAAGGACTACGGCAGCGCCATTAGTCGCTTTGAGTTCATTCGCGATGCCTTTCCCCAACACGTGACTCCCTCATTCGCGCTCGGCCAAATCTTCCGGGCGCAAGGCGACTACCGCCAGGCTGAGCGGGAGTTCGTGCGTGTGCTGGGCCTGCCGGACTCACGGGAAAATCTGAAGCTCGACCGGAAGAAAATCAGAATCCAGAAAGAACTTGCCTTCCGTTTTCTCGCGGAGATCCGCAGGCGGCGCTGACACGCAGTTCCGCTTCATTACGGAACCTGGCGCAGGGTGTCCCCCTCCAAGTACCGGAGTCCGGCCCCCTCGGTCTTCAGGTGGAATGACCTTCGCACGAACTGCCCGGACGTATCCTTGACCTGATAGGTCACGAGCTCCTCCGCGGTGGGATCGATCCTCAGCACCTTGTTAGCCGAGACCGCCCACAACATTCCCAGGAAGCTGAGGGCGCTCCTGGGACCGGGACCGGGCCCAAAGCGAGGCAGAACGAGGAGATCCTTCGGTTCGCGGGCGTCGTGTATGTAGCGGACCACGAAATAGCTGGCGGGCGACACGTCGTACGACGCTCCGACCCACACCACGCTGTCGCCCCGGGCCAATAGCGAGTCACCGTAGATCTGCGGGGCTTCCACCCACGGCTGGCCGTCCGCCGTCAGGAGAAAGGCCCTCGACCCGCTGGCCCTAACGAGAAGACCATCATCCACACGCCCGAGAGTCAACGGGAACGCATTTTCGGGTAACCCGACGCGGTTGATCGTCGAGGCGCTCAGATCGAAGCGAAACAAGCCACGAGTGCTGTCCGGACCCCCGGCATAGTAGGGCACCAGGAAATACACGGCACCCCCCAGGAACTCGGCGTGGGAGAACGGAGGCGTGTTGTCGCCGATCCGTGGAAGCACCTGTCGTTCGTAGACGCCCCCGACAAAGGGAGGCTTGAACAGGATCCCCGCGTCGTAGATCCACAGAGCACCTTGTCCGCATATCTCTCGGGCAACTGAGCTGAGACGCGTTGTCAGCGGCTCCTGGGGACCTCCTGGCTGGCGCGTTCCGGTGGTGGCGCTAATCCGGAGGCTCCGCGTCTTGAGATCGAGGAGGGCGAGGCTATCCTCCAACCGCAGCCAGACGTCCGATCCACACGCTATCACGCTCGTGGGCACGACGCGCTCCACGCCTAAATCGAGCTTCGTCCAGCGTTCCGCGACGGGATCGATCACGACGATACCCGCATCGGTCGTTGCCCAGAGACGATCTTGAACCACCGTGAGTTGGGTAAAGCGGATTGGAACGACTGCGCCTCCCTTGGCCTCCCCCTCCCGCTTTGATCCCTCGCGGGTGCAGGCTCCGGCGGCAGCCACAGTGCCAACGATGAGCGGGACCCAACGTCTAGCTTGCAGGGAGTGCATACCGATCCTCAGAAACAAGCTCCCAGGATCCGTTGCGCCGGCGCCGCGTGCGGGTGTGGAGCCCATCAGACGCAAGGGTTTCGACGTCGAGACGGACATCGACGAATGGAAGCTCGGGCGCGTAGAACGCCACCTCGACCTGGTCGGGGCTGATCCGGATTCGCAGCGTCATCGGCACGGCGGTCGCGTTTCGGAACTGCAAGTCCTTATAGCCGTAGACGACGGTCGCGTCACGGCCCAGCGGCACGTACCGACTCGGGCCGTACGCGTCGATGCTGTGGGCGTGGCGTTCGAGCATGTCCAGGCCGGCGAGGAGGGCGGCGTTGTAGAGCGCGCTCGTCAGCTGGCAGATGCCGCCGCCCTCGGCGAAGCCGACTTTGCCGGCGATAAAATTTGAGGCCACCCTGAAGCCGTGTACCTCGTCGGGCCGACCCACCAGACGCCAAAACGAGAACAGCTCGCCCGGGCCTAACGTGACGCCGTCGAGCCGCGATTGCACCAGGGCGAGATTGTGCATCTTGTTGTCGTAGACGTGACGCTGAAACGCCGGGTTGAGGATCGGACAGCTGTAGCCGGCGATCTGCTTCCGCGCCGGATCGCGGCCAGGCGCGACGGTCGCCCACGGTCCGAGTCGGCCGCGCCACCAGTCACGCAGGACCCGCCGCTGGCGGGCACCCAAGCGTCGGAGCAACACCGGCAGCAGGTCGTGCCCCACGGTTTTATACCGGCAAGGGAGGTCGGTCGAAACGCTTGAGGTGCGGCTGCTTCCGTCCGTATTCGAGCGTGAGCTTGATGGTGAGCTGCTCCTTCTCGCGCATGAACTCCCGTGCATCGCGCAGATCCTTCCCATCCGGCGGCTCGCCGATGCCAAGTGCCTGGTACGTTTTCTTCACCAGGCGCGCGGAGACGTCGACGAAACAGGTGGCGGCCGTTTGCGCGATGAGGGCGTAGGCGAGAGCGTGCGGCTCTAGGCGCGTCTCCCACAGGCTCGAGAAATACAACCGCTTGCGGAAGGCCTCGATGTTGTTGCGCTCGTACAGGGACAGCCGGAAGGCCACCGGGTTGAGGGCCTTCCAGAGCCCCACCTGGGCGCAGGAGTGCACGATCTCGGGCAGGAAGGCCTGCACGGGATTGTTGTAGGTGTCGAAGTAGATGTGCGACAGGTAGGCGATGGCGCCGGACAACGCGTCCGTCCCCGGAGCCGGGAGGGTGACGCCCGCCGCTGCCGAAAACTTCTCGCGGTAGGCCACGATGCGCGGGCGTTCCTGGAGGAAGCGCTTCCAGGCGTAGTTGTCCTTGAACTTCGCCGGAACCTTACCCGTGGCCATGACCTCCTGTCCGATCTTACTCAAGTCCCGGGCCAGGGCGAAGTTGTGCGCGTAGAGGCGGTGGAAATAGGGTGGATTGCGATCGATCTGCGGAAACAGCGCCGCGTAGGCCGACGCCGGGTCCGTGCCGGAGATTTCGGCCAGGCGCCAGGCGAAATACACATGGGTCAACGAATCCATAACGGCCCCTTGCTTGTCGCGCGGCGACTCCGTTGAGGCTACGCGGCTGAATTCTACTCCCGGCCCGTTCGCGCGTCAAAGCAAGCGAGTTGCGATTTTCACGACCCCGCGGTAACGTCGGCCTCGTGGTGCTCGAGCGGGCCTCCGCCGCTCCACTCACTGTCCACCAAGAGTCGGTGCACTTCATTATGAAAACAAGCGTAGTCCTGGTGTTGGTGGGAGTATTCCTGGTTGCTCCTCGCGCGTCTGCCCAACAAAAGACCGTTACCGGTAGAGTCACGAGTGAGCAGGGCGCTCCCTTGGCCGGTGTATCGATCGTCATCAAAGGGACAAATACAGGCACCTCGAGCAACAGCGAAGGAAACTATTCCATTCGCGCCGAGGTTGGCCAGGTGCTGCAGTTCCGGTTCATCGGGACGGCTCTGGTAGAACGTACCGTTGGCGCCGACGATGTCATCAACGTCGCCCTGCGCCGGGTCGCGCTGGATCTCGATGCCCTGGTGGTGACGGCGTTGGGGCAGACCACGGCGCAACGGGCCCTGGGAACGGCGCAGCAGACCATCCGGGGGGTCGAGATCGCGCAAACGCAGCGCGAGAACTTCGTCAACGCCCTGGCGGGGCGCATCGCGGGCGTCGACGTGACGAGCACGTCGGGCGTCCCGGGCGCGTCCACGTCGATCACGATCCGGGGCGTGAGCTCCATCAGCTCGAGCAACCAGCCGCTGATCATCGTGGACGGCCTGCCGATGGACAACCGCACCCTCAACACGGGGGTGCTGGCGTCCGATGCGAGCTCGACGACGGCGTTCTCGAACCGTGGTGTCGATTTCACCAACCGCGCCGCGGATCTCAATCCGGAGGACATCGAGACCCTCACTGTGCTGAAGGGGCCCGAAGCCGCGGCCCTGTACGGTATCGACGCGGCGAACGGGGCGATCGTCATCAGGACCAAGCGAGGAAAGGCGGGCGGCGGGTTCGAGTACTCGAACAGCTTCCGGATCGAGATGACCGGGGCCACGCCTGAGCTGCAGCGCGTCTACGGGCCGACCACGCTGTCGGACGGCACGCTCGGCTCGCTCAGGTACTTCGGCGCCCCGTATCCTGCCGGGACGCGGTTCTACGACAACATCGACGGCTTCCTGCGGCCGGCCCTGACCGAGAAACACAACCTGTCCTTCAGCGGGGCGACGGCGGACAACACCGTCAATTACCGCCTGGGCACGTCCCTCGACAAGGAGAACGGAGTCGTACCGAATTCAGGCTACGATCGCATCAGCGTGACGGGAGCGTCCCAGGCGCGGATCAACCCCTGGCTCTCCACCGACGTTTCGATGACGTACACCTATGCGAACAACGACCAGGTGTACAAGGACAGCATTGGCCCGCTGATCGGCCTGATGGTCTGGCCGCAGACCGACGAGGCGAAGGACTACTTGACGCTCGCGGGCACCCGGCGCCGGCTGACCAGCGCCTCCGCGGCCGCGGAAGCCGACAACCCGTACTTCAACGTCAACAAGAACAAGATCAATTCCAAGACGAACCGCCTCATGGCCAACGTCGGCTTCGTGATCACGCCGTTCTCGTGGGGGAACGTCAAGTCCAACCTCGGCGTGGACACCTACACCAACCAGAACCTCCTCCTGCGGCATCCGGAGAGCGAGATCGGCTACACGTTCAACGGGCTGCTCGACCAGGCGGACGCCATCACCCGCAACCTCACGGCCCAGACGCTGCTCAATGTTTATAGCCACGCGCTCACGCCCAGCATCTCGGTCAGCGGTCTCCTGGGGAACGAGGTGGCCGATTTCAAGTCGACGACGGACGCGGCGACCGGTATCGGCTTTCTCGATCCGAACTTCATCTCCATGAACAACACCACCACGCGGACGCCCAAGACCACCATCGAGCAGCGCCGGCTGGTGAGTCTGTTTGGGCAGGCGGTGCTGGATTACAAGAACTACCTGTACGTCACTGTAACGGGCCGCAACGACTGGACGTCGACCATCCCGCCCGGCCAGAACTCGTTCTTCTATCCATCCGTGTCGACGAGCTTCATCTTCTCCGACGCGTTTCCGGCGCTCGGCCGATTCATGACCGGAAAGCTGCGGGCCGGGTATGCCGAGGTCGGCAAGGACGCGCGGCCCTACGCCTATCGGCCGGCGCTCGAGTTTAAGACGACGGCGTTCGGGGGATACGGGTACGGCTTCTGGGGCCCGAATCTTCGGCTGAGGCCCGAGTTCAAGAAGTCGTTCGAGGTCGGCACCGAGCTGAGCTTCCTCGACAACCGGCTCGGGCTCGACGCAACCGTGTACCGGGCGGTGACCAAGGACCAGATCGTCAACGACATCCGCGGCAGCTACGGGACGGGGTTCATCCTCTTCAACCTGAACGGCGCCGCGACGCGCAGCCGGGGCCTCGAGCTGACGCTGCGGAGCACGCCGATTCTCACCCCTGCCTTCTCCTGGGATGTCGCGGCCAACTGGAACAGCTCGGGCAGCATCGTGACGTCCCTGCCGAATGGCATTCCGGAATCCTATGTCTCGGACACCTGGCTGTATGGGAACGTGCGCAACGGGACCAAGCCAGGTTTGTCCACCATGTCGCTCACCGGCTTCTTCTATCTCAGGAACAACCGAGGCGACCTGCTCATCGATCCCGCCACGGGCCTTCCCGTCCGATCGAACGCCGTATCGGCCAACTTCATCGACGGCGGGTACGATCGCCAGCCCGATTTCACGATCGGCCTCACGAACAGCTTCAGGTACAAGCGCCTCACCCTTGATTTCCTGCTCGATATTCGCAAGGGGGGCGACGTCTTCGATGCGACCGATCATTACCTCACGACGCACGGGCTCAGCATGCAAACGCTCGATCGCGACCAGCCGCGGATCATCAAGGGGGTGCTGTGGGACGGGAACGAGAACAGCGCCAATCCAACGGTGAACAACATCGTCATCATCCCGAGCGCGCAGCCGGCATACTACACGAACATGAGCGAGGAGCTGTTCATCGAAAAGGACATCAACTGGCTACGGCTCCGCGACGTGACGCTGACCTACGCCCTGCCCGGGCACTTTCTGGGCGCCCGCGCCGCGAGCGTGTACGTCACGGGCACGGACCTGTTCCTCATCACCAACTACACCGGGCTCGACCCGATCGTGAACGGCAATAGCGCCGCGGTGGGAGGATCGGGCGCCGTGGGGATCGACTTCGGGAATTTCCCCATGCCGCGCGGCGTCAATTTCGGGCTCCGGGTGGGGTTCTGACCATGAACAGGCGATTGCGCGGGCTCCTCGCGGGCGTCCTGATCCTGTCGGGCGGTTGTACCGACTTCCTCGACGTCAACACCAATCCCAACGGCCCCCAGTCGGTGACGGCGAACCTGTACCTGCCGCCGATGCTGCACTGGCTGGTGACGTCCCCACAGTTCGACGGCCGCTTTGTCGGCCACTATACGCAGGAGTGGATCTCGACGTCCACCGCCTTCGATCCGGCACAGAGCTGGGGCCGGATGGGGTTCCAGCCGGGCAGCGATAACGGAGCCCAGCAGTGGCGCGACGTCTACTGGTCGCTCGGCCAGAACCTGATCGACATGAACACCAAAGCCCAGGCCGAGCAGCGCTGGGACCTGCTGGGTGTCGGGATGATTCTCAAGGCGTGGGGCTGGCAGGTGCTCACCGATCTCCACGGCGAGATCATCATCAAGGAAGCCTTCGACGCGACGCGGACCAGCTTCGATTACGATACGCAGGATTATGCCTATCAGGAGGTCAAGCGACTGCTCGACAGCGCGGTCGTGCTGCTCGGGCACAGCGACGGCGCCGTGGACCAGGCCTATCTGGCCGTGGGGGACCACATCTACGGCGGCGATCGCACCAAGTGGTTGAAGTTCGCGCACGGGATGCTGGCTCGGTACTACCATCACTTTGCCAACAAGAAGGCGACGTACGATCCGGCGCAGGTGATCGCCCAGGTGGACCAGTCGCTCACGAGCGAGGCCGACGATGCGCTGCTCACGTATCCGGCCACCAGCACCGACTTCGCGGACTACAACTTCTGGGGGCGCACGCGCAACAACGCGACGCTCTACCGGCAAACCCAATTCGTCCTCAACCTGATGAACGGCACGCAGTTCGGCGGTGTGGTCGACCCCCGCCTGACGCGCATGCTCTCGCCGTCACCCAACGGGCAGTACCGCGGTCTCGATCCCAACATACTTGGCTTTGGCGCGCTCCCCGATTCGCAGAAGCCCAACAACTTCTTCGGCTATCCTGGGACGGGGGGGCTGGGGCTGCCGGGCCGCTATCTGTTCGCCGACCGCGCCAAGATTCCCGCGATGACCTACGCGGAGTTGCAGTTCATCAAGGCGGAGGCCGCCTTGAAGATGGGCGATCGCGCGACGGCCCTCGCCGCGTACAGTAACGGCATCTCGGCGCACATCGACTTCGTGAACGCGCGCAACCGGGACGACAACCAGTCGCCGACGCAAATCTCGACGGCCGAGAAAACGGCGTTTCTCGCCGACACGAACATCGTCCCCGCGGCGGGAAGCCTGACCCTGTCGCACATCATGTCCCAGAAGTTCATCGCGCTGTGGGGGTGGGGACACAACGAGCTGTGGCTCGACATGCGCCGCTATCACTACACCGATCCCGATACCGTGAGCAGTGTGGAAGTGTTCCGTGGGTTCGCGCCGCCCACGACGCTCTATTCCCTCAACAGCGGCAAGGTGGTACAGCGGATCAGGCCGAGATTCAACTCGGAGTACGTCTGGAACCTGGACGCGCTGAAGGCCATCGGGGCGGATGCTACGGATTACCACACCACGCCGCTATGGATCACTCAACGGTGACCCGGATCATGAACAGATACGGCTCTCTGGCCGCGCTGCTGTGCTCGGGCCTGCTATCAGCGTGTGAGAAGAATACGGTCCAGGTGCTTCCCACGGCGCCGCTTGCGGGCGCGCAGATCAAGTTCTTTAACTTCGGCGTGAACGCCCCCGGGGTGAACTTCTACGCCGACGCGACGAAGATGACGGCGATCCAGTCGGGCACGGGGGTCGAGTCCACCAACGGCGTGACGTATGGCGGGGCGGGGGCCGGGGGAGTCTACACGACCATCGCGCCCGGCCAGCACATTTTCACGGGCAGGATCGCCGCGACGGTCGACAACGACCTGCCCATCGCCAGCGTCACCACGACCATCGCGGACGGGAAGTCCTACTCCTTCTACCTGAGCGGCTTCTACAATACCACGGCCAAGACCGTGGACGGGTTCGTGGTGGAGGATCCGTTCACCGTCCCGACGGACTACACGGTCGCGAATGTGCGCTTCGTCCACGCGATGGGCAACGCGAATCCGATGACCTTGTATGCGAGGCCCGTTGGTGACACGGTGACGGCCCACTGGGCGGCCGTCGGTGCCGAAGTGGCGTACAAGGGGGTGGGCGCCTTCACGACGCTGCCGGGCGGCGCGTACGACCTGGCCACGCGCTACACCGGCTCGGCGACGCCCGTCATCACCAGAACCGCCCAGTCGTTCTCGGGGGGACAGGTCTATACCGTCGCCGCGCGGGGCGACATCACGGTCACGTCCACGACGGCGACCAACCGGCCTATCCTGGATAATACGGCCAACCGGTAAGGGCTGATCGCCCCCTTCGGCCACAGCCGAGGCGCAGCGAGAGCAGCGAGCGGTGGGGCGGGCGGCCCATCGTCTCCTTGAGCGCGCACGCCAGGCGGCTGGCTGGTACCACCCTCCGTCAACAGCTGATCACCGCTGCGGCGCGGGCAGCGCGAGGTCCGAGTTCCAGATGTCCTGCACCATGAGCCAGCGCCCGTTTTCCTGGACCCAGCGCACGAGGTACTTACCCGAGTCGACGGCGGGCGCGCCCGGGGGCCGCTTGGCGCCCGCGGGCCAGGCGAAGTGCCAGCGTCCCAGCTCCACTGCCATGGGGCCGCTCGCCCACACCGACTCGGCGCGGAGCGTGAGCACGGGGGGTGGGCTCGACATGCCGTTCATGACCCCGAAGAACGCGCGAATCGAGTCACGCCCGTGCAGCGGCAGCATGTTCGGAGGCAGGAGCAGCGCGCTCGGGTGATAGAAGTCGGCGATCGAGTCGGCGTGGCCTGCGGCGGTCAGGCGTGGCCAATTGGCGTTGGCAACGTCGATGGCCTGCCGGGCGGCGGCTGAGGTGTCAGGCGGCGCGGGCGGGCGGCAGCCAAGGATCGTGGCGAAGAGGGCGGGAAGGTACGAGACGAGTCGCATGGCGGCTCACTGGTGGGGGAGGGCGACGACGATACGGGTCCTGCCGTGCCGTCGCAAGCGGCGCGGCACGAGCTTCCCCCTGACCTACCGCCCGTGTTATGGTGCGACGCATGAAACTGACGGGCCGGACGGGGGCCCTGGCCATCTGCTTGCTCGTCGTGGTTGCCGCGGCGGGCCTGCTGGGCTCTCACGTGTTCCGGACAGCGAGAGCATCCGCGGGACTCCGTTGTCCCCAGGACCCCGGGATCGCACTGGGGTGCTACGAGCAGCATTACCGCGCGATCGTCGACCGGCAAGGCGTGGCAGCAGCGTTCGCCGACTTGAAGGCGGGGTACGCCGCAGATGCCCAGATGCAGCGGCTGTGCCATGCGATAACCCACGCGATCGGCCAGGCGGCGGTGAGGAAGTACTCCGGTGTCGCCGAGGCGTTTCGTTATGGCGACAACGCGTGCGGCTCGGGATACTATCACGGCGTGCTGCAGGGCGTCGCCCTCACGCTGGGGCGCACCAGGCTATTGAGCGATCTCGATGCCGTCTGTGCCGCTGTCCCGGGGAAGGAACGGAAGTCGCTGGACTATTTCAACTGCGTACACGGCGTGGGACACGCGATCATGGCCGTCACGGATGACGACCTGTTTGAGGCGCTGCGTGATTGCGATGGCCTGACGGGCTCCATGGAGCAGAATGCCTGCGCCAACGGCGTCTTTATGGAGAACCTGATTGTGGACGGCGCGCATGGCGGGCACTACAGCAAGTACTTGAAGCCCAGCGAGCCGCTCTACCCTTGCAGCGCGGTGGGCGAGAAATACAAGACAGAGTGTTTCGACATGCAGACGTCTTACGCCTTGGGGGTCGAGCGGGGCGATTTTGCCAAGGTGTTCGCGCTGTGCGCGGACGTCGGCGTGCCCTATCGGGCAGCGTGCTATCAGAGCCTGGGGAGGGATGCTGCGACGATCAGTCTGAACCAGGTGCCGGGTACGGTGGCTCGCTGCGCGCTCGGGACCGATCGCGAGCAGCAAGCGAATTGCGTCGTAGGCGCGGTGTTGGATTTCGTGTACTATTATCATTCTGACGGGCAGGCGAAGCAGCTGTGCGCTGCAGTCGATGCGGCATTGCAGGATGTCTGCAGGAGTACCACCGCCAAGGTGGTGGGACTATTTTAGGTTGGGTGCGGAGCTCAGGTTTTCGGAGGTGTCGGTCCTAGGCACTCCCTCCTGACAACCTTTTGGCTGTTCACGGGGTGGGGGCTTCTGGGGATGTGGTAACGGGACGTAGCGCAGTCCGGTAGCGCACCTGAATGGGGTTCAGGGGGTCGCGGGTTCAAATCCCGCCGTCCCGACTCGGCCCCCGCCAATCGGCGGGGGCCTTGTCGTGACGGCGCGTTTGGCGCCGCCGCTCGCTCCGCTCGCGGCATTACCGCTCAAATCCCGCCGTCCCGAACATGGGCCGCAGATACGACTGCAGTCGACCGCTGTCATCGCCGCTCCGTTGCGCCTTTCACGGGAGGAGTCCAGATACGCCGGTTAGGCTCCAAATGCTAAGGGACTGAAGCGGCAAGTGATAGCGGAGCCATATAGTAGACTTCCAAGCTCTGCCCGAAATCAGTGATTATGCCACAAAGATCCGGTTGGCCGTCGACCAAGCGAAATACCGGCCCGCCGCTCATCCCGCCCCAATTGGTACCAGGCGGAGGAACGTGGGGACCGCGGACTGAGATGAGCGTGTCACGATCCATGTAAACCTTAAAGTTGTTCCTCGAGGTACTGATGACTTGGAGTATGCCACCGACAATGGCGAACTGAAGCTGTGAGCCTGCATTGTTACGATACGTGGTCGGCAGGCCAGCAAAGGCGACGTACTCCTCACTCACTGGGCCGGGCGGGGGCCACACAGCGCAAATCCACGTATGGGCAGGAATACGGTTTTGATCCGAGCCATTCATGCCCAAGACGATTAGATCGTCCGCGACTGATTCAAAGAGAATGCGAGGTTCCGGATCAAACGAGATGTTACCGGCTTGAAAGACCAGACGGTCGTTCGTCCGCCGCAGTTGGCGATACTTGGCTACAATGTGCTGAGCTATACATAGACAGAGTGTCTTGCCTGTGAACACCATGACTCCCGAGGCGTGGTGCGCCTCTGAAGCCGGGGTCGCGCCGCCAGGAACGCCGATGATCACCTGAACCACATGGTCTCTAACGCGCTCGCCAATAGCGCCGCCATGGGCAATGAGGACCTGTTGATAGGCTAGGGGAAGCGCCTTAAAGTCTGCCTCCGCCTCGGCGGACCGGTCCGGAGGAAGTGGAATCTCGTCTGGCACAGGCATGAAATGTGTGGAGCCTAACGAAAGGCCCTTAAGCTGCGGCGCGCTGAAGAAAGATTAATTCCATAATCTACGCGCGCCGTCATCCTCAGGCGCTTGTTAGGCGCCGCGCGCACCGGACTTCTCCGACAAAGCTTTGACGATTCTTTCGAATGCAAATCGCTGCCCATCCGACAGATCATCGAGCGACCCGCTAATCTTCCCCTCCGGTGGCCGGGCAAAGAAATAGTTGCCGGCCGAACGCCCGCTCATGACCTGCACGTAGTCTGGTGGCAACTCGATTGACCGCTCGGGCCAACCCCCGTGGTGAATGACAGCCATCGTCGGACTGGCTCCGGACGGCGACACAATCGCCCCAAAAGGTTGGATATCTACGGCATTGTCAGGATAGTCGATCCGTTCCGCCCCGTACATAAGAAAGGTCGAACCACTCGCGCTTCCCGATAGGATGAAGACGCCTCCATCCAACTTGGGATGAAGGCCGGCAGGGACGAACGATGGGATCATCTCTTCTTTACTCATACGCCACCAGCCCGAGGCTGACGCTCTCGAGAGGCGTTCACACTCTGCTCGTTGATCCTTGGTCAGTTCGATGAACTGGATCTGATTCTTTGCCATAACGATGACGGTGCCTAACGTCCGCCGTTCACCACCGAAGGCGTCTACGGTAGCGACCGGCGGTCGAAAACCGTGATGACACCTTCGTCTGGTGCAACGGCATGTTAGGTGCCATCGAGGTTTCGGATGAACTTGCAGGACGGGTAGTTAGAGCACCCCAGGAACACGTTCCGTTCGTATCCTGGTTTTCTCGACCGTCGCTGGACCAGGTTGCCCCCGCACTTGGGGCATCGCGTCGTGCTCTCGAAGCGTTCGTGAAGATCTTCCACATGTCGATCAAACGAGGGGTCGTCGGACTGCGCTTCCAGCTTAGAGAGACCATCGCAAATCGTGTCGAACTCCTCGGGGCTGAGTACAATGTCCTCCTGAGACTCAACGAAGGTGACGTAGTCGAAGGTCACTACTTCCCGTGGCATGGTCGTCATCAAGCGCGACCGATCTGAGAACGCGACAAGGGACGAGAACACCGGGCGAGGAATGCGAAGGAACGACTCAAGAGCTTTCAAGTGGCGATAGTTCTGGCGGATTGGATTCTGAAACCGGTACCTTTCCCCGTTCACGTAGGCAGCCGTCCAATACTCATCGTTCTCACTACCAAAGATCCACGCGCCGAAATCCTTCTTCTCGATCACGAAGACGCCTGCGGGGGTAACAAGAACTTCATCGATCTCTGTCGTCCCTCTCCCATCCGGGACAATGAGACTACGAAAGCATCGAACCCTGCCGCCCGTCCGGGGTGCCCACTTCGACGTTGCAGCCCTGGCAGCCGACGCTGTCCAAAGCCACTGAACGAGTACTGCGAGTAGCGCGCCACCCGCAGCAGCGAGCAGGTAGTTCATGTCCACCTAACGTGAATTCGAAAGACCTGCCCATGCCCCCCACCTAGATCATCATAGTCGTTGAATGTGTTTGCCGTAATGTTTGCCGTTCCATATCTTCCGATGCGTGCCAATGCGGTCCGTTGGTGCGCGTAAGTGCCGATAAAACAACGGCCCCGCATGGGGGCCGTTGAATTCAAATCCCGCCGTCCCGATTCGTAGAACGCAGTCGTTGCAAGCATTCTCGCGTTCGTCGTGCACAGAAGGTGAACGGTTTACCAGGATCCTTCGTCGCTCGCGCCACATTTCGATGCACCTCGCTCACGTTGAGGTTCGCAATTTCCGCTGTCTGCGCGAGCTTCGCGTCGACCTCCAACAGGGCCTGAATGTTCTCGTTGGACGGAACAACGTCGGGAAGACCAGCCTACTCGCTGCCATTCGACACGCGCTTGGTGCCGGCGCCGGCCGCGGCGAGGCGCTCTGGTTGACGGAGGACGAGTTTCATCGCCCCGGGCCTGGGGGCTTTCCGTCCATGTACTTTTCCACCAGAGAGACAAATGACTGAGGAAACAATTCCGATGAAGGCGATCGTGGTGACGGACCAGGCTACGGGAACTGCCGGGATGAAGCTGGTGGAGCGGCCCGAGCCGCAGCCGGCGATAAACGACGTCGTCGTTCAGGTTCATGCGTCGGGATTCGTCCCGACTGAGATGGCGTGGCCCTCGACCTGGACCGATCGCCGCGACCGTGATCGAACACCGTCGATCCCCGGCCACGAG
>Ga0209159_1000989_pt1 | contig 23166 bp, 12 predicted proteins | sample GraSoiAngelo_144_FD_185901 | JGI IMG/M metagenome (GOLD analysis project Ga0209159, IMG submission 185901) | Grasslands soil microbial communities from the Angelo Coastal Reserve, California, USA - 14_1009_02_40cm (SPAdes) (version 2) | ecosystem: Environmental > Terrestrial > Soil > Grasslands ...
GGCGAGGTGTCGAGTAGGGCATTGCCTCCGACAATTTGTAAGAGCATATGTTGGGTGCGCTCATATTCTGCTGTTATTTCTGTTGAGATACGCTTTCGCAGGGCTTTATCACTCACCAGGAGGGAGTAGTGGTGGGCAATAGGCATGTCTGCTTTGGAGAGGGTCATCTGTAAATTGTCCAGGAAGGCGCGGAGGAAGGGCCAGGAACGGTACATATTTTGTAGCTGTGCAAGGCGGTTGGGCTGATCAGGGTCTTCGGCGATGTACTCTTCAAGGGCGGCACCTACGCCGTACCAGCTTGGCAGTACGTAGCGACTCTGCATCCAGGAGAAAACCCAGGGGATGGCACGTAATTCTTCGATGCTATGCCCGGCTGCGCGACGTGGTGGCCGTGAGCCAATGTTGAGCCAGCCCAGTTCAAGGATGGGGGTAGCTTGCTCGAAGAAGCGTAAAAATTCCGGTGTATTATAGATGAGTTGTCGATAGCGAGCATAAGCTTTTGTTGAGAGGCACTGCATCGTTTCCAACCAGGCAGGGGGTGTGTGGATGTGTGAAAGCGCTGGTGGGAGGATATCGTCGGGGATGCTGGATTGGGCCACGCCCACCACAACGAGCTCCATGTTACGCAGTGCAATCGAGTGAAGTCCATATTTAAACGAAAGCATTTCGCCCTGTTCTGTAATGCGAATACGCCCGTTGACGGTGTGCGGAGGTTGTCCCAGGATGGCTTCATAGATGGGTCCACCACCGCGTCCGATGGCTCCGCCGCGACCATGGAAAATGGTACAGCCGATACCATAGCGCGCTCCCAGGGCTGCCAACCTGGTCTGGGCGAGGTAGAGTTCCCAGCTGGATGTAAGGATACCGCCATCTTTGCTGCTATCAGAATAGCCCAGCATTACTTGCTGCTGATTGCCACAAGAGGTTATCCAGCGGCGATAATTGGGCTGGTGAAAAGCGCTCTCAAGGGTGTCCGTACAAGAGCGCAGGTCATCAATGGTTTCAAAGAGGGGGACGATGGGAAGATTGGTGATGCCGGCCTCTTTACAGAAGAATTGGACTTCGAGCAGGTCGCTGACTGTACGGGACATGCTAATGATGTAGCAAGTGATGGCTTGCTCACCGAATTCTTCGCGCGCCTGGCGAATTGCATCAAAGGTAGAGAGCACGTGCTGCGTTTCTTTGCTTACGTTGAGTTCATAGCGGGGAAGGACGCGCGGATCGCTGAGGAGATTCGTCAGGAAGCTCACGCGCTCTGATTCAGGAAGAGCGTTATAATCATCGCGTCGTAGACCTGTGATCTTGAGCAGTTCGGCGAGGGCGCTGGAGTGGCGTTCGCTGTGCTGGCGTACATCGAGAGCGGCGAAGTGGAAGCCAAAGACTTGCACCTGGCGAATGAGAGTGGCAAGTTGTCCGTGTGCAACATGCTGTTCACCATCTGCCAGGAGGCTATCTCGTATCAACAGGAGATCGGCGAGGACCTCTTGCGCGGAGTGGTAGGCGATGGAGGAATCATGAGGTTTCCCAGAGGGCCGATAAATCGGCGATGGGCGCGATAAATCGGCCCCTACGGTGGATCCGGGCGTTGTCGTGGTTTCCAAACGTTTCCACATGAAGGAGAGCTTGCGGCGATAGGGTTCCAGCGCCGTCTGGCTGCCAAGCTCATGATCGTAGTCAGGCAAGAGCGCGGCGTCACATTCGAGAGAATCTTGCAATTGTTGTGTTATAGAACACAGCTTGAGGGATTGCGAGTATTCCTGTGCCAGGGTCTGGATCGATGAGCGGTAATGTTCGATAACCTGTGAGCGCTGCCAGTGCAAAGCCTCAAGCAGCGTCTCTGCAAGTACATTGGGATTGCCATCCTGGTCGCCGCCAATCCAGGTGCCGAAGCGCAAAAAGGGGGGGATCGTTAGATGATCCTGTGGGTAGGCGTCGTGAAGAAGTTGTTCGAGTTCCGCGTAGAGTTCAGGCAGGGCATCAAAGAGAATCTCATTGAGATAGTAGCCGCCCATTTTGATCTCATTGAGTATTTGCGGGCGAACGTAGCGCACGGCGTCGGTGCGCCACAAGAGGGTGATCGTGCTTTCCAGGGTGTGTTGCCATAGAGCACGCTGTCGCGGGGTCATATCTGCTCGCAGATCGTGCTCTTCGAGCAGAGCGTCGAGCTGTCGTGACTTGATAATGAGGCTGCGACGAATGGCCTCGGTAGGGTGGGCTGTAAAAACAAGATCGATCGAAAGCTGGTTGAGGAGTTGTTGTAGGGTCGAGGCGTTGATGCCATTTTTTTGATAGAAGGCTACAAGGCCAGCCAGTGTGTCACGCAGGGGAGTTGACGCTGAGAGGGTTTCATAGTTGTACCGGCGCGTGCGATGGTGTTGTTCAGCAGTATTGACGAGGTGAAAATAGACGGTGAAGGCGCGTATCACGTCGATGGTGGTATCGAGATCGCAGTTGTCCACGATGCGCGTAATCTCTTGATCGAGTGTCGCCATCTCATGCTGTAGTTGGGCGGCTTCTGTTGCAGAGGCCGAGCGAAGGGTTTCGGCGCAGGTACGCAGGCGTTTGCAATTGCGCCGAAGTTGCTCCACTGTTTCAAAGACGGAGATGCCTTCGTGTTGTTGAATGGCCTTTCCCAGCGCATCTCCTAACATGCGGATATCACGGCGAAGAGGTGCGTCTTTTTCAGTTTTGTTTTGTTCTGGTATGGATGTGGTCATAGTAGAATAATAGCATATTGATCATACTGGTGCAATGCGCACAATCTAGGCGACATGATACGTATTGTATTTTGGAAAAATGTAACATCTTTACGGATTTGCCAGGATTTTCTGAAGAATTTGTAAGTAATTTGTGCAAATAGCACAAATTGCGTAGGACAAGTTCTCATATTTTGACAGTATGATTAGATACCGAGAATTTTTATACTTTAGGGGGAAAGAGTAACCGGAGATGGTTGCTTGTGCAGGGTGAGTTAGCGGTGAATAAACGGTGAGTAAGCGGCGCGGCTAAAAACATGGTAATGGGGCCATAGAGGTTGATGTTGTGAATTTGTGAGAGATACAAAAGGGAGATTATCATGGCAACGCAATCAATCGACGAAAAGGAATCCACGGGTATGAAGCCCACGCTGGGGCTTACGGGATTAACCATCAATGCTATGGCGTTAATTGCGCCAGGAGCTTTCCTCTGGACGACATATCAGTTGCAGGCTGCACCTAGCTCAGCAATGAGCATGTGGTTCGCGGTATTTGTCGCGACAGCTATCGCGTTGTTTACTGCGACAGCCTACGCCGCGCTTGCTAAACGCTATCCCGAAGCAGGTGCAGGCAGTTCGTACTACTTTGCTGAAGCCTCGGTGCTACAACAAGAGGAGCATCGCCATTTTAAGTTTGCGCGTTTGAGTAAATTCATTGTAGGGTGGGCCTCACACCTGTACTACTGGATTTATCCGGGAGTAATGGTTGCCTTCATGGGCCTGGTGATTACGTACATTGTGCAAACCTTTATACCAAGCTTTGGGTCGCCGCTACAAGAAGTATTAGTGTGTATAGCATTTGCCGTGGTTGTTGGAGCCATTTCATATGTTGGTGTAACAGGCTCAACTTTGGCGAATATCGTTATCAATGTTATTCAGATTCTCGCGCTGGTGACCTTCTCGGTGCTGGCTATTGTCTACCGGTTGATGAACCCGGGGGTGCACTATCTCCATCCCAGCGCTTTGAGCGTGATTACCCCACATAGCCTTGGAGGGCTCATCTTTCAGTCTACCATTGCAATCTTGCTGGTTGTTGGATTTGAGTCGGCAACGGCACTGGCAGCAGAGGCTAAGAATCCGGGGAGAGATATTCCTCGCGCAGTACTCCTTTCGCTCATCATTCAGGCAGTCATCTTCTACCTCATAGAGTACTTTGCCACGAACTTCTTTATTAACGATGCCTACAAGAATAGTGGGGGAAGTGGCTTTGCCGCGGCCTATAGCTCTGGGGCGCCAATTGGTGAGATGGCACAGATTATAGGCAACCAGTTACTTGGTGGCTACGGAACTGCCTTCGCGACGATATTAGCGGCTGCGGTTGTCATCGCCTTGATAGGTACTGCACTCTCTTGTCTGAACACGGGTGTGCGTGTTACTTATGCGATGGGTAAGGATACCGAGCTTCCCGTTATCTTCGGGTTCCTGCATGGGAAGTACCGAACTCCACATGTAGGAGTAATCGTGTTAACGGTCATCTCTGCTATCGTTGGTTCGTATGGGGTACTGTCTATTGACAGACTGACACAAGTAACACTCGTCTCCAACATTGGCACCTTCCTGCTCTATGGTATGACATGTATCGTCTGTCTCGTTGCCTTTGCGGGAGTTAAAAAGCGCAGCCTTTACAATAGTATTATCGCTCCTGTACTGGGTGTGGTGCTCAATGTCGGGATGCTCATAGGCGTCATCTACTACTCCGTTGTGGGTGGTGGTTCTACGCAGGTTGATACGATTATCGCAATTGGCTTCAGTCTTGCGTGGCTGGTGGTTGGCTTTGGTTACATGTATGTGCGTAAGCTTAGGACGGGGGAGCCAATATTGCACCCGGAGGATCACAAGGAGAAGATCGCGGCTTCGGTTGATGCGATAGTGTGATGTTGACTGAATAGGACGCAAGTAGTTTCGTTCTCCTGATGGCTGTGTCCCTGGTATGCTGTACCAGGGACACAGCACTTTGTTGTCTGATTGCGCATGGGGTTATCTGGTGAAAGCTCTGCCCGCTCTGGCTATGCCTCTTGTGAGTGGCGGGTGTATTATGTTATACTCTGTTTAGCAAATGACGCTGTTTGTCTGCTGTGAGCTTTGCTGCTCTTCCTGATTCAATGTTGCCTCAAATTATGCCTCGCATCCAACTAAGCTAACCCACGTATGGGTGACGCGCGCAAGTAATGACTTCGACGAGCATTGTCAGGTCGTCGAGCCCGGATTGGTTCCAATGCAGGTACCTTCTCTCTTGAGCAACTTCTATTTATTGGGAGGGCGAAACATGTCCGTACATTCGCAATTTGATCCTGCTTATCCACTTTATGACCCTCGTTGGGAGCACGATGCCTGCGGCACTGGTTTTATTGCCCAGATCTCTGGTGAGGCCAGTCATGTACTCGTAGAAACGGCGCTCGAGGCATTAGCGCACCTCACGCATCGTGGAGCTCAAGACGCCGACGCGAAGACGGGCGACGGAGCCGGTCTGCTTACTCAGATTCCTAAGACGCTCTTTTATGAGGAACTCCTGGCAAAGCATATTCCCCCCTTTGATCCAGATGACCTGGCGGTGGGAATGATCTTTTTACCATCGCAGGAGCGTTTCCCGATAGCGAATATACAGTGCCGACATATTATTGAGCAGACACTGAACGAAGTGGGATTGGCGTTGCTCCTCTGGCGAGATCCGCCCATCGATTATTCTCTCCTGGGTACACGCGCTCGCACAACGGCACCGAGTATTGTACAAGTGCTCTTGAAATGCCCACGGCAAGGTACGGAACAGCAGAATGACCGGACATTGTATTATGCCCGGCGCCTGATTGAACAACGATTGCTGCAGGCACAGATGAAAGATTGTTATATTGTCTCGCTATCGCATACAACCATAGTCCACAAGGGCTTGCTGGCTCCGACCGAGTTACCCCGCTTCTATCTCGACCTGGCTGACCCACGTTTCAGCAGCGCCTTTGCCATTTTTCACCAGCGCTACAGCACGAATACGTTTCCTTCCTGGTCGCTGGCGCAGCCGACGCGTCAACTGGCACATAATGGGGAGATAAATACGATCCAGGGGAATCGCCTCTGGATGCAGGCACGGGAGGGCACATTCTTCTCATCGCTCTGGGGGAGCAAGATACGGAGTCTGCTCCCGGTCATCCAGGCGGAAGGGAGTGACTCCGGCCAACTGGACAATGTGTTGGAATTGCTGATGCATTGCGGTCGAGACGTGTTGCATAGCATGCAGATGCTGATTCCACCCGCCTGGGAAGAGGATGCCGAGCTGTCTGGGGAACAACGTGCCTGGTTTACCTTTCATGCAGGTATAACTGAACCGTGGGACGGGCCGGCAGCCCTGGTCTTCAGCGATGGCCGATTTGTGGGCGCCGCTTTAGATCGCAATGGTCTGCGCCCGGCGCGGTATACCCTTACCTCGCAGGGGATGCTCATTCTGGCTTCTGAAGCGGGGGTAGTGCCTCTGGAGGCGCATGACGTGGTCGAGAAGGGCAGGCTGGGGCCAGGTGAAATGATTGCGGTAGACCTCAAACATGGTGTTTTATTGCGTGACAACGAAATCAAGGTGGGATTGGCGCAACGCCAGCCCTACAAAGAGTGGTTGGATAGATACCTTGTGCGCCTGGCAGATATTTCTGGCGCTGCAACGCCTCTTGCCGAAAGCTCACTTAGCCATGCCGACCTGTTCTCGCGGCAGCAACTTTTTGGTTACACGAATGAGGATATTGAATTTGTGTTCCGTCCGATGCTCACAGAACGGAAAGAGCCGGTATGGAGTATGGGCGATGATACACCCCTGGCGGTGCTCTCCAAGCAGTCTCGCGGGCTCTCTGATTACTTTCAGCAACGCTTTGCCCAGGTCACCAATCCCCCCATTGATCCTTTACGCGAACAGGGTGTAATGTCGCTTGATTGCTACCTTGGCCGCCGGCAGAACTTCCTGACTGAAAGCGCACTGCACGCGCAACTGATACATCTTGAGTCGCCGCTGCTGAACGAGTCTCAATTACAGACGATAGGTCAGCTGAAGGTCAATGGTTTCCGCGCCCGCACGCTGAACGCTACCTTTGAAACGGCAGCTGGCCCATGGGCGCTTGAGGCTGCACTTGAGCGGCTGGAGAAAGAAGCGATATCAGCAGTCGCTGATGGCATGGCGCTTCTTATCGTCAGTGATCGTGGTGCCAGTCCGGCGTATGCTCCTGTGCCGATGCTTCTGGCCATTGGCGCAATCCATCAAGCGCTGGTGCGGCGCGGTTTGCGTACGTATGTCTCATTACTCTGTGAGACTGCTGCTGCCTGGGATATACACCAGATAGCGCTCTTGCTTGGTTATGGCGCGGAGGCTGTTGTGCCATACCTTGCACTGGCAAGCGTAAGAGCACTGGCTGGCGAGCGGCGGCTAGAGCACCTGACAGGAGAACAGGCGGCTGAGATGTACCTGCACGTCGTTGAAGGGGGTTTGCGTAAAATCATGGCCCGTATGGGGATTTCAACGCTGCGCAATATCGTTGGGGCGGGGCAGTTCGAGATCGTTGGCCTGCATCGGTCGATAGTGGAACGCTGCTTTGCCGGCTCCGCCGCTCATGCTGGCAGCCTCACATTTGCCAAAGTGGCCGGACAGGTGATCGAACGCTGCCAGGGACTACAGCAGTCTGAGGAGGTGCAGGAGGAAGCAGCTTTGAACGGGCGCCGTCGCAAATTGCAGGACGTTGGGCGCTTTCGGTTCCGGCGAGACGCCGAATATCATGCTTTCAACCCGGTGCTTGTGCGGGCTTTACAAAAGGCCGCGCAGAGTGGTGAGAGCGAAGACTATCGCCACTTTACCGAAATGGTCTACCAGCGCCCTCCAACGACGATGCGCGATCTTTTGACATTTGTGCCGACGGCCTCTATTCCGCTTGAGCAGGTTGAGCCAATGGAAGCTATACGCGCGCGCTTTGTCGTTTCCGCGATGTCAGTTGGCGCCCTCAGTCCCGAGACGCATCGCACCATTGCCGCGGCAATGAATAGTATTGGAGCACGTAACAACACTGGTGAGGGTGGTGAGGATCCAGACTGGTATCATGAGGAGATAGATGGTTACCCTGTCAGTAGCAAAATTAAGCAAGTAGCTTCTGCCCGCTTTGGTGTGACGACAGAATACCTGGTGCGAGCCGAAGAGCTGGAGATCAAGATGGCGCAGGGTTCGAAACCTGGCGAGGGTGGACAGTTACCGCCGATCAAAGTAACGCCCTGGATTGCGAAACTGCGACATACTGCCCCGTATGTAGCGCTCATTTCTCCACCGCCGCATCACGACATCTACAGCATTGAAGACCTGGCTCAATTGATTTTTGACTTACGGCAGGTCAACCCACGGGCGAGGATCGGCGTCAAGCTGGTTGCGACTACCGGTGTGGGCACAATTGCAGCAGGCGTTGCCAAAGCTCATGCCAATTACGTGTTGATCAGCGGCTATGATGGAGGTACAGGTGCATCGCCGCTGCAGTCCATCAAACATGCTGGTTTATCCTGGGAACGAGGTTTAGCGGAGACGCAACAGGTGCTCCTGCGCAATGGATTGCGCGACCGCATAAAAGTGAGGGTCGATGGTGGTTTCAAGACAGGGCGTGATGTGGTTATTGGAGCGATGCTGGGTGCAGAGGAATTTGGGTTTGGTACGGCTATCCTGGTGGCTCTTGGCTGCGATATGGCGCGTCAATGTCACCTCAACACATGTCCTACTGGCATAGCCACACAGCGCGAGGATTTGCGAGCGAAGTTTGTGGGTAGAACGTACCACATTGTGCACTATCTCACGATGGTAGCCGAGGAGGTGCGCGAGTTGTTGGCACAGCTTGGCGTGGCGCGCCTGGATGACCTGGTTGGACGAGCTGACCTGTTGCAGAGTGCTGCTGAAGTGAATATTGATGTAGCCTCACTACTTAAGGCCGCTCCTGGGAGCTCGTCTGGAGCGGCCAGTAATAAAGTACAGAATCAATCGGTGCTGGCGGAACAGATACTGGTTGAAGCTGAACAGGCGCTGCTGGGAGAACGCAGCGTGTTGATGCAGCACCAGATCCATAACTATGATCGAGCCATTGGAGCGAGCCTCGCGGGTGAGATTGCGCGCCGCTATGGGAACGTGGGACTGCCAGGAGTAAGCGTGACCTGTGCCTTTCAGGGGGCGGCTGGACAGAGTTTTGGCGCGTTTTGCCTGCCTGGTATGCGCCTGGTCCTGCAGGGTGAGGCTAATGATTATGTTGGAAAGAGTATGACCGGTGGTCAAATCGTCATTGCTCCGCCAACGGATGCGAGTTTCGCCGCGCATAGAAATACCATTCTTGGCAATACGGTGCTCTACGGGGCGACCGGTGGGCAACTCTTTGCGGCTGGCCGTGCGGGAGAACGCTTTGCTGTACGCAACAGCGGAGCACTGGCTGTCGTTGAGGGGGTTGGGGCTCACGCCTGCGAGTATATGACCGGAGGGATGGTGGTTGTGCTCGGTGAAACCGGTAAGAATTTTGCGGCGGGCATGTCTGCCGGTGTGGCGTACGTGTTTGATGCGAAGGGTATATTCCCTATGCGCTGCAATCCAGAACTGGTTGAGTTACAACGGATAGATGATCCCGGAGAACTAGAGGCTTTACGGACGGTTATTCAATGGCACCGGAATAAGACGCGGAGCTGGCGCGCTGCTCAGCTTCTGGCCGAATGGACGAGGATGCAGAGGCTCTTCTGGCGTATCTCACCGCGTGGTTCGGCGAGTTCTGCGCTTGATTTTGTGGAGGCAGAGGAGCATGAGGTTGCATTGGTGGTGATGCCGCGAGGGTGAATCATGGTGGGGATTCGCCGGCGACGAGGGCTGCTGCTCTTTGCCAGGAGGTCATTTCGGTGCCGCGCGTTTCGTGTATGTAGCGGTAGTCGTGTTTACGTATTAATTCGGCGAGTTGCTGTTCGAGTCCTTGCAGGATGGTTAATTGGGCTTTTTGGAGCATGGGGAGCCAGGTTTCTGGGGAGTCCAGTGGTTTTTGCGTGCAGGCGAGGCGAAAATGGTTCAGGCATAGGCCCTGGGATGAGAGGAAGAGGGTATAGAAGGAGGGATCAGGTAAAGATTGGCGCAATGAAGAGATGTAGCGTGTCAGAGCCTGGTCCCTTTGTTGGCAGGCGGGACAGGGTGCGGTAGGGGCGTCGCTTTTTAAGCGAAAGCGGCGTTGCCTTTGCTTGTTTTTGTCATTTTCGAGCTGCTCTATTTCATCTGTAATGATGTCGCGATATGCCTGGGCCAGTGGCAGGGAGGCGCTCATTTGCACGAGTTGCCAGGTATGGGTATTACAGAAGCCTTTTGAATTGCGCAAGGTTGCACGCACATCGACACTTGTGAACATTTCGTCTTTCCATGTCTCCAGGTAGCGTTGGGTGGTTTCTCCTATCATGCGGCAGAGGATGCAGCCATCCCTGGCGCAGGCTTCGCTTAAACGCTGATAATCCCATGAGCTTTGCATCTTTGAAACCTTTCCTTTCCTCAAACGTCTATTTAGTACGATACCTGTTTATGTATAATACTATTAGTTAGGGTCAATCCTGTGTTTTCCCAATGTTTATCTGACTGATTCGAGATGGATACGTTTACTGACTATTATACCTTACTGGGTGTGGAACCAGACGCTTCTGCCAATAGCATTAAGACGGCGTTTAAGAAACTCGCTTTGCAGTATCACCCCGATGTGTATAAGGGGGAGGATGCGGAAGAGCGGATGCGCGACTTGCTGCTTGCGTATCGTACATTGAGCGACCCGGATGAACGTAAAGTGTATGATGTCCGGCGTTCGGAGCATGTTTTGGGGGCATCCGCGCCGCGAGGGTATGTGTATAATGATGCTTTTCGAGCTAAGACAAGGAATAGTGCGGAGGTGTCGCCAGGAGCACGGCGTGATCGCCAGCGCCACTATAGCTTTCCCGATTTAAGCGATGAAATGCCCGTGCGCATAGACCTGGGTGACATCACTTACGATCTGACATCCGGTGAGGCAGAGGCGCTGAGAGAGCGGGGGATGTTACGGGGAGTTGCTACTGAGGCACAAGGAAAAAGGGATGACAACCTGGCGACGTGGAACAATTACCCGCGACACTGCCATCGCTGCCATCACCAGTGGACGTTGGCCTCTTTGCGCGGGCGCGGGCCTAAGGATGTGTGCCCGGCATGTAAGGCGAGCGACTGGGGGGAGTACTTGTTGTTGCGCTGCGTTCATTGCCGGGCTGTCTTTGAGAGCGAGCAGATTCGTGATGAAGTGGGCGCATTTAACTATGGAAATGGCGTCCTATGCCCACCCTATGAACTATTCCCTCTTTGCCCGTACTGTGGAGTCTCTGGATGGTGTCCCGCCGAGGACGCACGAGTAGAGGCGTTACGCGCGCAGGCTGCGCGCCGTGCTGCCGTGCTGCGTATCGTGTCATTTAGTCTTGTCGTTCTGGCTGTGATTGTGCTGGGTATTCTGGTGCTGAATGTGGCGCATTAGAAAGATGATGTGAGAGATGGCTGAAATTGTGCTGCATGGTATTTATCCACCATTGCCTACATTTTTTGATGCACGTGAAGAATTAGACCTTGCAACCTTTCAAGGGCATATTTCTCGCCTGGCCGAAAGCGGCATAAGGGGTTTTGTGGTGATGGGTTCAAATGGCGAAGCTGTGCACCTTTCAAGTGATGAACGAGCAGAGGTGATTCGGGCAGCACGGCAGGTTGCTGGCAAAGGGGCGCTGGTGATCGCGGGCTGTGGAGAGCAATCGACACGGGCTACTTTGCGCAATTGCGAACAAGCGGCTCGCAGTGGGGCAGACGCGGCGCTGGCCTTGCCGCCGTTCTACTACAAAAGCCGCATGGACCGGCGTGCGTTGCTGGCACATTACAGGGCTGTTGCTGATACCAGTCCATTGCCGCTTGTGATTTATAATATGCCGGCAAATACTGCCGGGTTGGACGTGGACGCTACCACTATTTCGATCCTTGCCCAACATCCCAATATCATTGGCGTCAAAGACAGTGCGGGGGATATGGCAAAGTTAGCACAGATTGTGGCGACGACCTCGGTGGCTGGTGAAGGTACGAAGCATTTCAGCGTCTTTGCCGGGAGCGCGGGGTATCTGCTGCCTGCGCTGGTAGTTGGCGCGGTGGGGGCGGTAGCGGCGCTAGCCAATATCTTTCCGCGGGAGGTTTGCCGTGTGGAGGAACTCTATCGAGAGGGTCGGTTGGAAGAGGCGCGCGAGTTACAGGCAAGAATTGTGCCGGCTAATACAGCAGTCACTGCTATCTATAACGTTGCTGGTTTGAAAGCGGCGCTGGAACTGACGTTTGGCTATGGCGGCTCACCGCGTTCTCCATTACATCCATTGACCGAGGAAGAACGTATACATCTAGCGACAATACTGGACCAGGTTCATCAGCCCGAAAAGGGGTGAAAGGAGGGGCGGCCATGACGTTAGATGTAGAACTCTACCGCCGGACTGTTTATGTCCCTACGGGCGGTAGCCCCGCAAAAAAAATACGCTGTATCAGTGTGCTTGATATCCAGCCAGAAGGTGCGACTACTACCCTTGTCTTTCTGCACGGTTATGGCGGAAGCGCTCTGCAGTGGCTCTATCAGTTACGCTTCTTCGGTCAAACTATGCGAGTTGTTGCCCCTGATATGCGCGGGCATGGACTGAGCGACGATCCTGACTTGCCGAAATACAGTATGAATGGCCTCGTCGATGATCTGGAAGTGGCACTAGATGTACTCGAGGTGCAGCGGCCTTTTTTCCTGATCGCGCACTCTTTTGGTGGGGCGGTCGCTACCGAGTATACCCTGCGCCATCAAGGAGACGTGAGCGGCCTTGTGCTGGTGGGGGTGCCAAACCGCTTTATTGTGCGACCGGCGCTACGCCGCTTGATGAATGTCCCTGATCCCATATTTAGCCGCATAGCAAAGACGATCCACGTAGCTCTTTATGCTTCGCAGCGAACGCTGAAAGGGATGCATGATCGCGTTATGGCTCACTGGCGGGGCAACGAGCGTTTTGAACAGCTGCACGTACCAACGCTGGTTATCCTTGGGCACCGGGATATGGTTTTCCTGCGCGAGCATTATGAGGATGTGCCACGCAGTATTCCACACGCGCAGCAGGTCATTATCTCCGTTTCCGCACACCTTGTTCAGTTAGAGCGACCTGACGCTGTGAATAGGGCAATGCGCCGCTTTATCGAATCAAAACAGCGTGATGTACGGGCAGAGAAGCAGCAAGGTTTGGAAAGTAGAGTGGCTGTGGCCGCTCGTCTAGCTGAAATGCCATGGCTGCAATATTATGACAGAGATGTACCGCATACTGTTCCGCCCTCGAAGCAACTGCTTCACGAAATGTTGAGCAATGCTGCCCGCGACTTGCCCGATCGACCCGCCGTCATATTCTTTGGACAAAAGATACGATACAGCGAATTGAACCTGTTGAGTAATCGTTTTGCCCGTGCGCTCCGTGGATTAGGAGTGCAGGCTGGTGAGCGCGTGGCAATCCTGTTGCCAAACGTGCCGCAATGTGTGATAGCCTTTTATGGTACGCTCAAAGCTGGAGCCATTGTCGTGCTGGGAAGCCCACTCTCTAACGAAGATGAGATAGCCTACCAGATTCGTGATTCGGGCGCGCAGGTATTGCTTACGCTGTCATCGTATCAAGCGATGGTAGAACGGGTCTGTGCCGATACAAATATCAAACAGGTCATTCTCACCGATGTGCGAGAATATTTGCCTGTGCGCCAGCGTGTGATGATTGCCAGCCTGGTTGAAGGGGGTGAGTCGCAGAGCGCAGGGGCTACACACGCAGGCGAATATGTGGAAGAAATCGCGGGCGGGGAGAAGTCGCGCAATAACTCTACACCCGGTTTTGCGGCTGAGGTGATGCCATTAGGAGCGCAGAAAAAGACATATCGTGTATACTCGTTCCAACAACTGCTGCGCAGCCAGAATACAACGCCTTTGAATAGTGGAACAGGCCCGGATGACCTGGCATTGTTGCAATATACTTCGGGCACGACAGATATGCCCAAGGGGGTGATGCTCACGCACGCAAACCTGATGGCCAATGTTGTGCAGACGCGTCACTGGATACAGGATGCCAGGCGTGGGAAAGAGGTTGTGCTCTGCGTTTTGCCGCTTTCACATTCCTACGGTGTCACGAGCTGTATGAATTACGCGATAGCCACTGCTGCTTCGCTGGTTCTTTTGCCGACGGGACGGACGGAGCAGATACTGAAAGCTATAAAGGAGGAGCACCCCAGCATCTTCCCTGGGGTTCCCGCGATGTACCTCGCCATAGCGAACTATCCCAGGGTGCGTGCATTCGGCGTTTCGGCTATTCGGGTCTGTATCAGTGGCTCGTCGCCGCTGCCTGTGGAGGTGCAAGAATCCTTTGAGAAACTGACACGAGGACATCTTGTAGAAGGGTATGGTTTAACGGAGGCCTCGCCGGTGACGCATTCGAATCCACTAAAGGGGGAGAGGCGTGTGGGGAGTATCGGTATTCCACTACCGGGGACCAATGCGCGCATTGTTGATATAAAGATAGGCGAGGCGCTTGCCCCTGGGGAGGTGGGGGAACTGGTTATTCGTGGCCCGCAAGTCATGCAAGGATATTGGAACCAGCCCGGTGAGACGAGTGAAGTGCTGAAGGATGGATGGCTGCACACGGGTGACCTGGCGCGTATGGACGAGGATGGCTTCTTTACGATTGTTGATCGCAAGAAGGATCTCATTCTCGCAGGAGCATACAATGTCTATCCACGCGATGTTGAAGAAGTGCTTTATGAGCATCCCAAGGTTTTGGAGGCCGCGGTTGTTCGTGCAGGGCCGGGGGAAAATGGCTCAAATTCGCCATTGATCAAGGCTGTTGTGGTGCTCAAACGCGGTGAAAAGGCAACTCCTGATGAATTGTTGGCGCTCTGTCGTGAGCGACTGGATGCCTATAAGGTACCGGCTCAGATTGAGTTTCGTGGTGAGTTGCCGAAGAACCTGGTGGGGAAGGTTTTGAGAAGATTACTTGTGGAGGCATAATTTTGAGTCTCACCTGTTATTCCTTAAATGTCTGGGTTGGCGGTTGAATACTGGCTGTTGCGACAGTGAATTTGACGACTTGTGCCAGTTTCTCGTCACTACAGTCGGCTTTCGTACACCAATACAATTCGGCAATGCCGTCTCCTGAATTCGTAAAGGTTTTAGAGAAGTAACCTACATCGTTGCTTGCACTGTGGTGAAGCTGTCTTGTGGAGAGGTGTTGTCCGTTTTGATACCATTTTGCTTCGATATAGCCATCTTGCCCGTTTGAGGAGATGTTAAACGTGACATAGACGTCCTGCCCCGCCGTAAAGGTTGTGGTCGGTTTTGTGGGAGCAAAGTTGTTATCTATGGCGCTGGAGGTCTGGGGACCTGTAATGATGGCAGCGGCGGTAGTGTTAATGGTTTGCCCAGATGGTGAGACGGATGTATTGCCGGTTTGTTTCAGTCCCTGGTAGACCGCGAAGGAGATACCAGCGCAGGCAACAACGAGCACCAGCGCGATGATGCCGAGGATCAGGCCGAGTCTGCTGCGGCGTTTGGGCGGTGGTGGCGTACCATAACCGTATCCTTGCTGCGGGGGTGGTGCAACATAGCCTCCCTGTTGCGGAGGAGGAGGCGTTCCATAGAGATTCTGTTGCTGAGGAGGCATATTATACGGATATGGTGTTGCTGGTGGCGTATTATACGGATTGGGAGGAGTGCCATAAGATGGTGTGCCGTACGCGGTTGATGGAGGAGGGGGAGTTCCGCCAAATGGTGATGCGGCAATGGTTGGATCAATTTGGGGCGGATTTCCAGGGCCAGGCTGTGGTGTGACCACAGTTGGATCATATTGTGGTGAACCGGCCGGTTTGGCTACGTTGTAGGATGTTGGGTTACCACAGAGCGGGCATTGAGCAGCACCTTGCGGTAGATTGGCGCCACACGAAGTGCAATTCATGACGAGTCCTCCTGAAAGAGTACGCTACTCTCGCCCACCCTTCCAGAAGAAGGAGAGCGGATTATTTAATAAGGTAGTGCTAGCATACCATGGTTCTGTTTTCCTGCCAAGATGTTCTCAAGCCTTTTTGAGGAACCAGAGTGTGAGAGCTTCGTTGTGGGACACGTTGCGTTTAGTTGGTGACGGTAAAATTGACGCGTTGTGCCAGAATTTTGTCGGAACATGTCGTTGTACTGGCCCAGTAAATTTCGACGTAGGCTGGACCTGTTCCACCATAGATGGCATACGAATAGCCTGCTCTGGCACTTGCGTTTACGGGGAAGGGAAATTGGGTGACCTTTTTATTGTTCAGATACCAAATGAGGCAGACGGCTCCATTTTTACCGTTGGGGTGGATGTTGAAGGAGACATATATTTTTTGGTTGACCCTAAATGCGGTCGTCAACTGCAAGGGTTGAGCCGTAGCAGTATTAACCAGGCTGGCCATCTGGGGGTTATCAATATATTGTTGGCCAGGAAGTGCACCAGCAGTGGGGGATAGTACGACCGTTGGGGAGAGTGCGGGGGTGGTAGGAGAGGCGGTTAACCTGTTCATTGTTGCCACCGGTGTAGCCGGGTAGGCCCCTGTTGTAGGCGTGGCAGGTAGACTCATGGCCAGGAAGTAGACAAAGACGAGAATCAAGCCCCCGGAAATGACACACAGAGCGGCTACAATGAAACCGAGATTACGCATTTGAGGCGCCTGTGGTCGTGCCGCGGGTGCGGTGGATGCGGTGGTGGAATACATTACTCCTGGTGTGCGGGCAGAGTGCCACGCGTGCTCTGCTTTTGACGTAGGTGACTGCGCTGCAGGCGGGAAGGAAATTTGATCCTGGTACGTGCCAGTTGACCACGTGGGGGAAGAGGGGGCCTGTGGAGATGACCATTGCTGGGGCTGTCCCCACGATGGACCTTGTGCGTTCCCTACCCATGCCTGGTTGCCAGCTTGCTCCTGGGGTCGTTGTACCATGGGGACTGGACCAGAAACCAAAGAGCTGTGGCAGCGAGGGCAACTCGTGCTTGTAGATGTTGGTGAAAGTGGTAATCCACAGTGTGTGCATTTCATTGCAAGGTCCTATAGTGATTATTCATAATGTAGCTTCATCAGGCCATTACTGTTCACAACGAATAACTATGAGCAAAGTAAATATGGTTTCCTAAATGGCTATCGCCATGTTGATATGACGCCTGGTTGCCTTGACATTAAACTCAAGTGCATCTAAAATGAGATGAACTGTTGGAGAATAGTGATATAGGGCAGAAAAAACGTGAAACATGATAGCGAAGTAGGTCGAGTGCTGGCGCAACACGCGGCCAGGCTGCGAGTCTGCTTGCAACATGCCACAGGTGATAGCGAAGGTCCGGAAGAAGGTAGTGATGCCTGGTTGCTACTTGATGCGCTGATTAGCAACGATTACCCCGAACTTTGCACGCGTTTTGAACAATCCGGTCGCTGGCTGGCAGAGCAGGGGGGGAAGTTAGATGTGCGATTGCAGGCATTGGAACGGTATTTTGATGCGCTTGCGCTTGAATTCAAAGATCTCTTCGAGCATGTGCCTGTAGCTGGCGGGCAGGATAGAGCGCAACTGCTGATAGAAGCAACTACTCGTTTGTATCGACTGCAATCTACGTGTATACTGGCTCTGACTCGTGGCTACCAGTGTGTGATGGATGAGGTCTCCCTTGAGCGGAACACTTTGGCTGAGCAAATTGAGGAACGTTTCCAGGCATTACAGCGGATTAATGGCGTCAGTAATTCCAACACGGACCTGGATCAGACGCTCGAAGTAATCACGAAGATCGTAGCCGAGGAAATAAAAGCTGATCTCTGTTCAGTTTTTTTCTACGATGAACTGCAACGTATACTCACATTACGTGCTACCAATGGTCCCCGTCCATTAGGAGGGATGCATTTTACGCTGCGTATTGGCGAGGGCTACAGTGGATGGGTAGCGGAAAAAGGCCGCCCTTTGCTCGAGCGTGATGCTCTATCTGATGCACAGTTTGCTACCGAGGTACGCACATACAATACAGACTATCATGGATTGATGGCAATACCTATTATCTTCTTTGGCAATACGGAGCACCTCTTTGGTGTTATCAGTGTGCAATCGGCCGAGATGCGAGAATTTACCAATGCAGAGAGAAACTTTGTAGAGGTTGTTGCCGGAATTATTGCTATCAATATAGAAAATGGGCGGCTCTATGAGCAGACTGACGAACAACTGCGGCGAAAAGTTCACGAGCTAGCTACTATGCACCGGGTTTCCTCTATTATTGCTTCAACGTTGAACCTGGACGAAGTTCTGCAAATTATCGCAACACAGGCTGTTCACCTTTCAGGGGCTGAACGATCGTGTATATTTGAGTTGGACCAGGAGAAACAATTGATGCATGTTGTGGCGCATTATGGATTGAATAGCGCACAGGTACGAGGACTAGAGCTACAGGTTGGGAATTGTTGTGCCGGGCGAACAGTCCAAACGGGGCGGCCCAGTATGGCTGTAGACTGTTTCCATAATGATAAAGACTGTTTTCTTTCAGGGGACCCAGGTGTCTCTGCTGAGATTCATTCTGTTTTATGTGTGCCCCTACAGGTAAAGCGGAAAGTCCTGGGTTGTATCTGTATCTATAGTAGCCACCGCCATTCGCTTTCGCATGAACAAATGCAACTCGTGATTACTTTTGCCAATGAGGCTGCCATTGCTATCGAAAATGCGCGTCTCTACGATGAAACACGGCGCGGGCTTGAGTTAAAGTCGGTATTGTTGCGTGAGTTGCATCACCGTGTTAAGAACAACCTGGCCACTGTGGCGGGTATTCTCTCCTTGCAGCGCCGGCGTACGAAATCTCCTGAAGTGCGCAATACGCTTGCAGAAAGTGTCAATCGTGTACAGGGACTGGCGGCGACCCACGATCTGCTTGCTCATGAAGATGTGAGCGAGGCGAAGGTTGAAGATATAGCGCGGAAAATCGTAGGGGTTGCCAATGCCAACCTGCGGCCTCCAGAGAAGCAGATCACTTTTGAGGTAGAACCATGTCCCATAGTTATTCCTTCGCGCGCCGTAACGATCCTGGCGCTTGTGCTCAATGAGATGGTATCAAACGCAATCAAACATGGGATGGCAGGTTTGTCAAAAGGAACTGTTACGATCCGGGGGTGTGAAGAGGATGGGATGGTAATTGTCCAGGTTATCGACACGGGGACGAAGTTAAAGAAGTGGGGGCCTGGAGAAGAAGAAAGTAGTGAAGGACTGGGACTTTCACTGATCAAAAATCTTATAGGCGATTTGGGGGGTCAATTTTCGCTGTGGAGCGGTAGTGATAAAGGTCATACAGTCGCAGAGGTGCGTTTCCCGCTAGCCCGAAAACGTGGCCAGCTACCTGGACGAGGGGAAAAATCCAGAGTCGGATGAGTTTATCTATGAAAGTTTGGGTAGGGGCTGCCCGCATTTTGAGCAAAAGCGATTATGCACGGGGTTTTGAGCGCCGCAGAACCGGCATTGATTGAGGGGGTAGCCGCAAGATGTGCAAAAGCGTGTGAGTGGTTTATTGAACTGGCGGCATTGCGGGCAGGTATAGAGGGGCATAGTCGTAAGGCGACTGGAATCGACTAGTTCTAGTCCCCCACTTACTTTCTGCTCGTTGCCGCCTGGTAACGAATGTACTGCCCTTTCAAGAGCAATGGCCATATCATCTGCTCGCTGGTAGCGATACGCCGGATTTTTCATAAGCGCTGTGATGATGACTTGCGAGATAGCGGGGTCTAGGGCGGGATTGATAGTAATGGGATGCGGTGGAGCCTCGTAGATGTGGCTGTGGGCGAGAGCGGGATAGTTGTCTCCCATGAAAGGTAAGCGTCCTGTCAAAGATTCAAAGAGCATGACACCCAGGGCATAGATATCAGACCGAGCATCAACGGGGCCTCCCTGGCACTGTTCAGGTGACATGTACTCTGGGGTACCCACGCCCGCGCCCTGGCGTGTCAATTCTTTTGAGCCAGCGAGGACCTTGGCAATGCCAAAGTCAGAAAGAATGGGGCGTCCTGTACGATCCATTAAGACGTTTACTGGCTTCACATCACGGTGGATGATGCTGTTGTCATGGGCGTAAGAGAGAGCGCTCGCAAGTTGGGTGAAAATGCGTTTGGCCTCTATCACGTCTATCTTTTGATTGATAGTTAGCAGTTGATCTAAACGTTGTTTGAGTGTGCCACCATCGACCAATTGCATCACGATATAGAGGTGACTCTGGGATTCAGCGGCATCGTGAACCGTCACGATATTGGGATGTGAGAGCCGTGCGACCAGTCGCGCTTCGAGGTTGAACCGTTCAACAAAATTGCGGTCTGCAGCAAACCAGGGTGGGAGAACCTTGACCGCGACTTCTCTGTCAAGGTTCTCCTGGCGTGCTCTATAGACGCGGGCCATGCCTCCCTGGCCGAGTTGAGCCAGGATTTTATAGTTTCCAAGCGTCGCACCGATCAGCTCGTCTTGTTGCACGGCATTCTATGGGCGAAGAAGCAAGCAGTACACATACTTTACGCCCTTCCTCCTCATCCTCGTCAGGTGTGGCCAAGCCCACCTTAACTGCTAACGCTTTGCGAACACTAAGACTGTCTGACCCAGTTGGATTCTGTCTCCCTCCTGGAGAGGATAGGTTTGATATTTATTGACTACCTGACCATTCACTTTGGTGCCATTGGCGCTGCCTTCATCTTTCAAGGCATAGTTTCCATTGCCCAGGCTGAGTATCTTGGCATGAAGACGTGACACCGCCAGGTCTTCAAGGAAGATGTCACTTTCGCGGCTGCGCCCAATACTCAGTTCTTCTTTACGAACCTCGTAGACACGTCCAGGTTCTTTGCCCTCTTCGATGCGAACCATACCGAGGGTACCCTGCGGGCCGGATGGGCGTAGCATGGTCTTATCGTTGTCGTTGTTGGCGAAGAGTGACGCAGCATCTGGTTGCATAGCGGGAGCGCCAAAGCCGGCGGGCGGTGGGCCACCAAGAGCCGGTCCCTGACCGGGGCCTTGTTGCCAGGGCGGCGAGGCGTTGGCATTGTAAGAAGTTGCTGGTGGAGAGGATGCTTGTTGCCCGGAAGGCTGCTGCCCCCACGCTGGTTGCTGAGATGGAGCGGGTTGTCCCCATGGCTCATTGGTAGGAGCAGGAGAAGCAGGCTTTCCTGATTGTGCCCACGATTGACCTGAACCGCCAGCGCTATAGCTAGTAGGCGCCTGCTGCTGAGAGGGTGAACTACTTTGCATACCCCATACATCTCCTCCCTGTTGCGGTGGCGCCGACTGGGATTGCCCCCACGGATCCTGAGCCGCTGGGGTTGATTTTTGGGGCATAAATGTCGCGTCTGCAGCGCCCCATGATGGTTGACTTCCACCTATGCCAGCTCCTGCAGATGACGCATTGGAAGCAGCGGAACCCCATTCGGCTGGTTGCTGCTGAGCAGGCTGAGCGGCCCATGCACCAGGCTGCTGGGCAGGAGGTTGAGCGCCCCATGGGTTAGCAGCGGGTTGTTGAGGCCGAGCAGGAGGTTGAGCGCCCCATGGGTTAGCAGCGGGCTGTTGCTGAGCAGGCCATGAGCCGGGTTGTTGCTGAGCAGGCGGCTGAGCGGCCCATGCGCCAGGCTGTTGCTGAGCAGGCCATGCGCCGGGTTGTTGCTGTGCCCAATTGTCAGCTTGTCCCCCTACACCAGGTTGATTCCAAGTTCCAGCTGTCCCTTGTTGTCCCTGACGCTGCCAATCTGGCAGTGCAGCTTTATCAGCTTTTGCCCCCTTCTTTTTTCCGCTACTGCGGAAAAGGAAAACAGCTGTTACCAGGATGACTACTGCTAACACCAATACTGCAATAATGATTACAATAGGGTTTTGGAGAATGTGCGTCATGTCGTTCACCCCTCTGATCGTAGGAGCGGTTGTGATGTGGCCGCTCTCAGATATACTCTAGTGATATATCAAAACTGCGATTTAGTGCGACTTAACACCACATCTATCGCAATTCAAAACGTACCTCAACACTGCCAAAGCGTAGAATATCGCCATCTTTGAGCGTACGTTCTTCGTGTGGTGTTAAGGTAACTCCATTCAGGCGAGTCTTATTTAATGCATTGAGATCTTCGACGGTGTAGGTGCCCTGCTGATTTCTTAGATAGGCATGACGCCGTCCAACCGTTTTGTCTGCAAGGTTAATCTCTGGGAAGATACCCAAAATGGGATCCTGTCGACCAACAACCATTAACTCACCGTTTAATGGAATTTGTTGTCCACTGGAGATAACCACAAGACGTGCCTGTTTTGGGGGAACGGTTGGGGGCCTGGAAGGTCCAACTGTTCCTGGTTTTTGTTCGTAGCCAGGTTCTGGGACTCGCTTACCTGGTGGCATTGCCTGGATACGTTCCTGTAATTGATCGAGCGCTGCAATGAACTCCTGTGGTGTAGCAAAGCGATCTGCCGGTGCTTTTGCCATCGCCTTCTGCATGAAGATATCCATCTCTACAGGCAGATCAGGGCGTAGGCGGCAGATCGAAGGCACTTTTTCATTCATGTGTTTGATGACAATGTCCACCGCAGTCTCACCTTCAAAAGGAGGATTGCCAGTTAGCATTTCAAACAAAACAGTTGCAACCGAATAGAGATCAGAGCGGGAGTCCGCTGAACGCCCACTTTCGGCCTGTTCGGGCGAGATGTAGTAGGCTGTGCCCATGAATACGTTAGATTGAGTAAGAGTAACGGTTTCCCTGCTCCGCGCCAATCCAAAATCGACGATTTTGACCACATCTTTTCCATTGATGAGGATGTTCTGTGGCTTAATATCGCGATGTACCACACCCTGTTTATACGCCGTATCCAATCCCTCGGCAATCTGTCGTGTGTAATTTAATGCTCGTGATGGTTCCATGGGACCCTGTGTTATCATGTGATACTTCAGGTTTTGCCCATCAATGTATTCCATCACAATAAAGTACATCTGATTATCGTTGCCATAATCGACGATGCGCACTATATGAGGATCACCGAGGTTCAGGTGGATATGTGCCTCTCGTTGGAAACGCGCGAGTAGTTCACCATCATTTGAGAGTTCAAGGTGCATGACCTTTACTGCGTAGATGTGGTTATTTTCTGTATCGCGTGCTACGTAGACGGTCGCAAAGCTACCTCGACCTCTTTCGTCGATTAGTTTATACCGTCCTTTGATGACACGACCAATCATGTCACCGTTCATTTGCCAACTCCTAACTGAAAGGCTAAAGGCTACTCATCGCGGCTATTATAACATCATTTGCTAGCAGATGTCATGTTATCCCCTCGTGATATACAAACGGAGCAGCAAGCGAATTAGTCATATAATGGGTAGAGTCT